>Ga0224501_10000601_pt1 | contig 28322 bp, 19 predicted proteins | sample SF_Oct11_sed_USG_4_FD_169105 | JGI IMG/M metagenome (GOLD analysis project Ga0224501, IMG submission 169105) | Sediment microbial communities from San Francisco Bay, California, United States - SF_Oct11_sed_USGS_8_1 | ecosystem: Environmental > Aquatic > Marine > Sediment | place: USA... | reverse complement strand
ATTCGCATGAAATGACCCGCACTAAGGTCAACATGTATGAGTAAAGTTTGATACACTATTCTACGCAATAGACCATAGCGCACGATTGCTGGTTCCGAGGGCACCACAGTCACGCGTTTGATAGTATATAGTCACTGTAGTTATGACCTCACCGTTGGGTTCTAAAACAGCCCGGTGGACAGTATGGGTCATTGTCACCGCAATGGGGGCTTGAACTTGAAACACACGCAGTTCCGGTTCACAACAAGCCATGGGAAGGTCCTCTAGATATGGCGTCTGGTGGCTGCATAGATTTATGGCGCTGATGCCAAAATCTTGCAATCAGATACTCCATCAATCGATTAAATGGGAAATCACTGGTACCAGCATTTATTACATAGGGGCTGGCATTTTAATTAATAGTCTAATCATGAGTCTTGGTTTTCCAGCTATTGAATTAGTGCCAACAAGTTATCCGAGACAATTTTCACTTTCACTTTCATCACTTTCACTTTCATTTTCACATACCAATTATATGCTTTGATCTGAAATGCTCAAAGTTCCTTGCTGACTTAAATGATAGCTGCTGCCTAAGTATCTCCCTTGAGGTTTGCTGACATGAAGCCAGAATCTCACTCAGTAAGTTATGCAGTCATCTGGCCGAGTCACCTCACTAGGGCCCTGGTGAAGGTCATTATGTATTGAGAATCGATTTAATATATCTCTCTAATTTAAAGCACGGTCTGATATAAATAGACCAAAATAATTAGACTTGAATTTGGTAATAAATCATTAGCAAACTGACTTCAGTTGCAAAATAAAGCTTTTTACCATAGTCGGATTAGTGATAACATTCTTGTGATAGGCGGGGCTGTGGAAAGGCGGGTCGCGTTTAAATTCAATGAATTTGTGCGATAGCGCGTAGCTCCTTTGATCTTGGTAGGGTAGGCAATATAGTGGGTTTTGGATACCAGCAAACAACCGTTGCGCGATAAAACGTTTTGTAATAGGCTGATGTTACATACAGAGATATTGGGTGCATTCGCGTGCTCGCGACTAAAATTTTTGGAAAAATCTCAGTCGCGAGCACAAGTCATTCTGAGCGCTCACTGTGAGATCGAGCTTCCTATTTCGTATCACTCTAACAAGCTGCATCATCTTGTAAACTTCTCAAACAAGGTTAAACAAGACTTCACCTTAATAATGTCATCCACGTTAAATAAAATCCATCGAATCTATCCTATACACTTACTATCCTATACACTTACTATCCTATGCACTTACTATCCTATACACTTACTCTATACACTTACTATCCTATACACTTACTATCCATCCTCTTTCAGGACGATGCATCGCTTATAAGAACGAGGGAGATAACTGCTTCTCTAACGCCCCCTGGCAGACTTGCGGCTGCGCCACCGGACTGAAATGCGTCTTCACTCCCGCGCCAGAGGCTTTGAAGAGAGCCATCCCACCATGGCTGCTACCTAAGGGCACACACGCATGCACCAAGGAAGTCTAAATCTAATGACCCTGCTCTGAAATAGCTGAACTGCGCATGCGCCAGAAGTTTTAATACATTTCCTGTGAATAAAAATTGTTACGAAATTGAAGAAGTATTGTGGGTTTCCCTGGTTTTAAGCTTATAGCCCTCAAAGGGGCTTTATATTATGCCTGTCATTCAGCCGCGGAGTAATAAGGCTTGTACATGCGGCTAGTAAGCGGCCTTATCTCAATTAGCGTGGTGCAGTTTGTCATGTGGTAGATTTTAAATGACCCCCATTTAAATGTTAGATGCAGTTAGCAACCGTGTAGATCTTTCTTTCAAAATAGTTAAGAGACCAATTTAGATGGGTCCCATAATGGATTGGCATCATGTCGTTGGGATCGATGATGACCGTCTGGAGAACGTGATTAGCTACACGTACTTGAGGAATCTCGTAACAATTGAGGGTAATCACCAACAAGAGAATTTAAGAAGATTCGGAACTGCGTGGAGCAACTTTGGAAAGCTAGACAACCAATGTTTCCTTTTTGCCTCAAGAAAAAGATTTTCATGCAGTGCGTAATTGCAGCCATGATGTATGGAACCTCTCGAAGAAAATGGAAAACAAAACTCGAGCAACACAAATGACAACAGAAAGAAAAATGTTGGGTGTGAGACGGTAAGAAAAACGAACAAACGCTTCAATTTGAGAAGATGAAATTATCCGATAATCTTATGAGAATTAACAAATGGAAGTGGGCTGGTCATGCAGCCAGGGCGGACAGTTGCTGAGTTGGCATGGCCTACCTGGTCTGGGAGTAGACATATGTTTGGGAGACTGATAACTCAATCCACTAATCCGTGATGGCATCCTTAACTCACAGCTAACATGAAATGACATGCAGGCACGCTTTACACGCGCGGATTAACAGGCACCATCATGTGACAGTTACTGGTGGACAGCTAGTAGATTAGATAGTCACCATCTCGCAGCACTGACTTGATAAACAGTTTCATGTTTAGCATGGGGTAGTTATAGAGGATTTCCTTTAAATTGAAATCATAGTGAATGGCCCGTTTCATTTCATTTTCAAAGAATCTGTCCAAGTTTGAACACCTAAGGATTAACCAACACATAGTCCTCGATTTTGTTTGTGTGCCGTAGACCAGGCTGATCTGTAGGCATCTCATGATCTTCATGGGACTGAAGGCTTTTTTCCAAGAGAGCCACTCCGCGATTTGGTACTCTCTAAACTGTGTGCAAGGCAGCACATGTGATCAACCAGGGATAAGTCCCTTAAAATAAGATAAGAATTGAACCCGGGCCACAGGGAGCGCAGATAGTGAGCTATCCCACTGAGCTATCATAACCCGGGCCACAGGGAGCGCAGACAGTAAGATTCATTCTCCCACTGAGCTATCATAACCAGGGCCACAGGGAGCGCAGACAGTAAGATTCATTCTCCCACTGAGCTATCATAACCCGGGCCACAGGGAGCGCAGACAGTAAGATTCATTCTCCCATTGAGCTATCATAACCCGGGCCACAGGGAGGACAGATAGTGAGCTTTCCCACTGAGCTATCATAACCCAGGCCACAGGGAGCGCAGACAGTGAGCTATCCCACTGAGCTATCATAACCCGGGCCACCGAGAGGACAGATAGTGAGACTCATTCATTCTCCCATTGAGCTTTCATGACCGGGCCAAGGAGAGGACAGACAGTGAGATACATTCACTCTCCCACTGAGTTATCATGACCCGAGCCACAGGGAGGACAGACGGTGTGATACATTCATTCTCCCACTGAACTATCATGAGCCGAGCCACAGGGAGGACAGACGGTGTGATACATTCATTCTCCCACTGAACTATCATTGATTACCAGCCAGGAAGCCAGGAAGTGTATGACATCGATTGCACTATTATGATAATGTTGGCAGCTTTTATTCAAGTTTAGGAAAAGGTCAGAAAAAGGCCTCATCAGAGCCGCCCATCAGTGTTAACCTGATTATCTATCCAATTTCATCAACCATAACAGCAGAAGTTCCACTCAGATGGTTCCAAAGGGAACCAGACTTGTTTACGCGCTGTCATGGAAACAGTTCGGCCATGGTTTGTTTATGCGTTGTCCTGGACGCAAGCATGGGTGCCTTTAGGAAGCAGCCACGGGGGAATCGCTCTCCTGGCCGGGCCATTGTTATCATCATCGGCAGCGGGTGTGAAGAGACACTTCAGACCGGCAGCGCAGCCGCAGGTAGCCCATCGCTGCTGGGAGAAACAATTCTCACCCTCTTGCCAGTACTTAATACAACGACCTGAAAACACAAGATGAGTTTACACTCTTACAGAGCTATTGGGCTAAGTCAGCGGTAGAGCTCTGGGCCGTGGGGACCTGATTTTGAATCCGTGCCATGACGGGCACTCCTCAAAGTAATGCCAGTTTAAAATGCAACAAAAAAGAGCTTCATTCTGAGTTGGCACAACTACGGTTTAGCATGGAGTACCATGGCTCAGCATGGAGCACCACGAGCGGGGCAGTATCAATGGGCCACCTCACAGTGAAGTTTGCTATTTCCCTTTTGAGCTGGGCTTAGAGTGAGAGGCTCACATTCACATAGGGAGTGCCTATAAGGAGCCTGTTCTTTGGTCAACTAGTTACAGACAGTTGACAGTGTAGGGGTAGTTTTGATTATTTTGTAGTGTAATATTTGCTGTTGTGGCCAGAAAGGGGATACGGAGGCAGTAGGTGTGAGCAGGTGGGTGCATGGCAAGGGGTGAAGGGGTGAGTGCAGAGAAGGGAAATGCTCACCAGGGGAGACCTGAGAGATCAGTTGGGATCAGGTGGGAGCAGTACTTGCCAGGTGGGAGCAGTACTTGGCAGGCGTGAGCAGGCGGATAGGAGTATGGATGCTTGCGTAACTCACCCTCTCGGTTTCCCCAAGGGAATCTTTGCATCGGTGGGTCGATCAGAAGTCCTCGTCTACCAACTCTAGAGAACTGCATTTCCTCCACACAGCATTCATCAGCATCGCAGTCATTACCATTCGGGCTGCACTCCTTAATGTCGGCTGCCTACAGAAAACGGAAAGTTACTAACGAAAAAACATAAATTAACAACAAAATCTGTATCAAAATGGCTGATGGAATTGAAAGAAATGCTTTGAAACTATATTTTCTTTACTACAAGTAGGTTTATTTTTTGCAATACTGGCTCAGGACGGGTTGGCAGAGTGTAATCAGCCGGGGAAAAATTCCTTGAAATACTCCACTGCGACCGGGAATTGAGCCCGGGCCACGGTTTAGGCCCATGAAAATCAGAACAGGACGAGGGTCCAGTAGACCGACCTAGCAGTCCATTACATAATATTGACGTAAATTATAACCAAAACTTATTTATAAGTCTATCCTACGATTAATCAATCATCTGAACTTAAAAAAAAGTTAATTTTTGTGCGGTATTTTAGTGTTTTTCTCCGTGGTGAATAAATAAAAAAGAAAAGTTGAAACGCTAAGTCGGGTTGAGCCAACAGTGACCCGTTTCCAGTTTGGGATCCGCGAATTAAGAACTGTTTACTTTTCCAACTGTCATAAATAGACTTAGATTTTGTGTCATGTGGTGATTTCATACACGACATGGTTTTGCTATTATGTTTAACCACACCTTAGTCTTAACTAATGACCCACTGCACTATAAAGACAGTGGTTCACCTATTATCCTCTCTCTCTCTGTCTTATACCTCTTCTAGATAATTGCTAGTCATTAAATATCTTGGTCGGCAAAGAAGAATTCATTCAATTGCTTAAACATACTGAAGCCTCCCAGGCACAGAGACATCACCCAAACACTTAGACATCAAAAGCACGCACTCATCCAAAACAGGAGCACACGCGCATAAACATTGCAATCTCCGAGAGACGGAGGATGATTTAGACTCCCCGTTGTGGCGCTTTTCATGTGTTGGCAAAACTTACCAAAGTCACAGCGAAAAGCGCAAGAGCTAGAATGCAAGTCTTCATGATTTCCTGTCCGAAAGTTATCTGTGCCACTCTATACGAAATGGTAGTCGCGTGTCAACCGACCAGCTGACCAATCACACGCAGTGTCATAAACCTGCGGTGAGTTAGACGATATTATCTACCCGTCAGCCAATCAGCTGCATATGAGGGTACAGTTAGATGAGAAGAGGAGATAAAGAGTTCTGTAAAATTTTTAGACAGCCAAGTCTCTGTGATGCATTGGCCGCGTTTGTTGTGAAGGTTTGTGATGCACGTCTCTACTGTCTCATAGGGTCTATATGTTGATATAGAGTCTTCGAATGGCTGACAAACTAACTACTTCATTCAATGACTAAGCAACCGAGTGGGCGATCAGCTAGGCGGCTACAAAAACCATTCTCTTGGATAATATATGCAATTCTGCTAAGGCCATTCTGTAACCACAATGCACTCAAACAATACTCATTACTGAATGGTAAAGGCTCTAATCTTGAGGCCTATCAACTAATATTGTCCAAAACAAGTGTCACTACACGTGACACCTCATCGAAGAATTTGAATGGATGTCTGTTGCTCGGGTCCCACAGTTTCTCCAGTTTTGGATCACGGCGATAAATAATGGAGTCACACGCGAACGAAATCTTACAACTTGTCATGTAGCGATTACATGCACCACATGGGTTTGTTATTAAACTTTAACCAGCCTTAGCCTTAACTACTGAGCCACTGCGCTCTAAATAGCAGTAGTTCACCTCTTTCAGTTTAGCTCTCTTTCAGTTTAGCTCTTTAAGCCTAGCTGTTATTACGCTCTCTGTATCTTTGTACTCTGTAATCTGTACCGTCTCACGCAACTTGCTAACCTAGCTCTCATCATCGCTCTGTTTCTTATACCGTCTCAAGATACTTTCTAGTCATTAAACATCTTGGTCAGAAGAATTCATTCAATTGCTTAAATAGACAGAAACCTTCCTGGCACGGAGACTTCACCCAAACACATGATTTACGCGGTGAGAGTTTTTGTCAGGCTTTACCATTTCACTTCTCACTTGTGGTTACAGACTGGTGTTTTCTCCTTTCCAGGTTCAGAGACATCACTCAAACAATTAGACAGAAGCCCTAAGGGCACAAGAAACATTTCAATCCCTGACAAACTCACCCCGGGGAAACGCTGAGCCAAATGAACCCTGTGGGAAGAATTCCGCATCACTTTAGGTAACTTTTTCATGACAGTCACAAGGTAGGATCATACTCCTCATCACGGGGGTCTGGCATGACAGGGATTCGAACCCAGGTTTTCACAATTGCGAGCCCAGCACTCCGCGACTAAACTATTTCACTATCCTATAGCTTTCTCATTGATTTGACAATTGATGTGGACGATTTGATTGGGCACAGATGTATGCCTATGAGATATTCTCAATCTTCAGTAATACGGTCAGGGAGCCCTGCCCCTGTCATGATGTCATAACCATCATATTTACACTAGTTATCCGTAGTTGATGGTCAGACGATACAGTTGCGCGCATCGAGATCCTTAGATTCAGGGTTTCAGTTCTATAATCATGACAGGCTCTCTCGGATTTGACTGTGAGCATAATCAGCTCATGGTATGCATGTATCGCGGTATGTAAGACAATGGTACCATCATATCTATTATAAAGATAGGCATGCAATTATACAAGCAGCATTGTTGAGAATAGCTGGCCCTCATTAGTTATTTTGTAGGCCTACTAGTTTCTTGATCATGTTATGCAACTGTGTGCTAGTTGGTTTAAAAGTCGGGTGCCTGCAAAATTGGTATAACATTGGTTGTGTGGAAGTAAAAAAATGGATTTATGTACAACCAAATTCATCCCTAATGATCACCACTAATAAGCACCGTGTTGTCAGTTGTGTCAGGATTTCCCGATAGATCTGCTCGCTGGGCTGATTTCGACATGAAGTGTCGCTCACTCCAGGTGTCACGGTTTAGTATGATGGATATTATATCCCCTAACAGGTCGCTGGACCAGTTTCGCTTGGTTGATAAGCCTGCAGAAACAATGCAACTGTTATGATGGGTGTAAAGTATGCAACCAGTTCTGTTCTATATTCCATTTCAATATGTTACAATCTACCCGGTGAAAGCGAATGAGCAGTTTATTTTCTTTTTTCTTTGTCAAACACACTGCCTCTATATGTCCCTTCTTTTGGCGGTGGTTACATTGGAGTTTTCCTTTCACTCTGCAGTCCTTTGTAGTGTGATTTGTCCTTCCACAGGCAAAGCACTGTTGTTTGTTTGTGAGGGGGCGTGTTGAAAGACAATCGTGTGACAAAAAATTGAACGGACAATCATAAATTGGAGTTATGGTGACGGTTTTCAGCCCAGCCAATTAGCCTTGTTGTTATAATTAACATACCGCGGTTACTTCGGACGTGGCGGCAAACTTGAATTTCTTTCTTGCGATTGTATTGGTTAAGTCCTTTTATAAATTTTCATGATTGGCTCTTTTTGGGGGTGACCTCCTTGTAACGGTATAAAACACGGCGCGAGGCCCCAACAAAGTAGTTGTTGTAGTTGTTGCTGTTTATTTGAGTTCAACTCGGTATTATTCACGTCAACTTTTCCGTTTTACTTTGGCACGGTTCTCCACATTAAAAGAAGCATTTTAACTCAATGTAGACGACTCTCTGTTATCCGATAAACTACTCGGCATCACCCGGTGAGATACATTTTAGCTTAGAGAATGTGGATGAACAAGCACATGTAAGCTGTGGGCACATCTGACATGTGCCTGGGCTATATAGATTTGTGCAGGTTTTGGCATGCCTTCCATCCTTGCCTGGATATCGCAGAGGACCGCAGTGCCTCCCCGCGCGTGCTGCGAGCGGGTTGGTTGCAGTTGTGAAAGAGCATTGATACGAACAAGAGTGTTAGACAAGCGGCAAGGCTTTGTGTAGGTACATGCATGGGCCATACACATGCAGTGCAGGTAAGAACATAAAACACAAAAAACATTCACTACACAGGTACAAGGCAACTTGCGTGCATGATTGTTCAAAAGTTCTCTCTGTTGATCCAGCAACGCTTGGGTACCCGGCTCTCTTCAGACTTCAGAGCAGAGTATGGCAAAAGTAGTGAGGAAAAGAAGTGGCGCCCCCGCCCCAGTTACACTGTTGCCAATACGAGTGGGTCCTCTACCCACCACTTTCTCACACAGCCATAAACTGGCAGACATTCTGTACCTTTATATAGAGCGATAAGCTGTTGCGATTTTCTTGCTTCCATGCGTGGTGCATGGGGAAGGGGTTGCATTAACGTATTGGTGACAATTCTTTTTATTTGCCGAGTTACGCGTAATGTAACTACTTAGCTGGGCCGATGTGGTCATCCTGAGATTTTGCCAACAGGTGTAGAAGTTGCACGAGAGAATTCAACCTTGTCATTTCCTATGGCTCTACTGCACGATAAGGATACGCTCTACATTCTTAATAATGGGTGTGTAACCATCATTAAAAGCAGTAATGACAGTTCCGTTGTTTTTGCGCAAATAGGATTTTAAATCTCAATCCGAACCTATTCCAATTATTATTCTGGTTAAACTGGTGTAAAATGGTATGATATAGTGTAAAAGCTGGAAGGCAGATATAAATATAGCCGCCCAGTCAGTGGCAAATATTCAAATTCTGTGGGCATTGTTGCGCATAGATATCCATATGTGTGTCTATACATATATACGTGAACATATAAACTCTCATCTATTACAGGGTAATAATTGTTTACAATGAGGTTTCTGAAACTTCAGTAACTCTCGTAAATGTTCATGATGGGTATCATGACAAAGGGCGACTTATTTAGTGATCGGTACACTGAGCTCAGTATCACAGGCTCTGGTTCAATTCCCGGTTTAAGCGCCATTTCACAATTGAATTATTGAATCCTAATCTATAGCAGCCTGCCTTCCTCCGCAGATTTACGTGCTCTTTGAGGCACACCATGGGCCTCTCTAAACACAAACTTTTGGTTTAGTACTTGTAACATCAAGAACAAGTATGGACATTCCCCTTATACATGTATCTTCTATATTTGCGCATAATTATGAACATGTATGTATGGCCAGAATATATTTAAAGACCTACTGCTAAAGCCGCAATACATGGATGTGGGCACACCCATGTGACTCAGTATAGTTCAGAAAGCCATGCTAACGAACCTACATGGCGGAGAACTGATTAAACGCAACTGATTAAAGGCAAACAGGTAGAAAGATGATTACAGGCAAACTTACACAGTAGAAGAATAGTTAAAGGCAAGAATTTAAGGCAACAGGATGGGGCAAGAATTTAAATGAACGGGTGGAGCGTCGGACTGTTCAAAACGAATAACAGAAAAACAGATGACGTATTTTGTATCCTGTAATCGGTGGTATATAAGGCAATTTCATGGGCAGTGTTGTCACCCATTGACTGAGACACTTTTGAGGTTAGTGTTGTGAAGCGGGACACTTCGCTGTGAGTAGTATAGACATTACGCTATTGTATTTTAATTTTATAGCCCGTGCTAAGAGCACATTAACATTGGATTAATTTGGTTTCGGGTATTTGATTGTGTCTTGATTTTAACTATTGTCTAGTATTAAAAACTGATTTTAAGCCAATAGGCAAAATATTCATTACAGTACCACCTGCTACAGTTAGAGGGTTCTTCGAGGGCTTTATCTTTGAATTTCCATTTTAATTGTTTCTTCCCCGCTAGAGAATGCAATATTACGTCTGTTTTAAATAGCCGAACCTTAAGACGCACCTCTCGGACGCATCATCAGGACCAGTTTTGATTTGATTTTACAAACCAGAGTGTTTTAGGGAATTTTGGCCTGGATTGGGTGATTCCCGATCAGCTACTAGCGGTAGGTGGGGAACGAGGCGACTTGATTCGACTTGTCAACCTTGTTGACAAGCAAGTCACAACCATCTGTCAAAGTAAGGGTATGTTTTCTCCATTACATATATTTATCATATCTACTTCCCCAGAATTAATGTAACCAGACAGCGACCGCACACGTGCTAGTTATAGTGCCCAGTAGGAGTGAATGTTACCAACAGGAAGTTACGTTTGTCCCTATTAGGGGCTGTACAAACAGTGCAAAGCGTCTAGAAAATGAGGGATCGTATCAATGCAAAAAGGTAAATATTTTTGTTAGGTTTTTATTGCCAAAGTTAACCTAGAATAAGGTTAATAACAGGACTGTGATAAACCTTTGAAGGTGGTAGGGCAAAAGGCCGAAAGCCTAATCGTCTTCCTAGTACATGTACAACTTCGATAGCTGTTGTTCATTATGTAATTGCTTTTCCTATTCTGTTGGAAAGCTGTCTTTCTCGTCAGGGCTAGTGTCAATCTGATCTGGTTGCCATCGTGCATAGATAGCTTAGTAATTGATTCTCTTTATAATCATACTGAACCAGCGCTTTCTCATTTTTCCTTCTTGGCCAACCGACTTAATTCTTGTTGGTTACACAGATACATGCACAGGGTGGTTATAATTTTATGCCAGCTACAGTATAATTGGATGCAATTTCATTTACCTTTTGCACCAAAGAAGTACCCACAATGGAAACACGGGTTAGCGAAAGTAATTGTTTCTGAGGAAAACCAGCAATCTCATTTTGCATGCTCATGAATGCAGGTAATGCCAGGCAATAAGATACAAGTGGTATTGGGCGCAGCAAAAGTGTTCTTGTAAGAGGAATGTTCTCGTAGTGGAGCCGACTGTATATAGTGTGGCAGTACCCATAATGCCCCTTCATTTTAGAGGACAGGCCCTTATGCATACTGCGCTCAAAGGGGTTAATCGTTAGATCAAAATTTCAACCTTTGTAATTTTTGGTGAAGTCAGTGCCAGCGACAACTGAAACCGGTTTTTAACTGGCAGTCATACAACATGGTGAGTACGGCCTGAGTCAATTACAATATTGACATTGCCGAAGTAAAAGTGATATATTTGTTGTTTAGCTGTGACCACATGGGCTTACTAGCAAGTTACTCTTATTGCTTCAGTCACTCACTGTCAGTTTCTGACTGACTGACAGAAAGACTCGACTGACAGACCGACTGACATGCTCACATGATGGCGTCAATAACTCATTTTTGGATATTGATCCGATCTCAAAAAGCTCTAACATCGAAATCAGTCTTGGGTCCCCGGAAAACGTACACGCGTGCGCAATCAACTTGAGTGATCTCCAGAGAAGCTGGGTTCCCGGAGAGCTCCATCCAGTTACCGAGCAGTAATTAGTGCTTTAGGGTCGAATCAGGCTACGGTATGACAAGACATATAATGCCTAATAGGTTTTTGTAGCAACTGTAAAACCACTGCGACCCCGAACTGTTACAGTTTTTTTTATATAGATTGTGTATGCCTGTACATTGGAATCATCTGGAACTGCCCCACCCATACTAACTAGTTACTGGTTGGGATTGGCGGGATTAGATGGGTTGGCCCCTGCTGCCAATGAGTAGACAGCATTTCTAGACAGCTCATTGTCATTAAAGTTTCTATACTCCCCAGCTGTGCCTCGAGGTGGTTCAGCTTCCGGTCAGTCCAGCTGGTGGCTTTCCGCCGGTTGTTGGAGCACTCTTTTCAGGTTTCATTTGATGATTTTGCCTTCTTTTCGGAATGGGTATTTTACTGCCTACCTACACACCTTGCGCAAAAATGGTTCATTGCGATAGGCGATGCTGGCATGTCTGCTTTTATTCCTGTTCGATACGGTCAGAGCCAAATTGAGACGAGGAGATGGTCTGGCCTGCCGATTAGGCCGTAAGAATCTCTTCCGAAATGGAGAGGTTGAATAGAATGAAAACTCTCTGAAGATTGATGAAAAATGATTGTATTGAACTTAGTGTTGTTTATTTTGGGCTGATTAGATATTTCCGCGTCATACGCATGGATGAATTATATAATAATTATTATAAGTTTTTATATAAGATCATTCATTTGGCAGAAAATGTCTTTCGTTAGCTATCTCTGTTCTACCCTTGCAGGAGGATTCATAACACCAGGTTCTGTAGGTGTTTGCGAGGCCTCATTTCCGGAAGCACTTTCGGCTATCGGCTCAGCTCTGTATGTTGGCATGTCAGCCCACAATCACCGTGATAGATTTTGATGAGAAAATATACTCATTTTTATGTTATATGTTAAAGTTCGGGATGTACCCAGTAAATTACCATTACCCAGTCGGGGACCATGAAACCTGGTCTAAGTTAAGCAAGTTTTCCAGTTATCCGAGGTCGAGTTAACCGAGTTTCACTGTAGTTGGAATGTCGCCCATCCGTTGATCCAAAACAGCAACGTATGCCATTTTCCTTCTGTTAATTACTACAATTTCTTTAACTGGTTATAATATCTGTTTTGCGTAATAATTGACTTTGCAACTGTTTTCCGAATTCCAAAGATCAACAGAGAATGGAAACTGGCAAGGCTTCAAAATTGTCACGAAGCTGACACAATATTTTCCATTTCACATCCAAATTTACATGACAAAAGCAGAGCGGGGCAATGCCATGGTTCATTATTTTTTTATTCTAGGAATTAATTTTCAAAGGCCCCGAATCTCATCTGATAATGGAATTAATTTATTTTATTATATCATTTCACATGTGCACATGTAATTATAAAATCGACCCACGGCGCGACGATACGTTGTTATTATGTTGTGATATTATGTTGTGATTGTACATTTATATCTTTTATATGTTTTAGGCGCTCGGACTCTTATCATTAAATGTTGTTCTCAAGTGGAAGGAGCTACTTCCGTTATTGAGAGACCCCATCGTCACTTATGGATCTCCGTACGTCAACAAAATCAAGTCCAAAATAACTCTCAATGCTCCAACAGCGTTCTACTTAGGCTTATGCGCAATCATTTTGGCCCCGATTTGTCTGCGCCTTATTGTAAGCCTGTCAAAAATCAGCTGGCGTATCGTGCTTATTGCAATAAGGCTTCCAGAGGTTCTATTTCTGACTACGATCAAATTGTTATTGATTGCATTGCTAACAATCCTAGACTTGGTAACTCCGACATCTTGGCTAAACTCATACCGCAATTGGGTGTCGACAAAGCCCAGTCTTACACGGGCAAGATGAATATGTTACGCGACTACGTCAAACAAACCACCGCACAAAGACTCGAACCTAAAGACTCTAATATGGACTTTATCGAAACCTTATATCAAGCAATCTGTCAAGCGGATATTACCGTACCTGGTCAACCCGACATGTCTCAACCTGCTAAAGTCGCCTTTGTCATGCACCACTATTGTTGTATGCAGTTACATTCTAGATTTTATTCCGATAACGGAGACGACCATTTTATGATTATTTTTAACGGGACCCCCTTCCGCTGGTAAAACTACTTTAACTACTACTATGATCAGTCATATGCCTCCTCCCAACAAAGGAGTAGGTAAATGGAATACCTCCGCTCCCGTGTTTGATGATTGGAACGTTAATAAACTATTTACCGAATATCAAGAATACGTTCGTCGAGTCGCTCTGGGTCACGACCTTACTGTATCCGTTCACGCCTCATCACGCAGCCTCGGAAGCAAATGGATTATTATCACGTCTAATGACGGTCTTGACGACGCGCCCCTAGCGATACAACGCCGCTTTATAGTCGTAAAAATGAAACAAATTGACAAGCCACGCCCTTTGACCCCTAACCTACAGACCTTTAATCCTGACCTTCTCACCTATGCCAAGCTATTTGATTGGTCCCCCCTCAAAAAAAGCTCCTCCTACAACTATGCCTATAAGAGCTACGCCAAACTTTGGAAGTCTTCAAATGACCTTCAGCACAGTTTGAGTCAACAACTTCAAGAGGAACCCCTCCAGAGTCTTCAACAACATGCCGAAAGCCAGCAAACAGAATCAAGTGGTGCGACTCACGCCTTACCGACTATGTCAGATGTCACCAGGCCTATATAATATTATATAGGGGTATTAGGGGTATAAAAGGCCGGCGCCACATACAACTGCCAACAAAAGAAAGCACGCCCCATTGATCGAAATTGTTTACAAGCACTTGACAAGCACCTGTCATGTATCAGGCCACCATCACCCGTACGGACAACAACACTACTGAAACCTACATTGGACTCGTGGCATCTTGTTTTAAATTCGTTTGCCGCGAGTCCAATGTAGGTTTCAGTAGTGTTGTTGTCCGTACGGGTGATGGTGGCCTGATACATGACAGGTGCTTGACAAGTGCTTGTAAGCAATTTCGATCAATGGGGCGTGCTTTCTTTTGTTGGCAGTTGTATGTGGCGCCGTCCGTTTGCCGCAACCACACCGTATCATTCCGCCGCTCAAAATACAGAAACATCTGGACATTAAAAGACAACGATATCGATCACTTAATTTCCTGGAGCTTCCTATCAAAAAACCTATATACAACAGCTCAAGCAAGAGAGGCAGCAGCCTGTCTTAAAGAACAAACCCTCATTATCTGCTACCCCCAATTGGCAACACTTGATATACGAAATGAACTCGCATCCGCTTGCAGACACAGAAAAAAGACAAGAAACTAGATTATAGTCAGGAAAGTTAAAACGGCCCGCGTATTTTTTGCTGTTTGTGGTCAAACCAATGGATTCTCACGGTTCAAAGTTGATTCAATCTGTCAATACGTTTTAGTCTACCTTAATTTCCTTCGAGATCAAGACTAAAGTGAGTTGAGACTTTGTAAACTGTCTTATATATAAATCTACCGAGGGTGCAAGTATAGTGATTGGAATAATCAGAATACACTCAGCCAACATGTGTTGGATAGAAGCAGATGGAAATGTTTTAGATACAACCAGTCTATTATTTGACCTATAAAAAATGGTCTTTCCCAAAAGATGATCGAAAATAAAGTGATGGCGGAATTGCGAAAGCGATGGCAACAAGCCTTGTAGCTATAAAGCAATTGGTTTCAATCAGCTGGTTCTGAGAAAATGAACAGAACGGACCAATCAGCCAACAGTAAGTTTTTTCCTCATCAAGAAACCGGTTTTTCCTTCAGTACCCAAGAAGGACCAGGAAGCATTTTTCACAAGTTTTTTTTTCACAAAAGAAAAAACCGCGCAATGCCAGCGGCACTGTTAACGCTGGAAGCGAAGATACCGAGGCCTCGAGCGCGAGTTCCACTCACAGGACGGAAGCAGAAGAGACCAGCTTCGAGCTCCGAGCCTTCAACAAGTCAACAATGAGAAAGAGCAGCTCCGGAGCTGAAAAAATGGCAACTACGTTTTGATTCAATCGTTCGATAACTGGGCACAGCCCTCCGGGCAAGCAAATAGAAATAGTGCCATTTCCTCTGTGGATAGCGTCAAACAGTACATCTATTGACCTGGATTGTCCATTGACGTAGCGCAAAACGTCGACCACTGCAATGTGTGCATCAAGTTCAGCTCCGTACGACACAAACCATTCGTTGAGTTCCCCTTGCTTGACTGGCCTTGGGAAGAACTTGCCCGTGGCTTTTTCGAGTTTCACAAACAACCTGGTTCTAATAGACTCTTATTTTTGTTAAATAGAGGTCATCCGCTTTCCACTCAGATGTCTAATGCTGTGATTGTTGCCTCAAAAAGCTTGTTAGCTTTCTTAGGTGTCGCTAGGGGCCTGAGTTCAGACAATGGACCTTGTGTTACGTCCGAGACGTTCAAATCGTTCGGTAAACACCCTCAATGCAGTTTTAACTTCTACACGAGTAGGTCTAGATATCCACAGTCCAACGGACTCGCTGAACGAGCCGTTAGGACCGTACAAAACAGACAGACCCCAACCGTGACAGGCCGCTTCAGCTCGGAGTTTCTACGGCCCACTTACCGGGTTCCGACCTAAATCGCCTGTTGACTTCGAAGCTTTTGAAAGAATTGACAAAGGGCAAGCTTACGACCACCGTATAAAGTGAAACCGCAAACACTGCCCTAAACTCTTGTTCAAACTCGATCGAGGACCAAGAGTTTGGATTAAATCCCCAAACAATGTGGGTCACGAGGGGACTGTATTGACCTGTCTAAACAGTATCCTAGTCCTGTCGCAATCGGAAACATGATTTTCCTTTGTCAACTGAAACTAATGTTAACCCTATCGCAATTACAAGAAATGACCCCTGCACTGCGGTAAGTAGCAACTGTGTTGCTTTTCATGATGATAATGCACCGCTTTCTAATCCAACACCTGATTTTGACGCGGTAGAAGCTAGTACCCTGACCTCACTGATAGTCTCGCTTCTAATTCAGAGATTAAGGTGGAACCTATAACGCTCGTGATTGCAGATAATCCCCTTCGGGTGCCGGTGGAAGAAGGTTTGGTGGTAACGGTTATAGCCCCAACTGAACCGGAGAGACGCTCCAATCGAGGTAGAGTTTTTCGTTCTACTAAGGACGACTACCATTATCCGCACCGACATTCCTTACAGCTTCATCTGCTTCTGCCTCAGGAGACCGCGGAAAGCGAAGAGACCGACGCCGCAAAGACGATCGGCGCCGCTACGACCATGATCGTTATGATGCCCCGGAGGCTGAGGATAGAGTATCAAAGCCCAATGACCATTTATGCCCGTTCTGTTACCGCCATCATGCAAACGCCCGGCGCTCCTGATCCATGCGCGCCGAGTGCCTCGGAGCCGACCACCGCCATTAGAATTGTCTTGTGTCGCTGCAAGACACTTATGTCATATGGAGCTGGGTGCCTAGTGAGTTCATCCTGTGCTGGGGATGCGACCGGAACCGGACCTCTGTGGCAGTACTGACAAAGAATGCGCGGAGTTCCAGGAGAGAGCCAGTCAATCCTGAAGACCAAGGGTCCGGAGAGTCGATGACACTATTATTAACGCTTTAAGCGCACTTGACAGCCTTTCTGGAGTTTCAGCGACCTCGATGCCCTGGTGGAGAGGCCCGAGAAACAGGAACACCGGCTGGAGGCAGCACTTGCAAAAGTGCGGAGCGAACATGCAACATTCATTCAAGCTGTACTACCTGCAATCTGATCTGCCAAAGCCCTACCATATTTGAGGTAAGGCCAATACGACTCGCCTGCATCTCGACCCCGGGTAGGTACTTTTACACGAGCAAGGGCTCTCAGTCTCAACAGGTGAATACATTTCCGCAGTGACCACATCGGCATCATGCACAACAGCAAGAGCCGACAGCCTCGCCACCCCAATAGCCCTCTAGAGACTGCTGTGGCTCTTTTACCTGTCCAGAAGGGTAAAGAAGGAAATTGATTACCTCGTGCCTTAATTTTTTGCAATAGACACTTCAAGCATGAGGTAACGACCATTTCGCGGCTAATATAATATTTAGCATGCGTTTGATAAACAGTCAGATATCAGCATCTATGCATATTTCATTTTGAAAATTGTAAATGTGATAAAGCTTTAACGTAATTTATTATTTATTATTCGACTCAACATGGGTTTTCAAAGAGGTTAAATGATTCAGTGACTAATTAGGGCTGTGTGCCAGCATGCTTAGTGACAGCACCATTTCGATAAAGCAGATATATGGGTGTCTCATTATGTAATACTCAATATGGCCTCTCATGATAGGATATTGATGAATGTTCCTCGAGCCCCGCCGAAATGGCGTAAGCTGTTAGGATGGTGTAGGTGGGTACACCTACTTCTGTAACGATGGCTTCTCCAGGACACATTGTGAAATAATTAGTTAACTGTAGATAGATCCACAGTGGAGCGGTGTGCTCTCTGATCTTCAGATATTGATAAGTGTTTCCCTACCCCTTGTCTAAATGGGGTCAGCTGTTAGGATGGTGTAGATGGCTATACCTACTTCTGTAACAATGGCTTCTCTGGGACACACTGTGAAACAATTACTAAATTGTAGATAGATCCACAAGGGAAATGCGTATAAAACTACTGTGAAAATAGATCTGAGTGTAATGGCTGCCTCATTATGTAATACTCAATATGGCCTCTTATGATAGGATATTGATGAATGTTCCTCTAACCCCTGCCTGGGTGGTACCATAGTTCACGGTCAGTTCGGCGTAGTAGTAATTAACGGATAGAAATGATAAACGTGGCAGTCAGGCGCTCCAGGTCAGACACACGCGATCTTGGCGAGGTTATTACGTCGGTCCACGACTCTTCTCAAGCTTTGAGGTCATAAGTGATTAATCAGTACCTGCCATCGTTTGACATGCACCAGTTATTCATTGTTTGGTTGCTAGCCCAGGAAATTGAGCAAAATTGGTTACCCAGCCACACAAACACACTGTTGCAACTGTTCGCTTTTCCATCACTGGGCTGGAGCCTCCCAGGGTTTCAATCAACATAGCAAGCACAATGTCCCAACAGTAAAGTTTACTTTTCTATCACTGGGCAGGGTTCCAATTAAGATTGTGCCACAGCCCCAGTTAGGACAAAGGACGGGAAATCCGGGAGGCAAAAACCAACAAGTGTCAAGTAAAAACAATGCAGGGAATTTTCCACAACAGCCGGGCAAGAGCCTGCCTCGATCAAATTTTACCACCAGGACTAGATAGGTTAGTGACAACCTGATTAGGATTGTGTACACAATTCAAGTTGGCCCGGATGACCGGGGTTATCCGTCATGTTATGAAGGGGAAATTATACAATCGACAGAAAAACAAATTGACTAGAGCATTTGCTGGGGCAGACGGGCGCATTTGCCGGGGCATACGGGCGCCAGTCAAACTACAGTGGGAGCGAGAAGGGCTAGTCAAAATGAAGAAACCTGCAAAAAACCCGAAGCTGGTCAGATCCATCATCAGATGGTGAGGATGACACAGTTCGAGATGTATTGGTAACGCGAATGATGGAAGAAGATAACTCAAGTGATGAGTTACCTCTGGAAGACAATGAGGGCCCATCGACTGTCTGTGAAGAAGTCAAGGTGGGGTTGTACGTGTTGGTTCAGTTTCGCGGCAAAAGAAGGGACTTCTTATTGGGTTGGTATAATCAGTGCTGTTTCCTTGTTCAAAACCATCAAAGGGACGAAAGTGTCATTCAGCAACCCTGATCATGAGATTGTTGCTGAAGTAGACACTGATGACATTGTCATGTGTTTACCCACACCTATAGTATTACTGGTGGGACAAACCGACTCGACTCGCGGAGAGGATGATCTTTGACGTAGACCTTTCTGGCTATACTTTGTAACATCCAAGATTCTGTATCACAAATCTCTCCAAAAGTCAAAGACAACTATAAATTGTTTCTGCTTACTTTTAAGATTTATGCTAATGCCTAACAAACAGTGAGCAAAAAAGTTGACACTATATTTCACCAATTTTTCTATTATTAATGTAAAATCTCAATGTACCCCACCCCTTGTCTCAATGAGACAGTTGCAAATGACATGACCATAAGATCCTTCCTGTTTTTACTATTGATCTGAAGTTCTCATCCTAGTTGTGGTCGGTTCAAACCAGGAATGTTCTTTGTAAGCTCGGCCATTCTCTTGGCAAAGCAGGAGCTAACATGAAAGGTAGCTAGAAAGAGAGTGCTGTAGGGATTATTGAAGGTCGGACCTGCAATAATTGCAAAAGAACGCAAAAGAACGTCCTTTGGATCGTTCTTTGGACTTTAAAAACAATAAAGCTTGGGACGCTGTTTCAAAGAGATATCAAGGGATATCAAGAGGCCACCATATTGCCCGCGCGAACTAGATCGGGTCAGGTCGCCATATTTCTTTTAGGTGGCGTTCACAGCTTGTTCCGTGGTAGCGCTGGCAACAGTGATCACACGCTGAGCTAAGTCATTGGGTGGTAAGAGCGATTAGCCCTGAAAGATCGGCAGTTGACCATGCTGAAATTCCTAGTTTGAACCGACCATAAGCAGTGACAAATGTCACCGTGCTAAGCTATAGGTGTTCCAGTGGAAAGAAATAACTGGGACATCACCTACAGACGGCAGGAAATGAAACACAACATGATCCATTCAATCGCTCGCAAAATTTTGCAAAAAAGTAATACATCGTTGTTGTTGCTGGTAGAAATCTCACCCATGCGTAGATTTGCTCAGTAGAGAGAAACTGTTTTCCAGTTGACCTCGACCGGTATTGGTGGATTTAACAAACCAAGATACACCTCAATGGAAGGCAGAAGACCCGTCACAAAGCCAGAAAACCGGGGAGAGAACCACTCATTCCAAAAATAGTTTTCTCAACCAAAAGAAAGAATGACCAATAGCTCATAGAAACATTAACTGATTTAACAAAGTGTCTGGGCACACAAGTCAGAATTTACATCATAAGAAGGTTGTTAGCCACAGACGTCTTTTCACTTTTTAGCAAAGAGAGTTTTAACTCACAGTGACCTAAGAAAGGTCAACTAGCTTATTTAACAAAGTGGTTGGACACACAAGAATTTTTACTTCTTGGCAAAGAGAGTTTTAACTCATTCTGACAGTAAAAAATCAAAGCCACACTGACATAGGACATTCTGGAACATTCCGGAACATTCTGACATTTGACATGAGACATTTATTTGAATTCTGATTGTGACAAATCCTATTCTTTTCAATAGTTTGCCACGGCAGATTAATTGGCTGTGTCTTATTTCTAGAGAATCCTAGAATGAGCATAATGTATTCCAATTGCCAAATACATGAAATGATTTGTGGTTTTTGCTGGACTATGTAAGCCGGCCCTAGATGTAAATTTGTTAGTCTAGTAGAGCGTAGCCTAGTAAAGTTCAGTCTAGTCAAGCCCGGTCTTGAGCTTCCAATAAAATCACACAGTCAACCAACATGCACCTGGAATAGTCCGTTGGGTAGAGTGAAACCGGGATGGACTAGACTCAAAATTATAGAAAAACTAGTCGACAAGTAGAAGGCGAAAATGAAGTGTTATTTTGCTTCAGTGAATATAGCGGGATAAATGACATTGGCTTATGCTAATGAGCTCAGTCATCCACACAGTAAGACGCATCTCACCCACTCAGGTCTTTTGCTGGGTTCCGAGCCAGTGCTGAAAGATGATTACAGTAAGCTCCAATCCTGAGCTCCATACCAGCTAACCATCACTCCCTGCAAGACAAAAATGGAGAAACTCGGTTAACTCAACCTCGGATAATTCGAAAACTTGCTAAACTCAAACCAAGTTTCATGGTCCCTGCCCAGGTAATGCTAATTTTCCGAGCTGATCTTGAACTTTTAGTCGGAACTCGGAACTGATAAACTACGGTTAGCGACATCAAAGTACCTTTTCTGTGGCTGGTTGTTTTTACATTCTTATGTAACAAGTGTAACTTCATTTTTTTTCTTTTCACAACTCGCATCTCACAAATTTTAGTAAGTTTAGCCAGGAAATAGAATATACTAGAGCGAAATGGACCTGCTACGGTGGCCACATGGCTAATGCAAAGGGAGAGTGTAACTCAAAACTCAAACTTGTCATAACTTTTTTGTGTTCCCCTGCAGTCCGAGTTCGGACTGATGGGATCGGGCGATAGTTAACCAGTAGCACTCTAAATGCGGCTTAAAGGGGTTATGACACAGTTGATGGCAGACGCACATTCGGAGTGGAGTTCCCCATTTTAAAGGGAGGCAACTCCACAGTCATTGCAGAGATAGTGAGTGGTATTTTTCCACAAAACAAATATTGATCACTCGAATAACTAGAATAAATAAATAGCCCAAATAGAAATAAAATGGGATCTAATTACTAAACTTTAGTAACAATTATGTTTTAGGCCAATTATGTTGGGTCGTTGGTCGGAAAAGTGCGTCGCCGAGGGCTCTAAGTATTTGTCTTGGATAGGCCTATATCTAAGCTTCCATTTGAGCTGGGTATTGGGCCCATTTGTTCATGGTAGGCTTCACAATCTTCAAGACACTTTTGGCCATGTCATCACCCCTCTAAGCTCGTTATTTCGCAACAGTACTTAGTAAAGCCAACTCTTGTAAGTAGGGCACCAAGCATACATAATTAGACAGCGAGATACAGAAGATAACAGGTTGCTATGGCAATATACAGCAAAGCTTAGGTTTAATGCCCAGTTACATACTTATAGTGTGGTAATCATGGTAATTAGCCAGGAGTTAGTAGAGCCTGACGACTGCAAAGCGAACAGACTAGAGTGTAAAAATCACTAGGCGTATCGCGTTTCAAATGCATGCTCAGTTCCGCCGCTCAAAAGTGCGTCTGAAAAGTGCATATTTACAAACCATGTACCTCGGCTGTGTCTGAAAGTGAATTCGATCATGCAAATATAATTCCGAGCCTGAAAGTGGGCGTACTAGTTTATAAAGTGTCAAGGTTATCGAAATGTCCAAGCCTTCTTTTTTGTTCTACGGTGGCTTCTTGGGTCGCTTTGTTGTTGCGAAACAGACGGCGCAATTTTCTATCCAGAGACAGGCAAGATGTTGAGAGATAGTAACTCAGTTGCGCCCGAAACTCCTTGTATTTTTAGCCGCGCCTATCTGTTCGCGTAACAGCGTCTAAATTTTTTTATCCGCGATCACGAAAACACGCAAATACAGCTAGTAACACAAAAGTAATGCGCATCTGTAGATTTCAACAGCAAGATATAGAATCTGTTGGAACTTACCTCCTAAAAGCCTCCACCTGCAGTGGCCCTTCGATTAGTTGTATTCATAGAGTCCTGATTATCTCGTATGACGCTTCTCCAACATCCAGTCAACTCTAATCCCATGATGCGATCGCCAATCGGAGACTGAATGGTGTATGACGCGACTTCACGGCGCAGTAAATGACCCTCCCTGCCGCCATGCTCTGACGTAACAGATTCACACCTATAAAATGTGTACACATGTATCTATTTTATTACCTGTTCTTATGAATTTGTCAAACTCGCTGTTCTGATTTTGCATGCATTTATTTTTTATCCTTGAATGATTGTCATTCAAACAAGAGAAGATCAATTATTACGCTATTATTAACTCCTGATCACAGCAAGTCCTCTTAGGGAGTATGAGCTCCTCACATTAATCTTAACCCAAAAACAAAACACAAGCTTTACTATGAGGTGGGGCAGTGGCCCACACGTGCTGCTTCAAGCTATGCTGTAACCAGTGAAAGTTTTCTCGCCTATGGCAGCGCTCTCGGGTTAGATACTTGTATTTCACCAGTTACTGCTTAGCACAGAGCACCGCGTGTGGGTTAATATAATCGCTCCAGGCTGGTGATCAGTCAACCTATGTCAGTCTACACATCACCCGCCGAAATTCGGCTACTCTTATCGAGAAGGGAGAGGTGGATTCTTAAAAACCGTAGAATTGTTTCTGACCGGTAGTGTTCCAAGCCCACGCTACCGATTTGAAGTGAGGGGCTTGCTAAAAGCCCATGCCAGAAAACCACCTTGTTGAAAGTGAGGCTCGAACCTGTGATCTATAAATTGCAAATCCAATCTTTAACCAACTGAGCTTTCCTGACCTTCTACTCGCGAAAGTCAAGGTCAACGATAGACACTAATAGTAATATGGCTGTCACCAATAAACTTATTATTAAGTACACTGTAAGTACTCACTTCGTAAGTATTTCATTCGAGACATAGAAGTACTGATTACTTAAAATAGTTGAGTGACAACTCTTCTTTACAGAACAGTTAGTACAGTAACATGAAGAACTTATTACTGGTTAGTTTTACCCACAAGCGCGACTCAAGCCTATGTAATGACGTAACCACATATCTAGTCTATTTCTAACTAACCCATCTATGCTGGGCGGAGAGCTAAGATCACTGGAAATGACATAACTCTGCAGTGCTTTGGTGGTGTCGGATTTGAGTTATTGATACCACTGAAATTCTAAAGGACCAGATTTAAGGTCTGTTTACCTGAGAAGTAGCCAGTTCAATCTTTGTTACCATCCAGCTTCTTAGTAAATGAAAGGCGCCGACTGAGATTGCAGCATTAAGCCAAGCCTCGTTGTGAGCTTGGAATCAGCCAATCAAATGGGGGGATTACCTAACAAAAGGCCAATTACAGACCTTCCGCGTAAAAAACAACTCGGAGAAGCGGCTTGATATGATGGACATAGATGGAGCATTTGGATGTTTGGTAATTAATTAAACAGCCTATAGTTGCCAATCCCCCAGTCGGGCCACCCCCCCCCCATAGATGATAAATCCAGTAACTCATGACCAATCACCAACCACAAACTCCATAATGCAGAGCCATAACTGCCATTAAAGTGCTTACGCTTGACTGCTCATGACTGCTCATGACGACTCCGTATCAAAATCAGTGAGAATTGGTTACAATCAGACAGGAGTAGGTGTATCACTTTATAAAGAGTCATAGTTCCTGGAATCAATACTTTCACAGTATCAACTGTAAAGTGGAGTTAACACTAGGGGCAACCGCCCGATTGCCGCTTAAAAACTGCTTAAAATAACCGTCAAGTAGGCGTAAGCTTCCGGTGATGCAGCAGCAGAGTGCAGTTCCTGCATGCGCATTCCTTCTTCGTCAGGTAAGCGGCAACGAATGACAACACAGATTCGAAATTGCCGCTGTACGAAGTTCACCCTGGATCCAAACACGGGAAGCGAAAATCCAACAGAAGCAAATAAAATCGCAGTTCTGATTGGTCACTGCGCTTGTGCCACTTGGTAAAATAGTGCCTACAGCGATGACTCACAGTGACACTGGCGGAAGTTAACGCCCATTTGAGCGGCACAGACAGCAGCGCCGCTCGTGTGAACACCCCTCCGGAGCCACCTCTGTGCCGTTCACCGCTGTCGACCTCCTGTTACCCCACTATAAGGTAATCTTTACCAAATAGTATTGGAAACACATTCCTTACAATACTTGAGTATTGGGTAGGAATTACTGTACTGCAACTGAATAATACTGCCATTCTCGCACAATCCGGTTCCACTCACACTCCGAAAACTTGCTTTCAAGGAAGTCCGGTTTCTACCACTAATCGTTGATTTTCTTCTCTCTTATTTTAACTAGGTCAGGGTCAGGTTAGGGAGGTCAGCCAATAGTTGCACTTGTTGAATCCCTGGCAGGACTCCGCCGTCTCCAATAAACACAAGTATCACCCGATGTAATTCGCGTGAAATATCGCCTGAAAACTCGGCTCTCCCATAAAAGCGCCTCTAGAACCCACAGAACTCACAACCCCTACATTACCTGTAGCCTCATCTGAGGAAAAGTATTAAATACATACAAATTATTCCTTAGTTTAATTTAAAAGTACCTAATGCGAGGAATCTCTACCTTTTACCAAAATATTGAATATTATTAAAATATATTATATATTATTAAAATGGACGCTGCTCCAGGATACATCAGATAAGGGAAATGATGCGTACAGTTTAGAATAAGATGTGTGTTGTAGGTTACTATTACTCCGAGTATGCTGATGCTCAATTGACAATATGTGGAATCATAATCCTCACTCTCCAAAGGAGCATCACTGACCATGATAACTGCTTTAGTTTAACTTTAACTAGTAACTAGTAGTATGTATTGCATGACGATATGTTTCAGCGGCCGTGGCTTAATGGTTAGAAATAGAATACACGATTTGCGCGCAGCGAGTTGTGGGTTCGAATCTCAGAAAAAGTCAATGGTGGTGGCCGGAACGGCATCTGACCTTAATTTGCTCCTAAGCTCCAGCAAAGTCTCCCTGTTAACAAGGGAGCAAACTCCACGACCCTGCACAGGGAATATCGGGAGTATAATTATTAATTTATTATAAATAGGAGGCAAAAAATGTTTCAGCCACAGAAATGACAACACTCACTCTCAGCAACGAGACTAAATCACTAATTCATTTCTCATCTAATCTAATCTAATTCAATATCTGAATTTCTAATTCATACACACTCAACCCTGGAACAAAAAAGTAGACTGTTAGCTAGTTACAAGTGACTTACTCGTGCATGAGAGTGAAGCCGAGAGAAAACAACACTTAGTCAGTGACGTGAGTCGCTGACTAGTGTCTCACTGACTGTGAGTAGTACAAGTACTACGTCTACTAGTAGTAGTAGTACCAGTAGTCGTAGTGACTAGTCTACGGAGTAGCGACTCAGCACAGCAGACTGAACACTCCGTGACAGGCAGCGCACGATATCATTCATTAGCTGCTGTGAAGTGAATCCGCTCGACTCCGTACGCCTGATGGGCTACGCCAACATAACAAGTTAGTAGTAATCCCAAATCCGAAGGGCAATAACAATTTTTTCTGTAATGCTCACCTCAAGTCAATGACACTCACTTTTTGACTAGCCAAAAGTAAACGTTGCAGGAACACGGTTTACTAAAAGACGGTTTATTTAAATCGCTGTAATGTTTAAAAATACCACAATAAAATCCATCATACGCTTATGTGGTCATTTATGTTTAATTTTAATGTATTTTATTTGTGTTTTAAACAGTAACTAACAGTAAAAGCTGGCCTTGAAAATTGCTTTTGTTTCACTACTAACACAACGGAACAAGGTGGAATGACTGGTTTGCGAAATCGGTTGACGCTTGGTGGGCGGGGCAGCGCCATAACGTTAGGAGTATAGAAGCGTATAGGGGTCCAGGTTCACATTACCGTATATGAAACAGCTTCGCTTTTGAAGGTCTTCAACATCCGCATATGACCCTTTAGTAGGCATAGGGATCTTTATACTAAAGTGAAGCTAAACAACTTAGCTTTGTTCTACCCTGAGTGGGGGGCTTGTCTGGTTGCGTCCGTGTTCTACCCTGACTGGGGGCTTGTCTGGTTGCGTACGTGTTCTACCCTGACTGGGGGCTTGTCTGGTTGCGTACGCATTGACTCCGGGGCATGGCTCTCACCAGACTATGCCTAGATGGGCTAGAACTTCAGACTCCTTTGAGTGCCTAAACTGACCTACAGGTCCAACCAACTGCTTCCCAAGCATGACCTGAAGGGGAGAGAGAGTGTCCACGGGGATGGGACAGTATCAACTCACGTTGTATACAGTGTCCACACGGCGTAGCTTGCTAGAGTTAGTACTCCCAGATACACTTTACACCATAGGCCGGTAGATATAATCCCGGTCTAAACTGTTTGTGTATAATTGTCTGTGGTTAGGGATCTCCTTACAATACACCGTTGTCGTCCTGTCTCCTACAACCGATAGGTTACAGTTGTGAGTCCTCACTCATTATCTAACTGTCTTAGTCAGCCATAGAGCTCGTCATGTTCCTCTACATATAGTCGGCAATCTCGCTATGTATGTAGTTTAGTTTTATTCCAGTCACTCTCGCACCATTCTCTCTCCATTTTCTCTCTCTCTCACTCTCTTTCATACTCTCTCTTTTATAGTTCCTGTTTGGCTGCGTTTACATTCAGCCTATCAGGATTCATTGGCTTGTCTCTCCTGGTTCACAGCTAATCTTCATAATTGGATTTAGCTTACTGTGGAGCTATCCTCTCCTGACCCACGGATCCCTATAACTAAGAATAGTCCTCGCAGGGCACTATAATTCCTAATTATAGTCATATCAGCTTCATGCAAGGATGATGAAAGAATGATGAAAGAACCGGAATCGTTTTTCGAATATCTAGTTTTTCCTTTGCTCCAAGTCTCACTGGACGAGCATTGGGTGTCTTATACCAATGCTCGTAGTTCCCATAAATAGTAGTGATTTTGCTCTGTTTGGCCTTCTGAGTACATTATGCTGGATATATGCTGCTATGAAGTAATGTTGAGAGATTACACTGCAGGCCCACAGATAATTGGCTGACTGAGTCATATTCCCTGTTGATTGTGAGCGATGTCCTAGTGACCGGTTGAGCTATCGACCGGGTAATTACGGTTGAGCTATCGACCGGGTAATTACGGTTGAGCTATCGACCGGGTAATTACGGTTGAGCTATCGACCGGGTAATTACGGTTGAGCTATCGACCGGGTAA
>Ga0224501_10000600_pt1 | contig 28379 bp, 16 predicted proteins | sample SF_Oct11_sed_USG_4_FD_169105 | JGI IMG/M metagenome (GOLD analysis project Ga0224501, IMG submission 169105) | Sediment microbial communities from San Francisco Bay, California, United States - SF_Oct11_sed_USGS_8_1 | ecosystem: Environmental > Aquatic > Marine > Sediment | place: USA... | reverse complement strand
GCAGGAATGAAGTCATGGAGGGAGGCCGCCGTGGTGGCGCAGGATAGATGTGAATGGAAGAGTGCTGGCGAAGATGTGCTGAAGGCGCTATATGGCGAAAGCTGTTCAGCAAAATAAGTGAAGTTTGCGGTAACCTTGACATTTGCTTAAACTACTAGGCTACCGCCTACTTTTGATCATGGAATTCTGTTCGCGAGCTTCAGTCGCGGACCGCGATCGAAGGATGCTTTTGTGAATCGCGCTCTTGCGCAATTTAGCACGCGGAATGCACCTAATGAGTGGGGCTGACTGAATGGCAGCTGCCATTCTAGCCTTCTTCTGGCAATCAGGTTGCCCATTTGCTACTTTTCCTTCCGCCATTTTTTTTCTTCATTACTCGTATATATTTCCTTTAATGCAATAAATATAATCAAATAGAAAGGTGAAGGCCATCGGAGAGCCAACTGGTACCGGCAACAGTGTAACTGAGGTGAGATACCAAACCTCTTCCTCACCGCTTTCATGTTCCCCAGCTCTGACGAGAGTCAGGTACCCATTTAATGCTGGGTGAACAGAGAGAACTCTTGGAAGAAAAGTCCCACACACAAGCTGTGTGCTGAACCAGGGACCTTCAGCACCATTACCCAGCGCTCTACCACTCACCCATTGATGCCATCAAGTAAAACCAAATAAATTGATTGCGACACTCAACAGGTCAGCCACGAACCTGGCAACAGCCTCCAGCTTGGTAAAAAACTCCACGTCCACCATCGAGATCTCGTCAATAATGAGATGTCGACACTTCCTCCATTGGGCAGCGACGACGGAACGACTAGCGAGCTCGATGCACCGTTCGAGATCGGCGCGACCCGAGCCGATGCCCGCAAATGAATGCAGGGTCATGCCGTTGAGATGCGAGGCAGCAATACCGGTGCTCGCCGTCACAAATGTGTGCTCGGGTGCTAACGATCCTACAATGGTGGTGGAAAGGTTATCAGATGTCGAGACCGATGGGGGGGGGGGATTAGTGTAAACCTGTGAAGAGCGGGTTCAAAATATGTTCTCTTATTAATGGGGTGTAACGGCATCATCCAGCGGCATTATGTTGAAGAAACAAGAGGTCAGGGAACAACATACTTGTATACGATGAGTCAGTGACAGAAAGGATGGAAAAATGAGTCACGGATTGGATACAGAGGATTATATATCTATGCATGAAAATAAGGCTTGCAATAGCAACCAATAGAATTTGTATGACATTCTCACCATTATGCTGAAGCTTCTGAGTAAGAGATTAGCGGTTTCACCATCTATGGCTTAGCATGGAGCACCAAGATCGGGTCAGTATCAATGCAGAGAATGGGTATCCGGCTCCCGTCGGAGGCGAAGGCAGTGAGGAAACAGAGTTGTGCCCCACTTCAGGTACAGTCGGCTCTCTAACAGCCAATACATCACTAGGTCATTGGCTAAGGGACAACCTATACCTTTAAATTATTATGAAAGGACCACAGATCATTTTATATCATCTTTGATGTGCCAGATACCTCGCTGGCTTGATAGATGTCCGGTCGGAAATATATTACACAAGTATCTCTGCTCCTCACCTACGGCCCGTCTGAGAAGAAAGGATTTGCCGGTCCCGGCGCTGCCAGTGAAGAAAACGTTGCTGCCACCGGTGATAGCCTGCAGCACCTTGCACTGTGAAGGCGTCAGCTCGGCAAGACTTTGATTGATACTGATGGCCCGTCGGACCTTTGTGACACCAACCTGTCGACGACAAATAAAGACATTCACAACAAACTGAAAGTCAATTTTGAAAGCTTCATAGAAGAAGATGACTAGGTCCCGTAAACCTCGACAAGCTTGATTGACTTAAGTTGCTAATTCACCCCACATTGCATCCGGTCTGACTCATTGATACTGATACGTTCATGGTGCTCCATCGTAAACAGTAGCTGGTGGTAACACAAACCTAACTAAATCACCTGGCGATCTAAATAAATTGAGAGAGAGAGCCCGAAGTGGCGCATATAGTTGGAATTGAGCCCGGTTTACCTGATCCAAACTCAAAGGCGCTGCTCAGTGCGCACTAAGTTACTGCTTTCCTTTGTATGGTTTATTTTCCTAGGCGGACGCTTGGCCATCCTATTTAATGGACCTCCTAAGCCTCTGGCTTGTTGGAGCGGTAAAAGCTAGGAAAACTCATCCTCACAACGGGGGCCTGCCGTGACCTGGTTACTGTTGCAAGCCCAGTGCATTTTAACTGAGCTATCTCGCTACGGCCTCCGGTCCGACGACCCCATTACAGTCCAAATGGATTCATCAGATGCTCGACTCCGAAGTCAATAAATAGTGCCAAACATGTGCTTTCAGAAACCGTAACCATTTTTGCACGTACAGTGAAAGTCGGTTAACTCGACCTCTGATAACTCGAAAACTTGCTTAACTCAAACTAAGTTTCATGGTCCCTGCCTGGGTAATGATAATTTGCTGGGCATATCTCGAACCTTTAGTCATAACTCGAACCGACAACTTCGGTTAGTGCCATCAAATTACCTTTTCTGTGACTGGATGTGTTTACACTGTTGTGTAACAAGCTTAATTTCATTGTTTTCTTTTCACATGAGAAGAAAATTTAGCCAGAAAATAGAATACACTAAAGCGAAATGGACTCGCTACGGTGGCCACATGGTTAAAGCAAAGGGAGAGCATGACTTATAACTCAAACTTTTCATAACTCAAACTTTTGGGTGGTTCCTTCCAGTTCGAATTATCCAAGTTTCAGTAATTTCAAAGGAATGTTAACTCTATACTTATTTCTTTTAGTCATCGGTCTTGAGCGTCCGATGGAGTGAAAAAAACCATATTGATTGGTCTCGAAGTCTAGCAAAATATGGTTTTATTCGACAGAGTTCTTTCATTTGAATTTTCCAGCACCCATAGGATTGTTTTGATTACACGATTGTTCAGACGTACTAGAGTAGCAGTGAGTAGGTCTGATTGAAGCACTATGGAAGAAAGACCCCACACAACATGATCCATTGATATGACCATGTATCGGTCATCAGTCCGCAGTACAACCCTGACCTCGTCGACAGTTTCATGGAGTTCTGAGGTCATCAAAACAGAAAAGAATTTCAGTGGACTCGCTGTAAATTTTATGGAAAAGGTGCACAATTCCATAAGTTTAATCCATGATTGAGCTGTTCACCCTTTGACACAAAATTAATCCAATTTGTGATGCAATTATAGCGCCTCTTTTGTAGTTTTATTTCGGATGCCAAAAGCAAATAAGGTTGTTTGACCTTGAGATTGCCCACCTATACATTCATACCAATGATACCATCAGCTAATGCAAGTTTAATAAAGCAGTTTGCCCCACAACAAACTGATGCAATTTGGAATAGCGCCTCCTCACCTCACATTCATTTTCTTTATTGTCTAGGCGTTTTCTTTTTAACTGACCTCTGCCAGTCGGGGTGGTATTGGAGATTGCCGGAATTCTGCGGAATAAACACAAATGGCCGGATTATCCAAACCCAACACGACCGAGACGGTTGGCAGATATCTCAACTTGGACTCGGATTGAATCCAAGACCAAACTGTTTGTATCACAACTCTTGTATATCGAGGATAGCTCAATCATTACAGCACTGTGTTTAAGACGTTAGACGCTCGGTATAAGCGCTGATTATGCCAAGCAGCCCATTGTGAATGTTAGCATCTTACTAAGTAACTGACTTGCGCCACTCGAAGATGAGTCTCAGGCTCAGAGGGTCCACCAGATAGGATGATCAAATGCCAGCACAGACCAATATAGAAAATAAAAAAGACTAGCATTTACACTGGATTCACAGTTTCTACTCACCTGACACAAGCCACATCCTGTTCGCATAGCGGGCTTATCTCTGTAAACGCTGGATTACCCAACGAGTTAAATAATCTAACCCGATCACCGAGTGTACTATTCGCCCCACGCTGCTTAGCCATTTTGCCAACGAGTGTCTTTAGAAACAGCAGTAGTTTATCTGGCGCGCAGTTTGAAATCAGCAACTGAATCTGAAAGAGCAAGCCGCTTTATGAACAATTCTAGTATAAAATTTAAATCTAGTATTTTTGGACTGTTAATCTCATACATATGGAACTTTTCAATTGGTCTATTGGCTGGCCTATTTCTGATCTTGAACCAGAACGCTTTTGACTACATGTCAGCAGGCAGCAAGGTAAATAGCAGTTGGTCCCAGGCATTATCAACTTCGACTATGCCACACCTGCTCAGGCTCGTAGCTTCATTGCACCATTGTTTTTGGAGATACCATAATCATATACCAACCTTCTCCTTAGGTAGGTGAATAGTACTTTTGCCTTCCTTCATGAATCGTCTGTGAATTTTGACATTTTCTAGTGAATATGATTTTGTACATTTGCTAAGTTGCAACTTCAAGACAAGTTCTGAGAACTGGTTCCTGCCCAGCATCAAAATGGCCGTCCGACATTGCTCAACCTTCCCGGGTAGTCCTCTCGATTGTGAGGTAATACACTCGATACCAATACAGCATTTCAGAATGCCGCCTTCGTGCGCCTCCTGGTATTCTTCCATAACTTGAGTGCTCTACACCACTAAAATCAGAGATGAAAGTGCCTGACCTCTTGTTTAGTTTCTAGTCAGAAGTCCCGTTTAGGAAGGTCAGGTTAGCGGTATGAGGATTCATTCAAAGAATTAAGCCGTTCGTATTTCGTGAAGAATCCTAACAAACTTTAACTAATTAATGTTGAATCTGAATTGAATTTAGTTCAGGGGTACAAAGCCCAAAGAATCAGAATAAATTGAATCTGAAGACAGCAGTCGACTTCTGGATTGACTCGTAATCATGGTTTTGTTATCAAATGTCAGGCAATAAAATGATATACCAATTGGGGAAAGACAGACTGATCCTGACAGCGTTGGATAGTGACACACTGTTTAATAATAAGTGATGGATGTATTGTATGTGTGCACTGTCAGTCTTCAAATGTGAACTGAACTGTGAAACCTCAAAGTCCTGACTCCACTACTACCAGTCACCTCACTGATAGTGATAACGAAAACAAAATTAAAGATCGCTATTGTATCGACATTTACTCTCTGCTTTACTGACTCAGTTGGTGAGTGACTAGTGACTGACTCACTCAGTGAGTGACTGAGCCACCGTCAGTCATTGAGACTAGGAGCAATCCACTCAGTCACGGAGTCAGTGTTAAAGTTAAACAAGAGCTAGAAATGGGATTGACAAGACAGTTCAACTTCAAGACACACGCCATAAGTGAGTAACTGAGTAAGTCACTAACTGACTAAGTGTAACACTAACACTCACTGACTCAGTCAGTCAGAGTCAGATTCATATCGATTGATTCGATTACTCATTTACTGACTCAGTGACAGCTACAGTGAGGGACTGACTGACTCTGACTCACACTATGAGTCAGTGAAGACTGAGTCACAGTCACTGAGTTTGAACTGAAGTGAGTGATTCACTCAGAGTCAAGTCTCAACTACTCAAGTCAATCATAATCATAATCATGCTAATGATCATAATCATGATAATCACTGATCGTGATTGACTTGGGCTATCAATTTATAACGTAACTAGCGTAGGAATAAAACTGAGACTGTATGCGCCGATATTGTTATGGTCATCGAAGAGCTAGTGTTGTGAGTTTGTAAACGCCGGGGTTTTACCATTTACTGGAGAAAATCGCAGTGGATTCCAGTGCGGTGAAAGAAAACAGCTGATTTGAATCTTGTCGGTTTAATTTACAGCCCAGGGGCTCTACTCGCTTAAAAGCCCAATGCAATCATACCATTACTTTATTATACGCCGCCCCGATAAAGCTTCTTTGGTCATCGGGAATATCGTCGGGGCTACAGCCCGAGTAGTGCAGAGGGGTTCTATCTCGATGTTCAACTCTTCGAACCTGTGTGCGTCTGTGTAGTGTGTGTGACCGTGTCTCAACTGTAAATCAGTAAATGTCAAATGCGGTGAATACTTCTGCATCTACAACCTAATCGGTAAGGACTAAATGCAAGAGTACAGTTAAGGACTGATGAGTCCTGCAGGCACTGAATAGCTGATCATTCGTTGGTGATTGGCTCCGACTTCTAGTCGGTGAACTGTCACTCACTCACTCACTGTCAGGTGTCAGTGAGTGTCACCTGTGACTGTTGACAGTCAGACTCAGAGTCACTGAGTAGTGAGTGTGACTGTGACAGTATGAGTCACTGAGTGTGAGTCACTCACTGATTCAGACTCACCTCAGTCCTTCGTCAGCCAGTGAGTCACTCGCTGATTGAGTGACTGGACGACTCAGTGAGTGAGACAGTGACTGGGGTGAGTGACTGACGCAGTCACTGAGCGAGTGTGACTGTGGATCACTCAGTCGGCGAGTATGACCCGCAGTCACTCACCCCAGTCACTGACCCACGCACCGAGTGGCGAGTCACTATCACTCAGTGAGTAGTAACGTGCTGAGTCAGTAGGTTACATAGTGGAGTGGTGACTGAGTCACTCACACTCAGTCAGTCACTCACTACTCAGCTACTAACTTATTAGTTATTAAGTTTTCACTACTAAGTACTAATACTTGCAAGGCCACCATCTTTCTTACTGCCTATTTTGTGCTTCTAGATAAGATGGCGTACTCAGCAAAGGAAGCGCATCGTGCTGCCACATTTCAAAAGAAGAGGCAGCAAGAACAAGAGCATCTCGAAAAGAAGAAGAAAAAAATTGAGGAGGAGTTGAGCGTAGGTAGCATCAACAATAAATTCGCCGCTCATTACGATGCCATCGAACAGCAGCTCAAGACTGACACAGTAGGTAAGTTTTAGGTGACGACTGTGTACGAAATGTTCAAATTGTCATTCCCATTCTTTGGCATTGGAATTACGGACTTTGGGATGTTTATTGTGCGAGAGATTCTCATTGGTTCTTTATATCTGAAATCAAACCAGAGTTTTGACCGATTATGACCAGCAATTTTGTGAACTCTAACAGGTTTAGTTACTCTGGACGAGATGAAAGCCAAACAGGATCTGATGATCAAGGAACGCGAGAAACAACTCGCGCAAAAAGAGAAACAGGCCCGACTGGTGAAAGAAGAAGAAAGGAAACAAAAAAATAAAGATGGAAAAAAGGTAACAACATCTTCAAATCGTGAGGGCGGGTGCCGAATTCAAACTTAGTATGTTAGATGTTTCCAATACAAAATGCCAACGGGTTCATTGATGTGCATATATGGATCTGCCACAGTCCACAGTACTGCAAAGCTGCCTCCGCCGAAAATTGAATTTTTACACCATCATCGGACTCACTGTGAATTCTCTGGAAAAGGTAAACAGCTATACACAGTGAATCTCGAAGAACTCGACCTCGGATAACTCGCAAACTCGTTTAACTCAAGCCAAGTTTCATGATCCCTGCCTGGGTAATGATAATTTGCTGGCCATATCTCAAACTATTAATCATAAGTCGAACTGATAAACTGCGGTTAGCGCCATCAGATTACCTTTTTTGTGGCTAGATGTGTTTACATTCTTGTGTAACAGGCCTAACTTCATATTTTCCTTCTCACATGAGAAAAAAATCTCACAGACTTTAGCCAGGAAATGGAATACACTAGAGCGAAATGGACTCGCTATGTTTGCCACTTGGCTAAAGGAAAGGGAGAACATAACTCAAACTTTTTTGGTGGTCCCCTGCAGTTCAAGTTATCCAAGTTTCACTGTAAATTGAATGTATACACTCAAAATTGGAATTGCTTACCCGTTGACATACCTAACAACCATCACACAGAACCATGACTATGGGGCGTCATGGGAAGCTTACCTCCAGCAATTTGGCTCACCATCAGTCAACAAAAGTTCTTGTGAAATCCAGTAAATTCTGCTGTTCCGTTACTAATTTTTGCCTTCGTTTTACACCATTTTATCAATATCTGTACTGGGTCATGGAGTTTACTCCTTGGTTAACAGGGAGACTGTGCCTGCGCTCAGGGGGGAATTTTGGTCAGATGCCCTTTCGGCCACCATCATTGACTTTTCTGTGATTTGAACTCACGACTCACTGCACTCAAATCATGTATTCTGACCACTCAGCCATGACGGCGCCCATGCCGTCATTGATTCAGATGTTCTATTATTCTTGCCTCTTACAGAAAGGAGCTCTTTCCTTCGCTTTTGAAGACGAAGAAGCCGAGGAGGAAGAAGAAATAGAAATCAAGCCTAAAAAGCGACTAGGTGAGTTAACGCGCCACAACATATGTATAGTTCAGACTTTAGGTTTGACCTACTGGCGATAAAAATAAAGCATAGATCCAAGATAGCCCTTGTGAAAACATCCCATCTTCGGTGAACGTGCAGGGGCAGAATTTTGACTACTGAGTCTTTGATTCAGCGTATCCAAGGGTGCATAATTAACGGGCTTTCTGCCTGCAGCCGCGTATCCCATCGAAAAGTAAAATCTGTGAGTGGACCTTCTATGTTTAATGCCTGGATTCGAAATCGATGAGGGTGTCGCGAAAACCACAACTTAGTCTGAACCGAGAATCAGCCTGGGAACACGCTATCCACTAAGCTATCCCCTCATCCCTTCGTTAGGAATGAACCCGGCGGTTGATACAAGCTTTCTACCGGATCGTGATCGCGACGCTGAAGAGAGGAGGTTACGCGAGGAACTGGCCGCCGAGTGGATTCAAAAGCAGGTGGACATCAAAAACGAGGAGATAAACGTAGTGTACTCTTATTGGGACGGCAAGGGCCATCGACGCAATGTGAGTTAGTCAGGATTTAAAGTTATTGCCACGATAGATGATTTTTTGATCGACCAATCAGGGATTTGATAAGTATCCGTTCTGCCCGTAGGCTTCTGTCGTCTATGTGTAATCTCTCAAGGCTATGCGAGCAGCTGCATATAGGTTTGCTGACCAAAACGTTTATTATGGCTAGCAAGTTGCAAGTAACAAGAGCTAGGATGATAGACCTAGGTTCAAACAGCTAAACTTAAAGAGTGTTACTAGCTGAACCACGCTATTTATAGTGGTGGCTTATTAGCCAAAGCTTGGTTAAAACATCATAACAAAACCATGTGGGGGGGTATGAAATCCCCACATGACAGACTTCGCAGACGAGTTGTCTCGGAGTTGTCTTCTTTTATTCTAGAATGTCTGAAGCACCGATAAAGTTGGGGGAGGGTTAAGTAAGCCAATTTAACAGAGAGATATTAATCGCTAGTAAGAAAGGTTAATGATTCCCGGTTATTTTAACCAGTTCTGTTGAAATGCGATTCGTCAGTCGGAAAATTTGCTAGTGTGACAGTACCATTAGTCGGGCAGGGTGTTAGTCAGTGAGCAGAGTGATAGGTTTTGGCGATGGTCAACTCAGTTTTCTGTGCACTTGTTGCATGGATGGCATTAGGTCATGTGCTATGCTAGCTAGGTATGGGGCCTTACACGATCGCTCTGGAGCAATCACTGTGCAAATCGTAGGAAAACTGTTATCATATTATGTCTAAGGGCCTAACCCTGACAAAAACGAATGTATTCTATTCTTAATCACGGTGTTGCCTCGACAGATCTAGATTTTAACCAATTATGATTAATTGAGATTTTTTATTATACAATGTTGCAGTATTTGTCTTTGATGGAATTTAGGTGAAAATGAAGAAAGGAAATTCGATCCATCAGTTTCTGCAGAAATGTCTGGAGAACCTTCGCAAAGAGGAAGCGTTTGCCGAGCTCAAGGTGGCCTCGTCTGATAACCTTATGTATATTAAGGAGGACCTTATTCTGCCTCATTACTCAACTTTCTTTGATTTTATTGTCACTAAAGCTCGAGGTACAGTATCTATATCCGTAATATTCTTTCAGCTTGAACGGACACTTAAGTTCTGTGTGGATCTCGATTGAACAGTCAGTAATGGTATCTGGTATTGTTTATGTTTTTATGGGGTTTGCAGTCAGTGACTGGTTATGAGCAGTTGAGTTTACTAATTATGGGAGGGCCCCACTGAGGCATTGATAACTATAGGCAGTTTAATTATCTTTCTGGTTTTGCTGAAAATTGGTTGAAATGTGTCTACATGTGTCAGGATGAAACCTGTGAAATAATTTCTCAATCAGACAACTCATTCAGAGGTTATGATCAATAATCCAAATACTTTATATATGTCTATCATTGGATGAGGCTTATTAGGTTCCTATGAAAATCTTAGCGGCCTCTGACAGGAAATATGATTACACAATACGCTGCACTCGGGTGATTTAACTCCACCTGTACAGGTGAGAACAGCGCATGTATAACAGGTCTCCAGAAAGAGACCAATATATAAGGGCATGTTAAAAACCTAAGTAGCACTTTGAGGTGCAGGCGAGCTGGAGTGGTGAATTGGATTCAGAAAACTCAGTAGGTCGATATCTGCACCACTCCCGACACTGGCGAGGATCCGGAAGATATGACTCCATAAAGTCATATATAGTGCATATACAAGTACATTTGCTGTCAGCCTTGACTAGAATTCTTATGTATCTTACCATAGGCAAGAGCGGTCCGCTGTTCAACTTTGATGTGAGCGAAGATCTAAGATTAAAGTCGGATGCCTCTGTGGAGAAGACAGACAGTCATGCAGGTAAGTAATAAAAATCGTGTTGATGGGCTCTACTAGTTTCCTTGACCCTGGTGTCTGATAAAGTTGATTACGAGTTTGGGTGAAAATTAATATCACCCCCAACGGACAATGGTGTTGTACGTAACGTTTGCAGATCTCCTCTCGAAAATATGTCATTTGTCATCGAAAGCACAAAAATCTGACCAGTAAAATTTGCCATCAATCTGGGGGCTACTACAGTATGCACCCTTACACTGATAAGGTGCCCACTGTAATACAGTTATTCCATAGAGTTGTTCTCCCATAATAACTCAATGAACCCGTTTCATATGTTATAAAAGCCAACAGTAACTAGTAATCGCCCATGTACATACAGCCATAGTTGGTATGTTGCCTTCTGGTAATCCATTTAATGAGTGTTGAGATACCCGGTGCCCGGTACTCACTCCTGTTCTACATAAATATCACCTGAATGCCCTTTGTATAAAAAGGCATTCCATCAAGCGGGGCTGCCCAACCTTTTCAGGATTGGGGCCTCGTTCGAAAAATGGCCTAAATAGCTGTCGCAGCTTTATGAACCATGGCTCGGCGGCATCAGTTGCAGTGTGTATGAGATGTTATAAGATTTGAAATGGTTTTGCACCCCCCCCCCCATTGCAATGGGTCAGAGGGGCTTATATTGTTCTGCGATATTATCAAATGGTTGGGACCACTTTAAGTTAGCGCTGGGCCACGTGTGCCTCCCAGAGCCGTAGGTTGGGCAGCTCCGTCATGGAGTTTTCCTCTCCTGATAACTAAATGTATCCATTCCATCTGTTAAACAGGTAAAGTTGTGCTACGCAGTTGGTATGAAAGGCATAAACACATCTTCCCGGCTTGTCGTTGGGAGGTGTTTGATCCGGAAAAGAGATGGGACAATTACAGTGTTAAAGACAAAGAGAAAAATAAATTCAGTGTTAAATGAGTCGTCCACTTCATATTAGTTTACCTAGCAAAGAGGTGTACGATGCCCCCTTGCGTCACTAAAAATGTGGCTGTGACTGTAACTAGACTTGGGCATGGTTGACAGGGCTTGTAAGAATAGACGCAGTTTGAATCATTGCAATATGAATCGATTTTATGCCCAGTGTGAGCTTGGCATTTGTGTACCAAAATCACATCAGATACTGGTCACGTTCTGCGCGCCGAATTCGGGCACTCTGTGAATTATATCATAACATGGTAAATGTATGTCTATTTCTATATTCACCCGGTATCTTTATGTATGTAGAATGAAAATATGATTGTAAAATACAGTTGCGCTACAGTCATACGACACGGGCCATGTCAGCTAATAAAAGCTAATGGCTGTCCCTTGGTCAATGGCCGTGTAGGGAATTGGCCGCTACTGTATGAGCCAGTTTGTACTGGTACAAGTTGGTTCATACAGTAACAGCCACCTCCCCTACCCCCATATCTGTGACGATGTAACTGAGGTGGGCTGCTACTCCTCCTACTCACCACCTTCACCTCCAGCTCTGAAGAGAATCGGGTTTTGAATAATCCCGCGCACAAGCTGTGTTTTAAACCCGGGCCTTTAGAGCCAGTGGGGTGTGCTTTAACCGTTCAACCATGACACCTTGGGCTGAACTGTAGTATAATGGAGAGTTCGCAGATTTGCGTGCTCCACAACGGAACCGGAATGTTAGCGATTCCACTTACTGACATACAATGATTCGCTCACTCGGTAAAAACATTGCTCACTTTCGATTGGTATTACTAGTGCACAGAGTGGGTGCAAATACATGAATATGTCTGGTATATTAATTCATAACATCAGTGTTTCTAACAAGACCAGTAACAGGTCAGGTCAGCCTACTGGTCAGGGGTCATGCATAAACCATACGGGCTTATAACATCCCCCCCCCACCAAGAACTTTATAGGCTAAATACTTATGTAATCTCTGTTTGAATGTTACTGTGATTATATTCATTGCTATGAATTGTACTTTGTAAACACACAAAATAAATGGCACTGATGTGATAGATGATACTAGTGGTTTGACATGACACTAGTAAATGAAGCAATTAACAAAATTATTCATTAGTTCAAACAATTATATATATATATATATGTAAATTGGCACAGAAGTTTGTAGTAGAATTGGAATACTGATTCTCCTGGTAATTTAGACTGACTCTTTCCTGGTCTAAATAAGACGGCCTTAGAAGCAGGCTTCAAACGTTGATCGATGCACGCATGGAAATACATACGTATAAAGTTACTAATAAAATAATTTGATGTATAGCTCTATGTACATCTCATGTGGAAAGTGGCATTTAATCCTCGTTATGATGGCTTGAATAAAAGCCAAGGTCCTGTAAAATTGTTGCAAACTCCTTAGAAGACTCTATCCGGGCTTCATGGTGTTCATGCGGCAAGCTGATTGGAGTTACCCTCTCTTTGCTATTGTTTGCCGATGAGTTTTTAGAGTTGTGGAGAGAATTACTCGAAGGAGGGGCTGGGGATGGAATATAGCTGGTGGCATCGCGCTGGGGTGAAGGCCATCTATCTCGACCAGGACTCGCGACGAGAGCGTATGCGACTGTCTTGTGAAATCTGCAGAAAAACAGCTAGAGTTATCCCTGAAAGACACCAGGCGTTTAGACTTCTGGCCAGCAGGAGTCAGCCTCTCAGTTAGTCGAGAGTTGAGGCGGTTGCTTCCTGAACGACTGTAGCAATTAGTTCATGTTTCCATCTGGGGTCTATGCCATGCTAATGAACCAAGCAGCCAAATCTGGAATGAGTTTATGAACAAGTTGCATGATTGACAGTTAATCAGTGCTTAATCCCTGGTTAATCATGAGATATACTGCATAACAATATACTACTGACATTTAGAACAAATATTTTTAATATATTGATTGGTCATTTGATTGATTGATCGATTGATTGGTTGGTTGATTAGTCGATCGCCTGATTGGTTGGTTGATTGATTGTTTGATTGATGGTTTGATTGTTTGATTGATGGATTACTTACTCTGGATCCATACTTTTCTCCTTTGTCTCCTCTTGTATCAGAGGTCGAGCAGCATCTGGAAGTGAGTTTCTTCGTTTCATTCTCAGCCCCGTTGGAGGAGTTTTAACTAGATCTGGCATCTTACCGAGTTGCTTTTTGAATTTAAGCCGTCTTTCTGGCGAGCAGTTATTTTGACGCCTGTCTGGCGAGGCGTTATGCTGAGAGCGATCTGGAGTACTTCGACTCGTATTTGTTATACTGTCACTGTTGGAGCGTCGACGCACCGCAAGTGGTGGTTTAAGCGGATTTTTCTGAGCACCGGGTGTTTTGTGTAGTTCATAAGGTATGGAGGGCTCTACAGGAGACAAGTGATTACCAATAAATTAGTGACATAAAGAATAAGGGGTCGTTTTCTCGACGATTGTCTATCCGTGGTTGTGCCACGGCCTTCCTCGTTGATCTCCATAAGCTATGTTGTGACATTGAGGGGAGATTGATCCATTTTCTGCACAGTGGTTCAGTACAGGTTGGCAGAGCGTGGTCAGCCACGCAGGGAAATACCGCTTGAAATACTGCACCACGGCCGGAAATTGATTGAACCAGGGTCACGGACAGGGATACATTCATTCAGTGAAAGCCTTTATGTTACTGATTCATTCTCCCCCTAAGCTATCATGAGTGACAAGGGATGAAGGGAGCCCCATCCAGAGACTGCTATATCTTAAATATGTTAAGTTTTTAATGTTTTCTGATTAAATTCATCATCTGGCCCTGTCCAAAAATTCAAAAATTCAAAAAAAATACTCAGAGAGATTTCCTGAAATGGAAGAGATCATTATATTACTAACTTAATGGTTTAGAAGCTGTGCTGGAAGATTTGTTGCTTGTATTTTCTCGTACTTTAGACAACTTCTTTTCAGTTTTTGGACTTGATGAATCGACACTGTGTGTAACAAGCTTCGACTCTTCATTCATCTGTACTTTTCGAGGATACTTTGTTGGGTCACTGTCAATAACAAAAAATTGGCATTACAGCGATGGGTCATAGTCAAGTATATGAGCACAGCCGGAACATCAGGTATATTTTTTAATTTTTGTGCTTGTCTTTAAAATGGTAGGTAGAGTTCATTGGCATAGATGTTGGCTGTGTTGGGAATTGTCTTTTGCAAAGTCAACCCGTAGCATCAGCAATGAAGAGTACCATTCCCCTTGTCTCACCATTAGCTACCTTTACCTTCTCCAGCTCCAATAAGAGCGGGGTACCCATTTACTGCTGGGTGAAAGGGAATCCCTGGCACAAGCTATATTAAACCAGAACGTTAAGTGCCAGTGACAAGCGCTCCATTTATTGAACCATATTGTCTACCTTTGCTTATCTATCTACAGCTATTGGTCAGTGTTACAAGTCATATATTGTCCGAATAAAGTTTAAAGTGAAAATTGCAACAAAACTGGACGGCTCTACCGTATTCAAGTTTTACGCATTGCGTTTATGGCTGGATGTAGTGCGGGTTCACATTTGTTGCCTATAATCAAATGCTGGACATCGGCGAAGCGAACATAATCTCTAGTTCACAAAAAGGTCACCCGGAAACCATTCCGGCAATGCTAACAGTGCAAATGTATGTCACACTCGTTCTGCTCGATAGACTATAATCCAATCTGTGATGATATTATGACATCATAAGTGGGTTTTGTAAGTGGATTAACTGAATTTATTGGGCAGAGTCACATGGGATTCATTCCAATTGACTGGTTTTACACACTTTTAGGTTTAACTTTGCCAAACTAGCAATGAGATTGACTCGAGTAATTGTGGAGCATTTCTCTCAGGGGATACGAAAATCCCCGAGTGGAGTGAAATTTAAGCTGAACCTTTCCCCACTGCACATATTCACAGCACATGGATATCTAGCGGTCGAAGTACAACATTTGGGTAGGGGATTGTTATGGGTTAGCTAGTCAATCTAGGTAATGTGCCGGTTTGACCAACCAGCAAGATATTTTTCCAGCTGATAGAGTAGCGGGATAGCGGGATGGCTCAATCATTAAAAGCACCGCGCCTGCAACTGCGAGTCCAGATCACAGCAGGCCCCCGTTAATCGTGAGAATGAGCTCCTCACATAACTCCTAGCTCCTATCACATCAACTAGCCTCAGACTTAGGAGGTCCGTTAAATAGGATAACCAAGTACCTGAGTAAAACAAAAATTTCACTGAAAATTGTTTGCCTACAGGAATGCAGTTATGCTTTGCCGATTGAGTTGAGGTGTTACTAGTCTGAAAATAGGGGATTAAACGTTCACCAGAGAGACACTGTAATAAATAGGGCAGACTCAGCACCCTTCTGCCCAACTCTATTTTGGCAATCTGTCTCCCCGGAATTCGCCCAGATGTTAAGTTTTGTGTAACTTCGAAACTCAGGCCTGACACGGACATTGTGACAAATGCTACTTTCCTTTTGTCTAATTGTTACTTCTACTCATGCCATAATCCTTTGTTCAGTTCAATGGTACCTCATTTGTACTAGGTCCCTGGGGCTGAGGCAACTTTAATTGGATTATTCTAGGGTGGTGTTCCATTCATGTCAAAAGCTGATTCTGGTCACTGGGGTTATGTTCTTTGTGTGCAGTGATTCAAGGTCACCATATAACAGGCAGCTGGCTTAGTTATTCAACCAACTTTATGATTCAACAAAATAACAGGCAAAGCACGACATGGTCACTTTTTCTTTTGTATCCAAGTGTTATGGGTTAGCAGATATACTCTACAGGTACTCTAACCAGTGTCAGGGGTTTACAGATACTCTGCAGGTACTCTAACCAGTGTCAGGGGTTTACAGATACTCTACAGGTACTCTAACCAGTGTCAGGGGTTTACAGATACTCTACAGGTACTCTAACCAGTGTCAGGGGTTTACAGATACTCTGCAGGTACTCGAACCAGTGTCAGGGGTTTGCAAGCGCTCTACAGGAGTACAGGTACTCTGACCAATGTCAAGGGTGTACAGGCACTCTACACGTACTCTGACCAGTGCTAGGGGTTTGTAGAAGTTAATCGGCCTACTGAGTTCTTGACTTCACATTTCCCGAGTGCATCATTGGGAGACTCCCTACTTGCACTCGTACCATAGAGAAGGTGACTCTATGGGAGGGCCTCCTTTGTTTGGGAACTGAATTCAACAAGGGTGTTGTGAAAGACAGAGCTTTTGTCCAGATTGATAATTGAACCAATGACCCCGGGTTCAAGGCCCATGCAGTACACTATTATCTAATACCAGGATCAAACGGGCGGGCGCATGTGGCCTGACAAATCTGACTTCTCAAGGCTTCACCAGACCCTTCTTCAGCAAAATGTGCTGTCTGAAGCAGGCCGCAGAAGCAGTCGCAACGCGAGCTCCCTCTGTTGAAGATTAGGTAGACAACCAGAAGCTAATTATGAAAACCTGATACAAATCTGAGCGGCTTCAGATACGTTGTCAAGCCCGGTGTAACAACAAATCTAATCGAAATCGCTACAATTCTGATTGGATTGAGACTAGTTTCCAGGAGTCTTCCCATTATATCGTGTGGATTATATAAGGGCTATGGGACAACCTTTATCTTTTTACCTATGAGCAAAAGGGATAAGCAGTGGTGTAGTGGATAGCAGATTCGGCTTTGGACCAAGTGCACTGAGTTCGATTTTAATTTTGTGCGTCCACTTATGCTTTTCACCTCGTTGGATTCGGATCTCACCGTGTTAAATAAAGGAGAGCCACCCACTGAGTACCAACTCCATGAGGCTAACCATGGACCATCCTGAAAACAAGCCACTGGCTTAGAGTTGCCATACATATAAAATAATGTGATAGCATGTTACATTACGCGTGAATCATACTGTGGTTGGGGCACTGTGTTACCTATAAGCTCTTTGTCTCATCTCGGGTATAGCTTCATCTAGTAGTCTATGAATTGGAGGAAGGATAGGGTGAGGTGAAAGTCTATGATCTCTCAGATGCGACGTGGAATATTTATGTGTCTCATGTAATATAGTGTTTTCTGGTATACATTCCAATGATCGTGATATATTTGCTCTCTTTGGTAACACTACAACAATAAGTAAACAAGAATTGATTATAACCTCAACCAGTTGTCCAAACTTTGATTTAATTTTTTTTATTTTAAATGAATAATTTAAAGAAGACCATAGATCATGTTCAAATTAAAGTACATGGAAATAAGATATTCCATTTAGTCCAGGATAACTAATCAAAATGCACAGTTTATTTGTGATTATTGAGTAACCTCGATTCAAAGGAACCTACAACCCAAGATATACGGACAATGATTTTCTTTGCTAACTGATGTCACGGATACCTTTTAGCAAGAGATACGCCTCCATAATTCTTCAGGTGCAAAACAAAGCTTTCACTGACTACAGAATACCAACTCTATGGGCAAACCATTAGCGTATAGTTATGCCATATATGTAAGACAGGCTCATCCTATCTTGTCTTACAGATTAATAGAAGGTATTTGACATCACGGTTTAACTTTAAGGCCAAGTCCGGGATGGTATTGTTTTATACACGAGAGGGGACCTCTCGTGCCTCGTGCCTGAGGCTTGTTGCGCACTGTTAAGAGCCAGCAATCGTCACTCTCATGCCTCGAAGTGAGAGCCAGGGATGACGAAGACTTGAACCGATGGTCTACTGACATTGAGCCACTGTTTCAAGGTCATATCACTGGAATTGATGCTGGCCATGACCTGACCTGACCTCACCATAACCCTAATCAGTTAAATCAATCAAATTAGTAAGTGGTCAATCATGTAGGTGGGTTTTACCAGCTGATTAATCCTAGAAACGTATAGAGAAGGGTGTGTGGCCAGGCCCTCATCTTTGCCCACACAGCAACACATAGGTAATTTGATGATTAGCTTGCCGTTGATGAAGGCAGAGTATTTGGTGGATGCGATGGAATCTTTCCATACTGATTTAGAGTAATTGATTAAGCCTCTAGTGTGAACTGATAAATGAAATAATGCCCAGGCACAATGGTAAAATGTTCATTTAGGCATATTGAGACCAACTACATATGCAGTGTAGGTCTTTGGTAATACACATGCATGCGCATATGCGTACCGCAGCGTATGTATATACATGCACATATTGGTACATATAATATACGCCCAAATCGACTGGTGACTATACAGTACACAGGTAGCATTACATGTATACGTGCGATATATTAGACATCCAGTATATATGGATGTATTCCCATAACTCAATGAGTTTTGTTATTTAGTACTGGTACCATAATACTATAACTCTTTAATGTTATATTACTATATTACTATACTACTGTGACACTATAAGACTATAATACTATGATAATATGATGTACTATATTACTAAAAAGCTAATACTAAAATACTATACCATCAAACTACAATAGGTATTGAGACTATTATTTTTATACTTACTTTTAGGCTTGACAGGAAATTCCTCGTAAACATCCCTAATTTTTGCGGTTATTTCCGGAGGTTTGTGCCACGGAGGCGACTTAAAGACTGTTATCGTAGGAACATCCATCACTGTAACAAACAGAAAGGTCAATGATGAGACGATCGGATTACAGAGTTTATACATAGAGGCTGCACGTCATCTGCCTATATGGGCATAACATGATATCAGTGGTATAGCACTGCAAGGCTTGGCAAACCGTGAAAGCCTGAGTTCGAATCCCGCTGTCATGGCTGGGTCCCAGTGTGAGTGAGTGTAAGCTCCTCTCATTAATCCTAGCTCAAAACATATCTCACTATGAGGTGAAGTGTTAATGTGGACCCACTCGTGGTGCTCCATGCTTACTGGTGTAAAAACAGATACCGATCTCTAACCCGGCGGATTCACGCCATACACTATACAATGATCTGATCTGGGCCTTTTTGCCAGTATATAGTTTAGGCAAATTTATTCGCACGAGAACATACTTTGAAGCAGGCCTGTCACTATAGCTGGGCACCGGAGTCAGTCTGTTTTTAGTACGACTGCCCAACTTGAGTTTACAATACTTAGTCATCACAGGAGGTGATTCACAAACTATAAAATCGTCCGATCACCGCAGCTGCCTAATGTGTTACAGGAAGTGATTCACCAACTGTGGCAGCTGTCGGAGGCATCTAGGAGTGTTAGGGCTTAATTGATGTGTGTGAACTTCCCACAGTCTATACGACCCGTAAGAAAAACAAAGTTTCCATAAGACCAATCAGGCGCGAGCAGTCGCTGTTGGGTCATTGTGAAAGGTCGATGTTTACTTTTCAGATTTGCTGCTTAGTGAACATGATCACAATATAATAAACATGTTTGTCTACCCTATAACTCAGAGTCCTTAGGGCTCTATCCTAGCCTATACATACATAAGTGCTGACGGGCACTACCTTTCCATAGCTTCGAATAATTCATAAACAGGCCTGTTTGTTAAATGGAATCAAAATACAGTGTTATTCACACACTGTAGCGTACAGTCTTGCTTGCGTTGTGTTTTCAGAACTACATTACGTAAAGAAAACAGCAACACATCTGGCTTGCGTATGATGCCATACACGTACTGTACAACATTTTAGAATCTATGACAATTATGCGCTTTTGGGTCCAGGTATTTATGAATATTGTCACTCACAGCTAAAAGGGGTTGGGCCGTAGTTAGTCGAGTGGCCGATATTCGGCTTGAGGGAGAAGACCACTCGCTATCGCTGCAATGAATACGGAGTTGCCTCCCTTCAAGAATGGGGAACACAACTCCAAAAGTGCGTCTACCATCCACTGTGTCATAACCCCTTTAAGATAATCTCTATATTGATCTATAAAAAAGCATATAGGATTTTTTCAAACTACTAAAGATACTTTTCTGAAGTTGATCAGGAAATCAAGGGAATGCTGTTATTGCTAACAGTGACCCTAAACCCACACTACTCTGTAATTCATCTAGGAATTTAAATAAATCGGTTACTCACAATTTATCGCATCCGAAAGAAAACATATTTCCTTTTTTATTATTGAGATAAGGTCAATTGAGCTATGTCAAACTACCAAATTACCATACACATCATGGACTCTTGGTAAATTATGGTAAAACAGTGAAAACCTTGATTGGTTACAATTACATCACCTTTGCACCTTCATATGACCAGTTCTATGCAAATAATATACGCACGATAGCTCAGTGGGATAGCTCACTATCTGTCCTCCCTGTGGCCTGGGTTCAATTCCCAGCCACAGCGGAGTATTTCAAGGGATTTTTCCCTGGCTGATCGCACTCTGCCAACCCGTCCTGAGCCAGCGTGGCAGAAAATGGCTCAATCTCCCCTCAATGACACCACATAACCTGTGGACAGCGAGGAGGAAGGCCGGAGTCCAACCATGGACAATGGCTGATCGAAATATAAACATCTGTGCTTGTCATTTGAACAACCAGAGTATCATACATTTCATGGTTCTTGTTACATTTATTGTGTAACATTGCCTTCGTACTAATAATATGTGAATACAAATGATAAAGAATATATACGCATTCTGCTTGATTTGGATTAGTAAGCTCTCCCTTGAGACGAAACGGAAGGCTACATTCGGTTGTCTTATCCTTGTGTTCCAATATTTGGCAAAGTGTTGAATTATCTTCTCGAGTAAACAATATAAAGTTCGCCCTATGTGAGTTCCTAGTCAAGCATCCATATCTATTGGTAATCAATACCCTTCCCTGAACGTCAACGCTTATCATTGAGTCAGAAATGAGAGTGAGTCACTCATTTTATTATTAGTTATTAGAAGTGCTTCTTCCATATCTTGACTGGTGTCAGGGGTTAACAGAAGTTGGCCTACTGCATGAGTCTTTGACTCAGCCTTTTTTCAGCTAGGGTGCATCCTTACACCCACGTATCCCATAGAGAAAGTAACCCTATGGGAGGGCCTCGTTGATTTAGCGAAACCGCCGAGGGTGTCGCCAAATTTTTCCTAAGCTGGTAATTGAACCAGGAAGCTCTGAAGCAGGCTCAACTAGGCAAATGTTTCACCTCGCATTAAACTTGACCTCTTTACGGAGACTGGGAAGCATTCATGTAACTCAAAATCACCGTCAAAGAAGCTTGAAATGGTAACAATTTTGGCGACAACAGCCACATGCACACTCGTGAATAGACATTCCAACGTGACACTTGGTCACACCAGTTTTTAACCGGAGTTTCTGATAACAGTGTAATTTTCATCTGTACTATATAATTGTGTTTTAAGTGGCACTATCCAATCAGTTTTAGCCTCTTGTGCACAAACTTATATGTTCTCACCCTTGAGGCTAGATAAGAACCAACGCGTAAGTTGTAATTATCCTCTCATCATGTCTGCCTAGCCTAAAGAGCAATTGCGGCTTAGTTAGAATACACAATTTTCTCGCAGTGAGTTGTGGATTCAAATCCCAGAAAGGTAAACTGTGGTAGCAGGAAAAGGTCCAGTGGTTCTACCAAGCCTCCATGGTCACCAGGGAGCAAGCTAAATAATTTCCTACAGGAAATACCAATGTGGAGTATAAACAGAAACAAAAAAACCAAGCCTGCCGAACTTCCAGTTAGCGATGTTCCTTTTTGTTTCATGAACAGTGTAGGGGTTAACAGAAGTTGGTCAACTGAGTCTTTGACTCAGTGTTTTCCAGGGGGCGTCATTGGGAAACTTTCTGCTTGCACCCCATGTGCGCCATAGAGAAGGTAACTCTATGGGAGGGCCTCCTATGTTTAACGTTGGGATCTGAAACTGATTGGAGTGTTGCGAACTGGGACACCGAGTCTGAGGCTCAGTACATTTTCCACCGAGCTATCACTTCAGGGGTGAGAAACGCTTATCAAGAATTTTTTTTCTCTTTTGACATCTTCAATGTTATGGTGAAGCTGCCAGGTTAGATAATTTGTTTTTTTCCACCAGTTGTAAGTTAGTACGGAGCACCATGAGAGGCTCAGTATCAGCACTCCACCCCACCATCGCAATAGCTTGATGGTGCTGACAATCAAGATTATGCCAGGTAAACGTCAGTAGGCATGTTGATGTGACATATGCACGCATAGGGATAAAGCAATTACTATACAAATCAATTGGCAAGCTATGGGTAGTTGATTGGGACAATGGGAGTTTGGCATCATGACAGCCAGAGCTGCTGTCTAGTGGCTTTGTTTACTTTGTCCCTTTTGAATTTGAACCTATTTAGCTGGCTCCATAGTCAGTTGTTGGCATGATATCAAATTGTTACATAGTTTATTCATTTTCATTCTGAACCATAATACAAATTGCTGATGAAAGTACAATAGCTTGTTAACTAGCCAAAGAATAGTAATGGACTTTTATCTCAGCTTTGCTATCAGCTATTTCTACCTAGTAGACAAATTTAGCTGTTTGTTTAGGGTTACAGGAACTTGGTGAACAACAATGTAGTTCACTGCCAAACTGTTCTATCTTATGTAATAAAAAGGCTGTGAATATTGGCGAGTGGAGGTCAATGACTTAGAATGGCATATAGCCAATGATTGGATGTTCCTATTAGTTCTCCCCGCAGTTGCGCAGCGACTGGGTACGGTGGTTTCAGATCCCTCCAGTAGAGTTGACTTCTCTATGGGGCCGACGAATGTAAACAGAAAGTCCCCTAATGATACATCCTAAGAAGCGCTGAGGCAAAGACTCAGTAGGCCGATTTCTGCAAGCCCCTAATACTGGGCAGGATAGAAAAAAATGATTGGGTAGCAATGGTAGTATTCTAGAGAGTGGAGCTGAGATTACCAGGTTTTAAGCTGTTAAGGTGTTGATTGTTATCTAGGCGGTTTAAGCAAGCGTTCTAAAACCCGTTCCAAACTCCAGGCTCACTGTTCCATTCCGCATGACATGGTCATGACCCCTGAGATGTTGAAAATGTTTCAGATCAAAGGTTAGGTCCACCCATGCACTTAGAGCAACTTTTAAAACCATTCTACCTGCTGTCAGCAGCAGTCGGTGTGATGGCTTAAGAATGCCGAATAAATAGCTACTGATCTAAGACTTCTGTTTCAAAATAGTTCCTTCACTTGAGTACACTTTTTACTACTTGGTGCAAAATGTATACTCATTGATGCTAACCACCAAAGCTTGCGCAAAAAAAGTTATGGAAAAATACTCAGTAAAAACTTAAAGTAACAGGCAAAATGCTTGATGCGTGATAGAAAGATTTGACTGATAGATAAATGAGGATTTCAGTTTTGACCAAATTATTGTATCAATGGGTGAAGTTCTCCTTCTTCGTATCTCAATGACTGAGAAATTGTCAGGAGTGGTGCAGAAATTGGCCTACTGAGTCTTAGGCTCAGCGTTTCCCATGGTGCGTCATTAAGAGACCTTCTGCTTGCACCCGCGTGCCCCATAGAGAAGGTAACTATATGGGAGGGCTTCCTTTATTTAACGTCGGGATCCGAAACCGACGGTGGGGTGAAGTGATGTGTATAGTAGCCTGCTGGGCTTTTGACCTGGCGTCCCAGGCTCAACTATGATGCTATGTCCAAGAGACAGTCTGGGAAACTTCCCAGAAATCAAGCATTGTTTAACATCTATGTGCGAGAACTCAACTCACAGTAGTTTCAACCAATGTTTCAGCCCCATGTAAATAAGATGCATTCAGTCCAATAGTCTACAGACAGTACCTAAAGACTGTGGTTATACACACTATACACAGTGTAGATGTGTCAAAGCATTATTAAAACAATGTCATAAGTTCGCTGGGTTCAGCCTTGGTTTTAGTCTTTTAATGGAATCTCTTAAACATTGGTACCTCAAGCAATTGAAATTATGCTAAAAATTTCTAATATATGTGTTTTTGGATTTACATCGTTGTGGTGTGGGTGTATTTCTGTGATTATAGAATGCTGCAGTAGTGTACAGAGGTGGAGGGTTCGAATCCCAGAATAAAAAATCACTGAAGGGCATTCGACTTTCATTCCATCTTGATCTGCAACCAACAAATGCCTTCACAACACAAACCAGGGTATGTAGGGTAAAGAGAAAAAGCGGTCTATGCATGAGGTTACCATTGGACCACCTAAAATGCAAAGGTTGTGCTTATAGCCAATGGCCGTGTGGGAGAATGGTTGATCGAGAGCTAACTTGTACTGGTAACGGTGCAGCTAAGGTGGGATGTTACTCCTCTTCATCACCGCCTTCACCTTCCCTAGCTCTGAAGTGAGCCGGGTGCCCATTCCCTGGCTGAGAGAACAGTAGGAGTTTTTGGAAAAAATCTTCGGTTAGGCTGAACGGTGTTTGGTCCCGCGCTCTAACGCATCTCACAGCGTCTCCCTAGGTTACTAAATACTTGTGAACACCGCACAACTGCAGTAAATGATATTACCATATAGCATCTCCTATGCAATAAACCTAGAGAACTTACCACGGATCTTGATCAACGAGTTGGCGAAGTTTGTTCTTGTGTGTTGTAGCTTAGCAAATACTGATAAGGTGAAGTTGAGTATACGCGTATTGATTGGAAAAGGCGATAAACGCCCGTCTATAACACTGCTCACCCAATAAATACTCTCAATGGCCGATGTCAAATCACTATTATAAGATTGATCAAAAGCTCATAATCAAAGTGTGCATTAATGTTGTAAACAGCCTATTATCCTGATTATGAGTGGATTAGCTTTTGCTAAATATAGAACTCTTTCACAATTGGTCTATAGACATTTAGGTAAAATAACATTGGGAATTAAACATAGGTGACCGAATATATACACAACGCTGCAGCAGACTTTTGCATTATCTGCGACAGCGAACTATACCAATTCAACCAGATAGCTAGGGCCTCAGTATGCCCGATGTGTGGGCACAGATCGCGTCAAACTGCTGCGGTGTGTCGTGTGACATTGTTCTGAACTCTGCTCCGAAACAACGCCTGATTTTCAGTTGATAGCGTTCGTATTGTTTGCATACCCGTGTGTGTCGACTTTCGGGTGATGGAGAAAGATGAGTACTTTCAAACTTGGCTAGCTCTAGAATACTTTGAGAATGCAAACAATTTTCCAAATAAAAGATGTTGAATATAGAGCCTGGGCGCAAGAATGTTATTTTTTAATTCAAGCTTCGGCCGAGTTAGATTACCCGGAGATAGACACTTGCTGTGGGAACTTTTCAATCAGCAGACTACTTGTAGACCCCCTAATAGCCAGGCCTCTAACTGACAGCCACGGAAATCCATGCCTAATGACTGTTGACTACTCGATTCTTTCACGGATTCAACAAGCCATGAGTTCCTTTGTTCGTAGCCTTGAAGCCTCAGAGGGGCACTATCTCCCCCATTTGGCTGCTAGACCGAAAAGTTTACACCGCAAGTGCCTACCTTCAGGCTAGTACCGCTGAGTTTGGCATGTGGTAGTAGTCTACGCAGTCCGATACTAAACTGTCCGAACTGCGAGAACTCGTTGGTTTGGCCGCCAGCAGCAAAAAACATGCAGCCGTTTCCCGACTATAATAAAATTTAATGTCTTTTATTTTACTACGACGATCAGACACGAACAACCTATGCGGTGTTGTGCGTGTTATTGGGGTAGCATTGAGTCATGCTCTGCGACGCTGGCTCAGGAGGGGTTTCAGTTATGGTATCATAGAATACATGCCCAAATTGGGAGCGGTATAGTAGTACAGGGCTGGTCAGTCTTAGAGTGCCGGTCTTCCAACCAATGGTACCTGAGTTCAAACCCCGGTAGAAAGCTCCTGCTGTGAGCATGGGCTTCCCACATAAATCCTACCTCAAATCGAGTCTCACGTGAGGTGGAGCATTAATACTGACCGGCTAGTGGTGCTCCATGCTAAGTTATGCTAATGCTAATGCGAAAGCTTCACCAACAGTTACATTAGCACAGACGTCATACAGAGAAAAAAATATTAAAAGGCGAGTCTTCTTCAGTAGATTTTGGCAAAAAGATTTAGCCTCTAGTTCGTTAATCTGAAGAATTGGTTATCAAAGCAGCACCAGGTCACCTCAAGTTGATAACAAGTGCTTTGTAACCACTCTGTCAAACGTGAAGTATTGTTAAAATGGCATGTATTTTGCTATTAGGTCGGTACTCAATACTAGGCAAGGTGAAAATAGCTGAGTACACAACACAATTAAAATTTATCCATCGCATGTAGTATTTGTTACACCTAGTTCTGAAGGGGGAGCTTCCAAACACATAATTTTGGCGGAGTTGTTGCATTCACACGGTACACTCATCAAGATATGGAAATAGATTGCTGATCTGGAGCTGCCATTGTTTTTAATCCCCAGTTGTGCTTGCTTTGTGGGAGAAGTGGAGGCTTCCATACTGGGATAGTGACCTGGGATGGCCCGGTTTGATTTTCAGTTTGGGCAAAACCATTATCCTTAAAAATGCTCTCACCACTTTCAGGTGAAACGTCCGCCCATAGAGTTATGTTATTTATAGGGGCTCATGGATGTATTCAGAGAGTCTCCTAATGACTCATCGCATGAAAATTCAAAAAGACTCAGTAGGCCAATTTCTGCACCGCTCCTGACGGCTATGCAGGGCATCTGCGGGGTACCTGCACCACTCCTGACAACTGTACATCTTGGTGACATGAAACAGGAGTGTTTGTGTACCCACTATATCCATCCACATTTTGACTTATAATCCCAATACTGAATTCAATGTCTATTATATAATTATAGCGAGCTATTTTCATAATCTGGGATATATGATCGCAAATAGCTACAAAGACGTAAGCCGCAAACCACAAAGTTTTTGTGCAGCAATCACTTTCAATCCCCATATGGTTGTCTTATCTACTCTACAGCTTTGTACATTTCGATACTAGTCTTGAGTACTTTGATTTTCAACTGAGCTATTTTCCTACCCGAATTGTCTAGTCACATTTTACCATTATTGGCTCATAATCTAAGCAGTAAACTCAATGTCTCTGTTATAATTATAACAAGCTATTTTTGTTTTCTGGGATAAATTATATTATCACAAATATAACTACAGCAACAGAAAATGCGAACTTTCTCTTGTGTGCAGCCATTTATGGCACATGTGATTCTGTACCAGCCAAAACTAGAAAACAATATTTACTCATCATTCATGGGAGCTGATGGATAAGGCCATAATAGTCTAATGCCTGCTTCAAACGACCAAACCTGGGGCACACTTTTCAGCACGCCGTGCTGAGACCAAAGGCGATGTCTCTAGCGTGAGCCAGACCAGATAGCATGGTATCGATGCTGCGCTATCTGGCCGGGCTTACGCTAGGAATGATGTTTCAATGGATACCGATAAAAATTCAGTGGAAAGGCGGGACAACTCCGCATTAAAATCTTGAGCTTGAGGTTTTTCATGTGAATTATCCTTCCTTGATTATCATTTATTTATTTATTTCAGTCACTATCTGTCCATGGTTGATCCTCGACCTGCCTCCTCGCTGTCCACAGGTTGTGTAGGGCCATTGAGGAGTGATTGAGCCATGTTCTGCCACGCTGGCTTAGAACGGGTTGGCAGAATGTTACCAGCTAGGAAAAATTCCCTCGGAATACTCCGCCATTGGTTTAGGCGCCACTGAAACCTTATCATAGCACAAGCGTCAAAACTGGGCACTGTCTTTGAATGTTCAGCACACTCTTAGCACGTCGAGCTGGAAGGGCCACCTCTCAGTTCGGTCATATAAAGTGACTTTAAGGCGGATTTACTTTTTACTCGCCTAAAATACATGGGGCGGACGATATTTTGTAATA
>Ga0224501_10000599_pt1 | contig 28443 bp, 16 predicted proteins | sample SF_Oct11_sed_USG_4_FD_169105 | JGI IMG/M metagenome (GOLD analysis project Ga0224501, IMG submission 169105) | Sediment microbial communities from San Francisco Bay, California, United States - SF_Oct11_sed_USGS_8_1 | ecosystem: Environmental > Aquatic > Marine > Sediment | place: USA... | reverse complement strand
AGGGAATAAAGGTTTCTTCTGCAGCCCTCTGATGAGCCTCCTGAATGGTCGTAAAAATATGAAGTCCTCCTGTTTCCAGTTTGCGCTTGAATTTTCCTGGAAGAACCGATCGAACGTATGCGCTTACATAAGGGTGCAGATTCAGTCTCTGACCGAATGCGCTTTCATTGGGAGAGCGGTTCAGTACAGAATAATAATCTTCTTCAAGATTCCTGTATGACAGGGTCGCTTCACGAATATCAATCATTCCGTTTTCGATCAGGCGCTTGAAAACAACCCGAACCTTCATACGGGATTCATTTACATCGCGCAGAGGACTGAAGTCTCTGGGACGCGTTGTGAGGGAGGCTATGACTGCTGCTTCGCCCCAGTTAAGATCAAATACATTTTTATCAAAATAGAATTGCGATGCAGCTTCCACTCCGATGGTGCCATGCCCTAAAGGCACTTCGTTAAAATAAATCTCCAGAATTTCCGGTTTGCTGAACCTCAATTCCATCCATAAAGCATAGAATGCCTCTCTGGCTTTGCGAAGCATGCTTCTTTTTCTTGAGAGGAAACGAAGTCTTGCCGCCTGCTGCGTAATTGTTGATGCTCCTTCTTTAACTTTACCGGCAATAACATTTACAAAAGCGGCGCGTAAAATTCCCCGTATATCAATTCCGAAATGGGTGAAAAAATTGTTATCTTCCGTTGCAACAAAGCATTTTGCAATCTTTGACTCTGCCTTTTTTTGGTCAAGGTGTATAACGCGTCGGCTGAAATTATAGTACTCTGAAATAGCAACATCCTCTCCGATTTCACCCACAGAATAAACAATGGAAGGACGTTCATATCCTTTATCCAGAAAAACTACAAAAGGATCTGCAGGAGAGGCAACCAGCATCAGCGTAAAAACAAAAAACAATCCAAAGAGGAGAATCGCTGCCTTAAGCAGATCTTTTCTGTCATCGCCTGAATTAAAAAATAATATTTTATCATTCCAGTAATGAAAAATGACTCTTGAAAAAATTCCAGTTTTCCCCGGCGGTGTAAAGACACTCTGGCGGTACGGATCAATTTTTGGACTGTCCTTCATCTTCTTTCACCAAACCGGACCTCGGGCGCTTCTGTCAATCGGAACTTTCAATAACTATTTCTATTTTTTATTGAGAGGGAACCTTTCTGTTGTAAAATAGAGGTAATAACAGTATATCAAAAATGCCCATCCGGCAAACTGCGAAAAGAAATTTGCAAAAGCGGCGCCCATAATTCCGAATTCCGGTATTAAAATTAAATTTAAGACCAGTCCCCCCATCATGCGAAGCCCTGCCTCAATTGTGATGATACGAGGCTGATCCAGGGCAAATAATGCCGTACCCAGTGGAGCAAAAACCATCCTGAGCAGAAACGAGGGGTAAAGGACATACAGAAGCTGAACAGATGGAAGATACTCTTCACCGTACCATGCCGGAATAAAAAGAGCAAAAATCCATAAACCGGGAAGGAACATTACCGTTAGAGGAATAATGTATTTATAAATTCTTTTAAAGATAGCAAGATACTCGCTTTTTGTTTCCAGAACACTGAATCGGGGAAGCAAAATAGACTGCATTGTAGCAAGAAGAATTAAAAAACCCTGCATGGGCAGTCTTGCCGCATTATAAAGTCCTGAATCTCTTGTATTTGTAATCAGAAGGATTTCCATCCAGTCGGAAGTAATGGAGAAAAACGAAGCTGCCAGAATCCACAGATTATAAGAAAACAGCTTTTTCAGCCAGAACTGAATATCGCCGGTAGGTTTCTGAAAAAAAAATGACGGAGAAAAAAATAAGAAAAATAAAATCACAACAAAATAAGGAACAATCGAGAAAATATAGACCACATGAGCGCCCGAAATATCTCCGTCTTCAAGGAAAAACAAGAGTCCTATAAAAAAAAGACGAAGGATTCCTACTCCGGGAAGCCAGAGCGAAAGCCGGAAATAATATTGATGAGAAACCAGAAGCGCATCCAGATAGGAAATAAGCGACATGCCTGCTCCGCCCAGAAAAACCATCCACAGAATTAAAATTCCGTCGGGGTAAACAAAAGGAACAATAAGAGAAACCGAATCGGCCATATTTGCGTATACGGGAATAAAAAGAAGGGTCACCCCACCTACAGCAAGAAATGCATATAGCTTTAAGAGGAGAGATGCAGAATTGATGGTTGCTGTAAGCGAAGCATTTTTTTCTTTTATGGCAGGAGTCAGAAAGCGGACAAGAGAATACTGAAGTCCCACTTCCAGGAAAGCCTGAAAGACAATGATTCTTGCCATTGCCTGTCCGTAAAGACCGTGATCTTCAACAGACAGTATTTTTCCCGCAATAAGAGAAAATATCAGAGCAAGGAACGAATTCAGAGACCGTGCAAGAAAAACAACAGCCGCTCTGCGTACGCCGGAAGAGAACCTGTCAGTTATATTTTTAATCACTGTTAAAGGCACTTATTTCTGCCAGACCGTCTCAACAGACCCTGCAAAAAGGAATCCTGAAAAATAATACATATCTCTCTGGATTGAAATACGATGATCCTGAAGCGACATACGCTCCCATCGCGTCTGAACCGACGACGTTTTATTTTCACCCGGTATCTTCAATAATCCTGTGAGAAAAAGTCCTGCTCCGTACAGTCTGCCATCAAGAGAACCTCGGTCTCCCTGGATTGACAGATGAGTGCGGAGCTGATCATCAAAATATATTTTATATTTAAATTTTTCCTGAACAATACCTTCGATTCCGTATGTAAGAATTTTATCCTCGCATAAGCCTTCCAGTTCAGACACAGCTCGGCAGCTTCGCTCAACCTCCGCTACCGCTCTGATATTGAAGTTTCTGTCTCTGATGATCCGTTTTCCGATAAACGAACCGCTTAAAATATGAGCAGGCAGGATGACCGGTCCAGGCTGATTTTCCATAACCCCGCCGCAGGAAAACAGAAACATGCCCGCAATTCCTGAAAAAACAAAAGCTGCTTTCTTGTAATTCATCAACATTAAATTTTCCTGAAATTTTGATATTCCGACATCATCTTGCAGAAGCTGTTTTATGCAAGATGAATCTTTCAGAAAGAATTCATAAAATTAAAACCGAATTCTTAATCCTAGGTCCATTCCTGAAACTTTAAGATTCTGCTCTGGATTAAAATCCGGGGCAATGTAAAAAGAATAATCTTTTTTATTCAGAACTTCTCCTGTCTCTTTGGTTTCAAGAAAAAGGCCTCGCCAAAGAAGAGCGCCGGAAAGCAGAAGCATAAAAACGCCTCCTCCTGCGCTAATATTGGCCTTTCGAACAGAAGCCGCCGCTTTTTTGGCTTCCGCTTCCAATCTGAAATATTCAATCAAAGTAAGTTCCGGTTGATTGAAAACCGCAAGAAGCTGGAGGTATTCCAGATTCATGGAATCCAGAATCCTATCGGCATTGGCCCGATAGCTCCAGTAACCTGCATAAAAAAATAGAGATGAAATCATTGTGGAAAAAGAAAGATCATCATATGTCCAGTCCAGAACCACATAATGCGGATCTCGAAAGTGACGAAATGTATCTCCTTCTTTCATGCGGACATTAAAGGAAGTTGATTTTTTTCCTGAAAGCTTTACACCAATAAAGCGGTCAATATAGCCGTCTTTTGAAATTCTTACTCGATGGGTTCCCTCGGGAAGATCATCTCTGATAAGAGGAGTTGTTCCGATTTTCGTGATATTCAGATAAACATCAGAACCGGATGGTTCACTGGTCACAGAAAGAATTCCTTTATGAATCTTTTTCTTACTGTTCACGGTAACTGCTTTAACAGCCCCAACCGGAAGATTTACTTCCTCACTGTAAGTTTCATAGCCGTCCTGTTCCACATAGAGAGTATACCGGTCAGGAAAGACTTTTTTATTTACGGGTGTTTTTCCAAGATAATGGTCATCCAGATAAACCATCGCTCCGTCAACGGGCGTTCTTACAGTCAAATTTGCAAATTCATAGGATGAAAATTCCCCGGCAATCTTCTCTGCGATTGGACCGAGATTACTGTAAATATTCTGAACGTGCACTTCATACTGAAAGGTTTTTGTCTTCATCCGACGCGCATCAAACAGAGTAAAATTCAGTACAAGTATACCGACAGAATCCCCGGAAAAATTTCCGGAAAGAATATAATCCGCGTTCAGGGACTCAGCCTGCTTCACAGAATCTGTCATATAAAACAGATCTTCCATATCGCTGTTCAGCTGTATGAGCCGTATCCTGAGGGGAAGTCGGCTTTTTCCCTTTCTATAAGATTTCCTGTTTTTTTTATGAGGATAAGGGCGTGCAATAAACCTGACCTCTGGATCATCCACCACCACCTGGTAAATTTTTTCAAGTTCGCTTCGTATCATTTTCAGGATGCCTGTTCGAAGATAATCAACACGCTCTTCGCCCGTTTCATTAGCAAGAGGAATAACTGCAAGAGTGCGAAATGCTTCGTGTTCCACATATTCGATTTTTTTTCCCGTTCCATTTTCGATTATTTCCGTCTGTGGAAATATCTGCGAAGCATTCAATACCGCCGCTGCGGCAAAGATAATCCAGAAAGAACGTTTTATGGTCCGGGATTCAGGCATAGGTCATAGTTTCTTTATTTTGAGATAGTCTTACAGATACAATTTTACTCACACCTGCCTCTTCCTGAGTAACGCCAAAAATCGCCTGGGATTTTGTCATGGTCTGCTTATTATGAGTGATAACAAGAAACTGAGATCTTCCGGCAAAACCGGAAAGCATTTTAAGAAATCGGCTTACGTTGCTCTCATCAAGAGGAGCGTCAATTTCATCCAGGAAGCAGAATGGCGAAGGTCTGACCAGATATGTCGCAAACATAAGCGCAATCGCAGTCATATTTTTTTCGCCTCCTGAAAGGAGGGAGATGCTTCGGTTTTTTTTACCCGGAGGCTGAACCATAATATCAATCCCGCTTGTCATGGGATTTTCAGTATCCACCAGAGAGAGGGATGCTCTGCCACCTCCAAAAAGAGACTGGAATATCTCAGAAAAATTATTCTGTATTCTTTCAAAAGTATCACGAAAACGGGCCCTGGACTTTTGATCAATATCATCAATTATTGAAATAATATTTTTGCGTGCCTTCTGAATATCATCTTCCTGCTGCTTCAGATGACTGCAGGACTCGCGGCTTCTATCCAGTTCTTCAATAGCCAGCGCGTTGAATTGTCCGAGATTTGAGATATCGCTTTTAATCCGTCTATATTCAGATTCTTCCCTGGATTTATTCAAATCAAGCGAAGAACAGCGGTCTTCCAGTTCTCCCGGGGAAATTTGAAAATCATTGTAAAGCTCTTCCTGCAGCGTATGTTCCTGTACAGAAATATTTTCAGCAGCCCTTTCCATTTCGCCGATTTCCGGAATAATTTTTTCAATCAGCTCCCTGTCTTTTTTATTTTTTTCCTTGAGATCATTGATTGAAGTTTTTGTTTTTTCGATTTTAAGCTTCATTGCCTCAAGTGCGGATGTCTGTTTCAGAGTATTTTTCTGCATATGATCCAGTTCCTGATTCAAAGAAGCCTGTTCCGTTACCAGCTTTCCTTTTTCAGAGCTTACACGGCTGATCTCGCCTGAATAATACTTAATTCTGTCAGCAGACTCTTTGAGCTGTTCTGCAATTCCTTCTCGTGCTTCCAGAGAAGATTCCCTTCTCACCTGAAAATCTCGAATTTGAAGTTCCACTTCCACTTTCCGGTTTTTTTCTTTTTCAAGACTTACTGTATTAATTTTTCTCTTCTCAATCAGATGACCATTTTCCTTTATCAGAAATTCTTTTCGAGAGCGAAGCTCGTCCATTTTCGCATCCAGTTCTTCCTTTTTAGCAAGATGTCCGCTACGCGCAAATAGAATAGAGCGAAATTCGCTTTCAATTTCCTCGTATGAAGAAAAATCTCTGAGAATTTTTCCAGGCTTGATTTCAGCAATCATGCTTTGAAGATGATCAAATTCTTTATTACCTATCAGGCCGGAAACAGAATTTAATTTTTCCTCTGCATCGGAAAGGCTGTTTTCAATAGCGTCTTTAAGACTCTTTCTGAAATCTTCTTTTTTTGCAAGATCCTTTTTTTTGCTCTCCAACTCTTGGATAATTTCGCGTGTTACATTTTTCAGTTCTTCAAGGAGAGACGAATGTTCTTTCTCAATCCTCTGAAGTTCTTCATGATTTTCTTCTTCTTTTCCCTGTGATTCTTGTATTTCTGATGAAAGAACCTCAATACTTTTCCCGAGACGGCTTCCAGCATCCTGCAGCGTTTTAATTTCGCTGTCAAGATCCAGCTCCATCTGCATGGAAGCCTGAAGACGCGCTTCAATATCTTTATTTAATTTTTCTTCTGTTTTTTTCCGCTGTTCGATCCCTTCCTGACGTTCGACTCTGTCCTGAATTTCCCCTGTGATTCTTTCCAGACTTTCCTGGATCGACTCCATACGTGACTGATCCTGATGAAATTCCCGGTCTTTCTGATGCATGTTCTGGACCTGCTCCTGAAGTTCCAACTCTATTTTTTCGGAACTGGCTTCGCGTTCGGAAAGTTTTTCAAATACATCATCTCTTTTTTTTAAGATATTCAGCAAACGTTCGTCAATCTTCCTTTTCTTTTCAGAGAGTTCTCTGTAGCTTATATAATTCAGATTCAGATGATGCTCATCAAGTTTTTCTTTTAAATGGATGTACTCTCTTGTTTTTTTCGCCTGTCGTTCCAAATTTTCCATTTCTTCATTTTTGCTTTTTAATATATCATTTAGCCGAAGAAGATTCTGATCTGTATCATGCAGTCTTGCAAGAGTTTCCTCTCTTTCTGCTTTGAAACGGGAAACTCCGGCTGCTTCATCAAAAAGTTTTCGCCTATCGTCGGGGGAGGCTGAAAGAATTTCAGCCATTCTTCCCTGCTCCATGATGGAATAGGCAGTTTTGCCGATCCCGGTATCCATGAAAACCTGCTCGATTTCTTTTCTTGTTGTTTTTTTTCCGTTTAAAAGATATTCACTGGCGCTATTTAAATAAATCCGCCTGCCTACAGAAACCTCATCGAGATCAACACCGAGGATTCTGTCCTTATTATTAAAGATGATTTCTACTTCAGCCATACCGGCAGGTTTTCTGTTTTCCGATCCAAGAAAGATCACATCATCCATACTTTTGGCCCTTAGACCTCTGGCAGACTTTTCTCCGAGAACCCACCTTACAGCATCCAGTATGTTTGATTTACCGCAGCCGTTCGGCCCAACGACAGCGGTAATCCCTTCTTCGAGTTCGAAAATTGTTTCATCTGCAAATGATTTGAATCCAATCATGCGGATTTTTTTCAATAACATGAATAAAAACCTCTTTTATCCTGAGAATGATGCCGAATTTTAGCGCAAGAAGCCCCTGAGAGGACAGAATCGTAAAATTCTTTTATACGGTCAGCCCTTTTTCAATGAAAATGAATGATAACATTCAAGAATTACTGGGAAAAAAGCCCTATCTGGAACCCTATTTCTACGGGCAGCCGTATCCAGAAACGTTATGTCTGGAAAATGCAAAAAACGGCCAGAAGATTATTTGTAAACAGAAAAAAAATGACATAATCAGACTTTCCAGTATTTATAATCCACAGCTTGAAGCAGAACGAATCATTCCGGCAGATGTAAATCTCTGGCAGGCCGGACAGATTGTTATCCTATTAGGCCTTGGAAATCCATATCTTTTTTCAAATATTGAAAAAGTCCTTCAACCTAACCAAATCTGTATAGCAATTGATGCTCAATTTGAAATGGGAAAATTCCTCTGCAGTAATTTTGAAGAGCCGATGCAATTCTTAAAAAGGCCCGGATGCCATATGTTCTGCGGGCCTGAAATGGAGGAAGGGCTTGTCACATACCTGGAATCCCTTCCGGGAGAAAAACTCAGAGGAGTAAAACTGCTCAGTCATAAACCATCAATCAATCTGGAACCGGAATACTACCATTATATAGAAGATTTAATTCAAAATGCATTCCGTTCAAGAATTTCGGATCTTCTGACTCGGTTTGAATTTGAAAAACTCTGGATTAAAAATATCATAGCAAATTCTGCTTTTTTTCCTGAAAATAAGAATAGATCTGCATTACCGGTCAATCTGCTGTATTATAAAGGAATTTTAAATGGAATCCCGGCCCTTCTTGTTTCTGCCGGTCCATCCCTGCGCAGAAGTCTTCCTGTGATCAAAAAGCTTGCCAGCAAATGTTTTATCCTGGCATGCGATACTTCCGTAAAAGTTTTAAAGGCAGGAAATGTCCCTTTTCACGGAGTCATCACTCTTGACGCACAGAAACACAGCATCTTTCATTTTCAGGGAGTCGATCTTTCTGAATCCATTCTTTTTGCAGATATTGTAAGCAATCCCGGACTCATTGAAGATTTAAATCCCGGCAAAATCATCTTTTCCACAACAGCAAGATTTACAGGCACTTATGACGGCAGAGTTCTGCGCGAATGTACTCCCGGAACGGAATATATTGAAGAGTTTCATGGAATTCTTGGTTCTCTTCAATCAGGAGGCTCCGTTGCTACAAGCGGCTTTGACCTTCTCCGTTTTCTTGGAGCGGGTGAAATCTTTTTAATCGGCCAGGACCTGGCCTATACAGGGAGGGAGATTCATTCTACCGGTACGCATCACAATGAAAAATGGCTGGGACTTCTAAACCGTACAGAAACCCTTGAAGGAATTAATGAAAAAATTATCAGAAAAAGAGAAACATACCAGGTGCCCTCTTTACATGAAGAATCGGTTCTTACAGATTTTGTTCTGGATCTTTACAGAAGCTGGTTCGAGCAGTCGATTCCTGATTGTGGTATAAGAACCTGGAACCTTTCATCGGATGGTGCTTTTCTTAAAGGAGCTGTCCGGCCGGAAAATCTGGATGCATGGATTGACGCTCTTCCTGAAATCGATCATCCTGAGAAGCTTTTTCAAGATGCCTCATCTCCCCAAAAACATCATAGCCAGAAAAATCTTAATTTTTACAGCGATCTCAAACATACCCTTATGAAAAACGATTCTGAATTCAGTTCTTTCATGGAGAAATATCCTTTCACGGAAACCTTAATGCGTAAAATGGAAGTTTATTTATTGAGGAATCAGGAAAAACTTGAAAAAGAAAAATCCAGAGAAATCCATGGAAAATATTTTCGTAAAATATTAAAGGAACTGGAACGGGGTCTTCGTCCCTACATCAAACAGACCTCTTGATGTTTTTTTCAGTTTTTAAATCCTCTTTTAATTCCTGCTGAGGCGCTGCCCTTTTCGCTTTCACTTTACAGCTTCTGTTTTTATTTTTTTTATTGAATTTAATTTTTTTTCATAAATCTGTGCAACGATTTTAAAAATAATTACACAGTAGAATTACAATGAAAAATAAAATATTAATCCTTCTTTCAATATTTTCCGGAGCAATTGCTGCGGGTTTCGCTCTGTCAGCATTGCTGCTGTTTCCGTTGGAAAAAAATCTAAAAAATAAACAGATCAAAATGCAGTTCCAGGATGTTTCTGTGCTTTATTACAGAAGACAATTCAAAGAAGCCGCACAGAAAAGCCGATCCTTCTTAAAAAAATATCCGGAACATCTTGAAGGAACGGTGCTGTATGCTAAAATTAAATTTTTTACCCGGGATTTCTCTCATGCCGAAGCGATTCTTAAAGATTACATAAAATGTTTTGGGGAAAGTCCTTACCTTCTCATGTGGCTCGGAAATATTCTTTCGGTACAGAGAGATCGAATGGATGATGCTTTGTTATATTACCGTTCAATTCTGAACCATGATCCTGATAATCATTCAGCCCATTACCGAATTGGAAAAATTTATGAACAGAAAGGGATGCTGAGAAAAGCTCTCATCGAATACCAGAAAGCATCCGCTTTTGAAGCAGAACTATTACGAATTCATGAATCATCAGCAAAACTCTGCAAGAAACTAAAATTAAAGGAAAGAGAAGCTCTTCATTTAAAAAAAGCCGAACTCTTTCAAAAAGCGATTCAGGCAAATTTCAAATAATTCTGGATAAAACATGCATTTCTTCTGTCGTTTCAACCTGTTCCTCTTATTGTTTCTGACCGCATATTTCAGTTATTCTATTAAAAAACTTACCGCCGAGGAAATCGGCGCTGAAGAAGCCGAAAAAATTGCTCTTGCAAACCATTTTGAACTGAAATCGCTCAGAAAAGAAATTGCACTTGAAAAAGAAATTTCAAAAAGCAAGCTCAGGAACTTTTTCCCTTCGGCAACAATCAGCTACAGCCGCAGACGAAGCATAACAGAAAGAGATTATGATTACAGCAATCACTCAATCAAACTGTCGCTGTCACAGCCCATCTTTGACGCGGGAAGAAACAAAATCATCTATGAGATCAGTAAAATCAACCAGCGGATCGCAAGGAATCATTATTTAATCCAGAAACATAAACTTTCATACAAAGTAAGACAGGCCTACCTGGATATTCAGGAGAAAAGAGAAATCAGCATGCTGTTAAAGTCAAGCATGCTCAATGCGGAGAATATTTTTCGCCGGGCGGAAAAGGAAATAAGTCTTGGTATGATAAAGCGGCTTGACCACCAGGAAATTCAGAATGAATACAGGCGAAGAAAACTGTCTTACAGCGTTTCCCTTCGGGAATTAAATGATTCCATCGAAAATTTTTATCATATTCTTGGCAAAGATTACGGCGTCTCTTCCGTAAAGCATGTGGATTTTGACCGCATCACTTTCAAGCGCCCCGATCAAAACGGCATTGCAAATTTATTCTTAAAGAGACGACAAATTCCTTCGCTTCAAAATTTAAAACTTGCATCGGCAAAAAAGAAAAAAGAGATGCTGATTGAAAAATATTCTTACATTCCTTCCTTTGCTGTAACAGGACATTATTCAAAAAACGGAGAAAATTGGCCCCCCGAAAACACGGAAGTCGGTATCGGAATCAATATTTCATTTTACGTTCTTGGCAGCAGCGTGACACATAACAGCGGTATTTCCTCCTCAAGAAATAAATTTAAAAAAAGTTTCTCATCAGATTCGAATATACAGCTCTACGACAATCCACTCTGGAAAAAAAACAGGATGGAAAAACAACTGGATCTCGAGCGTTCTCTCTACAGCCAGAAAGATGCTGATTTCCAAAACAAAACTTCCGTAAAAAGACTGCTGCAGTCTTTAAGAGAAGCCTTCATAAATCTGAATCTTCTCAATGAATATACAATAATTCTCAGGAAAAAAAATGCAATTGAAAAAGAAAAATTTCATCTCGGCCAAACATCTCTCCACGACTATCTTCGGGAAGAACACATCTTAAACGAAGTCAGACTTAAAGAAATTCGAGAAAAAATTTCTTATATGATCAATGCAGGCAGGCTTGAATCAGAACTCGGACTGCCGCTTGATTCATTAAGGCTGTACATCATTCAGGAATATTCAAAAAAAGATTATCAGAGTATAAAAAGGAGTTTCAGGGATTAAATTCCTGCGCATACGATGAAAAACAAACCAAAAAGAAAAAAAGGTTCAGCAAAACCATCCGATTGCAAGAAACAGGTAAATATTTCCCAAGAGTTTATTTCATCAATTCAAATTCTGATTATGCACGTTACAGCCCACACTCAAAAAATAAAATGTTTTTCTAAATATTTCCATAATTCATTCAAATGGTTAGGATGCGCTAATCCAGATAAAACAACAAAACATTCTGTTGCAATAAGAATTCTAATCCTCAGTTTTATCATAATCCTTTTCATACAATCTCTGAAGCTTTTCAAAGAAAGGCCGCAGGCCGCCGATCAAAAAGCCATGATTCCGACAGTCAATACTCTGGTCTTAAAAAAGAAGAATCTCAGACATGAAATCAAAAGGCCAGGTACTGTGAGAATCATGGAGAAGGCTGTTGTGTCTTCAAAAATTCAGGGGCGCATCTCAGAAACTTTTTTCGAAAAAGGCGACACAGTAAAGAGGGGCGATATTTTATGCGAACTTGAAACCTTTGATTTAATAATCAGTATGGAAAAAGCAAAAAGCAATTTAAGTTCTGCACGATCAGCTCTTGCGCAGTCCAGAGCTCGTTATTCGCGTTCCAGAAAAAATGCGGAAAAAGAAATCAAAGGTCTGGACAAACTTCGATCAGAAATCATTACAGCCCATTCAGATTTCATCAGATCAAAAAATGAATACAGAAATAAAATGGAACTGTATAAAATCGGCGGAATCTCCCGGCATGAACTGATCAGGGCAAGAACGGAGTATATCAGCACATCCGGAAAGTTTTATCAGACCAAAAAACAGCTTCAAATTTCTTCTGTTGGTTTCAGAAACAAGGACCTATCCGATTCCCTCAAGAAACAGAATCGTATTGAAGCATTAATTGAATCAAATTCAGAAATTGAAAAAAGTGGAATTGATGCGGCACGGGCAGCCTATAAAAATGCTCTCCTTGAAGTAAAACATGCCGGACTCTATCTAAAAGAAAGTAAAATCCGTTCACCAATTGACGGAATCATCGCAGATCGCAAGGCAAGCGCAGGCGAGGAAGTATCAAGAGGCGATCCGGTTTTTTCAGTATTTAACAATCGCAGATACATCGTTTCAGTACAAATTGCAGAATCAGAATTCGAAAATATAAAATTAAGACAGGATGCAGAATGCGAGATTGGAAATAATAAATCAGGCATAATCAAAGGAGCGGTCAGCAGAATTGCGCCTTTGATCGATCCATCTTCTCGCATGTCTGAAATTGGAATTTTAATTGAGAACCCGGAAGGAAAAATTATTCCAGGGATGTTTGCAAGATGCCGCCTGCTGATACGAGAGAAAAAGAATGCTCTTGCAGTTCCTGAAAATTTCGTAATCGCGAAAGAAGACGAATCAAAAAATCGCCGCCGATTTGTTTTTTCTGTAAAAAATAGAACTGCAATTGAAGTTCCTGTTGTTACAGGCGAGACGTTTGGCAATGAAATAGAAATTCTATCTGGTCTTTCCGAAGGCGATCAAATCATTACAGACCGACTTCTCATTATTAAAGATGGAAGCAAGATTGCAATAAAAAGCAGAAAATCAGAAACACAAATCTTAAAGCAGGAGAAAAAAGACAGATGAAATGGATTCCAGAGTCATCCGCGTTTTTCAGCACAATCTTTACATTTATAATGCTTCATTCAGCGTGCGGCGGCAAAAATTATTTTCCCGAGTCATTCCTTTATTTGATGATTCCTGAAAATCCTCCGGTGATCCTTAAAAGTGTCCCTGATCCTGCAGTCAAAATTCTTCCTGAAGGCACTTCTATCAGTATCCTTTTTGACAGAGATATGGATCATAAGAGTGTTGAAAGCTCCTTTACTCTGACCGGTCCGGGCCAGCCCGAGGGCATATTTCGCTGGGAATCTGCAAAACTGATTTATGAATTGAAAGAACCGCCTGTACCGGGAGGTTCCTATATCCTGAATCTGAACGGAAATGCATCATCTGCGAAAGGAATTAAAATGGAAAAAGAATACATTGTACATTTCACTTCAGGATCTTCTTCTGATTTTCCCGAAATTATATCATCCTTCCCTGCTGGAAGCGAAACTGATATCGATCTTGATTCTGAAATCCAGGTGATTTTCACCAAGCCGATGAATCCAAATGCAGTTCAAAAATCATTTAATCTTTCGCCTCATAAAGACGGAACATTTCTATGGAACGGAGATTTCACCGTTCTTACGTTTCAACCGAATCTACCTTTTGATCATGCTGTAATGTATAATGTAAGAATTTCAACTGAAGCAGAAGATCATCAGGGAATTTTCTTGCAGAAAAATTTTAATCTGACATTTCAAACAGGAACGGATTTTACTCCTCCTTTTATATCTTCCCTGCATGTTCAAGGGAATCCAGCTGCTCTTGAAGCAGGAAGTACCGTCTCCAGAAATGCTTCCTTTCTGATCAAATTCAGCGAAAAAATGGATTACAGCTCCGTACCTTCCTGTACTGAAATGATCCAGTCAGATAGCCGCAGTTCCGTAAAGGGGATATTATTCTGGGACAGCCTTTTTCAGACGCTGACCTTCACTCCTGAAATTCCTCTTTCACCGGAAAGTAAATATGAACTATTCGTATCAACATGCGCCCGGGATCTATCCGGACTCCATTTAGAAAAAGATTACATTCTTCCTTTTCAGACAAATCCCGATTACCTTAAAATTCTTTCTGCAGAATCCATTTACCCTCTTTCTGAAACTATTACTCTTTCGTCAGACTTTTCGCAGCCCTCAAATCCTGTTTCAACCGACAACGGGAACCTGGAAATTCTGGTTCACTTTTCTCATACTGTTGATGCAGGAAGCATCCCATCTAATATAAATTTAAACAGAAAGATTGATCGACTTCCCGAAGGACCCCATGCATTTTTCACATCCATTCTCCCGGGAACATTCAAGGGATTTCCGGACACAACCGTTTTGATCAGTATTTCAGGCCTTTCGCCCGCTGATGAATATGCACTGGAATTTATCGGAGGCAGGAATGGAATTCTCTCTTCTTACAACCTTCAGGAAAGCCCTGTATGGATGCAGCAAAACCCAATCATTTTTATCACGGTAAATTAAATTATGAAATTTCTTACTGTATTAGCCCTGATATTCCTTTATCAAAATTGCTCAGGAAAAGAAGCTGAATTTTTTTTTCTTCCTGAAAGCGCAAGAATCCCTGAAGTTATTTTAACATACCCGGAAAATTCAGCAATGGGGGTCCCCACAAAGAGCGAAATCAAAATTCAGTTTAGCCAGCCGATGGATAAAGAAAAAACTCAATCAGCACTTCTGCTTTCGGGACCGGAAGGAAGGATTTCCGGAAACTTCCTGTGGCAGGGGAATCTAATGATTTTCACTCCTTCATCACAGCTAAAACTTCCAGGCCGTTATACGTCAGTGATTCAGCGCTCAGCAGAATCAAACGAAGGCGTAAACATAAAATCAGATTTCACCTTTTATTTTCACACGGTTACAGACATCATGGGCCCTTCGCTCATATCATCATCGCCCTCTGACAGCCAAACAGGTGTATCTCCCGGCATCGATCTTTCGCTTGAATTTTCAGAAGCCATTAACCGTTCGACAATATTTGAAGGAATTAAAATAACCCCGTCCTTTCTTTTTACTGTATTGGATTCTCAGAAAAACCGGATCCTCATCCGTCCCGTATACGATCTGAAGCCCGGACAATACACAATCCATATCAACAGTCATCTGAAAGATCTATCAGGGAACTCACTCCGGAACAGTAGATCGATTGTATTTACCGTCGGTTCTGACTTTTATCCACCGGAAATCATCTCCGTTCGATCAGGAAAAAATGTATTGAATGAAGGTTTGTTTCTTCCTGACTGCAGCAAGAACTCGCCTCTTTTCATTGAATTTTCAGAAGCCATGGACCCTTCCTCAGAAAAAGGCATCAAACTTTTCCCGCCTTCTCCCTTTAGCTCAGTCTGGGTACAAAATAACATTCTGCAGGTTAATTTCAATGAACCGCTTCTTTCAAATACGTATTATACGGTCTTAATTGATCAGAATGCAAAAGATGCTTCATTCAATCCGATTTTAAATACAGAATCATACGGTTTAATTACAAATGCAGACGATTCGTCTCCTCCTTACGTCGTTGACATCATGCAAACACAGTCCTCTTTCAAGGCATCAGCAAATGACTGCAGCGGTATTACGCCCTCTTCTGCATTCACGCCTAACTCGCCTCTTGAAAACTACAGTGTCCTGGATCTTTCACAATTTTTTGACATGGATCCTTCTTCTGGTCAAAACTGCGTATTAGAACTGACAATTCAGTTCTCAAAACCGATGCTCCGGAATTCTTTTCTACCTCCTGTCACTTCATTTGAGTCCATCATCGACACCTGGAATAATAATTTCACAATTCAGGACATTATCGTTTCGGAAACAGGAGAAACCGTTAGAGTTCGCTTCAATGCCCCTGTCATTTCCGGAAATGAATCCACTCCTGTGCACAGATTCAGAATTCGCGGAGGACGGGACGGAGTCCAGGACAGCAGTCATAACTACATGGAACAGGATTTCAACCTGATCTTTACTTTTTAACCCATGCTTATTTTTATAAAAAGACCCATCGCAACTCTTATGCTTTTCGGATTTCTCATCCTGCTCGGAGGAATATCTCTGACGAAACTTGAAATTTCACTGTTTCCTGAAATTATTTTTCCCCGGCTTACAGTAATCACAATGATGGCTGACGCACCCCCGGATGAAATTGAAAATTTAATTACAAAACCAGTTGAATATGCTGTCAGCTCTGTTCAGGGAGTGCAAAAGATTCGCTCACGGTCTGAAGAAGGCTTCTCTTCCATTGAAATTCAGCTGGACTGGAATAGTTCACCTGATCTGAGCATCATTCAGCTTCGCCAGAAACTCGACAGAATTAAATATACCCTCCCTGAAGAAGCGCAAAAATCCGTTATTATCCGGTATGACCCTGCCGCCGAGCCTGCAGTACTGATTTCAGCAGAATCCGTTCAAGGTGAATATAATAATCTCAGAGATGATCTTGAAAAAAATGTAATTCCTTTATTTGAGCGAATCGACGGTGCTGCAGGCATTTTTCTTTCTGGCGGAACTCAAAGAGAAATCAGCGTAAATCTGGATCTGCAGAAAATGCAGGAAAATAAAATCAGCATAGATCAGGTTTCAAATGCTCTGGCGTCTGCTAATTTCGACTATCCGGCAGGAAACATAGAAAACGGGATTTATGAGCATTCTGTAAGATTTTCAGGAAATTTCAAATCCATCAGCGATATTGGAAATATACCGGCCGGATATGGTACAGACGGAAGTCCGGTTTTTGTAAATCAGATCGCAGAAATCATTGACGGCTTGAAAGAAAGAACGTCGAGCACGCTTCTCAATGGAGAGCCTGCGGTCTTAATCGGAATAAGAAATGACCCCGGAAAAAATCTGATCAGGACAGCTGACAACGTAAGCAGATCCCTGCATCAGATTCAGCAGGAATTTCAATCCATAAAATTCAGCATCATCAATGACGCATCGGTGCCGGTGCGTCATTCCATTGACTCCGTTAGAAATTCAGCTGTGCTGGGTGCTTTTTTTTCTTTTTTTATTTTACTCATATTTTTAAAAAATATACAATCATCCTTTATTATCGCAATTTCCATACCTGTTTCTGTTATCATCACCTTTTTTTTCATGCATGTCTCGGGAATTTCTATTAATATCATGAGCCTGGGGGGGCTTGCCCTTGGAACCGGAATGCTTGTTGACAGCGCGATCGTAACTCTTGAATCCATTTTCCGTGAAATCAGTCTTCATCCGAATAAAAATAAAATTCAGAATATCAACCGGGCAGTATCAGGAGTTTCTCATTCGCTAACCGGGTCTGCCCTGACTTCTGCTGTTATTTTTCTGCCTGTTATTTTTCTGCCGGGACTTCCCGGTGTTATTTTTAAAGACCTTGCACTGACAGTCAGTTTTGCACTTGCAGTTTCCCTCTTTTCATCGCAGACTTTAATTCCCGTTCTTGCCTGTTTAGAACTGCCATGGCTGAAGTTTCCCTTTATGAAAAAATTCAGATTGTTTCAATCTGCATGCGGCGCTGCAGAATCATTGATCTTTTATGCAGATCACTTTTATGCAAAACTTCTGGCTTTTTCCTTTAAACATAAAAGATTCATTCCGCTTCTGTATCTTCTTTTAGCTTCAGCAAGCATACTGATGTTTCCGTTTCTTAAGATTTCGCTGTTTCAGGAACAGGATACGGGAATTCTCATTTCGGAATTTGAACTTCCTGATGGAGCGCCGCTGATAGAATCCGAATCGTTTCACAGAGATCTGAACCGATTGCTAATTTCCAGAGGACTGATTCAAAAAAGCATTACAAAAATTGGATATGACGCTGAAAGCGCGGAATCTCTGATCCAGGATGCAAAAAGAAAAAATATTTCGAGGACAGTCTTTTTTGTTAATACGGATATTGTATCCTCCCGGGAATTCATACGTCAGGTTTCCGCCGCTGTTTCTTCATTCCGGGGAATAAAAAAATCTTTCCAGATTAAAAAAGACGAACTTCAGAATTTAATCGGAGAGTCGGATCGTAGGTACCGAATTTTAATTGAATGCAACAACAGAGAAGCGGCAAGAAAAAAAACAGAAGAACTTCTGAGAAATATAAAAAGACAGCCGGGGATCGTTTCAATCCGCTCCTCTGTCTTATCGAAAGATCCTGAAATTCAAGTCTCCTTCCATAAAGAAAAGCTCATGCATTTCAGTCTGTACCCTTCAGATATCGGCAGTCTGATTCATAAAGCATTTGCAGGAACTGTTGCATCAAAATTCAAGCAACAGGAAAGGGAAATCGATATTCGCGTGAGACTGAAAAACGAGGACAGAAACAAACCGGAACAGATCCGGGAACTGTTGGTGCAGAACCGAAACGGAATTTCTGTTCCTCTGCGTGATCTGATTGAGGTCAAACAGGGAAATGCGTTTTCAGGTCTGTACCGCGAGAACCAGAAACTTCTTGAATATATATCATTTGAGACAGCAGATGAGGGGCGCTTCGGTGACTCGCTTAAAAAGATTCGCAGCATTGTTGACAACCAAAATAATCAGTCAAAGATCAATCCAATATCTGTAAAGCTCCTAAAAGAAAACAGTGAAACTTTACTTTCAATTTCCAGTTTGGGTTTTTCTCTTCTTCTCTCTCTGATTCTTATTTATCAGATTCTCGCCGCACAGTTCGAATCTCTCATTCATCCTCTATCAGCTGTCATATCTTCAATCGCTTTTTTACCTGGCGCATTTCTATTCCTGATTCTAACCGGAAACGGAATTAACCTTTCATCTGCAACTGGCCTGATCCTGCTTTCCGGAATCAGCGTTAATATTTCAATTATTTTATATGAACGCATAAAACAGAACCTGGAAAAACAAGATGTACAGGCCGTTCAGTGCATTGATCAATACGGAAAAATTCTGAAACAATGCATTTATTCCGCAGTCAGAGAAAGAATCCGTCCCATTCTTTTGACAGGCATGACAACACTGGCAGGCATGATCCCTCTTCTTGTTTCTCTGGACGAAAACACATCGCCCCAAAAATCTCTCGCCTCTGCGGTTACAGGAGGAATATTTTTTTCAACGCTGTTTTCTCCGGCTGTATTCGCCTTCTTTTTTTACGCAATTGAATTGAAATTTTTCCGACTCATGGCAGGCTTGAAACGAAAAGCATAATGAATCAAATAATATTGTATTTTCTCAAACATCCGGTAACAGCCCTGATGATTGCGTTGTTTTTAACTCTTATGGGATCGATTTCCCTTGTAAAGCTTCCAATCCAACTGATGCCTGAGGTACAAAGCTCATCATTAAATATTGCAATTCACCAGAGCGGCGTTGCGGCAGAAAAAATTGAAGAACAAATCACCATCCCCGCAGAAAATATTCTGAGCCAAATCTCAGAAATTGAAAAAATTGAATCCCTTTCAAAAGAAGGAGAAGCAAGCATCACTCTTTTCTTCGCAGGGGATGCCAGAATCAATCACAAGAATCTCGAAGCATCCGAAAAACTTCAGCTGATCGGAGATTATTTCCCAAAAGATGCCAATGAACCTCTTATTTTTCAGCACAATCCTTCCGAGAATCCTGTTTTTATAGCATCATTTAAAAGCAGCAGCGTTAAAATTTCAGATCTGCGAAATTTCGTAGAATATAGAATCAAGCCAAAAATTGAAAAAATCAAAGGCGTATCTCAGGTGCAGATTTCTGGAGGATTTGAAAGAGAATTTCAGATAGTTCTGGATAACGATTTTCTCACTTCCAATCAGATCAATCCGGATGATATAATTCGCAGCATTAAAAAAAACAGCAGATCCATTCAGGCAGGATTGATATCTGACGGTCTATATGAATATCGAATTAGAATCCTGTCCGGAATTGAGTCTGCAGAAGATCTCGCAGATCTTGACGTTATTTCAGTCAAAAAAAATATCAAATCTTTTAAGCTCGGTAGCGCTGCAGAAATCAAGGATCATTTCAAGGAAAGAAGCAGCATTTCCAGGACAAACGGCGAAGACGGGATCAGCATCTATGTATACAGGAGCGGTAATGGCGATACAATCCGCATTTCTGAAATGTGCTCTTCCATTCTAAGACAAACAGAAAAAAACATTTCAAGCTATGAAATATACAATCAGGGTGCTAGAATCAAAAAAGAGATTGAGACACTCGCTTCTGCAGGACTGATTGGAAGCTGCATTGCTTCATTCATCCTCTATCTTTTTATTAAAAATGTCATTTCCAGTTTCATTATAACTCTCAGTATCCCACTATCTTTTTTAACCTCTTTTTTGTTTATGAATTTATCCGGAACACCCATCAACCTGATGAGCCTTTCAGGGCTTGCGCTGGGATCCGGAATGATGATTGATCATTCCATTGTTCTTCTGGAATCAATCGAAACATTCAGAAAAAAAAGAAACGGCATATTTCAAAGAGTTTATGAAGGCAGCTCCGGGGTCATTCATGAACTTACAGCATCAGCTCTAACCACAGGGATTGTTTTTTTTCCTCTCTATTTTTCCGACCTGCAGACTCTGTCTTATTTTAAAGATCTTGCTCTTTCCGTAATCTTCTCCTTAACTTCGTCTCTTTTAATTTCCATAACAATTGTTCCTTCATTTATGCTTTATTTTGAAAAAAAGAATGTCTCAAAAATCATCCCTCAATATTATTCTTCCGTTATTATGAAGTGGAATATTTCCAAACTGTTTTTTACAGATTTCCTCATGCATGTTTTTCTTAATATTTATGAATTTTTATCAAATTCAGCATTTCTTTTCATCCATAAAACGGAAACTCTATATTCAAGGATTGCAGAAATTTTTTTAGAAAATCACAAATCTGTGACCTTCTTTTTCTCTGTTTTTACACTGATCTCGTTTCCTGTTTTATTGATTTCTGAAAGAACAGAAAACAAAATGACTGAGGAAGACATTCTGCATGCTTCAGTAGAATTTAATGCAAATTACAGTCTCGCCGCAACACAGCTTGAGGTAAAGGAAATTGAAAAGGAACTTCTCGTTCATCCTGAAATTCTTGAAGTTTCCTCAAGAATTGAAAAAGCGCATGCAGATCTTCATCTCAAAATAAATTTGGAATCATGGAATCCTGAAATAGCAGAATTTCAAAATCAGTTCAGATATTTAGACTCAAGATTTCCAGATGCGCAGATCTTTTTTCGAAAATCACAACCCGATCCTTCTCAAACTCTTGATCTTGAATTTTTCGGAGAGGATATCGACGAACTTCGTAATTCAGTTATTCATTCCGGAAAATTAATTCATCAAAACGTTTCGGGAATCGATCGAATCGTTTACCGCTTTAAAAAACCCGGACAGGGAATTCAAATTCAGCCGGATCAGGAAAAATTATTCTGCAGCGGATGTTCCGTTTATAAACTGGGCAGACATTTAAATCTTCTTCTATCAGGAATGATCATCAGTAAAATATACCAGTCTGGGCGCAGAGTTGACGTTCGGATGATGGGCAGAGAAGCAGCAAGCCCTGGGAACAGAGATCTCGTTGAGTTAAGAGTTATGCCCGGAGAAAAAGATTCGTATATCAAATCTATATCCAATTTTCAAAATCATAAAAGGGAAACAAAACTCTGGAGAAAAAACAAAAGAAAAACCCTCATGCTGACTGTTTATTTCCGAAATCAATCAGTTGATCATGCTGCCCGTGAAATAAAAAATTTATTAAAGGAGAAATTATTCACGAAAGGAATCACTTTTACTTTCGGAGATCGGTACAGAAAAATGATGAATCACCATGATGAATCAATCAAACTGATTCTTACAGCTGTACTGTTGATTTATCTGCTTCTTGGCGCCCTCTATGAATCAGTTAAAATTCCTTTGGTGATCCTTCTTTCGGTTCCTGCTTCTCTTTTTCTTGTAATTGATCTTTATTTTATAACAGGAAAACCTCTTGATCTTTCAATTTTAATCGGCTTTCTCCTTCTAACTGGAATGGCGGTCAATCCAGCTATTATTCTGACCTCATCCATCAGCCATTCTCTACCGCAGGGCTTCATAATAAATAAAAAGCAAAAATACAAACTCATCATCCAGAGTGCCGTCCGGAGAATCCGCCCAGTTATAATAACATCTCTTACAACGATTTTTTCTCTGATTCCGATGATTCTGGAAGGAAGCGGTTTGTGGCAAAAAATCGCTCTTACGCTTCTGATCGGAATTATCTTCTCAGTGATGGTGAATCTCCTGATGGTTCCGGTTCTATACTGTATTTTTAATAAACCCCTGTACCTCCGATAACAGATTAATTAATGTTTTTAATTTTTTTCTAAGATTTCGGTCAAATTATTGTGAAACACAAAAAACTGCATTTTTTTCACCGCTTCAATTTTTTTTATTTTTTTTTGAAAAATAATCAACACAGAATTGTCTTAACAGACATATAAAGAAAGATGGAATTTCAGTAATTATTTTGAAGCTGATGGCCTAAATTCTGTAAAAATTGATTGCATAAGTTTTAAAATCTGATAAATACAAAGAATATTGAGAACCGGATTGGGCCAAAGAGCTGAAAATAACATAAACCAGGGAGATTTACCATGAAACAGAAAGTCATACTGTTCCTTATCACAATAACTCTGACTATCACTTCAGCCGTTTGTTCTGAAAAATCACGAGCGGAAGAAAGTGATGTTTTTATGATCATCTATTCATCAAAAACATCAACGGTAATACGCGATGGTAAAAAGATGAAAGCTTTTCCTGGTTTTATTCTGAAAAAAAATGATACCATTCAAACCAAAAACGGCACGGTAGACATTCAGAACAGAAGCGGCAGCATCATCCGGATTCGGGACTCCTCTTCTTTGACCATCAATACCCTCTTAAAAGCTCCGGCAAATAAAGCGGAAGTAACCTTGAATGAAGGAGCAATGCTGGCTAAAATAAAAAAAATATCTTCCGATGACGAATACACCGTTCATACGCCGACAGCAATTGCGGGAGTAAGAGGAACCACTTTTTCCGTTGAGCTTCTTGATGAAGACGCTCCCAGGGTCCGCGTTTACGAAGGAACAGTCTCTGTCAAACCCAATCTTGAAATCCTGAACGATAAAAGCGAAGAAGAAATAAGAAAAGATAAAAATCTCAGCGATTTAAAAGAGATTCAGGATCAGCAGGAAGTCATTCTTGAAAGTGAAACAGAAACTTCTGTAACAAAAGAACAGAATGCACTGATTCAGAAAGTCAACCATGATCCGAATCCCGACAAAATCAAAAAATTAAAACAGATGGAAAAGATAACCTCTTCTGAATCTCCTGTGAATTCTAAAGAAAAAAGCGAACTTGCAACCCTCTCTGGCGTGGAACAGGAAATGCTATCTGAAACAATAGATACGCATCAAAACAAATTGGTTTCTGCAGAAACATCAGAACAGATCAAGACAAACTACAATAAAAATCTGAGTGAATCTATGCAGAATATGGCAGAGGAAACCAATCTGCAGACTGAAGAAGCGATCAAGGATCATTACAAACTCTATGAAGAGCTTGTGAAAAAAACCGGAGAAAAGAAAACCGGAGCCATTGTCACGCAGGTAGGCGATGATGTCATTTTTCATTCAGCAGACGGAGTCGCACAGATCAGTACTGAAGAAATTGACTACGTAGACTACTTTTCCAAATAAAAATACCATGACGGCATCTCATTTACAGGTGCCGTCATGTTGCAGTTGTGTTCTGTCATTCTTCTTCACATCACTTTTTCCTTTCATTTCACTGACTCATTCTGTTATTTATTTTTCCAGAATTGTTTTTATTTACGGAATCATCCAAAGTTATTTCTCATTTGAAAATAATGATAAAGGCTTTCTTGATGAACTTCAGACTGAAAAACTGGATCATTTACGCCTGAACAAACCTGTCTTTAACCGTAACGCTTAACAAATGTTTACCGGGAAAGTGATTGAAATATAGGGCTTAACCCATAATCTGGTCATATCATTCAGTTATAATCGTTAAATTGATTCTGAAAAAGAAGGTTTCGTATGAAAAGACGCGTTGTTGTCACCGGCATGGGGATTTTAGCTCCCAATGCACATGGTCTGACAGATTTTGAAAAAGCACTAAGAGAAGGAAAAAGCGGAATACGCTTCATTGAAAAAATGAAGGATGCCGGTTTTGCATGTCATGTTGGAGGAATTCCTGAAAATTATCTGGAGAAGGCAAAAGAATATTTTTCTGAGGACAGGCTTCTTGCAATGAACGAACTCCTCATTTATGCAGGGATTACGGCCATTGATGCATGGAAAGATGCTGGTCTCAAAATTCCAGAACAGAGTGAAGACACAGTTTACTGGGATACTGGAACCATCATTGGAATAGGCCAATCCGATACTGATACAATCTGGGAAGTTGCCCATAAAATTGACGCAGGAAAAGTTCGAAGACTCGGCTCTACTGTTGTAGAAAAAATCATGACCAGTGCGCCAAGCGCTCGTGTGACAGAACTTCTTGCACTGGGTGGACAGGCCAGCACCATTTCCAGTGCATGCACAACAGGTACCGATGCCGTTATCACTTCAGCAAGAATGATCCAGGCTGGATTTGCAAACCGCATGGTGGCAGGAGGTGTTGATACAGCATCGCTTTTAAACTGGGGCGGATTTGATGCGATGAAGGTTCTGAATAAGAATTTTAATGACACTCCGGAAAAAGCTTCAAGACCGATGAGTGCAACTGCGGCAGGTTTTATTCCAGGCGCAGGCGCCGGGATGCTGATTCTGGAAGAACTGGAAACCGCAAAAAAACGTGGAGCCCGAATTTACGCAGAACTTGCAGGAGCCTGCCTGAACGGAGGCGGACACAGAATGGGCGGCAGCATGACCTTTCCAAATCCTGAGGGTGTAAGAAGAGCTATTACAGATGCACTGACAGATGCAGGGATCACAGCAAATGAAATTGACGTTGTAAACGGCCATCTAACAGGAACCATTGCAGATCCGCTTGAAATCGGAAACTGGTCGAAAGCTCTGGGCAGAGGTCCGGAGAATTTTCCTTATATAAATTCAACCAAATCTCTTGTGGGTCACTGTCTGGGCGCTGCGGGCGGTGTGGAAGGTGTCACAGCTGTTTTACAAATCTACAAAGGATTTGTTCATGGCTCTCTCAACTGCGAAGATATCCATCCCGATATTGCTCCATTTGAAAAAAGCGTGGTTAAAAAAACAATCGATACAGAAATTAATTATCTGGCAAAATCAAGCTTCGGTTTTGGAGATGTCAACGGCGTTGCAATCTGGAAAAAATACAGAGAATAATTAAAATCCTTCCCGGAGCACAGATACCATATCGTCTTCGCTGACATCTTTCTGCTCTCCGGTCTGAAGGTTTTTGATTCGAATCATTTTATTGAGAATTTCATCTTCTCCGATCACAACGGCAAATTTCCTGTTTTTCTTTTCAGCTATTTCAAATTGTCTGCCGAGCTTTTTTGTCGGTTCAAGAGATGTTTCTACTTCAAGGCCTCCAGCACGAAGAAGCGCTGCAATTTTCATATTATGATCCATCATCTCTTTTGAAAAAAGAGTTAAATAGATTCCGGCTGAATTTTGAGTATCCTCATGGATTAATTCATGAATTTTTAAAAAGTTTTCAAGAGTGACATCACCCATTCCAAAACCCACTGCAGGCAGGTCATGTTTTCCGAAAAGCCCCATTAGTTTATCGTACCGTCCGCCGCCGAAGAGTGCTCTGCGGTTTTCCGGATGAGTATCGTAAATTTCAAAAATCAGTCCCGTATAATAATCAAATCCCCTCATAATTGCCGGATCAAACTTAAGACAGTCTGCAAAACCCAGTTTTTCAAGATCAGAAATCACCTGCCGGAGATGCATCACTGCATCACTGTCAAGCTTTTCCTGTTCAGAAAGATTAAAAGCTCCTTCAAGATCCAGAGAAAGAAATGAATCCACCTTTTCAGAAAATGTCTTATCGTCTTTAACTTGAAGAAGTTCTTTCTGAAAGTCTTCTGGGCTGATTTTTTCCTTTTTATCCAGAAGCCTGCCCAGTTTTCGCAATGAATCCGAGGAAAGATCTGAAAAATAGGAACTCATAAGACGTCTGTCGCTGATGCGGATTAAAAAATCCTGATTTTTTGCACCGTACCCTTTCAGGATTTCTGCTCCCATACTTACAATTTCCACATCGGCTGAAGCAGATGCGGAACCGATCAAATCAACATTGAGCTGATAAAATTCTCGAAGTCTTCCTCTTCCCGGACGTTCATAACGCATAAAATTTCCGATATTGAACATTCGAATGGGAACGGGCAGTTCTTTGGCCCGAGCAGAAACAATCCTTGCCAGAGAAGGCGTCAGTTCAGGGCGGATTGCAACTTCCCGGTCTCCGCGGTCTGTAAATCGGTAAAGTTGATCGCTAACGATTTCTTCCGATGATTTTGCTGCATAAAGCTCTAGCGGTTCAAGAATGGGAGTGGAATATTCGCCATATCCGTAAGAACTGCAGATTTTTCTCTGGACAGAAAACATCCAGCTGCGGAAACGCATTTCATCAGGATAGAAATCACGAGAACCGATATATGGCTTTAGAGAAATCGACAATTCAGTTCGCCTGTTTTAGAGATTCAAGATATTTTTCATACCTGCGGAGGTTGCCTGTTCCGCTGCCTGTATGTCCGATGCCGCGGAATGCTACGCCGGCAATCAGGGAATTGTTTTTTTCATCAATATGGCATACATCTGCCTGAAATCTGAGCGGAGTCTGTTTTGAAAAAACTAAATCAAAGATCATTTTCTTTTTTTCAGGAATCATTCGGTTAAGAGTTTTATCGGTAATTTTTAAAGCAACTCCGCCCCGGGAAATATTCACCACTTCCTGGGAAACTTTAACAGGAACTGAATTTGCTTCCGCCATCCTGAAAAGAATATCTCCTGCAAGACCTTCCATTTTTTCAATTACATCATTTGGAAAAGCTTCCTTAGAAGCACAGAGAATATACCCCACCGTCAGGATCGCTGACTCATCCGATCTGGACACAATTGGAACAATAGCGAAAGATGCAATTCCATTTTCCCTGTAATATTGAACTCTTTTCATAAAACTGGAATTATTTTTCACAAGCTCGTCTGCATTCAAAAATTCAGTATCCGAATCTTCCGCAGCTAAATGAAGATTTTCTATATCGCTAACAAAGATTTTTTTTTCAGAATCTTTCAGATATTTAAACTCAGCCCCTTTCTCTGGATCAAAAGCATTCAGAATTTCCAGACCGGGAAGAGTGTTCATTAATTTATTTTTAAAATCATCAAAAATAACCTGGTTTGTCAGAGAATTTTTTATTCCGAAGCCGCCCTGAACTCCGTCTTTGGGAATTCGGAAATTTGTAGCATGAATTTCTTTTTCTTTAACGGAAATCCTATCAGAAGAACGAATTACTTTACTGATCCGCCCTTCGATCGGCTTTAAGAGGATTGATCCGTCAGACTCCAGATTCCTCACAAATTCAAAATCAATTTCAACATGACGCTTAAGAGTTGTCTGTAACGTCACGTAATCATACTTCATGAGTTTCTGACCTTTAAATTCAAAACCTTCATTGGTCATTTCGACTAAACGATACGTCTGAGTCGGAGAGGAATTTTTTAATTTCAAATCTGCATTTTTGAGTTTTTCTTTCAGGAGATAATTCAGCTTATCGGCATCGGTGATATGCTGCCATTCTCTGTGTAAAATTTCATACGTAGTCATAGATTTACTCTACTTTAAAATTCTTCTGAACTCAACACGTCTGTTCAGATATCTGCTTTTGGGCCCTGCTTTTTTAATCCGGGGACTGACAAAACTGTATCCCTTGATCCGAAGACGATTTCCTGAAATTCCTTTTCTTGTCAGATAGAGATAAATGCTTCTCGCTCTCATTTCAGACAGTCTTTTGTTGTAGTTAAAAGCTTCTTTTTGAGGTCCTCTATAGGTTCTGTCTGTATGGCCCTGAATTTCAATCTTCAATCCCGGATTTTTTCTTAAAATATTTCTTATGGCAAGAAGAGTCTTTTCCTGATCTTTCTGAATCGTCGAACTGTTTATATCAAAATAAATCCGAAGATTATCAATGCACTCAGGAGCATCGCCTGGACAAACAACGGTTCCGCTTGACCTACTCAGTTCAATTACAACTTCTTTTAAATTTTCTTTTTCAAAATAAACCTTATATGCATTTTCATAACCCGGGGCGCTTGCCTGCACACGAAATTCCTGTTTTCGGATCACCTTCAGAGCAAATCCGCCGAATGTGTCAAGTTTAACAGAAATCATTCCG
>Ga0224501_10000598_pt1 | contig 28554 bp, 28 predicted proteins | sample SF_Oct11_sed_USG_4_FD_169105 | JGI IMG/M metagenome (GOLD analysis project Ga0224501, IMG submission 169105) | Sediment microbial communities from San Francisco Bay, California, United States - SF_Oct11_sed_USGS_8_1 | ecosystem: Environmental > Aquatic > Marine > Sediment | place: USA... | reverse complement strand
CAGCGCAAACTGTTTTTTAATCTGCGCAAGTCTAAAACAAGACTGGGTTGGTTTAACCAGGCGGAAGTTGATGCGGTTGCCAATGACCTGGGGGTTAATCCTGCGGTGGTGTTGGAAATGGAACAAAGGCTGGCCGCGCACGATGCCTCTTTCGATTCCTACGGGGATGATGATGACGACAACTACGTTGCTCCGGCACCAGCAGCCTACTTGGAAGACAATCGCCATGATCCAGCGCGTACTCTAGAGAATAGCGATTGGGAAGAAAATAATTCAGACCGATTGGCGCATGCCTTGTCCGCCTTGGATGATCGCAGCCGGGACATCATCAAACGTCGCTGGTTGGCGGAGAAGAAAAGTACCTTGCAAGAATTAGCGGCTGAGTATTCTGTGTCAGCGGAGCGGGTTAGGCAATTGGAAAGCAATGCTATGAAGAAGCTTAAAAATACGCTGGTGGCTTAAGTTTTCTCTGCACTGTATACGAAGACCCCGTCCAGATGGACGGGGTTTTTCTTTTTGGGGGAGGGGAGGGATTCGGTTTACTCTGGCTGGAAGCGGAGCGTCCCGCTTCTAGCATCATTTTATATTGTTGTTATTGGCTCCTCAGCGTTTTAACTTACCGAAACACAGAGTGCTTCGGTGTTGTTGTTATCCTGATATACGTACACCGAATTGATATCGATGCCGTTAAAACCGGTGTTTATATCGATCAGTTCATGTATCGAACCGAACTGGTTTGCCTTCATCACATTGTGTGTGTAGACCTTTTCTGCCTTTAGGCTATCTCCGCAGCTGTCACTTGATATCACCAGTTGATAGTGCGTCCCTTTTTTCAGTCCCAGTAGCTCCAGCTCCAAAACGGGCGTTAATCCAGAACTTATGACTGCCATACCTTGCTGAGCGGTATTCAGCACCTTGTCTATTTCAGTTGATGGACTTGAAATAATCGCCAAGGCAGCGGTTGAAACAAAGAGGGAGAGGGTTGCGATTAGTTTTTTCATTGTGTAGCTCCTTTCGTGTGTGTTGTTATCGTTGCTAGTAATTTCGCTTTGTTTTGTTTCAACCGTGCATCTTGGCGACTTAAGTAAATTGTAGCCCCACCAATTCTGAATACTTGTTATGTGCTTCACTCTTGAGGTGAATTTTTTCTAAATATAAAAAATAAATTTACAGTTTCGGGGTATCCTGTTGAAAGGCATTGAAAATATTACTTTTTTGGTCGGGGCCTGTTGCAAAGATCAGACGTGAAGTGAGCTGTGTCTCGCTTGAGACCCATAGGAAGCACTTTTTTCCCGTTGCCCTGACAGCTTATCCAGGATACGTAGCTACCCTTGTGATTACATGCTCGGTCGGGGGTTGCGCACCTCGGTCTGAAATTTGCGTTTTACGGGCACCTGCGAATTCAGAACAAGGAATAAGAAAAATGTGTATCAGATTTGTTTGCCGAAAGCTAAGCGTTGCCGTAGCGATTTGCGTGCTGTTGTCGGCCTGTAACCATGAGGAAAGTAGCACTGAACCAAATCAGGCTGGAGATACTATTAATAACACGACCAACAATAACTATTTCCTGAGCCCGACAGCAGTTTCTACGGTTTTCCCAGCAGAGGTTCGTGTTGGTGAGCGTTTCTTTATAACTGGACAGAATTTTGGCGCCAACGACGGCAGTGCGACACTGGCCTTATCGGTAAATGGGGTGGCAGTTACTAACATTGAAAGCTGGACCGATACCCAGATCATTGCCACTATGCCCAGCGGCGCGGGGACAGGCAATGTGGCGGTATCTGTAGATGGAGTGGCGGGCGCACCGGGTTTTGTCGTGGTGCCCTGGGTGGCAGACAACCCAACGAACGTAAAATTATCAAACAGTACTGCGGGTGCGGCAGACAATCCAGCGATTCTCAATGACGGTTTTGGCGGGACCATTATAGTCTGGGAGGAGCATAAGTCAGCGACCGGAAGTAAGGACATTCTCGCCCAACGACTGGATAGCAGTGGTGCTGAGATGTGGACAGCCAATGGTGTAGTGGTTTCCAGTGCGACCTACGACCAACAAAAACCCAAGTTGGTGGCCGATGGGGTAGGCGGTGCAATCATCGTATGGGAAGACTACCGTAACACCGATACTAATGGAACAACCATGGATCTGTATGCACAACGTATCAACAGCACGGGTGTTGTCCAATGGGTAACTGATGGTGTAGTAATTAGTACTGCTTCCGGACATCAATCTAACGCAGAAATAGTTTCTGATGGTGCAAGTGGTGCGATCATCGTTTGGCAGGACGAGCGCGTGGCAAACATTGATATTTATGCCCAACGAATTGATGCAGCAGGCGCTGCGCAATGGCTTGCCGACGGTAAAGTTATAAGCTCTGCGGCCAATGGGCAATATGCTCCCAAGATTTTGTCTGATGGCAGTGGTGGTGCCTATTTGGCTTGGCAGGATGCTCGTGCTAACCCTGTACTTATTTATGTAGACCGCATCAATTCTTCCGGAGTATCTCAGTGGACAACTGGTGGTGTAGCAGTAACGAGTACATTGCCAGGCACCCAGCAGACTCCTCTTCTGGTATCCGATAGTGCCGGAGGACTAATAGTCGTGTGGTCTGACGCTAGAAACGACGGCTTTTTTGACATCTTTGCTCAGAGTATTGACTCCACCGGTACCACGAAGTGGGGTACGGATGGAAACACCGTGGCTGCTGTAGGAAGTTTAAACGAATACCCTTACCACGCCATTTCTGATGGGGCAGGGGGTGTGATTGTTTCCTGGGAAGACAGTAGAAACTCGGGTAGTACAGGAATCGATATATATGCTCAACGTCTGGACTATCTGGGGACGGCAGTATGGACTACAAATGGAGTAGCGATTAGTCAAGGGGCGAATGCCCAGTACTCTCCAACCATGGTGAGTGACGGTGATGAAGGAATGATAGTGGTTTGGCAGGACCTTCGAGCAGACGGTGGGGATGTATATGTGCAAAGAATCACCAGTGATGGGATCGCTCAGTGGGAAACCGATGGCAAAGTCATTGCCAATCCAGCTTTAAACCAATACTGGCCGAGGATTACTGCAGACGGTGCAGGCGGCGCTGTGATTACGTGGGCGGGTCAGACTGCGAGTTTTATTGAGATCCGCGCTCAGGGTATTACTGCTAGCGGAAAGCTATAGCTGCAAAGGTCCGGAAAGGTACTGGCATACCCTATGCTTTTAACCATTACGGACTGAACATTAGACTGAGGAGCGGTCATGGACATACTCAATCATCCACGATACAAAGAAAAACCGGTACTGCTATTTTTTGAGAACTTTGTATTGGACGCGATCGGAGAGTTACCCGAAGAAAACGAGACGGTTTTAAACGACCTCGGTTTGCAGGCTATTTTTGGCACCAAAGCCGAAGAATGGCGGGATGTAGTCAGAGAATCCTTACAGTTATCGCCGACGATTTCCATCAGCATATTGGATAACTGGGTCAAGGCCCTGGATGCTGACCCGGACACAGAGCCCAAGGCGTTTTCTCATGCCTATGTGGACGAATATTTCCGCGATGGCAGCCAATTGGATACCTGGACAGAACAAGGCCTGCAAGACGCAGTAAACCGAATTAAAGACTACATAATAAAGGGAATCCAGGAGACGGGTGAACCGTTAGAAGAGCATTTGGAACTGGAAGAAGCAGAGAGCTAGTCTTACTTAATAAAACGGGGTGTCGATCTGCATTCGACACCCCGTTTTTTCAAACCACACAAATGGATTAATTTCTCACAATATCTCCGATACAACGCACGGTGTCTGTGGTCGCAGCGGTGCGATCAGTTGTTCTACACTCTGCATCGCTATAAGTGAGTATGGTGTAAGAGTCTCCACTTACACTCAACTTTATTCCACGATCAACAGGTAGAACCCCGTCAGCATCGACATATTGTGACAGCTCGATCACATCTGGAAATTGTTGGTTTTCTTGAATTGAAACCGCAAACGCCAATTTAACTGCGTCCAGGGCTTCGCTTTGGGCGAGCTGTTGTGATTGGTTAGAAATGCCTACGAGTTTTGGTACCGCGACAGCAGAAATGATTACCAAAACTGCTAAAACCATTAGTACTTCGACCCAAGACATGCCAGATTGCTTCTTCATGGGATCACCTCTAGTTCAGGTTGCGTTCAAGCTGCTACTACTCGCTTTGTAAACAGCATCCTGGCGCTCCCTCGCATAAATCTAAATCCTTAATTACCCTAGGATAAAATCCTAAGAATTCTCAAAGTGTTAATCGGAGTTTGGGGGGATTTCTTTAAAAAATGAGCAGTTTTACCTTCCAAAGTATGAACATGTTCACACACCTGGGGCAAAACTAGCGGATTACAGTAAGCAGGTGTTCAGATATGAGTGAGTTACAACAAAGTCTAGATTTTGTTCTAAGGGTATAATCCCAAACAAAGGTGCGCTAATTGATTTTTGGAGAGTGTTTAATTGCTGGCGTATCACTTTGGTGTGCGGGGTATTTAGATTGGCAATCCAGCCGGCAAATTCCAAACCCGATTGGGTGATGGATTCAACCGTCAGTAAGCTGTGGTTTATACAACCTATGCGTATATCTACTACTAATATAGTGGAAAGCGCCGCCGCCTTGGCAAGCGTAGTAAAATCATCTCCGGACTTGTTCAGAGGAACTTTCAGTCCGCCGGCCCCTTCCACCAGGACCACATCAGAGGATGCGCTAAGTTTTTCGATTTGCCGGCAGACTTGATCCAGCTTGATTTCCTGTTGTAAAAACTGTGCTGCAATATGAGGAGCGATGGCGGGAGCGAATGCATAGGGGTTAATATCCTCATAGCTTAATTGCGGGCACAGGTGTTTTTGAATAAGCAAGGCATCTTCATTTCTGTATTGACCCTCTCTATACTCACATCCACTTGCAACCGGTTTCATGGCGGAAACAGTCAAGCCCTGTTGTTGAAGTGCTTTCCCCAGTGAGATGGTCGCCACTGTTTTTCCAACACCGGTATCGGTGCCGGTTATGAGATAGCGAGCGGCACTTCTATCCTTCACGTCTACCGCCGATCTGGTCTATGCGTATTGTGCTTTCACTATCGACATTGGGCTTGCTTGTGGGCCAGGCATGGCCGTAAACGACTTCATAGCTGGCAGGCAAGACATTGTCTTGACGAAATTGCTCATAAGCCTGAATCATTTTATTAAACTGAGCCTTGCCCGTTAGGGTTTTTGTTCTGCCTCTGCTGCTGTTTCTGGAGCCCAGGGTTTTCAACTCACCCATCAAACTTTTTACCGTAGGATAGGTGAGAGTGAAGTGCTCGGTTTCCATGACCGGATCAACAAGCCCAGTACGCATCAGGGCATCGCCAATATCGTGCATGTCTAAAAAGGCGTTCACATGCACGTGATTGTCTACCTTGGACCAGGCACTGCGTAGTTCTCTGAGTGTATCGGGACCAAAGGTGGAAAACAGGGCCAGTCCTCCTGGCCGAATAATACGGTGAAATTCCTTGAAGGCTTGATCCAGGGAGTTGCACCATTGTATCGCCAGACTGGAGACCACCAGATCGATGCTGCGTTCTTTAATGGGTAGAAACTCGGCGTCTCCGCATACAAAATGCTTTTTCCCTTTTATTCGCTCCATCCAGCCTGTTTTGTTTTTCGCGTATTGAGCCATGCCAAGGGCCAGGTCCAGGGCAATGACTTTGGCTTTGGGAAATCGCTTGCGTAGTAGATCGGTGCAATATCCTGTTCCGCAGCCCACGTCCAGTATGGTGCTGGGTTCAAGTGTGATGTAGTCCAGATTTTCCAGCAAACGATTGGCGACTTCACGCTGCAAAACGGCAACTTCATCATAGCGGTTAGAGGAGCTATGGAAATTTTCTTTTACGCGTTTTTTCTCGACCTGATAGGCGAGTTGTTCTGCATCAAATTGATTCATTGAGTGCCTTTCGTCGATTCAATTGGATCGATAAAATTTCTAATCTGTTGTAGAAACTCTTCGCCATGAGAAATAAAGGGGGCGTGTGCTGCCTTTGGGAATATATGTATTCGGGCCTCTGGCATTAGTGTGTGCATTGCCTGCGCTAGTTTCGCCGGGGCCTGCGAATCGAGTTTGCCGTAAAGGAGCAGTGTGGGAATTTCAATCATGCCGACTCGTTCTCTTAGATCTGCATGTTTTAGTACATTCAACCCGTCTTTCAGTGCCTGATGATTGGGTTCGCCGGCCGCAAAGATTCTTTCGCGCAATTCTCGAAGTGTTTGTCGTGAATGTTCTGCACCGTGTACCTGCAGACTGAGGAAACGTTTTATGGTGCCCTGGAAATCGGTTTCCAAACTACTGGCAAAGTTTTCGAGGGAGGTCGGATCAACACCGGGCCAGTCGTGATCTTTGGTAAAGCGGGCGCTTGCTGCCAGCGTAATGAGTCCTTTGATTCGATCAGGTGCCTTCAATGCAGCAGCGAGACTGATTAATCCGCCCATGGACCAGCCGAACCAGTACGCTTGGTTAGGTGTTGCTTTAAGTGTTTCATCCACAACGGCATCGAGTTCAAATTTCTCAATCTCAAAGGGACTTTTTCCGTGGCCGGGCAGGTCTATCAGGGTAAGACTATAGTGCTTTGACAATGTGAGCGTGATGTCTTGCCAGATGCCGCTATTGAGCGCCCAGCCGTGTATCAGGACGAGTTCGGGACCTGTTCCCATTTTCTCTACATGAAGTGTCATGCGCACAGTCCTTCCAGGGCGCTCAGTAGTGCATCAACCTGTTGTTCGCTATGACTGGCCGAGAGGGTAACACGCAGGCGCGCAGTGCCTTTGGGAACAGTGGGAGGGCGTATGGCGCTGAGCCAGATTCCCTTATTCATGAGTGCTTCACTCCATTGTAAGGCTTTTTGTGCATCACCCAGTATGATGGGTTGTATGGCCGTCTCGGATGGCAGCAATTCCAGTCCCAGTTGTGTGGCTCCCTTTCTAAATTGGTGTATGCGTTCCTTGAGTTGGGCGCGGCGCCAGTCTTCTTTTTTAATGATGCTAAGGCTAGTCAGTGCTGCAGCGGCCAGGGCAGGCGGCATGGCCGTGGTATAGACATAGGTGCGCGCCTCTTGTATGAGCGTTTCAATAATCATTTCTCTGGCAGCGACAAAGGCACCGGAAACACCGAAGGCCTTACCCAGTGTTCCCATGTGTATATCGATGTCACTGGGAGTTAGTCCCAGATGACTTGGTGAACCTTTTCCCTGTTCACCGATTACGCCGATACCATGGGCATCGTCGACCATGGTCCAGGCTCGATGTTGTTTGGCCAGTTGAGTGATTTCTTTTAGCGGAGCGACGTCCCCGTCCATACTAAACACGCCGTCCGTCACAATGATTTTTCTTTGTGCAGATGAATTTTTCAGACGCGAGGCGAGATTCTCCATGTCTGCATGGGGATAACGAACCAGTTCTGCATCACTATAACGGCCGGCATCAATGAGGGAGGCATGGTTGAGCTTGTCTTCGTATACCGTATCATGTTTATCGGTCAACGCAGTGATAACACCTATGTTCGCCATGTATCCGGTGGAAAAAAGCAGGGCGCGCTCCTGGCCGAGAAAGTCCGCCAGCTCTTCTTCCAGTTGATGATGCAACTGATGGTGTCCGCAAATCAGGTGTGCGGCGCCAGAGCCTACTCCGTATTTTTCAATCGCGCTAATCGCAGCTTGGGCGATTTCAGGATGATTCGCTAAACCGAGATAGTCGTTGCTGCAGAAACACCGCGTACCATTTTCGTTTAACTTAACCTCTGCCCCAGCGGCGCTGCTGAGTATTCTGCGTTTTCGATAAAGGCCCTGTTCACGTCTATGGTCCAGGGCCGCTTGCAAGTCTTTCATGAAACAACAGCGACGGGAATATCTTTAAGGCCGGGTTTTCTGCGTTGTTGGGTATCGCCCCGGACCTTGAGTTTAAGGTCCTGGAACATTTGCAGATCATCGTTCACGCTGCGACCTGCTGTGGTGAGGTAATTGCCGATCATGATACCGGATGCGCCGGCCATAAATATCATGGCTTGCATATCGCGCAGGAATCCACGCCCCCCCGCGATGCGAATTTCTGCCTTGGGTAGCATGTATCGATAGGTGGCAATGATGCGCAGGATCTCATAAGGCTCCAAAGGAGTTTGGTTCTGCATGGGTGTGCCCATTACCGGATTGAGAAAATTCAGCGGTACAGATTCCACGCCCAATTTTCTCAGTGTGTCTGCCAGTTCAATGCGCTGGTCCAGGCTTTCACCCATACCCAGGATGCCACCGGCGCAGACGCGCAGTCCGGCCTCACGGGCGGCGAGGATGGTGTCTATATTTTCCTGATAAGTATGTGTCGTGCAGACTTGATCGAAGTAACTCTCTGCGCATTCCAGATTGTGATGATAGTTTTCCAGACCTGAGTCTTTGAGCAGTGTCGCCGTCTCTTTTGTGAGAACGCCCAGACTTGCGCAACGGCCTATATCCGAGTGTTCATTCAAATCGTGTAAATACTTCTTGAGTTGCGTGGCCTCTTTATCAGAACGCACGCCCCAGCCTTTGGAAACAATACCGATGTCGCTCACGCCCCAACTGCGGGCCTCATCTGCCTGTTTGAGTAATTCTTCACTATCGATATAACCGTATTTGGGGGCTTCGGTTTGGTGGTGGCCGCTTTGGGCGCAGAAGGAACAGTTTTCCGAGCAGTTTCCGGAGCGCACATTGGAAATGGCGCAGACCTCAATTTCTTCACCGCGAAAGGTCTTGCGGATGCGATCGGCACCGGCCATCTGCCAGGGTAGGTAGTCGTCATCCAAAGCGATCATCCAGCGCGCTTCTTCGGTGCTCATTTCCCCTTGTTCCAGGATTCGGTGGGTGATCTGGTCGATTTTGTCAAAAATACGCTTGTCCATGATTTGATTTCCTCGGAAAATGGGCTCTGGGTGATCCTGATTAGGCTGGCGACCAGTCTATATTTGGGTGCCTGGCTGTCAACAAAAATAACGATAAGAGAATAACAGCTGATGAATAATTATACAAAATTCAGGCCCAAGTGGTTTGTGCCGCACTGTCAATGTAGTCTTTGTGCCGATTCGGTATCCCTCAATCAACTCTTGTGTGGTCCCTGTCTGGAGGACATGCGACGGGTACAGCCGGGTTGTGCGGTCTGCGCAGATGCCTTGGACGGGATATCTGGGACAGAAATGGTGTGTGGAAGATGCCAGCAACATCGTCCCAGTTTTGACGAGACCTACGCCGCGTTTGTCTATCAGCCTCCGATGACTAGATTGTTATGGCAGTTTAAATTCAGGGCGCGTTTTGATATCGGAAATTTTTTCTGTCATCAAATGGTGAGGGATCTAGTCCCCAAAGATAGACCTGACTATCTAATTTCCGTACCCATGCATACAACTGCCATTAAAGAGCGTGGCTATAACCAGTCTGCCTATCTTGCAAATCTGCTTGCCAGAGAATTGAAGCGACCTGTTTATCATGATGTGTATGAACGCAATACTACAAAAACACCCCAACACCAATTGAACTTGAAACACAGAAAAAGAAATCTGCAAGACGCATTCATCTTGGCAAAACCGCGTGCAGGCAAGCATGTAGCCATCGTTGACGATGTGATTACCACGGGTGCGACCATGGAGGTGCTGGCGGCACCTTTGAAGGCGTTTGGCGTTGAGCGGATTAGCGTGTGGGCGGTGTGCAGGACCTATCGGGAGTAGTAATTGAATTGCGCGTTTAGAAGTGACACGGAGATGCTTAAAGGGAAAACTGCCGTATAAATTTCCCTACCGCTAAACGGGCGCCGATTACGCCCAATATCAAGCCGGTAAAACAGAGAATGAAGATGTCGGCTGCACTCAGGGTGACGGCAGAAAAATCGCTTTGATAGAGCAGTGTGAGTCGTTCCAGTGGTGTTTGTAGCCATAGACTGGTCCCCAGGACAAATCCGCAGGCCAGTAAGGCGCCGCCCAATCCAAGTAATGCACCGGTGTAGAGAAACGGTCTGCGCACAAAGGCGTCGGTGGCACCAACCAATTTACTGACTCTGATCTCTTCCAAATGGTTTTGGCTCATCAAGCGAATGGTGTTGCCCACAATCAAGATGACTGCAACGACCAAAAACAGCGAAAGCACGGCCGCGGCTTGTCCGGCCAGGTCCACCAGGGCATAGAGTCGCTGCACCCATTCCAGGTCCAACTGCGCCATGTCCACCTCGGGGCGGCTTTCGAGTTGTGAAAGCAGGGCTTGCATCATTTCTACGCTACTAGCGCTGGCTTCCGGATACACCACTAACACCGCAGGCAAGGGGTTTTCGTCCAAGGTGGCCAGCCCCAAACGAATCCCTGAAAGGTGTTCAAACTCCGCCAGGGCCTGATCAGGCGAGATATAGTCCACGTTTTTAATATCTGGTCGTTCTGCCAGAGTCTTTGCCACGCGTTTGGCGTGGGCCTCAGGCGTGTGCATCTTCAAAAACAGGGAGATCTGTGCACTATCCCCCAGTTCGCCGGTTAGATGTTTGGCGTTGTTAAGCACCACCTGCATGCCTGCCGGCAGGGCCAAGGCAATGGCCAGGACCAATAGGGTGAGAAAGGACGCCATGGGTGTGCTGATGAGACGCTTAATACACGAAGAGAGGGCCAATCGGTGGTATCGAATCAGTTGGTTCAGGCTGTTGCTATTGGTGGAGAGCGTATTCCTCTCTTTTTTTGAGCGTGCAGGACTGGCGGCGCGACTGGCTTGTGGATTTCGCCGCGTCTGCTGCTCCGTAATGGGAGTGGCTCCTCGGCGTTTGGATTTGCGTTGTGTTCCAATCATAAAAGGATTTAAACGACCACTTCGGCCATCGCTCCATCTTCCAGGTGCAGCGTTCTGTAGTCCAGTCTTTTAATCAGCTCTATATCGTGACTTGCTATGAGCACAGTCACGCCGATGTGATTAAATCGTTCGAATAATTGCATGATCTCTTCCGAAAGTTTGGGGTCCAGATTGCCGGTGGGTTCGTCTGCCAGGAGTATGGCCGGTCGAGACACCACAGCGCGGGCAATGCCCACGCGTTGTTGTTCCCCTCCGGAGAGTGAAACCGGATTGCTGGACTGTCTATCCAGTAGCCCGACTTGATCCAGTGCCGCCTGCACACGTCTTTTAATTTCAGTGGGAAGAAAACCGGAAACCAGTAAGGGCAGGGCCACATTATCGAACACGGTTCTGTCATAGAGTAGCATGGGTGATTGGAACACGACCCCAACTCTGCGTCTGTATTCCGCGATGGCATTGCGACGAATCTGGGCCAGGTTGATATTGTTAATGACGATTGAACCGGACGTAGGCCGTTCCAATAGTGCGACCAGCTTCAACAGCGTGCTCTTTCCAGCGCCCGAGCGCCCGGTCAGAAAGGCCATTTCACCCTGGTCCATGGCAAAACTCACACCTTTCAGGGCCTCTCTTCCGCCCAGGTACTGTTTTCTCACGTGCTCAAAGTGAATCATGGATGAGCTTTAGCTCTCCTCCCGGTCTAGCAGCGCAGCGACAAAGGGTTTTGCCTCGAAGGGCCTGAGGTCTTCTGCCCGCTCGCCGATGCCAATAAAGCGTATGGGTACCCCGAGTTGCTTGGCGAGGGCGAATACGATCCCCCCTTTTGCGGTTCCATCCAGCTTGGTCAGGGTGATGCCACTTAAACCCACGGCCTGGTCGAACTCCTTGGCCTGGTTCAAGGCGTTCTGTCCGGTGCCCGCGTCTAACACTAGCATGATCTCGTGGGGGGCGCTGGCATCGATCTTTTGGATGACGCGCTTGATCTTTTTCAGCTCTTCCATAAGATTGCTTTGGGTGTGCAATCGCCCGGCCGTGTCCGCGATCAGAATATCGATATCTCGTGCCTTGGCAGCGCTCAAGGCGTCATAGATCACAGCCGCTGGATCGGCACCACGATGTTGGGAAATGACGGGAACGTCATTTCTCTCACCCCAAGTCTCCAATTGTTCCACCGCTGCGGCACGGAAGGTGTCTCCCGCTGCCAACATGATTTTATGTCCCTGATCTTGGTAGAACTTCGCGAGTTTGCCGATGGTTGTGGTCTTGCCCACGCCATTAATGCCCACCATGAGGATCACAAACGGTTTCTGCGTGGTGTCGATACTTAACGGTAATTCTACGCCCTGAATCAGTGATAGCATGTCTTCGCTCAGGGCCTCAAACAGGGCCTTGGAATCGTTGAGTTGCTTTTTATCCAGACGGGTCTGTAATTGCTCTATGATTTGTTGGGTGGCATCGATACCGGCGTCGGACATTAGCAGTAGGGTTTCTAATTCCTCGATAACGTCATCACCAATTTTTCCATTTTCAGGTAAAAAGCTGGTAATACCGGACGTAAACTGACTACGGGTTCGCGATAAACCCTTCTTGATCCGGGAGAAAAATCCGGGTTCCGTGGTCTTATCGTTGCTTTTATCTGATTTTGTAGCTTTTTTCTTGAAACCGAACATGGTTAACGGTAGTGTCCTTAGGCTAAGATGTTTAAAACTAATCCTAACATTTTGCCGCCTAGAACGGCTACGCTTGTTGAAAATCCCTACTATGGAGATGTGGTTAGATCAATGAAGAATTGGTTAATTATTGTACTTGTGGCTGCGGGTCTGACGGCCTGTGCGAGCCAGCCTACGGGGTCTGTACCGGATTCTAAAACTACGGCTTCGGCTAAATCTGCCGATTCCCGGGTGCAGGAAAAGATTCTGGCCAATGGCCTAAAGGTCATTGTTAAAGAGGATCATCGTGCCCCGGTTCTGGTGTCCCAGGTCTGGTACAAGGTGGGGAGTGGTTACGAACATGATGGGATCACCGGTGTATCCCACGTGCTCGAACACATGATGTTCAAGGGAACAAAAAAATTCAAACCGGGTGAGTTCTCACGCATCATTGCCGAAAATGGCGGGCAGGAAAATGCCTTTACCGGTAGAGACTACACGGCCTACTTTCAACAATTGGAAAAGTCACGTTTGAAAGTCAGTTTCGAAATGGAAGCAGACCGTATGCGTAATCTGGTCTTGCTCGGTGAAGAGTTTGATAAAGAGATCAAGGTGGTGATGGAAGAGCGCCGCATGCGCACCGAAGACAATCCTCAGGCTATTACCTATGAACAGTTCTCCGCGAACGCGTATCTGAACAGTGGCTACCACTGGCCTGTAATAGGTTGGATGAATGACCTGGAGAATATGCAGTTAGAGGATCTGGCCCAATGGTACAAGTATTGGTATGCACCGAACAACGCTGTGGTAGTCGTGGTTGGTGACGTAAACGCCAAAGAGGTATTTGATTTGGCAGAGAAATACTTCGGCGGTTTTGATCGGGGTGAGATACCGAAACGCAAACCCAGAATAGAGGTGGAGCAAATAGGGGAGCGTCGCATTGTGGTCAAGGCCCCTGCACAAGTCCCCTACTTAATAATGGGGTATAAAGTCCCCTCGTTGGTGAATGCCAAGGAGTCTTGGGAGCCTTATGCCTTGGAAGTACTGGCGGCGATATTGGATGGTGGCAACAGTGCCCGATTTGCCAAAGATTTGATTCGAGGCAGCCAGATTGCCCAGAACGTGGGGGCGGGATACGACAGTATCACGCCACAACAAGAGGTGTTTCAGTTCTCAGGTACCCCTTCTTCTGGAAAAACAGTGGATGATTTGGAAAAGGCGATAAAGGATCAGATTGCGAAACTGCGAAAAGAAAAAGTAAGCAAATCTGAGTTGAGTCGTGTAAAGGCACAAGTGGTTGCGGGTAAAGTGTACGAACAGGATTCAGTCTTTTATCAGGCGATGATCATTGGCATGTTGGAGACTATGGGTTATCCCTGGAGCATGGCCGATGAGTATGTGGACCGCATCAACGCAGTAACATCAGAGCAGGTACAAGCGGTGGCAAAGAAATATTTTCAGGATGAAAGTTTAACAGTGGCGGTTTTGGACCCTCAGCCCTTGGATAGTAATAAAATGAGACCTCGTAATCTAGGGGGTAGTCGTGCGCACTAATAAGAAATTTTTTCTTACACTCATTCTCTCACTCGGGATTGCAAACACAGGTTTTGCTACACCAAATATTCAATACTGGCAAACCAAGAATGGTGCCTCGGTCTATTTTGTCGAGTCTCCCGAATTGCCCATGGTAGATATTCAAGTGGTTTTCGATGCCGGCTCTGCGCGGGACGAAAATAAGCCGGGCGTTAGTCTGATGACCAATGGCATGTTGGCGGAAGGGGCGGGGGCATTCAATGCCAATGAAATCGCCGAGGAATTTGAAAGTGTGGGTGCCAATTTTGGTAATGACTCCCAAAGAGATATGTCTGTCTTTACATTACGAACCTTGAGCGACAAATCACTATTAGACAAAGCAACGCGTATGTTTGCTACGGTGCTTTCTGCGCCTACCTTCCCTGAAAAGGCCTTCCAGCGGGAGCGAAGCAGGTTGCTCATATCGTTGCAACAAAACAAGCAGTCCCCGGGGACAATTTCATCTGAGACTTTTTATGAACAAGTATTCAAAGGGCACCCTTATGCCTCATTACCGGAAGGGTCCATTGATTCGGTGGAAAAACTTACTATCCAGGATGTAAGAGATTTTTACGTGCGTTATATGAATGCGCGTAACGCCACTGTCGCGATCGTGGGTGCCTTGAATCGGAATCAGGCGGAAGATCTGGCAGAAAAAATTGTGGGTAAATTAAACCCTGGCCGAGTGGCAGCACCCCTTCCGGAGGTAGAAGATCTGAATGCGGGATCGGTGAAGCGCATCGAGTTTCCTTCATCTCAGTCTCATATCATGATCGGCCAAGCCGGGGTAACGCGTAAGGATCCGGACTATTTTGCCCTCTATCTGGGAAATCACATCTTTGGTGGAAGCGGACTGGTTTCCATTTTGAGTGACGAGATTCGGGAAAAGCGAGGTCTGGCCTATAGCTCTTACAGTTATTTTGCACCCATGAGACAAAAAGGTCCGTTTGTGATGGGTATGCAGACTCAGAACGACCAGGTTGATGAAGCGTTGAAAGTAATGAACGAAGTTTTAAATGACTATGTGAAAAATGGTCCGACTGAAGCGCAATTGGAGGCAGCGAAAAAAAATCTGACGGGTGGTTTTGCACTAAAAGTAGCAAGTAATAAAAGTATTGTAGGGTATCTGGGTGTAATCGGCTTTTATAAACTACCGTTAAACTATTTAGATACGTTCATTCCAAAAATACAAGCGATCACTAGAGCGCAAATTCAAGATGCCTATCAGCGTAGAGTCAAGCCCGATAAGCTATTTACGGTAGTTGTGGGTGGTGCGGCTGCGAGTGAAAAAGAGAAAAACTAACCAGCTGAGAATTATTGGTGGCTTGTTGAGGGGCAGTAAGATCGACTTTCCAGACGAAGTTGGATTGCGTCCCACCACCGACAGAATACGCGAAACCCTGTTTAACTGGGTGATGAATCGAATAGAGGGAAGCCGGTCGCTCGATCTCTATGCGGGAAGTGGAAGTCTGGGAATTGAAGCCCTCTCCCGCGGTGCGTCTGAAGTGGTTTTTATTGAGGAAAATAAAAATACGGCCCGCTTTTTAGCAGATAATATTGCTCGCCTAAACATAACAGGCTCAAAAATTATTTCAACTACCGCCCTGTCTTACCTGAAAAGTGTAACGCCTAATCCGTTCGATCTAGTCTTCATTGATCCTCCCTATGCTCTAAAAGAGCAGCAGCAGGTCCTTGAAATCTTGGTTAGCCACCAATGGGTTCACCAGCAAAGCAGGATATATGTGGAAATGCTGAAGGACGAGGATATTCAATTACCCGATTCCTGGTGCTGGCTAAAACGGAAGGTGGCCGGCGGTGTAAGTTTCGGGATTGTGGCTCAGCAGGAATAAGAAAAAAACCCGGTACGATTGGCGGGTGTCCCGGGTAAAGGTGTAACTTGTAAAGCTTAGCTATGCAAAGAAGCGTCGCCTCTTTTGCGTGATAGAAACGAGCCTGGATTCACTCTAAACCGAGTCTAACTATTAGTAAAGTCCTGTCTTTCAAATCTTCACGCATTTTTACAATTGAATTATACTGACCGGTTAGAAATGTAAGGGCGCACGAAATGAATTGGCGGTGTCGGCCTGTTTCCTGCTGCTTTTCAAGAATCTATCACCTTCTGCAGAAAGAATAAGGGCGGCCGACTATATAGATGATGATCAAGGTACTTACTAAAAGTATTCCAGCTATTTTTGCAATCGCAATAGCCGCATGTGGCTCTCTGCCAGAGCGTAGTGATAGAGAAGTGCTGGATGATAATCCCGTTGCAGATCGTGTGGTCTTTTCTGCGATCCAGTTCATTGGTGTGCCTTACAAGTTTGGCGGTACTTCATTGAATGGAGTGGATTGTAGCGGCTTGGTCTATCTGGCCTACCAAAACGCAGGCATGCATGTTCCCAGAACCAGTAAAGAACAGTACTCAAAATCGCAGAAGGTAAGAACAAATAGTCTGCGACCGGGAGACTTGTTGTTCTTCAAACTTCAATCTCGAAACGTATCTCATGTGGGTATTTTTCTTGGCGACGGACGCTTTATACACGCACCAAGAACTGGAAAAAACGTGAGTTACGCCCATATCAATAATCCTTTCTGGTCCAAACGCTTGGTGAGTGCAGGACGATTCTACTAGAGCGAGTCTCATTTCGAAGCATAGAGCCTCCTTGAAATTCATCGCCATGTATTGGGAAAAGGCCATTCTTACCGATTTTTTTCGAGGTTTGGGTTAGTTCTATAACCCAGTTCCTAAATTTCCCTTTTTGTCGCACGATAATAGTTATTATCACTTTGTAGAAAAGAAGAATTAGAATGAATCAAAAAACACACAATTACATTACTGCGTGTGTAACCTTGCTGGCATGGATCAGTGTCCAGGTATTTCTAATTCATGTGTTGGGGATGAGTTTTTCTACCAATATGTTTTTTATGGTCTTTGCCGTACCTGCATTCATCATTGCTATAGCGATGTTGAAATTCGAAGGGCCAGCGATGACTCGCCTGTTTTGTGTGCTATTCATGTTACCTGGCCCGGCGATTTTGTTTATCACCGCCATGGTGATTATGAGTAACGGAAATGTAGATGTTGTCGCCTGGGCGGTTGCAATCAGTTTCGGAGAAAGTATCGCTGCCATACTAGGTGCAATGATAGGAATACTGTTGATGAGTGTTATTTCTCCCCCGAGCCCACCACCCAAGAAGACCTCAGTGGTCATTAAGCAGCGTACCGATATATAACTCTGCTCTCCTGCTTCCTTCTTCAAATCATAGTGAAACCACGGTAGCGAAGTTGTACACCGGCTCACTGGTCAGGCTTGAAAGTATGCCTTAGGCGGCAATGGCCAGGTTTTTTCCGTTCTTTTTGGCCGTGTACAAGGCATAGTCCGCCGCATTAAGCAGGTCTTGTAGTTCACCGATTTCACTATTCAGCGTTTTGTAGCCGATGCTCACGGTGATTTTGATATTGCCCTGCGGATGAGTTATAAGCAGTTTGCGACTTTTTTCGTGAAGACGGAGTATGAATTCTTTGGCGCCTTCTTCGGATGTGCTGTTTAAAAGAAACAGGAATTCGTCCCCGCCAAATCGAAATAGGCTATCGGTGTCTCGTGAGGATTTTGCACACAAATCTGAGAATTGTTTCAGAACCTGGTCACCAACTGCCTCTCCCCATTGCTGATTGATTTCCTTTAGGTTGTCTATGTCCATCACTGCCAGCGTGAGAGCGTGCTGGTGGCGATGCGCCCTTTCCAGTTCTATTCGGGCTACTTCGTAAAAATACTTGCGATTGTAGGCATTGGTGAGTTCATCTCGTATGCTTAGTCCTTTGTTCTTGTCGGCGGCTAGGATCAGTTTGTGGACATGCTTAAAAATTGTCAGAAAAAAAAGGAAGGACAAGCTAGCCCCTGTCAAACCCGTTGCAAGCAATACATTGGTATTGAGTTGTCCACTCAGTTCCAATTGCAAGGTAGTAAATATGGCAAGATAGAGGGCTGTGATGAGGATCGCTGCCACTAAACTGGTATTGGTTGCGCCCTTGTTACGGATGAGCTCTAGTATCATTCTAAGTGTACCCTGTTATTAATCCATTTCCCGCTAATACTATCGGCCTTCAAGTTATTTTCCCTATAAGAAATGAGTTTACTGTCCTTGGCGTATCGATTCGAAACTGTGAACTGGGTCACAGTTTGTGGGAGCGATTTATTGAGTGGTTTGAAGTAAGCGCAGGTTTAGAAACGGTATACGAAGCTGGTGCTGTAATCGACGTCAGTTTTTTTAACCCGCTCCGCAGGCCGGTTGTCATGAAAAAGGTTTAGCGTGATTCGGAATTGGGTATTTTCGGTAAATTTAAAAAGTAGGCTGGCATCTTCCAAAAAGCGAAAATCTTTGGCGTCTTCTATTGAAGGTTGAAAATAGCTCGTGCTCATAAATACTGTGCCACTGGCAAGCTTACGTTTGAATACAAAATAGGTATTCAAGCGGTAAAATTCCCCGTCTGTGTCTTCGGTTTCGGAGCCATCGGAATCCAGAACCTCTCTGCTGTAAAAGCCCCCAAGTCCGAAGAATATGGCTTTATCTGGCGTGTGCGCTCCCAGGGTAAATCGCGCCCCGCCGCCCGCGAGCCCTCGAAAATTCAGTCTGGCGAACTTGTTGCGTTCCGCTTGGGTGTAGGCCTCCCAAGCAAGAGACTGGCTAATCTGTTCAATTTGCCTGATATGTAAGAAAGATTTGTTTTTGTCTTCCACTCCGAAGCTATTACCATAATCCGTGTTAAGGGCAACAAATCGTGTTGTTTTTTGGTGGCGTTGCTGGACACGGGAGCCAAAACTGGCACGTGTGGTACGAGAATTTCCTTCTGCTCCGTTGATGCCCAGTTGCAGGGAGCCCGACACCCCTTCTTCTGGTAAACCAATGTGCAGGCTTTCCAGGTTCACGATGGCATGAGCAGGGAATAGTGCAACAAGTAGACTAGCGAACAAAAAATAACGGAACATTTTTTAGATGGTTGGCTCTCATGAAGACGTATACCAGTCTAACAAAACAGGAAATTATTGAAAGCCCTAATATGCGATCTTTTACTGGTTTTCGTCACTGCTTACTTTCAGTAATACTTTATCAAGCACAGTGTGTGGCAGGATGCGTTTTAGGGTTGCAAATAGTGTAGTGGGAAATGTTACATAATATCGCGGTTTTGGTTTTGTGCTTTCCAGCGCGTGTATAAGCTTTTTAAGTACGGCCTCTGGGGGCAGCGTAAAAGGGGCAGCAGGACCTTCTTTGGTGAGCCTGTTTTCCATGCCTTTATAGACAACTTTAAAACGACTGTTTTCTCTGTCTATATTTTCCAGAAATTTGCGGTGGGCGTTTTTACGAAAGCGGCTGCTTATGGGGCCTGGTTCGATTAGGGATACATGAATCGGGGTGTTTGAAAGTTCTTGTCTTAACGTATCGGTTAGGCCTTCCAGTGCAAATTTACTGGCGTTGTAGGCCCCTCTAAATCGTAATGCAATAATGCCTAGAACGGAGCTATTCTGGACGATACGTCCGTATCCTTGCCGCAACATTACGGGGATAATTCGGGCGGTTAGCTCATGGGTGCCAAAGACATTGGTTTCAAAATTTTTTCTTAGGGTGTCGCGGCTAAGGTCTTCTACCGCGCCGGGCTGTCCATAGGCGCCATTGTTAAATAAGGCGTAGAGGGTGCCACCCGTATTATCCAAAACGTGATCCACAGCTCGATTAATAGACTCACTACTATCCAGATCAAGTTGAGTGGCTTCAAAACCCATATCCAGAAGACGGGACACGTCTTCTGCTTTGCGTGCGGTTGCAAACACACGATAACCGCACTTTTTTAATCCTTGTGCGCAGCCCAGCCCTATCCCGCTGGAGCAGCCTGTTATTAAAATACTTTTTTCCATATGTCTGATTGAAAATACTAAGCCAGCAGTGCGGCAACTATTCCAGTAATAAACACGCCATCAAACGTTCCTGCACCACCAATCGACGCGATTGGGGTTCCCATTTTTTTTATGTCCTTGAGTCGAAACAAGTCCGCCCCAATAATCACGCCAAGTGTACCGCAAATATAGGCCAGTGGTGCACCATGTTCCGCATCTAGCAGGAGCGCAACGAGAGCCGCGCACAAGGGTGCGACAAATATGGGCATGGCGACGCCTATCCCGTGTATGGGTTTGCTGGCGAAATAGGAAATCGCGCTCATGATAATAATAGAAATAATTAGACTAGAGGTTTCGATCGACTGATGAGTCACGAGATAGCTGCTCACGGTAAGCGGGATTAAACAACCACCGAAGTTGACCGCGATGGTGGTATAGCCATGAAACTCACGAACCTTCTGCCGCAATATTCCGCGTAAAAAAATTGGAATTTCCATGGGCTTTACCGCCTCTGAGCGCATGCGAAACAAGGGTATATTGATTAAACTGCCAAAAAGAGACAAAAAAATAATCAAAAAAGCGGTATTTTGGGAAAGCCCCAGTTTGTCGAACGCAATGCTCAGGATACCCACCTGAACAATACTAAACAGGAGCACTAGGAGAATGAGAACAATAAAAAATGGGTGTGGAAACATCAAGTATTCTGAATATTTCGGATGGCGACGAGTAACAAATCGCTAAGTGCTACCACATTGCTTTTATGTGAAATACTGTCAGTGCTCCAAATTTGGGTAATCCCATTTTCCAAAAGGTGTTGCTCGGCGTCTCCGCTGAATAAGGCGTGAGTAATGAGGCAAAAAACGTCACCTGCTCCGGCTTTACGCAGCAGTTTTGCTGCTTGGGTAATTGTTCGTCCTGTGCTGGCAACATCGTCCATGATAATGATGGTTTTGGAGCGAAAATCGTAATCAGGAAGTTCAATACTTACCTCGGTATCGCCATGGCGGACTTTTTTACCCACAGCATAGGATAGACCCGCATGTTGTGCGGCGGTGCTTACCCATTGCTCAGACTCCTCATCTGGACCAAAAAGGATAGCGTCTTTGAGCTGCTTGGCGACATGGCTCGCCATTAACTCAGAGGCGGAAAGCGATAGGGCATTTTTTAAAGGGATGGCCTCAGCGAGTCGGGAAATGCGGTGTAGATGGGGGTCCACTGTGATGACGTCATCAAACAGTTCAGCCAGCCATTGACCAATGATTTTCTGGCTAACCACTTCGCCCGGCTCGTTTTGCGTGTCTTGCCGCATATAGCACAGATAGGGGCAAATCAGCGTGATGTGCTTGATGCCTTGGGCACGTAAGGTTTTGGCGATAAGAAAAAGCTCTATAAGCTTATGATTGGGTCTATTTAAACTCCTGCAGACGACTACATGGTCTGCATTTACAGGTGGTAGCTTAATCAGCGTTTCTTCATCGGGAAATTGTCGAATCGCGGGTTCCAGGTAAGCACAGCCCAGGGCCTTAGCTAAGTTCTGCGATTGGTTTCGATAGTCTTCAAACCCCAGAACTACCATAGAGACTTCCTCGTTAGCTTAAAAAGCGACAAATGATTTAGGTAACTCGTTTGCCAATCCGATGCGATAACCGCAGTTTTGGTTACACAAATCCTGGGCAAATTGAAAATCTGACGGAAATTCTGCATACACAGTGTAGAGTGCTTCCCCCGACTTGACCGTGTCACCCAGTTTCTTGTGTAGATCAACGCCTGCGCGTTTATCGATGGGTGCGCCGGCGCGTCTGGCAATGCGCGCCATTTGCAGATTGTCGATGTCGGTGACTGTGCCAGACACGTCTGCTTTTATCTCAAATGACAATTTACCCGGAGACAAGTCCCGCGCATTTATACGACCCTGGGTTTCTATAATGGCTTCCATTTTGGCAATGGCGCGACCCGAGTCCAGTATATCCCGGGCGATGGCATAACCTTGTCCCCCACGTACATCGGGATCAAATTCCAGTACCCGTCCGGCCAGTTGCAGCGCCTTTTGACGCAAATCGGCGGGGGCATTGGGATTGTTTTCCAATACTTGAATCACGTCCCTCGCCTCCAGGGCTGGCCCTATTCCTCGACCTATCGGTTGCCTTCCGTCGGTGATGACCACTTCCACATGCAGATTGAGTCTGTCTGCCACGTATTCGAATAGCTTGCGCAGGGCTAGTGCAGAGCGCATATGTCGAACCTTGGAACTGGGGCCAACGGGGATGTCTATGAGCAGGTGGGTGGAACCGGCGGCGAGCTTCTTGGAGAGTATTGAGGCTACCATTTGCCCCTGTGAATCGATACCCAGGGGGCGTTCTACTGATATGAGGATGTCGTCCACCGGAGCCAATCGGGCGGTGCCTCCCCAAGCCAGACAGCCTCTCTCCTTGCGCACTATTTCCAGTAGTTTTTGCGGCTCCAGCTCCACATTGGCCAGCATTTCCATGGTGTCTGCTGTGCCAGCAGGGGATGTGATGGCGCGGCTGGAGGTCTTGGGGATCAGCATGCCATGGGCAGCGACTATGGGAACCACAATCATGGTGGTGCGATTGCCGGGAATACCGCCAATGCAATGCTTGTCTGCTACCAGAGATTCCTGCCAGTTTAGTCGATCGCCTGAGGCCAGCATGGCCTTGGTGTGAAAGAGGATCTCGTCCCTATCCATATTGTTCTGGCTGGCGGCCACCAGAAAGGCCGACATTTCCATTTTTGAATAGCGATTCTCGACGATGTCGTGGGCGATATCGAAGTAGTCCTGCTCGTTGAGTCGTTCACCATCGATCTTGCGTCGAACGGAATCCATGGAATGGGCAGGCTCGGGATGTTTAACGCGAATTTCGGAAGCCTCTGCCACACCGAACTGATCAAAGGCCTGTTCAGATAGCCCCAATTCGTTCACCCCTACGATATTGGGATCATCGACTACATTCAGCAGGGCGACGATGCGATTGCTATTCGAGCAGATCTCAATTTTAGAGAGGGCCTGAAATCCTTCCACGCGATACAAGATACAATCGCGATGTAGATAGGCGACATTTTCATGATAGGTATCAATTCCCACGCGGCGAAGTATGAGGCGATCTTGTGTCATATTCTCAGTCTACCATTTTGTGTGGATGGATAGGTACCGCTTATTTAAAGACTATAATGAAAAAATGAAAACGTGTGTCCAGGATGTTTTTTTGAGATATTCCATCTGGCTATACACTGAAACATTACTGGAACGAACCTTGCTGAGTGAGACTATATTAGTTTTTCAATGGCCAACAAAAAAACAAATGTATTCCCACTCCTTCTTCCAAATTCGCCTTTTAAGAGTCCGTAGTGACACGAGAACGGTAAGATGACAGATGTTTCGGTAGTTCTAAGTGTATTCAACGGCGGTGACGATCTAAAGATTTCGCTGGACAGTTTGTTGGCTCAAGAGGGTGTCGATTTCGAAATCATCGTTGTTAATGACGGTTCGGTTGATGAAACAGCCAAGCTGTTGGACGAATACAGTAGGCAATATTCCTGTGTGAAAATAATCCATCAGGAGAATCTTGGTTTAACACGCTCACTGATTAAGGGCTGCTCAAAGGCACAAGGACGCTATATCGCAAGACAGGATTGCGGAGACCGTTCTTTGCCAGGGAGGTTGCTTAGGCAATTTAAGATAATGGAGCAGAACCCCGGTTTGGTGATGATTGCTTGTGGGACCCGTTATCTGGATGAAAAGGGGAACTGTCTTTACACGGTTTCTCAGACAGACGAGCAGTTAGTGGCAGGTTTGAATGAAACTGATGAGAAGAGTTTTAAAGGGCCTTCTTCTCATGGTTCAACCATGTTTCGAAAAGACATTTATGATTTGGCTGGTGGCTATCGTTTGCCATTTTATGTTGCGCAGGATTTGGATCTGTGGACAAGGCTTATTGAGCATGGTAGCTGCGCCAGTATTCCAGACGTTTTATTTGAGACCCAATGGAGCTTGGGTTCTATCAGCCATATGAAACGAAAGCAGCAAGTAATTGCATTAAGGGCGATAATCGAATGCAAAGCTCGTCGTTTGGCAGGTAAGTCAGAAGAAGAAATCCTGGTGCCCTTAGATAAGCTACTAAGAAACAATGGATGGGATTTTGTTCCGTCGAGGTTGCAGGCCTCACGTTACCACTATTTTTTAGCTTGCACATTGGCGGGACGTGATACAAAGGCAGCGAAAGAGCATTTTGACAGTGCAATAAAGAGCTGGCCGCTAAATCTGAAGGCGTGGTGGCGGAGAGTGATGTTGAGCACGCAATAAAAGCGTGTCAGAAGTGGGGATGCAATTGGTTTCTCACCTTTTCTTTATCCGCCCTCAAGTGAATTGACTAATGTTTTTGTCGCGTCAGTTGTTGTTTACCGTATTAATCTGAGCGGGGATTATTCCCTTTCCTGCTGTTGCAGCTCCCACATGCGTGCGTAGAATTCGTTCTTTTTCAGTAGTTGTCTATGATTTCCTCCTTCTACTATGGCTCCGTTTTCCATCACCAGAATTGTGTCGGCGTCAATCACGGTGGAAAGCCTGTGGGCTATCACGAGTGTGGTGTGGTTTTGGGCGATCTCTTTCAGTGCTGCGAGTATCGCCTTTTCCGATTTGGAATCCAGCGCAGAAGTGGCTTCATCGAAAATTAAAATTCGCGGATTTTTCAGTATGGTTCTGGCAATGGCCACTCTTTGTTTTTCACCACCCGAAAGTTTTAAGCCTCTTTCCCCTACGAGCGTCTCGTATCCCTCAGGTAAAGCCGTGACGAACTCATGTATATGAGCCAATTTGGCTGCTTTATGGACCTGTTCTTCGGAGGCTTCAGGGTTTGCGTAGGCGATATTGTAATAAATCGTGTCATTGAACAACACCGTATCCTGAGGCACGATTCCAATGGCTGCTCTAAGGCTAGTTTGGGTGACACTGCGTATGTCTTGTTCATCAATCAGAATGCTACCCTGGTCCACGTCATAAAAACGGAAAAGCAGGCGGGAAAGAGTGGATTTGCCCGCGCCACTGGAACCGACCACAGCGAGTTTTTTTCCAGGGGCAATTTCAAAGGAGACATCCTGCAAGATCTGTCTTTTAGGGGTGTAGCCAAAATTCACATTCTTAAACACGACCCTGCCGCCATTCAGATCTAGCGGTTTGGCGTAGGGCGCGTCTTTAATTTCTTCATTTTGATGTAAGAGCTTAAACATCTTTTCCATATCTGCGAGGGAATTTTTAATCTCACGATAGACGAACCCTAAAAAGCCCAAGGGCATATAAAGCTGCAATAAATAGGCGTTGACCAATACCAGATCGCCCATGGTCATGGTTTTGTCGACTACGTTTTGCGAGGCTAGAATCATGAGCAAGGTAACGCCGATAGCAATAATAAAACCTTGCCCAAAGTTCAATAAGGAAAGAGAGGTTTGATTGAGTATGGCCGCCTTCTCCCAGGTGGACATATTGTCGTCATAACGCTTGGCCTCAAAGTCTTCATTGCCGAAGTATTTAACGGTTTCATAGTTTAGCAGGCTATCAATAGCGCGGGTATTGGCTGAGGAGTCCGCGTCGTTCATGCGCCGCCTGAATCGCATACGCCATTCGGTCGCCCAGATTGACCACAGCACATAAAGTACGATGGTGCTTAAGGTAACCGCAGCAAACCAGTAATCATATTTGTAGAGTAATATACCCGTAACCAGCGCTATCTCCGCCAGGGTCGGTAGGATGTTAAAAAGCATGAAATTGAGCAGAAAACTAATGCCCCGTGTACCGCGCTCAATATCACGGGACACGCCCCCGGTCTGTCGTTCCAGATGAAAACGTAGAGAAAGGCTATGAAGATGTCTAAAAACCTGAATCGCCAGGCGTCGAATTGCCCGTTGAGTCACCTTGGCAAAAATCACGTCACGCAATTCCGAGAACACGACGTTGGTCAGGCGGAGTCCGCCATAGGCCATAAGAAAGGCGACAGGTAGGACGATTACCGCCGTTTGAGTCGAATCCAGGCTGTCTACGATGTCTTTGAGCACCAGCGGCACCCATACACTGGCGATTTTGGCGATAATCAGGCAGGCGATGGCCAGCAAGACACGCCCCTTGTACTCCCATAGATAGGGCAGCAGGGAGCGAATGGTCTGCCAGTCTTTAGGGCGGGATTCCGTCATTTGTTCTGTCATCGTTCCAGTCTTAACAAGATTTGTGCTCGATTCTTTGTTGAGTAGGGGATTCGTGTATAATTGCGCACCGCGGTTTGCCCTTGGCAGGCTGCAGGAGATTGAAATATATATTGATTCTAAAGTATTCGTTGGTTCTGTTATAGAGGTGAATGAGCGCCGTGCCTATCTATGAATATCAATGTCAGGAATGTGGCCACGAATTGGAGGCCCTGCAAAAGATATCTGATGAGCCCCTGGTGGAATGCCCCAATTGCCGCAAGGCAGCTTTGAAAAAGCTAATTTCAGCTGCTGGATTCCGCTTGAAGGGTAGCGGGTGGTATGAGACCGACTTTAAAGGATCAAAGAAAAAGACTAGCGAAAACAATAAGAAAGAAGGGTCTTCCGGCTCTGGCGAGAGTAAAAAATCTTCTGACTAGTGGAGCAGAGGCGCACTGCCTTTGGCACTTTAAACCCACGCTATGGGCGTTATGAGATAACGCCGCAGGCGATATGAGATTAGAGAAAAATGCGAACACATTATTGCGGACAGGTAAACGAAGAACAGTTAGGACAAGAGGTAGAGCTCAGTGGCTGGGTTTTGCGTCGCCGAGACCACGGTGGAGTCATCTTTTTCGATCTGCGAGATCGTGAGGGGCTGGTCCAGGTGGTATTTGATCCGGACACGGTAGAGGCCTTTGCCCTGGCCGAGAAGGTGCGTAATGAATACGTACTCAATATAAAGGGTAAGGTTCGTGCCCGTCCCGAAGGGACCGTGAACCCCAATATGGCTACTGGCAAAATCGAAGTGCTGGGCAAGCAATTGGTAATTCTCAATGCCTCCGAAACACCCCCCTTCCAACTGGAAGACGACAATGTGTCTGAAGAGCACCGGCTTCGCTATCGTTATATCGACCTGCGCCGAGAGGAGATGCTCAAGCGCATCCGTTTCCGCTCCGAAGTCACACGCGTGTTGCGTGAGTATCTGGATAACAACGGCTTCCTGGATATCGAAACACCCATGCTGACACGGGCCACGCCTGAAGGGGCGCGGGACTATCTGGTTCCCAGTCGTACCCATGAGGACTCCTTTTTTGCACTGCCCCAGTCTCCCCAGTTGTTCAAGCAATTACTGATGGTCTCTGGACTGGATCGTTATTACCAGATCGTGCGTTGTTTCCGTGATGAGGACTTGCGCGCCGATCGCCAACCCGAATTCACCCAATTGGATATCGAGACCTCCTTTCTCAATGAGGACCAGATCATCGCCATGATGGAAGGCATGATGGTTGAGCTGTTTAGCAAGACGATGTCTGTGGAGCTGCCCAAGTCCTTTCCTCGCATGAGTTATGCGGAGGCCATGTCCCGCTTCGGTTCTGACAAGCCCGATATGAGCGTGCCTCTGGAGCTGGTCGATGTGGGGGACTTGATGGAAGGAGTTGAATTTAAAGTATTTTCCGGTCCTGCTTCTGACCCCAAGGGACGTGTAGCGGCACTGCGCTTGCCGAAGGGCGGTGAGCTAACGCGTAAAGAAATCGATGACTATACCAAGTTTGTCGGCATCTATGGCGCGAAGGGGCTGGCCTATATCAAGGTGAACGAAATCGCCAAGGGCCGTGAGGGACTGCAATCACCCATTCTCAAATTCCTGCCCGATGCGGCAGTAGACGGAATCCTTTCCCGCACCGGTGCCCAAGATGGCGACCTGATTTTCTTTGGTGCCGATAAGGCCAAGATCGTGAATGAGGCCCTGGGTGCTCTGCGGGTAAAACTGGGCCATGACCTAAACATTAGAAAGGAAGGTTGGCACTTCCTGTGGGTGGTGGACTTCCCCATGTTTGAATGGGACGAGCGTGAAAAACGCTGGGTGTCTCTACATCATCCCTTCACTTCGCCTGCAGAGGCAGATTTGGATAAGCTGGAGTCCGATCCGGGTAACTGCAACTCCAGAGCGTACGATCTGGTCCTTAACGGTACTGAGATTGGCGGTGGTTCCATGCGTATCTATCGTCCCCAGGTGCAGGAAAAGGTGTTTCGCGCCCTGGGAATTAGCGATGAAGAGGCAAAAGACAAGTTCGGTTTTCTACTCGATGCCTTGAAATTCGGTTGCCCCCCTCATGGTGGCCTGGCCTTTGGCCTGGATCGTCTGTTGATGTTGATGACCGGCGCGAATTCCATCCGTGATGTCATGGCTTTCCCCAAGACCCAGTCTGCCTCTTGTTTACTCACTGGGGCACCCTCACATGTCTCTTTACAGCAATTAAAAGAGGTAGGAATTCGGCTGGCACAAAAGCCTAAACTGGGTAGTTAATCAGCGGGCTGTTGCACTCAAAAGAAAATTATTGCAAGCTAGTTGCGTGACAATCTGAGAAAACCTAGTAAAATACTAAGTTTTTCTGTGGGGGAAAAGAATCTATGGCAGTTTCTGCTA
>Ga0224501_10000597_pt1 | contig 28627 bp, 17 predicted proteins | sample SF_Oct11_sed_USG_4_FD_169105 | JGI IMG/M metagenome (GOLD analysis project Ga0224501, IMG submission 169105) | Sediment microbial communities from San Francisco Bay, California, United States - SF_Oct11_sed_USGS_8_1 | ecosystem: Environmental > Aquatic > Marine > Sediment | place: USA... | reverse complement strand
CAGCCCGTTTTGGTGGTATTTCAGCCCGTTCTGGTGGTATTTCAGCCCGTTCTGGTGGTATTTCAGCCCGTTCTGGTGGTATTTCAGCCCGTTCTGGTGGTATTTGCTCCGAATTCAGCTGGAATCGATGCTCAACTCTGTACCGGCAATCGACAATAAATTCGAAAAAAAAGCCATTCATCTCCGATTGTCGGTGCCAAGTTGAGCTACGATTTCAGCTGAATTCTGAAAAAATACCACCCAGAACTGGGCGGAATAAACTGGAGTCACTATTATTTGTTATAAACTGTTAAAATGGCTCATTCCAGTCCAGAACCCTAATTTGTACGTGTTTCAGCCATTCCTAAATAAGATAGGACAATTCCGTGACCATACCAGTCGCTAAAAGGTAACAATTGGTTGGCTGTAAAGCAAGCCTTGGGATATCATCGCATGTGTAATAAATCTATTAAAGGGGTTATGCCATGGGCAAAAGTGGCTTCACTTGTTTGTAGATTCTGACTCTGTAGATTCTGTAGACTCCAAAAGTGCGTCTACCCTCGACCGAGGCTTAACCTTGGATATGCTCTGCGTATTTTACTAACCGGTATACATGTACTTTGTTAACTCTATGTTTCTCTTATAGATATGGCTTTGGTTTGCCAGCGTGCCGTGCGTACGCTGAGTATTTGGGAGGCTCTTTGAAAATGGAAACACTACAGGGAATCGGTACAGATGTGTATCTCAGGCTGCGTCACATTGATGGAAGGGGCATGAGTTTTCGCATATAGCTAACTTCGCCCAAGGTGTTTCAGCTCTTGACCAAGGAACGCTCTTATTGGCCAGTCATGACCATTTTTTATACTGACCTTAGTCACATTGTTGTCGTCATGATGTAGCGATATCACTGCTACACTTTCTCAGTTTATCGGGTTAACTGACAGGTGCCATAGCTCCATATATAAACGGATAAGTAACTATAATGTATCTCAATTCGGTAGATCTGCAATGCATGACCCTGCTCTATTTACTAGGCGTGTCTAACTCATGTCATGTGATATATACAGTAATCTCTTGATGGCCAATCAATGGCGCTTTCTCTAAAACTTACATTCATTGTGTTTATTTCTACTGAGAACAAATATCGTTCAGGTATAGCTGGTAAGCTGTACGAGAGTTTTTACGAATAAAACTTGTATTGGATATAGAACGACCGAATATTGTGTCTGTACAGGCCATCCAGGCAGCTGACTGGCTTCAACGCAGTAGAGCATAAAAACTCATTTAGTAGTAGGAGGCAATATGGTATTAGTGCATTCATCCAGGCTCTCATCAGTAGAATCTGTTTGAGTACCTCGGACTGTATTATTCATGTCTGCCATAAGGGTATCAGAGTCAATGGAAGGGCTTTCGGCCTCTGCTTTCATGGCTTCCAGCTTCTTCCTGGTTTTTGCTTTCTTTTTGAACTTTTTCAATCTAGAAAAACCCAATAAAGGTGGTATATCAGAAACATTGTTCGAGAAAGTTCTTTTACCCATGCCCAGTGACACCTTATGCCCTTTATGTCACTGACACGCTTGTTTGCCTCATCACGCCAAAGAATTCACATTGTTTGGGATGAAAGGTGGCTGTAACAGACATTTGATTGAATTTAACCACAAATAAAGTTAGCGACATATTATGTTGCTCAGCTCTTACACTTACACACAAATCTTATGTTTCATAACTATCTTTCACCATATAACACTGGTGCGACGCAGGGTGATTTCCTCTGATTGTTGTACATCTATCTGTAGTTAAAAACTCACCTTAGCGCCTCCGCATTTTTGTTGCGGATGCTGTCTGCACCATTGATTAGATCGTCTATTTTTTCTTGCAGTCTTCTTCGAGCTATCTTACGGTTTATCTCCAAACTTCTCCCATCATGGCACTGACAAAACAATAAAAACTAAATCACTAACGAGCGTTATCAACTGAAAGAAACTGATTTGTTGGCCAACCATCTAGAAGTTGCACAATAGGTTGGATGCCCATTAGATTCAAACTAAACTACTTTCACTTTTTTTAGAGTTTGAAAGTGAATGAATTTTTCCTTTTTAAGACTGCGTGGTAGCACTGACAATCCCATCGATTTTAATGGGAAGATTACATCAATGCAAAAGCAGTATTCATTCGTAACAGAACATGCACCATCAACTCTTGAGCATTGGTATGCCACATTTAGGAACCCACAATGGGACGAGTTTTTGGGAAATAAAATGTGGACACTAATCGCTGACAAATGGCATATATGATACCATGCAAGCACAGATGATACCATGCAAGCATATATGATACCATGCAAGCATATATGATACCATGCAAGCATAGATGATTTGTCTTTCAAAAACCAAGAATTCTGGAACAAAGATGATGTCTAGCATTCCTTTGAGCTATAGATAATACTTTTAGCGAAGCAATAAAACCAGTAATTTCTCCCGTACTGGCTCACCTTCACAATGATATTAGTGGGTAGATGTCGTAGTACTACGCAGTTACTAGTTTTATTAGTGGCTTGTCCGCCTGGCCCTGACCCCCTAACAAACTGCTCTTCCAACTCACATTCATCCAGTGGTGGGTACCTACAAGAACACCATACCAGGGTGTTACACACCCACACATAGGTTAAATTAGAGCCCTTTGTATGCTGCCCGTTCTTTTGGTAGATTCAGAGAAAACACCCTTGTGAATCCAGATCACTCTACAATATCATGCATTAATCAATTAAGGCTGGATGCCTTTGACTTAGATTTGCGGAAGTGATCCACTTTTTAAACACTAAAATTATGGTTAAATGATAGTTTTCTTCAGAGAAGTTTTGATTAGGGTTTTAGTACACCTTCTCAGAAAAATCATTCTTCTACGCTATGCCACCTGTTGAATCTATTCAAAATAATTTTTGCTAGATCAACCGGGTGTGATACTGAAAAGTAAGTTCAACTATGCGGTATGTGGTCAAGAGATTCGAAACTGAAAGACCATCTAAAACGCTTGAAAGAGTGGCCAACTTACTTACTTCGGTGAAGAGCCGTACCATCTGTCTATCAGACTCTGATTTAAGATGAGCCTTGGGGCAACAGGTGATGGCCTTAAGGTGACAGTGCCTTTCGCTACAGAAGCTAGAAACCGTGAGATGACTCTATGCATTTCTACAAATAATAAATAAATGATATGTAAGTAGGGTTGGGAGTAGGTACTCAAAAAATTAACTAAGTATCCGATATTCTTTACTTCGATAAAAGGTAAAGACTCCTCGCATTAGTCACTTATTAGTCATTAGTCACAGAAAATCAAGGAATAACTTTTATGTATTCAATTCCTTTTGGATAACGCTACAGGTAATGTGGGGGTTAGACTTATACATGTCCTGAGAATTCATGTGCATAGAAAATGTCTGAAAGTGAACAGAAAACATGAGTCTGGTCTAATGTATATATTATAACATGTCAACATATGTATGTAGTAATAGATTTATGCTAGAACTTTCTGGCCAACATTTGAAAAAAATATAAAGTCTAAATCCTAAACACCTTCAGCATGGTAGGATTGGAGCAGAAGATCCTCTCGGCTTGAAAACAAACCCTTTTTAGTCAACTCATGACTGTGGGTAATAAACGTGATACACTCTAATCATGGATACTGGACTGGCGTAGTCGATCGCTGTGGCAGCCATGATGTGCGCTATGCAGAATGTCGAGGACAGGGCCTATTTCTGCCAGGAATTGTCTTCACTTTGAAATTATTGATTGCTCAGGGAGATCACTTCATGAGCGCAGAGAGTAACAAAAGTATTATAGAAAACTGAATTACTTGCAAAAAAGTTTTCGGAGTGTGAGTGGAACCGGACTGTGTGAGAATGACACTATTATTCAGCTATTATTACAAAGTAGCTAATACCATACTTGCCAAGTCTCCCGCATTCTCCGGGACCCTCTCGGGATTCAGGCTAATCTCCAGCACAACTCCTGGCCTCCCGCAACCCTGCCGGGATTCAGTTTACCTGGTTGTTCCAGCAGAAAACAGCTAGAAATGTGTCAAAATTTCACAAATTTGCCCAGGTCAGTCACTGAGTTCTGCTAGTTCAAGTTTTCGGACTACATACTCTTCGTACTGATATATAGTGAAATATATATTGATTGCAAATGCAACGTCTTTGCACTTTTCCCCTATTTTGGTATCTCGTCTTTGATTAGCTCACGTTCACACATTCAGCCAATAGATGTCTAAATGACAAAAATATATATATGACCTTGACCTGTATGATTGCGAGCAGAACACGGAATTTTCCGTGGAGCAGAATCTTTGTGAAGCTGAAAAGCAAAGAGGAAAGTAACAGCAAAAAAATTAGTAGGTTAGGTGTGAATCATGTTTACTGCTCCTTTTGCAATACAGACCCACTCAGAAGTTTATTTCCTCCCAAGAATGATATAGGTGGCCAAGTAAATGAGTGAGACTCAGCCTGAGACTGAGAGGATAGGATTCGTTGATGATTGATACATCATTACATGGATTCCTAGACATAGAGCCACTGAATTACTAGTACTATGAGTATGTCACAATTACTTATTTACTATGTCTAGTCAAGGCTACAGAATAGGTGATGTTAATTGACTAGTCTAATCTACTGACTTCTTCTGATTTCATTTTCAATCCATTCCTATACTCAGACCAGTGGCAGTGCCTATTTGCTAAGCCAACACCTGCACTTGTATAAAGGCACTTATTAACGGTTTAACTTTTTTTTTATAGTGGTTTGAAGAGAATCCAAACCGTATATCTTTCATACTGAAGGTCGAACTGAAGGACTACTAGTTGACTTATTTTCTTTGTTGATGAGACTAATGAAGGCAGTTATCACTGTACTATACATTATCATGTTATCATGCTAATGCTGCCTCATTTATGTGTACCTAGCATACTTGCCTAGTCTCCCGCAAAGTAAATTTATCTCTAGTTATGGACTAGTGTATGATATCAACTAGAATTTAAGGTTCCTCAACACCAGACAATGCAAAACCTTCCTTGTTTCAACCAATTACTTCGGGAAACTGCTCAAAATATCATCGGGAAAAAATATCCAGAGAATTGGGGCCAAAACCAGGGAATTTGAGGCCTATCTCCTTCATTTTCCTCAGAGCTACTTGGCAAGTATGGCTAATACTCAATGCTCAAAATTTGTAAGGAATATGCATTTTCAATACTATTTTTTGAAAGTGAAGATTACCTGACATTCGATACTATAAAAGTATCGGTTCCAGTAACTATTACTCATTACACGTTGATATTCCCAACTCTGTATGTTGGTTATAAATAGCGCCCAACTATTTGTGCGATGATCGGGGTTAATTTAGCATATTGAAATTTATCCAGTGTTCTAATCTTCAATGTTACTCTTACCCAATTAAAATCAGAGTATATGAATTAGAACCATGAGTAATACCTCAACCATTGGGTAACTCATTCATTGTCAGTCACGCTCACTCGACCCAGTCAGTCAGGTAGCGAGAAACTATGTTTCCCACACCCTGTACCCTCGAAACTATGTGCCCCATTTCCTCGAAACCATGTACCCCACCCCGTACTCTCGAAACCTTGCACCCTGTACATGTAAAACGTGGAATAACCCATCAATGTTTAAACCCTTGAATTTTCAGTATAAAAATTATGTTTATTGTTTTCACTTTCAATACCCAGGTTGAGACCTGCTGGCATGGTATTCTAATGTAACACAAAATTGGTAAACTTCTAAATCTAAGTGACGCAAGTGGTGGAATTTACCCAATACATTGTGATTGTGCCTTAAATTGAATATTGAAAAGGAAAACACAAAAATGGTTCCATAGTTTGTCTCTCTCACGTTGTGTTATACTGAAAACACCAGGTTTTAGCTTAATTTTTAAACATTATTCCATTTTGTTGTCAAATTTGTGATGGAAGTACATTATATCTAACTCTAATGTACTGGGTACATAGTTTCGAGCTTTGGGTTTATAGAACGTGGTTTCGAGAATACGGTGTACCTGGTTTCGAAAGTACGGAGTACATGGCTTTGGAGGTACTAGGGTACATAGTTTCTCACTACCCGGCCTGAGTCAGTCAGGAAGGTCCAGTCATTCGCAAATTCAAAATCAGAGTCAGTGACTGGGGTTGGCAGTCACTAACTGCCACATGAACAGACTGGCGAGCTCATTGACTAATTCTGTCAGAAATGTACGCACTTACTGTTTCTACCTGCCAACAGTAACAACTAACGAGCATGATTTGTTAAAAACGAAAAATTATTTTGCGTTCTTTCCTAGATCTGGTGATATCACGTAGCGAGTCCAATATAATTTTTTTAAATAGTTAAAACAGTTATCAGAACGATGATTGGCTTAAACAAGTTCATATAATCAATGGGAAAGATCGGTAGTAATCGCTCTTCCGCGCGGCTGTTCTATCGGTTTTCATATCTGATCCATAGTCATAGTCATAGTCAAGTGGTAATCTGAATCAATCGTGGAAGTCATGAATGTCTTCTTCGCGGAGCTGAGCCCAAGTGGCTTCATAAGGCACCCCATCATCGAAGTTTCCTCTCCACGCGAGTCGAGAATGTCAGACGGACAAGCCATTCATCAGGTCAGTGTTTTTTCACTTTGAGTTTGACTTGAGTTTGACTAGCACACTCACACTGTAACTTGTGTAACTGTAACACTAACTGTAAGTACTAACTTAGTAGTTAATTACTTAATAACACTAGATTGGTGACGATGGGGGTAGTGAGAAACTACGTACCCCATACCCCTGAAACTAATGTACCTACTCTCGAAGCCAGGTATCCCTAGCTTCGAAACCAGGCACCCGTAAAACTTCACCTTAGTTTTTAGACCTTGTTGGGGTTATTCCACTTTTTGTCAAATTTCTGATGGAAGTACACGGTATCCAACGCACTGGGTACACGGTTTCAAGCTTGGGGTACATGGTACATGGTTTCGAGAGCACAATGTGCCTTGGTTTTGAGAACACAAGTACATAGTGTTGAGGGTATATGATAGGGAGTACGGAGTTTCTCACTACCCATGACGCCATCAAGTCAACTGATCAAGTCAATTACTTTAGTTTTAACTTGGTCAGTCAATGGCATTTTAAATGACCTAAGGCTAGAATCAATTATGAAATTGTACTCTTTTTACACTTTACAGTTTAATTTAGATTCAAATTCGACTAGTTTAGTCAGTGGATTTATTCGGATTTATTTAGTTCTTTTTTACTCAGTCAATTAATTACTTTACTGTTTGGTTGTTTTACACTCACAGTTGTATGGTTCTGCGGTGTGGTAGTTATTAGTAGTTAGCCTAGACTTGAACGTTTGAAGTTTGACAGGGTGGTATTGTCCTGCTTCTTTTAGTCTGTGGTAGCTGGAATTATGTCAGTAGTAGACGAGCCCATGAACCTGACCCATGCACTTGCAGGCGGAGAATGTGCCCATTGTTGACGAAGACCTCGAGAATTTGAGGACAGCAGTGGATGAGAAGAATGTCATGGAGTCTGCCTTCCTGCATCACAATAAAAGTTTTACTCAGACTCTATACAAACAAGGGCAGGTTACTTTGCTCACTCGATTTTAAGAGCATTCCACCTAGTCGTTTTCTAACTGTATGTGCACCTGATATGTAGGGGACTTTTATGGATTTGTAAGCGTGCCTGAACAACTTCAGATCATAATTTTGTCCAACCAACCAGGATTTTTTTGAAGTGATTTTCTACATTGTACAGATATATTTTTGAGAAACTTGTGGATTATAGTATGCACACCCATGTCCTCCTCCCAAGTTCAGACTTATCCTCCTTCGAAGGCGGGTAACTATATTCTATTTTAGGTATACATAGAAGAACTTGAATTATGGCTTTTATGCCCGAAAACTAGCGAATAAAAAAATAACTGGACAAGTGAAATTCTAGTCATAATACTATCATGTCAGTTATCTCTCCACGGCTTGCCTGCTCAATATGTTCCAATTAGGGATACAGTCTATCTTTTTTGGCAAATTTTACCAAACTGCCTATGAGTGTGAAGGCTACTACTGACTCCAAAATGGTCTTGTTGTAGGCTAAAGAGAGCTATAGCTGATTGGTTACTTGGTGATAACGCGGGTAAGTAGTGAGCCCATTAGCCATACTAACTGCTATCAAAAGCAAAGCACTGAGAAAGATACTTGTAACCTCCACCAACAGCCTGGGTGTTGGGCTTACAGTCCCTCCCCCTTGCTTTTATTAGAAAAAAATGTTGCTATATTTGTATCACAATCTGGACATGTATGTGTCTGCACATAGAGTTGAAAACACAATCTGAATCCAGTGACAAATTTTGATGAAGAACGCAGCGACACAAAACCAGGGTTTATCAGATTCGAATCTCTACGTTGGACTAATGCTTCTCCCCATTTTAACTTTGCTGTGGCTCTGAACTTATCTCTACGCCAGGACACATTTAGCAATGTGACCGAATTATCTACCGTTCACTGTAGATTCGTCCAATGGTGAAACCAGCGTGTTGAGTTTACTGACACATAAGTGGATTAGCTTCATTAGTGAACTTCCAATCGGTGCTCCACTGGTAAATATTACTCTACTGCATGAACTTTTCTTGGCCACATACGTTTTTCTTTGTTCTACACAGAAGTGTTGCCGTCCCAATTAGCATACCTCCTCAGTCCAAGGCATGATCTGATGCTGTTAAAGCAGTTAGAAATTATGGCCAATGTGCGATGCTCACATTTACAGCAGGCATCTGGTAACTTCCAGTAACTACCAATCATAAGTCATTGAGATATCTCATTACTCATATGTTTTATGAGGATGGTTGTGAGCATCACTCTGATACTGTTTTCTGTTGTTGCCATGTAACTGCAATGTTATAGATGAGCAATGAGGAACTCGGAGCAAAATTCTGCAGAACTTATGACTGGTAAATAATTATGTAAACACTAATCCACAGCTAGTGGATGCATGGAAATTAGAAATATGGGAGACCGAAACTGCTCCTTTGTGACTTGAAAACCACTCTTCTACATCGATAAATTAAAAGTAATACACTGGAGCCTTGGCGAGTACCAATATTCAGAGAAAACCTTGATACCGCTAAAATACATATATAGAACGGTTTTCAGCATATTAACTTAAGTAAACTACTTCTCTGTTTAGGCTATGGGTGTAAGTTCACAATACCGCATCATTGATGGCTTGGTTGGAGTTTATTTACACTTATGTTTCAGGGGAAAAAGTATCACGAAGGCAATAGCTTGGCATTCACAGGTCGCTAAGTTGGCTGTGGCATACAGTAACCACAGTGTGCATATCTACTCAAAGGTCTCGCCGGTCACACCCATCCTAAAACATAGGAGTCAGCAACATGTGAGCTGCCTTCGGTGGCAGTAAGTCGGACTTCATTACATTTTTTCTTCATATTTGATAAAGATTTCTGTTCCATAATTTTGTCCACTTCAACTTAAAGGACACCTTGAGTGTTTTGTTCTTTTTATGAGATTCTAATATAAAATCATACAGCAGATGTCACTAAAAGAGACCAGGGTTAATAAAGATGTATGTTATAAGGTTTACCCTAATGGTTGTCTGCTTTGTAGGCCTGATAATTCCAGCGTTTTGGCTGTAGGATGCAATAAAGGAGTGATTATCTGGCACTTAGACCCATTGCTATTATCCGCTCGACCCAGTGGTAGCGCGGTGCAGGTGCTCGAGTACCCAGGTCACGACCCGGTGGCTAGCATCGATTGGTCACCCGATGGAAGTCTGTTAGTCAGTGGGTCATTCGCTGACCCTACCATTCTGGTTAGTCCAGCTTCCGATCCATGCTATATATTTCACACTTTGATGTTTTTTAAAACCATGATACAAATCTTGTTTTTTGTATGCCTGCAAATGTAGGTTTCCACTTACAATTGTTTATGAAATTGTTAAAACGAACTGATTACTCATAATTTTCAGGCAAACCTCACCTCATCCCCCACATGTTGAATCACTTGATTAACTCAATTTTCAATAGAGTTTAGCTCAAAAATGCCATATCATTTACCATATGGGCCCAACGTTTTAAAATGGCGCACAACTCCATGGTCAACCATAGCTATGTCTTGAGTTGTCTTCTCACAAACGCAGTTGGGAGGAACCGCAGATAACTAATATTGAGCAGTAACTATTCAAATGCTACCGCAACCAAAGTCAATTTGTTTGTGCATACACATACATACATTCCCTGGTGTTGCAGGTATGGAATGTGGCGGAAGGCAGGTGTGAGCCAATACACAGGCGAGACGGAAGAGGAAACTGCCACGTGTCCTGGTCCCCCGATGCTAACTGGGTTGTCTGTACCACTCAGACTAATGTAGTCAGGTGGGTGTCTTACCGAAGATGAAACTATTCCTAACACATTTGTTCACACCGGGGGTCTCTCAAGAAGCACTCGGCCTACAGTCTTATTATTTACCAAGAATAAAGCACTTCCTCAGAACATTATAAAGAGCGTTTGTGCCCCCAAATACTTGTGCGGCCTGAGCTGTCTATAATTAGGCCAGCTTGATGCTTTTAAATTGTTTACACGGATGCCTACACATGTCTAGGAACCCCGAGGTTTGTTTAGAATGGGAGAAACTGGAGTAGGTGAGGAGCTTAGACTAGGGACCCGGCATGACTTACACCCAATATTGAACAGTCAGGATCCAATCGCTGGGCTTTTCCACCCGTTACGCCATTGTGTAGCAGTGCTATTGATAATAGAATGCGAATGATCTACTCTGTCAAATTTAATTAACCTGAAAACTATAACCATGTTTACAGATTATGGAACACTGCTAACTGGGAATGTGATAAATGGAGTAGTGATACCCAAGGTAGATGGACAGCTTGCGCATGGAGTAGTGATAGCTCCACATTGCTTTTCTGCGGAAACCAAGTGCCTATAATCTACAGTCTGAGTGTTAATTGTGGTGCCACAGCGAGGCAGATAGCTAATCTGAACGAATTTCTTCCTACTCAGCTTATGAATAGGTAAACTCACCTTTCGTGTCTGTAAAATACATATATTTGTACTTGTACATTGCTGTTGATAGCATATCATATGTGAGGACTATTCGCATCTTTTTCATGCACCCCATGGACCTAAACATTGTGTGCTTTGCTGAACCCCGAACATGGTCCTGATGCTACAACGGATTGTAAAATTCTAATCACTTGCTACGGTAAAATTTACATTATCCGCACATGTTACCGTTTGCTTCCAAGCGCAGTGTTGACAAAATCATCAGTACCCATTCTCTAGACTGATTCCAGTATATTGATCCGCAGAGCAATAGGGGCGGGGCTATTTCCTTTTCTTTTAATGAACCCCGGAAATTTATAAATGAATTTTGCTTGTAGATTCGGCGCATTGATAGTTCAGGACATGGTGTGGAACAAGTCATCCACCGACCTAGCTTTATTAGTTGTTGGCAAGTACATTGTTAACCTTCACACCTGTTATCTCTGAATACTGGCTTTTATACAGCATTGTAAATCCAGGGAGCCATCATCCTAGGTATCGAAGAACGGAAAAATTTTGGTCGCGGCGAGGAAGCGAAGTTGAGTTCAGGATGGATTTTCGATTAGATCAGAGTTGTCCTCTCTCAATTTCACCTCCTCAATTGGAGCTGAACTATCGTTATTCCAACGTAGTAATCAAGTCTCTTTGCGGTAACCTTGACATTTGCCTAAATTACTACGCTAACACCTGCTTTCGGTCACAAAATTTTGTTTGCATGATTTCGATCGCAGATCGCAACCAAACGTGAAGTATGCTTTTTTAAATGGTGCTTTTCGCTCTTGAACTGTTTTTTAGATTACGTGACTGAAATTCATTCGTTCTTCCCACGAGCATTCAAGACCTTATTGAACATGATTCAGGTGTTCTAGAAGCTGCACATCCCTGTTTTTTGTTGGAGTGCTTTCCTAGACTGACTATGATATGTTTGCGTACTGACACAATTGTCTTAGTCTATGTTAATTTGTGTCGGCGTTTGTTTATTGTAGATAGCTGTGATGCCAGCCATGTATTACTATTTTCCACACGTCAGCTGCTAACTTTAGACCTCAGTCTATCCGGAGTAATACTTGGGCTGCCAGAAAACCCCATATCTTCTCTCTCATTCTGCGAGACGAGTTCCCAACCAGTCATCACTCTGGTATGTGTGGATGTGGGCATGTAACCTTGGGGAGTTTAAATTAATGTAAAATAAATGCAACTCCACTGCATGCTGTAATCCCGCATGAAACCTTTTCTAGTGCATGTACCTCCTTGTGGGTTTTGATTGCTCGTCGTTGGCATAACAAGATAATATAGTGAAACAACTGCCCAGTCTTACTTTAGGTCAGTTGAACCATATTATCTAGGGGTCCGATACCGTTATATACATGACTGTATAGGCACCATGTGTTTCAGGCCTGGCGGAATGGTAAAGTGCATAGTATTGCTGTGGAGAGTCTGGCTGGTGGGCAAAGCACTCCAACTGCACACAACACATCAGCGCTTTATTCAAGTCTACTGGCCTGAGGGCTGGTGAAACTGAATCGCATGAGGAAAATGGTTTTTGTTGTGCATGTGATTTTGTCAATGATCTTACCAAGTTTCACGGACGGGTTGGAAATTGAATTGAATTTTCACACCATGCATTATTGAGATGCATTGTCGAATATATGGCCTAACCATTTAACAGATTAATGTATATGGGCGTGGATAGCCAAATGACGCCTACGTAATGAAGAAGCGGTGTTAAAAGTTTTGTATTTCGCATATGCGTATACGGTGGATTTTTAAAAAGGTAACAGTTCTGAATCAGAAAATTAAAAAATCGCAGACCGAATAAGCCATTATTGGTGTTATAAAAATAGTATAATCTTTGTACAAATAACAAATCTATAAAATACATGCTAGACTTTATATACATTGACTTAGCATTGGTTCTGTTAAAAGAGCGAGTTAAAAAGGCCTTATTACTGGGAAGGCGCAGAGGTGCTGATTAGAGTTATAGGTCTACAGAGAGCTGCTTGACAATGCGACGAAACCATCTTTGTTATCTATGGGGCCGAAATACACTTGCTTTTTCTCAGTCATAGCGTATTTCCAGGTCCACATGCGAGCGGCTTGATTAAACATTCTCCTGTCTTCTTTATAACACCTTATAACCAAAATACCATGAGGGAACAAAGAAGGCAGATCAAATGTATAAGCTGGTCAGCCATAAAATGACATCCAAATGTCCGGTTACGAACTACCTATTCTGTTTACACGTAAAATACACAGGGTTTTATCTGGAAACTCAATGGCTTATATATCTGCAAGCTAGATATTTACCCAAGTCATTGAGCTACCCCGTTTATAGAAGGACAATGCAATCCAGAGGTTCGCGTTTAGACAGGGTCTTGGCGTTTTGTATCTTGACCAGGTCAGGAATTCTGAATCTTTGACCATTTCCCAAGGTGCGCCATTAGGGGATTTCTGCTTGCGGCCAATCCCCCCCCCCCCGAGCCAACGTTTATTTATTGCCGTGATCTGAATTCAAAGAGTGCAAAACAAATGATGGTACCCGAACCGAGCGCTATCCACCAAGCCATCGTCCTATCTTGTGCACCCGGTGACTGACAGTTTATGAGGTTGAGAATAAGATTAACCCAACAACTCACTTGGCAATCGTGGGCTCCATGCAGACGTGTAAATAGGGATCCGTTAAAAGCGACTGAATACTCAGCAAGATCTTAGAGATGGTGAGAGCCAGGCTCCAGTTGTGATGTATAGAATCTAAGCCAATATTGCCGTGCCTGCTGACATTTGGATGCAGGATCTTTGTCATGAACTGAATGAGTGGAGGACTCAATGGGTAACTGTAAGTAAATTATAATTGTTTTTACTGGAAGAAGGTACATTATGGAGAGTTGAACCGAGGAGAGATATTCCAAATGAAGTTGTACAGTTGGTCATTCGCACACCTTCAGCAATAAAAACGTGATCTACCCACAATCCAATTCAATTTGGTTTCCTTTTTTTGCCAATAATAATATAATAATAATATCTTTCACAACGGTCAGACAAGCCAGAGACTGGACAGACCCCTCTCGTTTTCAGTGGAACAGACCCTAAATCCAACTGCCCTCCTCCCCGACGCAATCAATAACTGAACCCAAGAAGTGGTTGATCCAGATAATTTCGTTTCTGTCACCTTCACAAACAACCCGTTCACTCACCAACCTAGAATCACTTACCTGCTAGGAATTTTCAGATATAGATAGAAAATGCCGTCTTCATACGGACTGCCTTTAGGACCGGTGATAATCGCTTGCCAGTGACTACACTTGTCATCCAGAGGTGATGCGTATATACCCTCTGGTGGATCACAGTTTAACTGACGTAGCTCATTAGCTAGTCTTCTATGTCTCCATGAGTCCTCCTTTATGGGAGGTGTTCGCTGGAAACACAACACACTAGGTGTGACAAAATGCACAAGTGCCCGTTGGTGACTGCTATTTATTATTAGTAAGGGTTTCTTCCTATAATGACAGATCGGTGTATTTACGATTATACTGAGCCTAAGTTGCATACATATCCACTGCATATCCACTCTATATATGCATGAATTATGCTCGTCGAAACCAAATTACGTTCCTGTACCAAACTATGATACTGGTACACTCACTATGCGGTCTATATACTGCACTGGTTGTTTTGTATGACTTCCTCACAGTGAAGTTGACAGATTATTTATTAGTTCACCAGTTATGGTGAAGAGCCTGGAGCAATATCAATGTCGCCTGCCCGCGAGGGGGCTTAGTTTTTGAGCTAGGATTATTATCTTCTTCTTGCGTATGGCAAAGCTGCCAGGTTAAATTCATGCTGTCCACCAGTTACTGCTTAGTACACAGCACCACATGTGGGTCAGTATTAACGCTCCAGGTTGGCGGTCAGTCAACCGAAGTCAGTTTACACATCACCCGCCGAAACTCGACTACTCTTTTCGAGAAGGGAAGGGTGGATCTTTACCAACTTAATTACTCACCGGTTAGGTCCTACATTGTTTCACTGCGGTGATCTGAACCCAAGTCAGAAATTTGGAATGAGGACCTAGCTAAAAGCCCATATCAGAAAAACACCCGGCTGGCATTGAGACTCAAACCTGCGACCTATGGATTGCAAGTCAAGGCTTTTTACCAACTGAGCTGTTCTGGCCCCATACGATTGATGTGAGACGTTCCTGCAACGGAAGCTCATCGCTCCACCACTGAGTTATACTATTATCCGGCTATCCCACTATCCGACTATATCACTATACAGCTATCCAACAACCTCGCCATCTGCTTTTCCACAATACCCATTTTCCTTTTAACATTTACCTGCTGGTATAAAATTAGGGTACTTACATTTTTGGCCATGCTATCCAAGCAGTATATGCAGGGCGCGCTGTTCGTTCTACAATCAGGGAAGCAGAATTACAGTTGTTACTAACCTAGTAAAAATAAACACGCATACCACTTTATGCCTCCTATTTGGACAACAATGGAAGGCTAGAGACTATCAGGGAAGCACTGACTTAAGAACCAGAGCCCAATTGCACACAATATCATGAAATTGCAGACTGGCACTAGATTACTAGATCGAAAACTGACCCGATCACCGTCCAGACAACTTTTGAATTTAATCGGTGACAGTGGGTGTAAAACAGGAGCCATGCTGTCATGGACAACTCATGAACTGGATAAAGCATTAAAAGTGTTATGTCATGGCCAACAGTGTCTTCACTTGTTTTCAGATTCTGAAGCCTACCATGAATAAATGGGCCCAATACCCAGCTCAAATGGAAGCTTAAATATAACCCTATCCAATGCGCATACTTAGAGCCAACACGCAACAGAATTGGCCTCAAGATAGGAAATTAACACAGAGCTGTTGATGTTTGCATTGATTTCTCTGCGCTAATGTTTGGAAAATCCTCATGTAAGTGCACACTAGACCTGTAGTTACACAAGTCTATTTATATAGAGAAAATGTTCAAGAAAAATATAGAAATGGGGTTTCAGAGGGCAGTTTTCACCTCTGTCAGCGAGCATTAGTTCCAGTATTGTGAAATGATAGAGGCCCGAACGCATTGGCTTCTGTTTAGTTAGGGCTAGGGAAAACTGGCAAAGCGCTTCTTACAACTTAAGTTTTCTCCAATTTTGAGTTCTACTCGACGTTATGAGGGGGTGAAGATCATTAGGTTACTAAGTTTTAGTAATTAGATCCCATTCTATTTCTATTTGGGCTGTAGTCGATGGTTGACACACTTTCGGAGTTGTGTTTCCCATTATTAAAAGGAGGCAACTCCGCATTCATTGCAGCGATAGCGAGTGGTCTTTTTCCACAAATTGAATATCGATCACTCGAATAACTACAGCCCAAATAGAAATAGAATGGGATCTAATTACTAAAACTTAGTAACCTAGTGATCTTCACCCCCTTATAACATCGAGCAGAACTTGAATGTGAACGTAAGATTGGAGAAAACTTAGGTTATAAGAAGTGCTTTGCCGGTTTTCCCTGGCCCTAAATAGAGGCCGTTGCGTTTAGGCCTCTATAATTGCGCAATAATGGCACTAACACTCGTTGACAGAGCTGAAAAACTGCGTTCTGAAACCCTATCTCTATATTTTTGTTGCACAGTTTCTCTATTCAGACTTGTGTAACTGCAAGTCTAGTATAAACATGCAAACGCATATGTCAAACATCGGCGAGTAAGCCGAGAAATCAATGCAAACACCAACAGCTCTGTGTTATTTTCCTATCTCGAAGTCAATTCTGGTGCATCGACGGTCTGATAAGTACATCGTTGAGGGGTCTAAGTATACACATTGGATAGGGCTATATCTAAGCTTTCATTTGAACAGAGTATTGGGCCCATTTGTTCATGGTAGGCTTCAGAATCTACAAACAAGTGAAGTCACTTTTCCCCATGTCATAACCCCTTTAACAATTCATACGTACAGCTGCGAGTGTATTTCTTTCCAGGAATCCACTCGAAAGTAGGGTTTGAAGAGAGGCCATCTGCTTTTCACATGTTGTTCCCATTCCTCGTCGGTCACTTCTGATTCTATTATGTCGGCCCACTTAGTGCACACGCTAGACGCCATTTGTAAAGAGATGTCATCTAGATATCGGAACACCACCAATAGCACTGCAATGACCGGAAAGAATGACTAGCGTGTTACTGGCCTACTGCAACTTTGAGCGTCTTTTGGCACAATAGGGGGCTACATCCTCGCTAAAGCAAATGTATACATTGCATATTAAATACATTGCTGGTGGGGAATGCTTGGAGAGATGTACTGTGGACAAATATGAATAGATGGAAACCCTCGACAAATATGAATTCAGTTTGTTGAAAATTTCTCTTTTTCTTTAGAAGATTCTCACCTGCGGCATTGTATAAAATAAACATTTGTTCCCTACTGCATTCACTCACACAGCACTAGCAGTTGTATTCATGCTTGAATATGAAAATACGTAAATCAAAGTGATGGAATTACTGCCACGCTTACCAGCTACAGTGCAAGCCTCATACTGACCTTCGGGTGGGAAATTTTGCACTAAATCGCCGAGTACCCGAGGGTCATTATCCCTGCTGTATTCTGACAGATTTTTCACTCTCTGTTTGAGCTGGTTAGGAGTTGGATCCGCAACGCCCGTGTAGAGAAGACGAGCGATGGGCGCAGCTCTGCTGCACTCCAGCTCCAACTCCTGAGGATCCTCTGTGCCCGAATCTTCGGAGTCATCTTTTACCTACAAGAGAAGACAAACCCTAATATTAGTCACTTGAATCGGAAGGCACGTGCAAACACTGGCGTGTTGATGGAAAAAAAAGTGAGAACAGTTGATCTGTTTTGGCAGTATCAGCATGATACATGGCAGAAAATCAAAGTTCAGTCACCGATTTTCGAGTCTTTAGATAAAACTTCCCATTGGTAAGGTTGCGCAAGTCAGCCCACCAAAATTCTGACATCACCAGACACACAAAAGCACTGTACATAACACAACCACAATACAAGTAATCTCTGTTGTGCGAGTTTCACGATATAAACTTGTGACAAACGCTGCCAACAGACCGTACCATAGTATAAACCAGCCGATCAACCTTAATAAATGATAATGGCAACTATGACACAAGAAGACTCTATTGATTACTGAGCAGTCCTATTCAACAGACCTCTTGAGCCTGCATAGTGTTCTGGACTGAGGGAAACCGGCATTCGCATGAAGAGCGATTACTCATAGTGGACCCTGCCATGAATGGTTTAACATGTACATGTACTTGGTTTATCAGAGCTTAAAAGAGAAAAGCTAACAGCCAACATCAGGACATTACAATGGGACACATCTTTTAATTTTGAGCCAAGTGTCGTAAACACTGGACTATCCCGCTATCCCAGCAAAAACACCTAGTAGTGTTAACTCCGACGTAATGTACTCACGGATCCTTGAGGCTCTCTTTGAGGAAAGGAAGAATAGAAATGATGATTATATAGGAATTCGTCTTTGTCCAGATCAATTGGTGGAAACAGATAGAGATGGCAAGTGGAGCAGATCGGTTGTGAATGATTTGAGCCATAAAATCCACAGCACACATGACAGCGTAAATGCTACAATAATAAATATGTCATTATATATATGATATATCATCATCATCATCATTGTCAGCCGTCTCTGTTCCACTGCTGGATGAAGGTCTCCCTCCTGCTTGACCACAAGTCTCTATCTTCTGCCATTCCTGCCCAGTTGTGACCACTAGGCTTTACTAAGTCTGCTGTCCAGCGTGTTTTTGGTCTGCCCCTTTTCCTTTTACCTATGGGGTTCCATTTCATTATGTCCAATGCCCAGTTGTCTTTGGCTCTTGCTGCGTGGCCTTCCCAATTCCATTTTGATGTTTTTAGCATTTGTAGAACTTCTGGTAAATTTGTTTTTTGTTTTATTGTGGTGTTGTTAATTTTATCTTCCCATGTTACTCCTAACATCTTCCGTTCCATGCTGAGTTGAGTGGATCTGATGTTTGATTCCATTGCTTTTGCGGTAGTCCATGCTTCGGCAGCATATAGTAAAGTAGGTATCACAGTTTGCATAAATATTTTCTTTTTCAACGTAAGAGGGAACCTTTTGTCTTGGAAGTCCTTGCCCAATTTCCCAAATTTAGTCCATGTCATGGAGATTCTTCTCATTTCTCATAGTTGACCCCCTTCCCAGTCTATTAGCTGGCCCAGATATATATATATATATATATATAGTGAACTATCGCCTCCAGTATCTCATTGCCAATATTGATGTTAGTTGGTATAGTATTGATGAACATGGTTTTTGTTTTGCTTTTAATCATTTTCAAACCGACCTTATTACTTTCGTTGTGTAGTTCTGTTAGCATGATCTGTAGTTCCTGTGGTGTTTTTGCCACTAAAACTATGTCGTCTCCAAACCTGAGGTTATTTAGGTAGGTATTACCAATTTTATAACCGAAGGCTCTTTCCTGCCAGTTTAGTTTATTAAAAATTGATTGAAGACTTGAAATAAAAAGCTTTGGAGACATACTATCACCTTGTCTGACACCTCTATTTAATTTAAAAATTGAACCTTCAGTATCAAGTTGAATAATGGATGATGCTGATGCACAGATATTCTGAATTAGTTTGATGTATTGGGGGTGTACTTCTTGGTCATTGAGTGCATTGAGGATTGCATTGGTTTCCACCGAGTCGAGAGCTTTCTCATAATCCACAAAGGTCAGTGATAATGGTAGATTGTATTCCCTGGCTTTTTCTGTTAGTTGGTTTAGTGTATGCATGTGATCAATGGTGAACCTGCCTGATTTAAAACCTGCTTGGGCCTTATCTTGGTGACCATCAATTTGTTCATCTATCCCTTTAGTCAAAAGCTTTGTGAAAAGTTTGTAAATATGGGACAAAGGACTGATGGGTCTGTAGTTCTTTAGCTCACTTGGATCACCTTTCTTGCGTACGAGAATTATGAGAGCATTTTTCCATGACTTGGGGACATCTGCAACATGAAGACAATTTGTGAAAAGCTCTGAGAGTGGGCTTGACAAGATATTGGCTGCATATTCAGTAGTTCATTACTAATTTTATCTGTTCCAGGGGATTTGTCTGTTTTTAATTCCCTTATTGCACTAACTTCCGATTCTGTAATGTCGTCCACCATGTCTGATGAGGGCAGTCTATTGTGTAGGTGGATATTTACAGATATTTTGCTTGAGTGTCATTCACGGTAGAAGTCAGTTACAATTTTCAGGATTTCATGTCTATCACGACATAGTGAGCCATCAGGTTTCTTGATTGCTATGATGTTGTTTTTTCTATATATTTAGAATTTTATCAGCCCTTTTTGTGCTATTCATCTGCTGTATTATCTCAGTTGTAAGTTTTGCGTTGTGCTTTCTTATGTCTTCTCTAACTTGTTTTCTCACAGTTTTATTCAACTCTTCATATTCTAGTTTTTGTCTTTCATTCCATTTTGTAGCAGAGGAGATCATGGAAGTTCGTTTCTGTATCAAGGGTTTTGTTTTGGTAGAGAGCTTTTCGGGTTTTGATTCCTTCTGTTTCTTTGCCACTTTTTGACTAGCTTCTGTTATATTACGTGCGATTACATCATTAAGGTGTTCTAAATTCATCCCTTCTGTGTTCAGCATACTAGAACGGCTTGTCAACTCTAGATTGTAGTTGTCAACATTGTCTTTGAGTTTACCCATGTCTGCGATTCGTACATTTGATTTGACCAATCTAATTCTAGCTAAACCCATATTCAGTCGAATTATGGCTCTGACCATTCTAAGATCACTTCCCACATTTATTTTGTTTATTACTTGTATATTGCAGGTGTTGGTGTTAGCTGAAGTCATGACGTAGTCTATTTCATTGAAAACCTGTCCATTTGGTGATCTCCATGTCCATTTCTGATTGTATTTCTTTTGAAAGAATGTATTTGTTATTTTAAAACTTTTGCTTTATGCATAGTCTACAAGCATCTGGCCACGTTCTTTTCGCATCCCTAAACCAAAGGTTCCTATGCATCTTTCTTGTTGGATTTTTGCTCCCACCTTGGCATTAAAATCACCCATAACAATCTGATAGAGGGATTTTGGTCCTGCTGTACTGTCACTTAGGGCTTGATAGAAGTCTTCTGCCACTTCTATCGTTGAGTGATGCATAGATTGTAACGTTTGTTTATTCGTAAAATCAATTGTGTTATTCTTTCATTGACTTTGTGTGTACGTTTGATGTTTCCAACTAGTTGTGAACTAAGATACCAACTCCATGGATACTTTCATTTTCATGTCCTATTGTATACAGTGCGTGGCCATTGTTTAGTACGCGGAAATTTTCCCCTTTCATTCTTGTTTCACAGAGTCCTAAGATATCCCATTTTATTGCTTCAAGTGCATCGACTAGTTCTATTAGTCTATCTTCACCTAATAGTGTGCGAACATTGTAGGTACATATAATCAAGGTTGTTTTCCCTAAACTAGTAACCCAGGGATTCTTCGCACCCTCTGCTAAATTAATAGCCGCTGGGGACTGAGGGCCATTGGTACTTGCGATCATCATGAGGGGTTTTTGGAATACTGCCATGCTTGCCAATGCATGTTGGCAGGGTTTTCTGTATGGGTTTGCTCGCCTATGGTCTATAGCCTATGGTAAAAGAACCTAACTCTACGGCAAGAGTTTGCTTTTCTGTATGGGTATGCTCCCGTAGCCTATGGCTAAATAACCTAACCCTAAGGCAGGGGGTCTATTTAACCCATGGATGGGACAGAGATTGGTAGAGGGTCAGGGCGTGTCACTCGTCGGTGGGTCATGCACCCAATACCTCTGGGGCTCTCTGTTTCTCCGAGATCTCTCGCCATGCAGGGGTGTGCAATGCATTTTTGTACTCAGCCTCTGGGTCGCATGAGCCAGAGTTACCAGTGGTGCCACAAGGTGCATACGAGAGTCTTGATGGCCAAAGAGCTATGTACTAGAAAGCTGCGCTGTACAGCAGTGCCTTGTCACCACTTCTGGCTATCTAGGGGTACAGGCCCGGAGTCTGCACACTTCGCGGTTTGGTCACCCTGCGCTAAGCTGGATAAAATCTAGTGTAAATGTAATACCGCGACCATGACTAGGAGCCACCTGCTCCTCTCATATAACTCACTGCATGTCACTATGTGTTATTCATCTAAACACCGCTAAAGTGGTACTGATAGTGATAATAAGACATTGACTAGTGACTTATTGCGACTATACTTCTCTGATTAATAATATTGTCAGTGTTTGGTTGTTACTAAGCGGGTTGAACCTACTCAGCTACTGCTAGAGTCTAGACAAGTTAGTACTAGTAATTTAACTCACCAATTGACTCGGTAACTCTAAGTCTAACTGAGTCTAAGCTCTAACTCACTCAGTAACTGCCAGTATAACGGTAACTGCAAGTCAGTCAGTGTTAGTCACTAAGTGTAATAATTAAATTAACAGTAGTAACACCGGCGAGTTAACCTAGTTTACTTTATTATTTTAATTTTTGTAACTAATTTTGTTTATGATTACATTAAACATGTTTTGCTCCAATGAGTCCAAAATCACCCAAAATCAATTTCAATTTACTTATATTTATAGTTATCACTTTAGACAACTTGACTAGTTTAGTTAATTTACAATACAATACATGTGTTACAAAATACATTTACATTCCTGATTAGATTTAGTCTAGTGATTACAATCAGTTGAGACTCAAGTCAAGTTACTCTTGCTGTTACTAATTATTTAGTACTTACACTTAGTGACTTACATAGTTAGTGAGTGAGTCACTCAGTGACACGGTTACACTTACAGGCCCTGAGTGAGTGACTGTAACTTACAGTTAGTGTTACACTTACAGTTACACACTACATTACAGTACTGAGTACAGATAACAATTAACTATTAATTAAGTTATTAACAATAACTTAGTTATTGACTTATTATTCACTTATTGAATAATTCAATAAGTAACACTAACAGTAAGTAAGTGACTAGACACTAGACTAGTGACTAGTGAGTAACACTAACAGTAAGAGTAAGACTAACACTAACAGTAACAGTAGAGTAAGTGTAACACACAGTCAGTCACCAGTGTCACAGTGACACTGACAGTACAGTGAGTACACACATGACATGGATTGACACGGCGTTACTTAGTCGATTGAGTTGACAACGGTTAGCCGATCACTAACCTCGCTCGACATTATCTCTCTCAATTCCTGTCTCCATGGTTGCTCTTCAGTCTGTTTGATATTGCTTCTCACCCTCGACTTCGGGTCTACATCTTGACCATCCGAACTGGAAGCCATCTTATCTAGTATTTCTGACCTATATTACTAACTCTACAAACACCAAATTTGGTATTGACTATTCTGAGGCATTTATTTTTTCCCCACGTTATATGCTAAAATTAGAATAATAGTTTACTTCAACTACAGTCGCCACTTCGACGTTCGCTTTTGATATTATTTTAATTTACCAGAAAAGCAATTTGGTAAATACGTCATACAACAGCTGACCTTACGTGATTGCTTTACCTGACAAAAAACCAAAAGTAGGCGGAAAAGGCCAAGAAGCGCCTCTAATAATATTCTTCGTCTTATAATGCGTGGTAGAATCGTGGTAATCGCGTGGTGATTCTTCTCCATTCATTGAACTGGGCTACCCGCGGGTGTTTTTTGACGGTGAGTATTTGTGAGACTATTGCTATGTGACGGCAATATTGAAGCATAAAAATACGTATCATTTCAAAGCTAAACTTAAAGTCTCTCTCTACCTAGACTAGACTAGAGAGTAGAGGCTAGAGTCTCACGGAAGTTGGATTAGAGTAGACTACTGTTACTATAATTTTATTGACTCAATGACTGGCTTCTGATGAGATGTCTAGACGAGAGTAGAGGCTAGAGTTTACTTTACTCTAGTCTAGACTTCAGAATCAGAAGCCAGTCAGTAGTTGGACTAGGACTACTCTACTGAGTAGTGAGTAGAGTAGAGTAGTCCTAGTCCAACTCTACTAGTCTACTCTAAGTCTAACTCTAGTCTAACTCTAAGTCTAATCCAACTACCGTGAGGCGTGAGACTGAAACTTTCATTTTTCAATCATTCATAATTCATTTCATTCTCGTCTTAGTCTTACAGTTACAAGTTACTTAAAAGTTAGTTACTAACTACTAAGTAACTAAGTAATACATTATACAAGTTCGTTTTATCTTTGAATTCAGTAAATCATTCAATTAATTATTGACGTAACGTAAAATCAGCCCAGGTTACTTTGGTAGTAATAGTAAGTAACTAAGTAATGCCTAATGGTCGGTTCAAACCAAGAACGTTCTTTGTAAGCGGTCAAAGAGCGCTCTTTGACTGTGCGTTCAGCACAGTCAATGACCGGTGTTTCAGGGCTAATCGCTGTTCCCGCCTAATGACGTATCTCAGCATGTTCTTGTTGTTGCTTAGTCACATGATCGCTGGACCTGTTGTCAGCGCCACCTAAAAGAGATATGGCGACCTGACCGGAAATAGCTCCCAACTGGCGATATCGTGATCTCTTTGCAGTTTTTGGTGTCTTTTTGAAACAGCGTTCGAAGCTTTATTGCTTTTAGTGTTCAAAGAATGATCCAAAAGAATGCTCTTGCTAGCCGCCTTTGATGTTACCTCGTGCTTTGCTCAGAGGATGAGCGAGCTTACAAAGAACGTTCCTGTTTTGAACTGGCCATTACTTGTGACTTAGTGAACTACTTACTTACTAAGTTAGTTACTTACTAAGTTAGTATCTCAACAATTTACTTAACTAAGTTAATACTTCACGTACAGAACTTCAATTAGAGCAAAACTTCCCTTCAGCTCAAGCGTTATTTATTCGATGGCACAAATTACAAAATCAAACTCACTCTCGTATCTTCACAATTAATAATAAGCAAATAAAGGAGCTTTTTCACTCCATCGGGTGTCCGATCAGCCTTGAACCGGACGTTCGACCCGCCAGAAATGGAGTGAAAAGGCCTCGTCCGACCGGCCTCAAGCATCCGACCGTTTGGCTCCACATCCCAGTGACAAAACATCAACCAATCAAATGGTCTTCCACGGGTTACCTAGCACTCTTAACTCGTTCCTGATCTCATACTAGGATTGTTGAAAAGGGAAATGTGTAAGTTATAAGCAAAAATGGTTGCTGTTTCCGGAAACACAAGTTCGGCACCATTGATTGGCTCCAAATTAGTCCAGGATGGCGCATTCGACAGATCTGTTTGGAATGAAAACAGATCCGAGTTCCGACGCCAAATCAAACGCAAACTGTGTCCGGTCCGCCTCGGACTGGACGCAGGCGGACCGGACTCCCGATGGAGTGAAAAACCGTCTTCAGTTCAGATTCGTATCCGTTATGAGTTAGCTTCTTCTACTCATTACTGTTTGTGAAGTCTAAATAGCTGTTCCCACCAGTTGTATAGTATCCTCTGATGTAATTTGTTTGCTCTTATTTAGCGAACTAGATCAGCTGTGTTCAGATTATATTTTATCATGCCTGGATTTCCTACAGACATGATTTTACTTCTAGATAACGACCGAGTCAAAAGATGCCTTCTGACGCAAAAGCCAAGCGAGCGGCCCAGAAAAAGGCAAGAATGCTTAACAAAGCAAAGAATGCCGACAGTCCCGCCGGGAGCAACACTGGCTCAGGGCCTAGCAGTCTAAATGGAGACAGTGCGCCTTCAACCCCCATGATGTCTGCCAATAATTCTACGAGTGAGTCCCAGAGAACATGTCATTCGCATATGGTTATCGGGCTTTTAGATTGTGTTGCTTGTCAGCGGCAGTGTCTAAATCATCAGGCTCTACGGGTGAATAGAAGGCGACCGAGATGGCTGTCCGATCCTGGGGATGGACCCCACCCCTAAATGTGACAGCATACAATCTCAATTATTATAGGAACCCATCAGCTCTCGCATAGTACTCTTTACCCTTTTGTGGGTAGTTACCTATATTTTGCGTTACTCTTGCTCTAGATGACTTGGCGGCGTTGAACACCAAGATGGGTGATCTGGACCTGATGTCTGAGCATCGAGCAGTGACAGGGACTTTGTCCTCGCATCCGGATGCTCGTGACATTCACATTGACTCTATGTCAATCACGTTTCATGGCGCCGAGTTGCTGGTGGACTCTCGTTGTGAGCTCAACAATGGTAGACGCTACGGCCTGATTGGTGTCAATGGCTGTGGTGAGTGATTTGCCCCCCCCCCTCCCACCCACCACATTCAGCTGGCTCCGATCATGCTCCCTGATCAGCGGTTTCATATTTGACAGTCTGGTGAGCTATAGGGACTAATTTTTTTCTTAATCCATGACTCATCTTTAATGGGTTCAGAAATTATTTTAATGTTTTAGCAAACTGCTCCAACTGGTGGATTAACCCTAGAGTGGACATTCTTGCCATGTGAATGACCCCAGAGGCCAAGATTTATTGTGCTGGTTGACCATCAGCGCATAAAGAGTGTGTAGTCACAGCGCTAGTTCTATTGTAGGCAAGTCTAGTCTGCTTTCTGTGTTGGGTAACAGGGAGGTGCCTATACCTGAACATATAGATATATTTCACCTGAAGCGTGAGATGCCACCCAGTGACAAGACCGCGCTCGAGTGTGTCATGGAGGTCGACGAGATGAGAGTGAGGCTGGAACATGAGGCCGAGGAGCTGGCGATGCGAGGTGGCGATGATGAAGGTAATCTACTCCCCTGTCCTGCGTATGCTTGCTCCTCTAAGACTGGTGAGACAATCTCCAGCTGGTGTCTTTTACTAGCAGCAAATCTGGAGACACCGCCGATCTGCGGCAGACAGCCCGCTCTGTGTTACTAACAAAGCAGCCGGCTTTATGATGAGCATATAATTCTATGTAAAGTTGCCTACACTCTGTCTATGGAAGCCCAATATTCTGTGTCAATTATACTTGCGTTGCGAAATACTAGTTCCTTTATCAGAACATGTGAACCAAGGTGAAGTGATGGCTTAGTGGATAGTGCGCTTGTACTTGAACCAGAGGCCCTTCACCCTTTTCAGTTTCAGATTGCGGTGTTAAATAAATCGACAATTTCCATGTAAAACACGATCTTGGTTGCCTTCTCCTTGTCAGCGGCGGTGTCTAAATTCTTGGGCTCTGCTGGTGAATAGAAGGCAACAAAGACAGCTGTCCGATCCTGGGGATGCGCCTACTGGCTCAGCCCTATATGTGACGGCGTACAATTGATTTTACCTATGGTTGATGCACATTGGTTATTGAAGTGATCGCTTCGATGTACATTGAGGACTCACTGTATGTGTGATTTCTTGGGGCGCTTTTTGTGACTGTGATGTAAATGCCGCTTCTGTCCCTCACTCAGAGGCCCACGATCGGTTGATGGAGCTGTATGAACGCCTAGATGAGTTGGATGCGGACTTGGCTCTGGTTCGAGCTGGACAAATCCTCGACGGTCTTGGCTTCTCCAAGAGCATGCAACACACTGCTGTCAAACACTTTTCTGGTATGTCGATCCGGAAAGTTTGAATATTATCGCTGTGAACGCCTCGTCCCGCTTTGATAATCAACCACAGTTCATTTCCATTGTTCAAATCTGTACTGCGCATCTTGGCTCCATGTTACATCCATAAATTTATTTAAATCATTTAATAGCTGCTTTACGTAATCTATATATTATGAGCTTTATGAGCTTTTCAGTGTGAGTAAATGTATGGCTGACAGCTCATAGTTGTTTGGCTCCCAAATGGATGCATGGATTCTGAATTGATTTGCTGTCCCAGGTGGATGGAGGATGAGAATCTCTCTAGCCAGGGCTCTGTTCATAAAGCCCGCACTGTTGCTGCTGGATGAGCCTACAAACCACTTGGATCTGGAGGCGTGTGTGTGGTTGGAGCATGAGCTGAAGAACTACAAACGAATCCTCATTCTCATCTCTCACTCACAGGACTTCCTGAATGGAGTGTGCACTAACATCATCTTCATGGACAAGAAAAAGTTGACTTACTTTGGAGTGAGTGCCCCCTTCCCTGCTGCCATCATATGCTGAGTCACAGGATTTTGTTTTAATTCATCAGATGAAGCGGAAAACTGCTAGCTAAGCTCATTGCTGTCCAGTAGCTAAGTTTTAGCGGTATTCAAAAGAATGGTTATGGTTTGGTTGGCCTATAGCCGTCTGTCCTATAATGCCTCTGCTGTTCTGCAAGCCTCTCGTTATTCACATCGTAGGGAAACTACGACCAGTATGTACAGACAAGGTTTGAATTGGAGGAAAACCAGCAGAAGAGGTACAAAAAGGAACAGGATCAGATCGCGCACATGAAGGTAAGCAGTCATGACGGACTTCCTGTAGCCGATCTCTACAGCGCCTGACGGATTGCTTGGACTTAAATTGCTGTCGAGAGATAAGTGGTGGAAATTGTTGTGTTTTACGGTCTGTTTGAACAGGAACTTCTCATCGTATTGAGTGTGTGGTATGATGAGTGGCTAGCTATCGGTG
>Ga0224501_10000596_pt1 | contig 28691 bp, 32 predicted proteins | sample SF_Oct11_sed_USG_4_FD_169105 | JGI IMG/M metagenome (GOLD analysis project Ga0224501, IMG submission 169105) | Sediment microbial communities from San Francisco Bay, California, United States - SF_Oct11_sed_USGS_8_1 | ecosystem: Environmental > Aquatic > Marine > Sediment | place: USA... | reverse complement strand
ACCATTAACAACAGACTCCAGTGTTATTTCGTATGCTCCAACTCCTGTCCCAAAAACCTGAACGACGTAATCGCCTTCTAGTGGTTCTGGAATGTAAATCTCTTGGGGTTCAGTACCTGGACCAGTATATGTCGCTCCAGTAATCTCATTGAGCGTTTCTCCTGAATCAGAATCAAATCCGACTCTTCTTCCGAAAGGATCTGTCACCATTATGTTGACGGGTGAATAGGCCGCGATTCTCAAGGTCGATCCTGAGAGCGTGTAGAACTCCAAGTTCTTTTCTTCCCAATACTCTGAACTATATCTTATTGGTGTAGCATCGCATTGATCGCCTGATGGACCAAGAGCCATGACCGACCAAGAATTGTCATCATAATCTTCGGGTGTACCATCGCCATCAGGATCAGTTCCAGGCACATCTTCAACGGATATTCCAATTGCGTGGCCAATTTCATGCATCAAAACAACAGTCTCAACGTCATCGTGTGTGCGAGCATTTGAGTCTGCCCAGATATCGTTTGTTTGATCCGCAATGAATATGTAGTTCCCGGCGTTGGTGTTGCCATATGAGTATCCATGGGCATTCCCAGTGGCGTCAACTGTTCCGTAAAGAATCCACTTTTCTTTAAGAGTATACTTGGCATTTGCTATGTTTCCTTGGGCGCGATCATCAAGCTTCCACACATCATTGTACTGGTTTTCATACTGCCAGAATTCAGTGGCATCAACGCCTTCATCCAACGGGATTTCGTCGTCTATGAAGAAATACACGTAGATTCCGTTGTCCGTGAAATACTGATGAATGTATTCCAATGCAGAGTCTGAAGGCTCGTGTCCAGTCATATAATCAACCTCGAAGTAAACTACCCATTTTAGGGAGTCGATAAAAATGCTCCTCGAAGTGAACGCTGTTGCGCCCTTATTATCTGTAACTGTGAGAGTCACTGTATAGGGTCCGCTGGAAACATATGTGTGATACGTGACCGGATCATCTTCGGTTACTGTGGCTCCGTCTCCAAAATTCCACGAATAACTAACTATAGTTCCGTCAGGATCATAACTTGGAAGAGCATTGAACTCAGCATTTGATTTTTCACATATTATGTTTGGAGTGAAGCTTGTATCAGGTCCGCTGAGAACGAAATGTGCTTCTGGGAATTGGGTTACGGTAACTTCGACTGGTTGACTCCAAGAGTCCAGCTCGTTGTTGTCTGAAACAAGTACTTTTGCAGAATAGTCTCCTCCTTGGCTGTAAACGTGAACCCTAACGGAATCCGATGTCCATTCTGTCACGCCGTCTCCATAATCAAAGCAGTATATCTCAATCCAACCATCTGAATCATAAGATTGAGAAGCGTCAAATGTCACTGGAGATCCTAGCTCCTGTAAAAGGGGAGTAGCTTCTAGAATGGCCACAGGTGAACCTGGTATTGAAAGAACGGTGATTTTTACTTCAGTGCACCAATCGCTTTCCAGACCATAATTGTCTTTTACCATGAGCTTGGCCCAATATTCATCTGATGCGCTATAATTATGAGTGTCTGCTACGGTGGGGTAGTTGAGCCAGCCGCTGTTTTGACCATCTCCAAAATCGAAGAAAAAAGCCACAATTTGGTCGCCATCAGGATCATATGAATTTATGCCATAGAACCAAACATGAGCACCAACACTCACAACCGGCGGATCAGGGTCAACGTCAAGCACTGCGATTGGCTTTTGATTAACGTCGTAATAAGCTGTATATGTCCCAGCTTCACTCACCGATATCGTTGTACTTTCTTCATCGTTGCTCCACTGCCTGAAAGTGTGTCCACTTGGATCAAGGTTTGGAACGGTGAATTCGTTGGTTCCTACCAGACCCGTAAATGTGCGAGGAGTGGAGACTCCTGCAGGCGAGATTAGAACGCCTGGATCAGTTCCCTCGCTGTAGCAGTAGGCAGCGATAGTCACATCGTATGGTGGCAACGGAGAATCTTTGTAGACTGCTCTGAGGGTCCCATCGTAGCTAACATACACGTCTGTCTCAGGACCGATATTTGGGTTCGGCACCCAAACTCCATCAGTCGTCTCCCAATGATCGAACAGATGTTGTGGAGGAGGATAATATTTCGCGTAATATGGGGACCCACTAACCATCTTTTGTATGTTGTACGGAAGGGGAAGTGAATAGGCTCCAGTGAAATCCATCGTGCCAAGATTGGCAGTTGAACCATCAAGCTCCCTAGATTCTAAGTGAATTGTGGCTGGGACTTCTTCGTAAACTGCAACCAGCAAAGCTGGACTGGGCCCATTGACGTACACATTTACCCCAGGTAAAGGCATAGATGCATCTTGTACGTAGATACCGCCACTGTATTCCCAGTGATGTATCACATGCCGAGACGGTGGAATGAAAAACGCTTGATAGGGAAGTGGGCGCGTGTCTCTAGTCACAATTCGCGGAAGATTGGGAACTGGAGGTTGAGGAGGCGACTCAGGTTCAACAGTCATTGTTCCAAGATTTTGAGTGGAATTGTCCAGCTTCCTGGACATCAGCGTGATGTTGACTGCCTCAGCTCTGACAATGGTTACAAACGTCAAAATAGTTGCACAGCAGATTAAGCCGATCATTAAAAATGAAAGCATTTTCTTCATTTTCCTTTCTCCTAATCTCCAATAGTTCAATCTGAAGATAAAATTTGCGGAACAAGGTTCTATAATATCATTCCTAGCACCAAACTTAAGACATAGAGCCTTCCCCAGCATTATCTTTTCTTTACTTATTTTCGTCTTCAGATGAGACCCAACAACTAAGGAGATAACCTCTTTGATCTCGCTAAGTTCTGACTTATGGTGTTTTTCGAGGAATTTTCTTCCATTGTTGAATGAGTATTGGGCAACAATTTGCATGAATATAGTTCTAACGATAGCGGAAGTATTATAAAACGGTCGACTTCTAGGTTCTCAATAATTTCAGCTTGGACGCTTTGCAGAATTGTCTGATGCTTATTTGCGCGCACTAGCTAGAAGAGTCAGCAGGACCTTCAGCCCAGAATTGCATTTTTTTAAGTTCCTTTTGAGAAAGCTCTCGCTTCAATATTTCAAGCCGCTGCAAGCCAAGTTCGGCCATCTCACGGCCTTTGCTCGTCAACCTGTTTACACGCTTAATTCCGCCGCCTAACCCTCGACCATAAACCCGCTTCCTCCAAACCAAGCCGCCATTCCTCAACCAGCTCAGCAGCCGACACAAATGAACAGGATGCAGCCCCACAGCCTTAGCCAAAACACTATTTGAAGCTTCACCCTTTTGCAAGAGAGCAATCAATATCCTGTCGCAAGGCGTAACAAAAAACTTCTCAATTTCCCGGTCCGTCACTTCACAACCCAGCCTCTCAAATCTTCGCCTTCCTCTTCAAGGCAGAACTTTGAAAACTGGCCATAATTCAGCAGCCACTCGATAACCTGAAACTTCGTGACGCCCTTATAATAACCGCCAAAGCCAGCGCGAATCTCGTGAGGCTTTCTTTTCCCATTTGCACACGTAAAAACGAATAAGCCGCCTTTCTTCAGCATCCGAAGCGCATTAACAAAACTCACTTTAGCAAAGCAATCATGCTCAAACATCTCCGTAGAGACTACGGTATCAAACATTTCATCAGGATACTTCAAATCTGAAGCAAAAGCCACCAGGTCCACGTCTGGACCTTCACGCCAATCCACACCAACATAACAGCAGTCTTCAAAGAAGGGTCGTGGTGAACCATTAATATTCAAGCTGCCAAGCTCCAAAACTTTCGCATCCCTAAAATTTCTTGGAAACTGTGTCTTAACTTTGGCTAGAAACTCGAGGGCAGCTTCATGCAAGCTTTTCGAGCCCCCACTCAGGCAAATGTCCACAGAGTACATCGCCATGCAGAAACACCTTAAACCCAACCTTCTGAGCCTCATACAGAAACAGCTGGTCGTGACCGCCGACCTTCACTCTAAAACGGTGAACGTCATAAACGAACCGCAGGCCACTCTCGAAAACTCGCCTATGAATCAAGCAGCAGCCAACACCAGCACAAACCATGCCCGTGAAGACTTTGCCCTCAAGCTTTGCTTTGTCGTAAACGTTTACTATTTCAGGCGGATTACCAGGAGGCCTATCTCTGAAGTAGCCAGCCATCATCTTCAAAACGTCATCACGATGGTTCGGGTAAACACCTAGGTTGATGTCAGCCCTTGGGCAATATAGCCTTCTGAAAGCATGCCCGGGAACTTGGATATCGCCTTCAACTATCCACAGGTAATCCCAGCCTTCACACAGGCACTTGTCGACAAGAAAGTTAGAGGCTTCAACAACACCACGTACATCCTTATCGCTGGTAGGAGTGTTAACAACGATTTCATAATTTATGCCAGGCATATCTTGCATGGCTGCTTTTATGCTGTCGACTACAACATCGCGAAACTGAATATAGTAGCTGGGCTCCGTCAACGGAATGCCCACTAAGACTTTGACTTTTTTCCTTTCTTCTCCGTTTTCTCTAAAGGGCTTGGCTTCGGTTCTTCAGCTTCAGGCTTAGTTTCTCCTTCAGCTTTTACTTCTACCATGGCGGGCTTAGGCTTTTCAATCTCAACCTTTTCCAGCCAAGTCTCGCCCTCGTACGAAGTTGGGAGATCCACTATCTCGCCAGGCAAGTGATGAACGCCCTTGGCGTCTGTGAAGCCATGCACTTTCGGTAATATCTTGAATTTCACGGTTCGACCTCCATCATTGTTTTGTAGAAAAACTACGAAAGGGGAGAAGGGAGACTGGATTAACCTGGTCCCGCTTAAGTCAACCCAGTCAGTTCACAAATGCTGGTGGGTCGTTTGACGCGCGGGACCACGACCTCGAAAACCTTCCCGAAAGTGTTCATGCTTCTGTCTTGCTGCATGAATGTGGATAAGTCTTGACCGATTACGGCTTCAAAGTTTTCCTGCCCAGGCTCAACGATAGCCGCGCTTGTTAAGGCGCCGCCGCTGGTGTATAAGTTGTCGCTGACGTAGATGCCGGCTGAAAAGAGATCCTTGATCACATCAAGCCATTTAACAGCCGTGTTAGTCACTAGGGCTCGAAGTTTTGCAAGCCAAGAACTTCGCAGTATAAGAGCGTAAGGTCCATAGTGTCCGTCGGTTTCAAGTTCTCCGATCGCAGCGCTACAATCGGTCAGGCTGTTTGCTGGCCACGCTCCAGCGCTGGCCTTAGTGTTTCTTCCCGTGGCTGTCATTACGCCCTCGATTCCGAGAGCTCGCCAACCGGTGTACTCTCCCGAAAGCAAGAGTTTGTCTTCCTCTTCTGCGCATTGTCTTGAAGCGTTCTCCACGCTGCGAGTGTCAATCGGTATTCCGCCGTTGCGAGCCGCAATTATGTCTCTCCAGTTCAGCTTGAACCCTTTGGATATCACAGGCACCTTAACATCGAAGCCCTCGAGCTCGATTCTGTCAAAAGAGTCTGTATCACCGTTCATGTCGATTGTCGCTGGGCTCATGTCAGTTTCCTTATAGCCCCTGACTGTTTTGAAGCCTGCATGAGGCAAACGGAACACTGGAAACAGTCTACGCCCAACGAGTAAGGGCCTCACTGTTTCGACAACTCGGGTGTCGATGTATCGGATCTCCTCGTCAGTCAGAGCTCCAGTTTCTAAACCCACTTTTCTCAAAGTCTTCATACAAAATCACTCCTAGCTTGCGGCAGCAGGCTCAGCGTTCTTCTTGTAATGCACTAGAATCTCTGCGTCGACAGTGACGTTGCTTGATTCCCAAGCCCAGCCGATAACGGAGCCTTGGGCGCCCATGGCGCCAACGGTTTGCTTGGCTACCTTGCCGTCTGCAGCTGAGACAAGAGGATCTCCTCGAGTAACGTTTTCGCTGGCCAGAAGCGTCAATTTCGCGATGCATTCACCAACAATGATTCTGGCTTGGTCTCCGACAGCATATGCTTCTGACTCGAGCTTGTCTGGAGCTACGTCCAAAATGCCCTCAACATTGTCAGCTTTGGCACCAGCCTCTTTCACCGTTCCGTCAACTGCATCAAAAATTACGAGTCTTCCTGGAAGCATCTTGGCTGCTGTTGCATTCGCGCCTATTTCCATCTCAGCAGTTAACGGGTTTCCGGCTACTAGGATCTGATTTGCCGGTTTAGGTAAAAACTGTGGCATGTCTAAGCCCTCCCAGCTGCTGCCTTGCGCTTCTGTTCAGTGACAACGCTCAAGTCGCCGACAGTCAAGCCATCGTCCCTGCCTTCGTCAGCACCTACAGGCCCGAGATGAGACCCGAGATGAATATTCTTGTACGTAGGCAGCTTAGCCTGGTCCAGCGTCAATCGAATGCGCTGCAGCTCCTCGAGAGATTTGCCCGCGAGATCCTCGATCGTGAATTTGCTTCGGGGCAGTATCTCGCCAATGAGCTTGCCCTTTTCTTGTGCTTCCAGAACATCATTTGCCGCTTTAAGCTGCACAGCTAGCTCGCCAACAGTCCTCTTGAGATCCTTGACTTCTGTTTTGAGAGCTGCATTTTCCGCTAAGGCCTGGTCTATGCTCATTTTTGCAGTCGGATTCGGATTCGAAGCGTCGCCTTCAATTGGAACGCATTTCTCTCCATTCCATTTTTCCTTACCAACTACGCATCCGTGCTCATCTTTCTTTTCAGACTCACCAGTTTGATTATCAGGCATTCTTTTTTCCTCAGCATTTTCGCTATTTATAACGCCCCGTCGTGGTGGCGTGCATCATCATCTCGACACAATTCTACCACACGATTTCCTCGAGTGATTATGATTCAAGGAGTCGCCTAGCACGTTCAATCTCTTTGAAAGGATCCGCTGAAGGCGTCGGGACCGCAGGCTTCTTTTTGGTGTCAGTTGTGGCTCCAGCCTTGATTTTTTCCTGCAGAATATTTTCAAAAGCCCTGATTTGCGCGTCCAAAACCGTCAGCTGACCGCGAAGCTTCGTTTGTTCTTCTTCAGTCAACTTTGTGCTAGGATAGAGAACATCCATTATTCTGTCTCGCTCTTTCGCGAACTCGGCAATTTTCTGCTTAATCTCCTCGAGAGACATTTCGTTAGCGGCGTCAGCAGTCTTTTTGTGCTCAGCAAACCATGCTTTAGCCTTCTCTATCGTCCAGTCTTTCGCTTTGCTGAAAAGGTAGCTTTGAATATCCCAATCTTTGCCATACTTGCAATAGACAGCCTTGATGCCCTGCTCTTCGCTCACGACAATAGTACGGCATGTATCGCTGGCCTCTTTATGTCCGCTTCGAATGTACTCTTCAGTTTCTTCCCACGGGTCAGTAGCAAATTTGCGAATAAAAGAATCTACAGCTATACCGCAGAAAGGCGATCGGCAACGACCAACAGGCACGCCAGCAGCCACATGATTCATTAGGATGTTTCTCTGCACGAAATCGTATTTTTCGCCTTTAAATAGTCCAGGAGTTTCATCGAAATCGTAGAAGAAGCCAATGCTAACATCTTTACGTTTACCAGACTTAACATCAGCTACAAAGTTTGGCTTCGCTTTTTTCTTGTTAATCCTAAGATTTCCCTTTATACCGCTGATTTCATCACAGAAGAATGGTTTTTCAACCCTGCCCACTATGTCTTTGCGGTCAGTAACAATCAAAGTGTCCGGATGCTTTTCCGGCACTATCCAAGCGCCTTCAGCTGTCCAGGCAGCTTCTTTCAATTCTGCAGCTGGCTTGTACGCTTTGCCTTCTGGATAAGGGAAAACTCCTTCACGAGCAATAATAGCTGGCACTATTAGAAAGTCGTCGGAATCTTCGATGATTTTGGTGGCGTCGACCTCAGCCAGGCTTATTCCTATCTGCCTCATTTTCTTCTTTTTCCTCCTTTTCTTTTGATGACTGTAAAACCGGCTCCTGCTTCTGCAGCAAACCGGGAACGACATCGCCCTCAGGACTAGGCAACGCGTCTAAAGGCGGGTCCATACGAGCTCGCAGCTCATTAACCGTCAAAAACTTACTACGTACATCATCAGCCCTAGCGCGGTTCAGATCCGCTGTGCTTTTGTCAAGCTCGTTCATCTCGAAACCGCCAGCCCAACGAATCTCGTAATCCTCAACCTCTGGAATCTGGCCTGTTTCCATGAGCAAGTCGATTAGCTGCCAAAGATACGGCTCGTATAGGCTCTGCAAATCAGAAATTAGCTTGAAATATTCACGCTCGTTCACGTCGCTGCCGGTTAATGCTCCAGCCTGGGCACCTCGCAAAATAGCCAGAGGAATACCACTCGCCGCGCTTATGTTTTCCATTATAGGTACGTAGTAGGGCTCAGGGTTCAAGGCTCGACCGGCTAAGCCTTTGAACTCAACCGTCTGCTTCTCGTTGTGCAGAAAATACGTGCGAGACTGCAAATTCTTAAATTGTTGACTAGCCTCAAAATCGTCCAGCTGCTTTTTAGTGGCGCCTTGAAGCTCGATGTCTGGGAAGCCGCTGCCATAACGGAACATTGTTTGTCCCATGCCCCAGCGAACATTCCGCAGAACAGTCAAATCGTCATAAACCGACTGCAAGGCACTCAAACCCTTGTATGGATGGTCCAGCAGTCGAGTCGCGAAATGAATCACGCGGCTGTAATGGACCTTAGTTTTCTCGGCGCCTTGCCCTCTTGAGAGTTCATACAAAATAGGAAGACCAAAACGTGAGCTGTCTTTGTCCTTGTCCTCGTCAGACATTTGCACCGTAAACGTCAATGGGCTATAAACAGCCAGGTCCTTAATTTCCTGAGGTTTTTCAACACGAGACTGAAGGCTTTCTCCGTGGTCAACGAAGCCTATGACTACGATTGACCAGCCCAAGAGACGCTCAAAAACCGCGGCCTGAGTAAAAACAGCCTTAGCGTTTAAGCTGCTGAGAACCTTCTGCACAGCCTTATCAAACTCAGGATCCGGCTTCTCAGCAACCTCAACAACTTCAAACCAATTATCAAAAACGTCATGCGCCACCTGAAAAACAATGCGATGGGCTACAGGCTCACGTTTAACGGCAAAAAGCAAGTCAGCGTCAGTGACCGGATCGCCAAACTTTGCCTGGCTAGACTCTCCCGCGCCACGGATGCCTGGAGAGTCTGCTGTTTCAGTTGCGACTTTACGTCTGAGAAAGGCTAAAGGATTCCAGCGCATGACAATCTAAAAGGAAAAATTGCTGTAACTTCGAAAAGAAGGTTATTAGGAGTTTGTTTAATTAAATGAACTACTAATAAGCCTTAAAAACAATAAAAAACCAAGAACATATGATTTACTTGCGCCTAACCAAGCAAATGCACGAAATTCTCAAACTCCATCTGCAAGGCCTATCAGCATACAAAATCGCTCGCAAGCTTAACCTGGACCCGCCAACAGTTTACGCCAGCCTCAAATCAGCCAAACAAAACTTTGCACAAGCAGACAAAATGATCACAGAACTAAAAGCATTAGGCTGGCCCTTGAAACTGCCCGAAATAGAGAAGGAAATCAACAGCAAAGCCAAGCAGAAACGCACAGCGAAACAACAGCCGACGCCTGTAGAAGAAATCGCCTTCAAAACTGGATAGAGAGGAGGTGAAAGCCCACAATGAAGAAACCAATCATTTTTGTGGCCGCAGTTTTAGCGCTCTTGTGTCTAACTATAGGAGCCTTGACTCCTACGGTCTGGGCTCAAGACGAAACACCTGAAACTCCCGAAGCCACCACAACCTTAGGCTGGATAGTTGTGGCTTGGCTTTTCTACAGCATTTTAGGGCTTCTGGCAGCAACCAGCACCGGACAAACTTTTGACGGAATGAAATTCGCAAAAACGCTTCTCATAACGCTGATTGTGGCAGTTATCGCTTTTGCTTTAAGGATACAGCCAGCAACAGCAGTCACTCAATACGGCGCCATAATCGACCAAATTGTAACGATAATAATCAACACAGGACCAGGCATGATGCTAATCTACGCATTAGAAAAACTCTGGAAGATGATAGTTGCATGGAAAGCAAAATGGGAGCAAGCTAGACAGGCAGCCACAGGACCAGGACCCCCACAACCAACAGCCTAGAATATTACTTTTCCTTCCCCTTCTCCTGTTTTCTTTCATCTCTGTTTTCTTGCGGAAGAATCTGCCGAGTTCTGTAAAGTTATGGGTTAGTTTTATTTGTAGATTACTATTCCAGAGCTTTATTCCATAAGATTTTTATTCTGTCAATTTGAGTCATAGACAAAGCTAAATTAAGAGTATTACACTAGAATAATATGGATGCCTAATTGATGGAGCAACGAACTGATAGAGAAATTCTTACAAATCGTTTGCTCATGTTATTTCTGATTGACCAAACCCAAAGGAAAGGTTATAGAATTACTGGTAAAGTGAAACTCATGAAGATGATTTTTCAAGCTCAAACCAAGATGGTAAAGGATAGAGTAAAAGCTTTTGACTATTTATTTTACCGATGGGATTTTGGTCCAATGAGTAATGAAGTACTGAAAGACTTAGAATGCATGCTTAACAATGACCTATTAGAAAAGCAAGGAACATATATATTCATAAGTAATAAAGGACGTGAACTTCTAAAGCAATTTTCTGGTCTTCTAGAGACAAACCGAGAGATTCTAGGATATATGAATAGAACTGTCAACGAATTTGCTTCATATTCTGGAAAAGCAATAAAAGAAGTGACTTATGATATACCGCTTCTGTTCGGGGAAAAGCTAATTCGTCATACTAAGCCTTCTGACCAAATCTTAGGTAGGATTGAACGAGATGATGCACGCTCGTGGTTTCTACTCGATGATGATTCTGAAGAGACTCTGTCACTTTTGATGGACAAGAAAGCATGTGAGGCTCTTGAAAGAGGAATTGCTGACGCTAGGGTCGGGAAAATACAAAAATATCAGCCCGTAAACTAGAAACCTCTATATGAAATACTTCTATGAGAAACTGAAAATAGTATGACGTTGTTTGAACCATGCTTCTTACAATCCTTACACTTTATTAAAGCATTAAACCCAAATCTTCTACATTCCTCACAAATGGCAAATACGAGTCTGTAATCCCCCACTCTAACGATTCTTTTACCTTTATGTTCCCGTGCAGACACACGTTTTGAATTGTAAGGATTCTCGAAAAGGACTTCTGAAATCACCTTGTCTATACGCTTTCTTATAACATTATCCAATTTGTGAATGTCGTCTCGAAACGCATCTGTAGCACGGCATTGAAACTTATACACTTCAACCAACACTTTGTCTAAGATGATGCCTTTTTAAGTCTTCTTGACGGTGTCCATTTCCACTTTCACTTCTAGCTTCAAAAGCATGAGCTTCAACTCGCTTGGTATGGCTATACTGAACAACTATTGCAGAATAACTAACCATTCCACCCTTAGCTCTATTTGACTTCAAAGCAACTATGTTATTTGTTGGGCTTGACTCCTTCACACAGGTCAACTCCATCAAAAGGATGTTTGACTTGAACGACCGTATCCTCTCGATATTGAGAGCTTTACCATTTCTACTATTTAAATTTTACTACGCTTGACAGTAAGATTTATAAATTAGATAGTAAATATGGATAGTAAAAAACAGTAAAGAGTTGACCCGTTTGAAAGTTGGAAAATATGAAATTCCCGACATGCGCATATATCCTCTATTATTTGAGGCTACAAAGAAACTTTATGAACAATTCAAATCTGAAGAAGCTCCTGACCAACTTGTAGCAGCCAAGCTATTAGACCACAAATCAGTGAGTGGCGCATTCCTAAGAAAACTTGCGTCTTTGAGAGCTTATGGTCTCATCGAGAGCCGAGGGATAAAAGTTACCGTACTAGGGAAAAAACTTACCTATGACCCTAGTGAAGAAGAGAGGAACAAGGCTCTGAAAGAGACTATACTAAACATACCATTGTGGAAAGAATTTTACAGTAGGTGGCAAGTAAACCCTCCAACAACTAACTTTTGGGTTCAATTAGCCAAAATAACTGGTTTGGAAGCTCCCGATGCCCAAAAAATCGAGGAAAACGTCAGAAAAGCTTATTTAGACGATTCAAGATACTTAAAACCAGAAAAAGAACAAGAAAAAGGTGTTTCTGCTGTGAGTGAAGATAGCAAAGTTGACACATCCGCAGCAATTTCAACATCCCTAGAAAGACAAGCAAGCATAGTTCAGAATCTTATCAAAGAGGGTGCATATGACATAGCTAAGCAGTTCATTGATTTCATAAAAGCTAAGGAAAAGGAAAACTCGAACGAAGACTAGTCTTTTCTCACTCCGTATTTTTACATGCTAAAACGTTGACAATAAAGACAAGTCAGCTATGTGATTCGCTATGAATCTCACTTGTCTTGGCACTCCAATTACAATGCATGAAATTACTCAAAGCCCATTTCCAACCAACCTTGTCGGCCAGACGCTCACCTATCTCATTCTGCATACGCTTATTCATGCGGTTAATCCTACGACTAATATGATGATATTTCAAGCCGTAGCGCCTTACGCGAGCGTGGATCTCTTTAGGCGACAACCCGTCAGACCCGGCAGAACGCAGGACGTCTAGAATAGCTTGGTCTCGGCTGTCCTGGCAGACCATGTCAACCAAATATTGACCCTGAAAATCCATTAGGTGCCTAAGCCCGTAGCTGAGGCCTCTGAGCATGCGTTTTATTTCTCGAATATCCTCACTATTACGGCGAACAAGCGTCTTAATCCACTTGTATTTGCCATGTTTTTGCTCTGGAGAACGACGCTTTTTAACATCAGCCTTAGTATTTGCTGCCAAGACTTTAGCAAAGCCTCCATGAGCAATGTATAGCATATGCTGGATGTACGTGGTTTAATATAGACCAAACAACCTCACAAATACGCAGTCTTAAGAAGCGCCTAGAAAACGAAGCTTTCAACAAAAAAAGCATAGTTTAAGCCTCTTCCCGCAACATTCAAAAACAGTTTTAACAGCAAAACACTCCAAACCACGTACATCCCTAAGCCACATAATCCTGCATGCTCCTCTGGCCCTCAAGCTGCTGCCGCTCAATACTGAAAAGCTTCTGCAAGGCGCTAGTGAGCTCTTCCAAGTTAGTATTCATAGCTTCAACCTTGCCCTCTAAAGCCTTCACACGCTCAGGCATAAGCAAATATTCGATTGCAGAGTCTCGGCTAAGATGGTCAATTTCGCCTTCCAACTCTCCAGGACTGTGGTCCATCTTCCGCTTGCCCGTGCTAACTGTGAAATACCTGCTGAGCAGCTGAGCCACCGGATCGTCAACACCTAACTCGTAACCTCGACAGATCTCGCCTTCACTAAGCTTGCAGCCATACTTCAGCATCAACGACTTAGCCACGCGATCAGCAAGATTCTTCGCCAAAACAAACAACTCACCAGGATGACGCCCATACAAAGTCTCAACATGCACAATCCAACTGCTACTCGTATGCCTAACCTTAACACCGCACTCCAAACCCAACAAAGCCGTCCAATTCACCATCTCAACACGCCTAAAATCCCCAGGCAAAACACCCTCACTAGCAATTCGGAACCTAACCATACACCTATGCAAACGATACACGCCACTGCCAAAAACGACACCCTCACATGACACGAGAAGTTTTTTACCCTTACTTGTGAGCTCGTAGAAAACAACGTTTGTCCGGACCTTTCTCTTCACTAAACCAGCTTTTTGAAGCTTCTTGAGATAGTAACTAACATGCTGTTTGCTCCATCCGTATATTCGCCCTATCTTGGCTGGGTAATCGCCAACCTCAACACGCTTAAGAATAGGAATAACTCGAGTGCGAACAGTACTGAAGTAAAATTTGACTTTTGACTTTGAAACACAAACCTTTTTACTTCTAGGCTTGGGCGCCTGAGCCAAAGACAGAATCACCTATTTTATTTGAGGCTTCTTGAATGGTCGCGGCGGATCTGAGCAGTCACAGTCACAAGCCCAAACAACTTGTTCCCATTTCCCTTTTCTGTCTGGACCAGGCCACCAAATCCAGCGGCTACCATGCTCACAAGAAACATCAGTTAATCCATGGCCTTCCTTTATCAAGTTAGAGTTTGACATGATTAGCTCTCCTTGAATCTGACGCCTTGGGCTAGGCAGAAATAGTTGCGGTCCGTGTGCTTCTTCGCGATTAAGCCGTCTTTCACCATGTCGTTTAAAGCATTGTTGACTTGTTGAGAGCTTGCGTTCCAGCGTTCTTCTTGGATAGCTTTGACGATATCTCCGAGTCTTACATAGCTGTCAAGCTTGCCTTTCTTAGCAACCGCAAGGACTTTACCGGGAACAGTGTCAGTGTTTATGGTTACGAACTTCTCTGCAGGCAACACGTCAACGATAGTCGTAGTAGACTGCAAACCGACCTGTCTGCTATCTGCAGGTATCTGAGTAGATATAGGCGTAGGCATAAGCCCAAGGTCCTTAATGCCCTCACGAATCTTATCGACAGCTGCAACCTGCTTCCTAAGCGTCTCAATCGTTTCTTTTCCTGTCTCCACTTGACCACGTAGACTCAGAATTTCATGCTTCAGCTCTCCAACATCAACATCCTCTCGGGCGGGATTCGAACCCGCGACCTCATTGTCGTTTGTTAGCATCTCTTTGACTGAAAGTTTGATGTTCGCCTTCTCCTGGAGCTCGCGAACTTGCTGCTTCAGGTTGTCGCGTTCTTTCTCGAGACGCTTAACCGCTGACTCTTCATCTTTCTTGGCTGCTATGGCCTTCGCTATTTCATCACGCAAACCACCTAGGGCATGGGAAAGGTCAGCTGTGAAAGGCTTAGCTTCGATAAGTGGAGTGTCGGCGCCGTGAGGGCATAAGCGCTTGCGAACCGCAACTGTATGTACTCCGGCTTTGTCCGAAACAACAAACTGCCCAGTCTCAAGTTTCATAATCTGCTCTTCCGTTATTGCCAAATGAAGCTTCTTTACCACGTACATTATGCCGGTTTTAGGGTTCAGGTCTGCTGGGCTGGTGAATTTGCCGAAAAGATTAATGTTACACTGACTTAGAGGGCTCTTGTGCAGATCTGCTGGGCGTTGGCTGATAAGAATTGGGAAGACGCCGATTTTGCGGCCATGCTTCGCGATCAGGCTTACTCTCGAGAGGCTTTGCTTGGTTGTAGCATCCCAATTTTGAGGAGCCCATATATCTGCTTCTTCGAGAACCAGGAAGAGCACGCGGCGATACTTCTGCTCGAGACGATAAAGATTCCACAGAAAATTTGAAACAAACTTAACCTGGTCCGCATCATCTTCAATGTCGCTGACGTTTACTACGAGGCTTATGCCCTTCTCCAAAGCAGCCTTAACATATTCGTGAGCGAAAGCCGACTCTAAAGGCAAGTCTTGATAAGGACCACCTATCACGACAACATTGTTATAGCGCGCTTTGAGCGTATGCCACTCGGGAATAGGCTCAATTATGATTACTTGAGCGTGATTAACCAGGACGTCTTCAACAATGTCAGCAGCAGCATTGCTCTTGCCATGGCCACTCATAGCTAATATACTAAAGCGTAAGCCCTCACGCTTGTAAGCGTCAGTGTCGACTGCAAAATCAGAACTCAAACGCAACTTCACGTTCTTATCTCCACGATTTTGATTCCTTTAGCCCGACAATAATCCACGATGACACCTTCAACTTCCGCAGTCGACTCAGCTTGGTCGAAGCGATGGCGCCATTCAGAGTCAGCAAGCAAATCATCCAAAACCTTGCGCCTAACAGCAATCACGCCGTAGCCTCCAGCAACGTGTAAACAGGCCCCAAAACAATCAAAGAAAGGCTGATGCGCCGCGACTTCACGGGCTTAGGCAAACGGACCAGCTGATTAAAACGCATGCCAAAAAGAGCTAGATCTTCCTCGCACCAGCGACACACTTTAAGCTCACTGTCCTGGCTGCCGAAACTAACGTCAAACTCAGCCTCGTTATGCGAAATAGGGCCACAAAGATTACACTGACACATCGTTATTACTCCAAAGTCATACGATGCAGTTTCAAGTCGCGGAGAATCGTTTTCACAGCGTTTAATACGTCAGGCTGCGCCATCTGCCAATGACCACGCAGCACATTGCGGATCTGCTCGTCCGTGGGCTCGAGAAGATCCTGCTCAGAATAGACTAGGGCTATGGCAACTGCCAAAGCAGTGTTCGCCAATTTGATCAACTGTTCAGTGCTGCTCATGCGGAAATAGGCCACAGGCTTGCTCTGGCTCTTCTTAAGTTTGTAGCGGCGATCTAGAAGCAACTGCGCACGAAGAGGCTGCTTGGGCTTGTCAATTAAATCAAAGCGAAGGACCTGAATCCACTCACGCAACGTATCATCGCATTGCACTTCACGGTAAGGCAGCATCACAAGATCAGCAGCCGTAGGCTTTTCCGCAACATTAGCCAAGCTTACGTTGCTCTCCTTCCACAATTTTCCGCTTAGGCCCTCGCTTCTTGATGGCACGGTTTTTCCTGAAATCGTAAACTAATGGTGCCAACCTAAGCCTCCACGCGTTTTTTTGCTTCGTTCAGAAGCTTTCGGAACTCGGCAGCCAAGTCATGTAAAACCGCAGAAATAGCCCTATTTGACATTAGGGGCCTCCTTTATTCTTTGCAATTCTTCAAGGCGAAGGCGAGCCGCTTCACTTACAAACTCTGCAATACTCCGGTATCTTTTGTTATTTTTGATGAACTCTTCAATTTCTTCTACCAGTTCTGTCTTCAAGCTTATGCTTTTAAAATCTGATTTTCCCTGCATTTACATCATCTTTGCGTGATTAATCATGTATGGATGCGTGATAAGTATATAAAATTTCACGTAAAAATCATGTAAAATTAGGGAATAACGCATAAATGCGGCAATGTTGCTTTTGTTACTATTAGTGATGATTTTGAGCGCGAGAGCCTACAAGAATATAAGCATCAAAAGCGAGTTTGCTGAAGCGATAGAACAGTTTATCAAAGAAAACCCTCAATTCGGTTATAGGAGCATTGCAGCTTTTCTCGAAGACTCCTCTCGCAGGCGACTTGAAGAACTCAAAGCCAAAGAAACTCGACTTCCCCGAATGGAACAAATTAATTGCGATGAAGATGGAGTCAAAATTCTTGACAGACAACTTCATCGAGTCGTTGACGTTACTTTCAAACCATCAGGTATAAGATGCAATATTGATGATGCCGACAATTGCGAACACATAAAATTTGCCTTAGAACAGAAAGATGTGCAAAAGATCGTTAGCCAGAAACGTAAAGAAGGATGGAAACTACCAGACGTCTAGGTTTCTATTTTGACTTTTCCTTCCTTCATCATCTGCAGTAATTGTTTGAGGCTAACAGCGAAAAGCCTTTGTGGATAATACTCTAAGAAACTCGACTGAAAAAAAAAGAGGATTGAGTAGAAATGAGGGTCACGTTGTCATGTAATAATCTATTACCAATGTTGCGTTGATGAGGTTTGGATTGTAGAATCTGATGGTGAATGCTGGTCCGGTAATTGTATATGTTTTCGCCACGTCATATTCCAAAAGACTCCAATCAATTGTGTACAAACAGTCTTTCACTTCACTCAATGGAATCTCGTAACCGTTAGGGTCCAAGGCATACGTCCGGGGACTTGGTTGATTGTAACAAGTGGAAATATCAATCATTGTGGTTATCTCTTGCCCCTGAGGCGGTTCTGCAATTACTTCAAATTCTACCCAAGACAGGCTTCCATAGCCGGTCGCATATGGGTTGCCTGGAATCATTTCGTTCCATGTTTCGCCGTGACTGGTACGGTTGTGGGTGGCATTGTATTCCTCGTTCAGATTTGGTTGTAACGGAAACAGGTTTGCTGTTCCAGATTTTTCGAAGAAGTCACTCCTCGTCCCGCCTGTTCCAGTGTAGCCAGCGGCAGTGGTTGTCAATATGCTCTTGTCGTAAAGCATCCAGAATTGCCAACAGATAGATTCTACATTGAGATTGATCCAAACTGTAACATTGAATCTTTGGCCGGTTACGATGCCGAAGGGACCAGAAATCGCACTTAAAGCTACTTCAGAAGGCTCTATCCACATGGTGTTTTCCGTTGGATAAACTATTGGTTTGGATATGGCGAACTCGTCCACATACGCATAATAACGGCCTAGAAAGAACCCTGTTGTAATATCCAGATAGTTAGGAGATTTGAAGCCCAACGTTACTTGTCTGTATCCAGCTGTCATAATGTATAGGTTTCCGCCACTTTCACCTGGAATATCCAGAGTGTATGAGCCTGCACTCCAATTGTAACTTCCTAATGCTACTGGCTTTGTTGGGTCTCCAAATGATCCATAACGCAGAGCCAAATTGAGTAAGTCTTTTACATCTATATACCCATCATCGTTTGGGTCTGCCCAAGGATCATAAGGCTCAATTGGGCCTTTCGCAAATGTCAAAAACAACGCAGCCACAAGCATTGTTGTCAAGACAACGTTCAATAACCCAGAAGGAGTTACTTTCATAATCTATATCACCTCCCTTTCTCCTCTATGTACAATAACACCTTATCCTTCAACTGTGCTCTTTAAGTTTATGAAAGAATTTTCTACACCGAAAAACGCAGCATACAAAACGTTAAAAGCAAGAAAAATTGAAACAGACGCTTCTATCTCATAGTCGCTTCAGGCTTCGAACTGCTTAGGCTTCTATTTTGACTTTCCCTTCCTTCATCATCTGTAGCAGCTGTTTGAGGCTTGTCAGGTCTTGTTCGCTTATGCCTAAGCCTTCGGTTTCTGCACTTTTTCCGCTGTAAATGTTAATGTAAGGCTCCAGCTTGGCGTATTCCCTTTCTATAACGCCAGCGTAAAGCTCAGGTGTTTTGTCGTACGTGCCTCCTATGCTTTCGATTCCGCTCAAGTGCCCCATCATGAACTCTATGCAGTCCTGGTCTATGCCGCGCTCCGGCGGCCTGCTCTCCGTCTTAAACAGTTTACGAAACATGTGCAGCACGAGCGAAAACGGCTCCTTCTTTAGTCCGGCTCGCGTGACGATTGTGAAGAAGCGTACTTCAAAAAGGCCTACGGTCAATGGCTTTCCACGGTTCGTTATGAATATTGTGCCCGGGTCTTTCTTGCCCTTGAGCCACTTCTCCCTTATTGCAAACCATTTCTTCAGCTCCTGGACAGCGTCTCGGCTTATGAACGTGAAGTAGTTTAAGCCGTTGCCCTTGCGCTCGTCAAAATCTATCCGTATCCGCTCATTTCCCGCTTTGATGCAGCCCTGCACGTACGACAGTATGTGATTGAACTTCCTCAGGATCTCGCCTACGCCCTGCCCGCTCTGCAGCATCACCAGGCAGATCGTCCGGTCCCTCTGATTCAGGTGTCCCAAAACTTTTCTGGCGTCTTCGACACTGAACTGCTTAGGCTTGTACTTGCGCTTCTGACGTCTTCCATAAACACCCTTGCTGCTCGTCAAATCCGCCTCATGATACGCACAAAAACTCCTAACAACAGTGAACAAGCCATACTTGTACCCGTCAGCAGCCCCAGCAAAAACAGGATTATCACGACTAAACTCCAAAACAAGCTTCAAAGCCCAACGCCTATCCTCAACACTGTCGCTACCACGCCTACGAACATGCTCGTTCAGAAACTCCCCAGGACTAAGCTCCACCCCCTTGACAACACGCAACCACTTAAAAAACATGCACAAACCACGCCCATACTCACGCACAGTACGCGGCCTCCCACGAAACTTCCCCAAAAAATCAACAACAAAAGCATCCTCCACAAAACCCTCAACCTCAACCCTACACACACCAAAAGACAACCGCCTACGCCCACCCCTCACCAAACGCACCCAGAAGCCTAGAAGAAACTAAACAAATATAAAATTATGCTGAAACATAAATTAGAAGGTTTATGAAGCCTACTTCCATTATGGCTGCGATGAAGAATATGCCATAAATGTAAACTAAATCTCTCATGGAAATCGTTCTGCTCAGTGTCTTCTTAATTATGAAGTATATTCCGTACCCTTCAACTATGCCCACTGGCGCACTTATCAACAAAATTATCGGTAAGGCTTCAACAGTTATTCCACCATAAATGAGAGTGCTTCCCCTCAGAATACTTAGGAGGATTATCACGAATGCGAAAACCAAGGCGAAAGTTCTTGGATGTTCAAGAACAATGTGTGCGTACTTCTCCCTCTTGAAGAAATCCAAAACCACCAAATTAACGTAGAAACTCATGCCGATCAAGATGAGAGAGATTACGAGGATGTTGTGTATGAAAAGTATTCCAACCGCTAACAGCTGATTTTGAAGGCTCTCTCTTAGATTTTGGAGAACATCGAGTGACATGCGAAAGAAAATTGTGTTTTCAAACGAAGAAAGTAGCAGGAGGAGCAGAAAAGCAAAACCTAAGAGTATTGTACGTTTTCTTTCATCAAACAACTTCTGAGGCTCCTAGGGCATTGATATAATAAGTGGGTAAAAAGGTTCGATTATTTCGGTTAAAACGTCGAGAAACAGGGCTAATAGAATGGTGATAGCCAAGAAAATGATTACTGCCAAAATTCCTACTGCGATTGCACTGAGCCATTTGGTTTTATAGAGCCGCTTGATTAAGAGCAACCAGACAAAGATAGAGAGAAGTAGTGCAATTAGACTGTATGGAATAAACATGAAGAACAGTGTTGACAGAACTGTTCCGAAAAGAGAAATTACAAATGCATCCGATAAAAGAGTGCGTTTTTTGCCAACAACGACTAATCCAGCAAGATATAGAACAACAGCCAAGACCAAGAAAGTCGCAAAGAACAACACCAAAGAGAAGATTAAACGAAGCCCCGTAGGAATAGCGTCCCACCATGGTCTTTGGGCGACCAAATTCGCGCCTAAGTAGAGTATGGCTTGCATCAAACGCGGCCACATTTATCATTTCACCATGAACTTACCATACTCAACAAGGATACAATAAAAACTTTCTTGCTATTGTTGTCTGAAACTTGTCTGGAATAAGAAATAAATAGGATGACGTGCTTACTAGTGAGCTTGGTGTTTCAAATGGGGTATTTAGAAACACGACCCTAAACACGTTCTAAAAAGTAGTGCATCCCCTAAAAACCCTGTGAACCAAAATCTTTTACAAAACAAAAATAAGGAGAAAAGAGAGCTTTCAGACTCAGACCACAGATTTCTAGGACAGCAGTTGGATTTATTCTCGATAAGCGAGGATGTAGGTGTTGGCTTGATTCTTTGGCATCCGAAGGGAACGTTGATTCGTAATTTAATCAGGGATTTCTGGGAACAAGAGCATTTGAAGAACGGTTATCAGCTGGTTTGCACGCCGCACATCGCGAGAAGCGAACTGTGGCAGACTTCAGGGCACATAGATTACTATAAAGACAACATGTACATTTTCAACAAAGACGGCGAAGACCACGTTGTAAAACCGATGAACTGCCCCTTCCACATTCAAATCTACAAGGCTCATCCTAGAAGCTACAAGGAACTGCCAGTAAGATACGCGGAATGGGGCACAGTATATCGCTACGAGCGTTCAGGCACGCTGCACGGGCTAATGCGCGTCAGAGGATTCACAGTAGACGATGCGCACATATTTTGCACGCTTCAGCAAGTCGAGCAAGAGATACTCAACCTGCTAGATTTAACAAAACACATACTGCAAAAATTCGGGTTTAAAAAGTATCAACTATACCTCTCAACCAGAGACCCGAAACAACCAAGCAAGTACATGGGTTCGCAGCAAAAATGGAGTCATGCCCAAAACGCATTGGCGAAGGCGCTAAAAAAGAAGCAAATTCCATACAAAGAAATGCTCGGCGAGGCTGTTTTCTATGGACCTAAAATTGACTTAAACATTGTTGACGCCTCTGGCAGACAATGGCAGTGCACAACTATACAATTTGATTTCAATTTGCCCAGACGCTTCAACATAACCTATGTAGGTGCAGACAGCAAAGATCACGAGGTAGTGATGATTCATCGCGCCTTGCTTGGAGCAGTGGAACGTTTCTTCGCCATACTAATAGAACATTACAGAGGAAACCTCCCGGCATGGCTCGCACCAACGCAAGTAGCAGTTTTGCCAGTGAACAATGATTGTCGAGAATATGCTAGAAAGGTGCACAGAAAACTGCAAGCTTGTGGAGTAAGGGCATCACTTGACGCCAACCCATCAACCGTTGGCTACAAAATAAGACAGGCAGAGCTTCAGAAAATTCCTTACATGGCAATAATCGGCAAACGCGAAGCCGAAACAAAAAAGTTGGCAATTAGAGAACATGGAGCTGGAAAAACTGGTTCGCTGACAATTTTGGAGCTAGTCAAGATAATCAAAGAAGAAAACAAACAATGAGACGGGTTCACTGTCAACTGTAACCTCATTCTCCACCTTTTTTCTAAACACAACAAGCAAAATTCACGTCCAAGCCCCCTGTAAACATTCTAACAGTGAACTCAATCTATATATAAAAGGGGGTTCAAGGCACCGGAGAGATTAATATGCTACTCTAGTAAGAGATTTTAATCTAACCCTTCCTAATTAAAGTCGATTAGGTTAAGGACGAAAATGGCGCAGAAACATCTGGAAGACTTCTCTCTCGCACAAAGTGAACCCAAAAAGGAAATGAAAGCGGAGGCCTTACCGTTAACAAAGGCTGCAACGAGGGAAAAAGACAAAAAACGTGTTTTTCCGCCATTGGCGCCTGAAAATCTTCCACCTTCGTATTTTGTTTCAGCCACCTATGACGGACAGAAGTGCAAAGCTCTGATCAAACTCTACGAGCCTGTTTCGGGCAAAATCTACTTCTGGTATGATAACACGGGGCACAAGCCATACTGCCTAACAAATCTTTCGCAGTATGAGCTTGAGAAGCTAACTCGCTTAACTCAGCATCAAGGCTTTGACCATTTCGAAATAGTGGAAAAGTTTGATCCGCTAGTGAATAGAATTGTAAGCATAACAAAAATCGTTGCTAGAGACCCGTTGGCTATTGGAGGACGTCCAAGGGGTTGCATAAGAGACATCATTCCAGAGGATTTTCCAAACGTTTCTGACGTCCAAATTGCTCAAGAAGAGATTAAAGTTTGGGAATCAAAAATCAAGTATTACCAATGCTACATTTATGACAGGAATCTTTTGCCGGGGATGATTTACGGAGTCAAAAACGGCGATCTAGTCCCGAAAGACTTGAAAGAAATCGAAGAGATGGTTAAACAGATAAAGGGCATTTTCAAGGGCGCTACAGCAGAAGAACTTCAGCATATTGAACAGTGGGCTAGGCTTTTGGAGTATCCGGCCCCAAAGTTTCGCCGAGTAGCCATGGACATTGAAGTTTGCACGCCCATAGCCACCAGAGTGCCTGACCCACGTGAAGCCACGTACGAAGTTGTCTGCGTCTCACTCTACGACTCAGATGGACAGAAAAGAGTTTTACTATTGAAACGGCAAAATACTCGCGAAGGAAACGAGAATTTGCCTGCCGACGTAATTATCGAGAAATTTGACACCGAAGAAAATCTCATACGAGCCGTTTTTGACGTACTTTGGAGCTACCCATTCGTCATAACCTTCAACGGCGACGATTTCGACCTGCGCTATTTAGCTCACAGGGCAGAAAACCTAGGTTTTAGAAGAAATGAAATTCCAATAGAAGTTGGCAAACGCGTCTGTTTACTGAAGTACGGCGTACACATTGATTTGTACAAGTTTTTCTTCAACCGTTCAATCCAAATCTATGCCTTCAACAACCGCTATCGAGACGTAAGGCTTGATGATGTAGGCACAGCGTTAATCAACATGGAAAAGATCAGGTTAGAAAAAGGGATAGGTGAATTAACCTATACAGAACTTGCCAAATATTGCTTTAGAGATTCAGAAATCACCTTTAAGCTAACGAATTTCGAACATGAATTGGTCATGAAGCTCATTCTAGTTCTGGCTAGAATCAGTAGCATGCCAATGGATGACGTAAGCCGACAAGGCGTCTCCCGATGGATAAGAAACTTCATGCACCGCGAACACCGCAAAAGAAACATGTTAATCCCAAACGCAGAAGACATAATCGCAAAAAAAGGCAAAACAGTGACTAAAGCCATAATAAAAGGCAAAAAATATAAAGGTGCGATAGTCGTCGAACCCGTTCCAGGCGTCCATTTCAACGTCGCAGTAATGGACTTCCCAAGCCTATACCCATCAATAATGAAAGTTTGGAACCTCGGCTACGAATCCATACTGTGCCTACACCCAGAATGTCGCAACAATCTCGTCCCAGACATACCCCACTGGGTCTGCACAAGAAAGCGAGCTTTAGAAAGCCTCCTAATCGGTTCACTTAGGGACCTTAGAGTGCAATGGTACAAGCCAAAATCAAAAGACAAAACGCTACCAGCCGAATTTGTAAGCTGGTACAACATCACTCAAGGAGCCCTCAAAGTAATTTTAAACGCCAGCTATGGAGTCTTTGGCGCTGACAGCTTCGACCTTTACTGCCCGCCTGTGGCAGAGGCAACAGCAGCCATCGGCAGACACTCAATAACGCAAATACTTAACAAAGCAGAACAGATTGAAATCCAAGTGCTTTACGGAGACACGGACAGCCTCTTTTTAAAGAACCCTTCGAGAAAGCAAATTGAAGAATTGACCCACTGGACTGAAAAAGAGTTAAAAATGAGTTTAGATGTGGACAAGGTTTACAGATACGCTGTTTTCAGCTCCCGAAAAAAGAATTATCTAGGAGTCTTAGAGGATGGGAGCGTCGACGTTAAGGGATTAACAGGCAAGAAACGACACATTCCAATATTCATCAAAAAAGCCTTCGACAGAATGAAGGAACGCTTGGCAAGAGTTAAAACTCCTGAAGATTTCGAAAAAGCCAAAAAAGACATTTCTGAAATTGTCCAAGGCTGTTACATGCGACTGAAAAGAAGGGAATGGGACAGCCTGAGCGATCTTGCATTTAACGTGGTTTTAGGTGAAGAACCAGAACGTTATACGAAAACAACACCGCAACACGTCAAGGCCGCAAGAATCCTAAAAGAAAACCGAGTAGACGTGAGAGCTGGCGACCTGATAAGCTTTGTCAAAGTAATCAGAGAACCACATGTAAAGCCAGTTGAGCTGGCAACAAAAAACGAGATCGACGTTGACAAGTACATAGCCCATCTGCATTCAACATTTGACCAAGTACTGGATGCACTGGGCCTGGATTTTGACGAAATAATAGGGTTAACGAAACTAGAAAGATTCATGTAACACTTGTTTTACTTGACAATCTTTTCATTACCTGAACCAAAGCATATCCAAAAATGGTGATGCTGATTGTTGAGCCAACTCCTATGCCTAACCACCAGATCCATAGTTCCATTTCAGTCAACATCGCCAAATAGGTTCCAACAATAAAGGTTATAATAGCAGTTGCGGTCACGCACCCAAGAAACTCGCTCAGAATTTTGTTCTTCAGTTTCAAGAGACCTATTTTCCAGGCTATAATGCTCGCGATAAGATTCGCTAGAGAGCCCAACGTAACATCCGTAATGATACTTGGCATGGGACTAACAACATTAGCTATGGCTCCACCAATCGTAACACCAGCCGCTACTGGCCACCCGAACACAATGGACAAAGGAATTAGAGCGTCTGCAACTCTTATTTGGACGAGTTCAAAGCTAATACTCGACAAGGTGACAACAAGAACAGCATACAAACTTGCGAAAATCGCTGTTAATGCTATGTCTCTCGTGCCAAGTTTCAACTTTCCACCTCCTACGCCGGGGTTTATTATGGCGGAACGGGTGGAGGTCCACTCACCCGCCAACAACTGCTATGCACATCACTCTAGGCTATTAAATGTTACTGAAAACTATTTGTTGGGAATGCCCACTTCGCTTGTATCTTTTTCCGGTTGGGCTTGAACAACCACAGCCTCTGGGGCTTCAACTTCTACTTCTACATCTTCAGCTGAAGCTCCTTGCTTTTTGGGAAACAGCAAATCCTGAGGTGGCGGAGGAACGTTCAGAATTGTTGATAGAAGATACATCGCTGTAAAGGCTTGCTGGTAAATTCTTTGAAACACATATGGCACTTTTGTGTCAGGGTCGACCTCTAACATTTTGTTTAGTTCTGTATCTTTTCCTGTCAATGTGGTCCTGCCTTCAACCTCAAATCTTACGAAACTTGGCTTTGTCGTTAAAAGCAAGTTGAACCCTATGATGAGTGCTTGGCTTTTACGTTCCCGTTCCTCAAGCTTTGCCCTAACATCAAAATTGACAGTTTCTGCCCGGCTCTTGGCATCCAGTTTGACCCCTACCAAACTAGTGATCTCAACCTTAACCGAAACATTTGGGATATACAATGCTGGGCAGATAAGGGATTCCCCACATTAAACAATCATACTGTGAGCTTGTTCTCTAAGCCTCCGTTATTAAGCCTCGTTCAAAAACTGATTTTTGCCTTTTGTGTGTCTCACGCCAGTACACACATGCTATGCTGAAAAAGAACAGCTATAACGCTGACAATTGAACCAATGAAGCAATAAAAGTTGACGCTGCTACCAAAAGCGAGATAATAACAACTACTTGCCATTCAGTGAGATGGCGGCGATAAGTAATGAGTGTAATCAAACTTCTCCTGTGATCCGAAGAAAGCCTTTCCCCATCAAAAGAAACTTGTGCCTTATTTCTAAAAAGGAAATACGTCAGCAAGATCAAGGAAGAGTTGAAAATGTGTGGCAAAATCGAAATCAAGAGACCAGACTTCAAATCAGAAATAATTGCAAATGCACCCAATGTTGTTCCGATGGCAAAAGATCCGGTGTTTCCAACGAAAATCTTACCTTGAAAATTGAAAAAAGCGAGTGAAAGCCACACAATTAATGGAACATACAACATGATTGCGTCCGTTCCAGAGATGAGCATTAACCCAATCAAAATTATTCCCGGGGAGATTGTTTCCAAACCATTTAGTCCACCAAGCTGATTCACAGTGTTAGTGGTTATAGTCACAATGAGCGGAATAATTATAAAATAGTAGGCAGGGCCAAAATTTATGGTATCGAAAAAAGGAATGGCAATCGAAGTACGGAGTTCAAGCCTCGTAGCTAACGAAATAAGCGGTATGGCGGCTATTAATGGAAAGAAAGCCTTGTAGCGCCACCGCAAATCCATCCAGTCGTCGAGTAATCCCATAAAGCCCCCAAACAAAACACAAACAGCCAAAGTCAGAGCAGGGGAAACATTGCCAGACAAGTCATTTTCCATGAAGTAATGCAGCAGGAAAAGATATGTTGCGCTGACTAGAACGTAAATTACGCCTAAACCATTTGGAACCAGAGGCTTGTTTGACTTATGGTAGTCGGGGACTTTTGGAAACAAGCTATCGCTTCCTCATTGATTTGAATAGTATTTTTCCCAGTCAATTTCGTAAAGGCATACAAGCGGAACGATACTGCCATATATACTACGTGCAGTTTCCGGACGCAAGGTTAGCCCTGCAAAATAGGCTTCTTTAAAATATTCAGGCTGGAAGCCGGGTTCATCAGGGAAAGAACTAACTTGATTTGTGTCGCACCAACGTTGTTTTCCCCAGCTCATCAATTTGTAAACCGTCGAATTTTGTCCCACATCATTCCATTCCCACTTGTTTGTCTCATTATTGTATTGCCCAAATGTTTTTTCATCGGTCCACATGTCTTGTTCCTCAATGAAATCGTCTCGTACGAATCGTTCATGGGCTTTGCCTGAAATTCGCGCCATCCACATCCATTTTCCCTCCTCGCCATAGCCAATCCATTGTGCGGCCCATTGACCACTTGATTCTCCCACTACAAGAGTTGTGAATACAAGAATGTATTTTGCATCATACAATTCTAGCATTCGCAATGCCTGCGTCTCGTTGGCCATGAATATAAACCCTATATTTTCTATTTGCGTGAAGTTTATTGTGGCGTTATCAGCAAGCGATGTCACATTTCCAATCATGGTTAGCCAATAACCATAATCCCACCAACTGCACACAACAATCGAGGGGTTTCGCATGTTGTTCAGATATTCCAACATGTCGAACCAAGTGTTTACTGGTTCGGCAGGAGACATAGGAACACTGCCAGAAGTAATAGTGACTGGAGAATAAGCTTGACTGTACACTTTAGGTATGCCTCCAGACTGTGGTGAGATAGCGAAGTTGGACATTAGAATTAGGAATATGAGGATTACAGCAATTCCGCTAAATTCTTTTCCCACATGCTCCAAACCATACTTGGCTTTTGTAGCGATTTTAGGTGGTTCTTGTAACAACGTGCTGAAGGGTTTTAATATGCCGATTACTCCTCCTGACGCTAGAAGACTGAGAGCTGGCGCCAGAACAACAAGCAAACGCGCCATGGAAGAAGCAAAATAAAGGGATGTCAGACCAAAAATCAACAGAAACAGATTTTTGTTGTTGAGGTTTCTTATGGTAAAGAACAATCCGGCTATGAAAAAAATTATTCCTACGCCAAACTCGTAATAAATTGAACCCCAGGCAGAAATTCTGTGTTCAGCTACAGACTCTATGAGTGGGGACTCTTCCCGGGCAAAGGGATTAATGACGGAAAAGAATTTTCCACCCAGTTCTTGCATATATCCAAAATGCCAGAACATTATGAAAGCGCCAATTAACATGGCCAAAAATATTCCAGTAAATAGCACTTTTGACTTCGTCGAAGTTATGGAACGAAGAACTGCACTGAGAAGAAG
>Ga0224501_10000595_pt1 | contig 28701 bp, 28 predicted proteins | sample SF_Oct11_sed_USG_4_FD_169105 | JGI IMG/M metagenome (GOLD analysis project Ga0224501, IMG submission 169105) | Sediment microbial communities from San Francisco Bay, California, United States - SF_Oct11_sed_USGS_8_1 | ecosystem: Environmental > Aquatic > Marine > Sediment | place: USA... | reverse complement strand
GATCGGCTCGCACTATTAGCACATATAGAAACGCCAGCAACAAGCCAAAACAGATAAACACACCCACAATAATCTGATCCCGAGTGCGATGAATGCGAGCCACCAGATCAGTCACATCGGTATACAGCTCTGTCACTGCGACTACTTCATGTGTGCGTGTATCGTACAGTGGTAAATATGACGAAACCACATCACGCTTCATCGCAACTTTCTCAAAGGCGTGAAATTCATTACGCCAGGTCAGATTACTTACTACCCTACCCTGACTCGCTGACACAAAACCGGCATTATCTGATTTATCACCGCCAATCTGTGAATGCTCTGACGAATACACGGTGATGCCATCAAGATTATAAAGTTTGGCTTTAAGAACATTCGTACCGCGAAACAATCTCGCCACAATGGCATCGATTTCTGCCACCTCAGGCGCAGCACGCAGGGACGCTACCTCCTGATTTTTGCTCCAGCTAACGTAAGACTCAAATTGTGGCCACAGCAACTGCCCCATAAAACGGGTCTGTTGTTGATTGGCGTGTGATTCCTGTTCTACCAGAAGATTTTTGGCAAATTGTATATAACCGTAGGCACTTAACAGGGTAATAATGACTACTATCGGCAAACTGGTTAACAGAAAATAACGGCGCAGATTAAATTTCATTTATGCTTAATTTTTTAATGGGTTTATCCGGCTAAGGATAAAATAATTTCCTGATAAATACCCGGTCATTTGGCTCGATTTATCTACCTTTTGTCTGGCCCAATAAAACTAAAGTGGCCACACCCATAGCAGCATTGGCACACTCACAGCCACCACAATGACTTCAAGTAACAGACCCAGACGCCAGTAGTCGCCAAACCGGAAACCTCCCGGGCCAAGGATCAAGGTGTTATTCTGATGACCAATGGGTGTAAGAAAGGCACAGGAGGCGCCGACCGCGATGGCCATCAAAAATGCATCTGCACTGACACCAAGCTGGCTAGCAGTACTAATACCAACAGGACACATTACTGCTGCTGTCGCTGCGTTGTTCATCATATCCGAGAGAAACATAGTCACCACCAGCACCAGTACCAGCCCAGCAATGGCATGACCTTGCGCTACGTGATCCAGCAAAAAACGGGCAATCATGTCGGCGGCACCGGTTGTAGCCATAGCATCGGCCACAGGCAACATAGCAGCGAGCAGCACGACTACCGGCCAGTCAATCGAGGTATAAACAGAACGCACAGGCACAATACCCAACGCCGCAAAAATTAGTGCACCAGCTGCGAACGCAACGGCAGCGGACAGCAGCCCAGAGACCACGGCTACAATGGCAATAATCATCACCAGTGTCGCAGTCAGGGCATGGCCTTTTACAGGAACACGAATATCGCGCTCGGCCAATGGCAGGCAACCAAACTGTGCAGCAAAGCCTGAAAGGGATTCGGGCATACCCTGCATCAACAGCACATCACCGGCCTTGATGTGTGTCGAGCGCAGGCGCTTGATCGAGCTACGCCCCTGACGTGAAATAGCCAGCAGATTAATACCATAACGGGTACGCAGTTCAGTATCAGTCGCTGAACGATTAACCAGTGCTGCACCTGGCATCACTACCAGCTCCTGTACCACAACTTCATCTATGCGTGCAGTTTCTGTAGCTAATTCTTTATCAGTATCAACCTCTTCTTCCGATTCAGAAACAGCTGGCGTTGCTTCAACCTGATCTTCCGCTGAATCTTCATCCGGGTTGGCAGGTAATTCTTCTTCCAGTTTGAGACCAAGGCTTAGTAACGCTGATGGCAAGGATTCAGGATCGACTTCAATCACCAGAATATCGCCATCGCGTAATATCCTGCGTGGGTTTGGTGCCGAAATGCGGACGTCGCGACGCACCATACCAATAATCTGTGCATCAACTTCATCGAGCAATTGATCCACTTCGTACAGGCTTTTGTTCACGGCTTTACTGCCTTCAACGATACGAACCTCGCTGATATAGGCACCGGAATCAAAACCTCCAGACACCGCCTGCTTACGTACGGGGACAATACGCCAGCCAATCAGTCCGATGAAAAGAATACCTGTAAGCGCAACCGTGGCACCCACAGGTGTAAAATCAAACATGGAAAAGGCCTCTGTGTCGGCGGTATGCCGGAAGCCCGCGACTATCAGATTAGGCGGTGTTCCAATCAACGTGGTCATGCCACCCAGTATTGAGCCAAAGGCCAGAGGCATTAAGATTCTTCCCGCCGGTAGTTCATACCTGGTGGCCATTTGAATGGCAACCGGCATCAGCAAGGCCAACGCACCGACATTGTTTAGAAAACCTGACAATAAAGCCGCGAGACTAATCAGCGCCAAAATACTGACTGTTGGCCCGGCAGAGGCTGGCAGGAAATACTTCGCCAGCACATCGACTGCACCAGAAATCTGTAGACCATAACCCAGCACCAGTACACAGGCGACGGTTATCACCGCTGGATGGCCAAAGCCAGCAAAGGCCTGGCCACTCGGCACAAGACCGACGAAGACACAGGCAAGCAACGCACCCATGGCAACCATATCATGGCGCCAGCGCCCCCAGAGGAACATGACCATGGTTGCCACTAGTACCATAACAATTGCAATTTGATCTGATGACATAGTGATATGCCTGAATGTAGTTAACTACTCATTTAATTTTTTGTATCGCCATTCTCGAATATTCGCTGATCAATAATGATGATCATAGGCTATTTGTCGCAATAAAACTTCTTGCTCTTATTTCATGCATACTCAGTCGACAATATTAAAATCATCAACAAAAAATTGCCTGTCTGTAAAAACTGAAAAAGCCGGATGATGCCCGGCTTATTCGATACAACAAAAAAATCAACAATTAACTTTTCTTCTGCGCCTCTGCCTGTTGTCTCTCGATATCCGCCCTGACCATATCCATATCCAGTTCCTTGGCCTTACCCAGGATTTCTTCCAGTGCATTTTCTGGCAACATGCCAGCCTGTGAGAAAATAACAATCTGCTCACGGAATAACATTAATGTAGGAATCGAACGAATCTGGAAACTGGCAGCCAGTTCCTGCTGATCTTCCGTATTGATTTTCGCGAATACCACATCATCGTGATTCTCTGACACTTTTTCATAAATCGGTGCAAACGATTTACAGGGACCACACCAGGGTGCCCAGAAATCAACGATAACGATATCGTTACCCGTAATCGTTGCTTCAAAATTATCTTTGTCTAGTTCAACAGTGGCCACATCTCTCTCCCGGTAAAATTAAAAGGCCTGGCCACAGCAAGCTGTGGCCAGGCCGGAATGGATTTATTATACCGAATTTAGTCGATAAATTTACTCAGCAATTACAGTGGAACCTGTAGACGCTGGCAGCCTTGGCATCGTGATCTCTGGATATTCACCCGTTAAAGCACCAAGGAATGCAACGATGTCGCTGACATCCTGCTTGCTCAGGTCTTTATTCAGCTGGGTTTTTGCCATCACACGAACGGCATCATCCAGCGTCTTTACCGAACCGTTGTGGAAGTAAGGTGCTGTATCAGTGATATTGCGCAGTGTAGGCACACGGAACATATTATTATCTGCCGCATTACCAGTGACTTCTCCACGACCTTTGTCATCCATCAATTTGTATTTACCAACATAGGCGTTATCCGCGAAGGTTGGGAATTTCTGGAAGAAACCCGTGCCGATTTCCATTTTTGGACCATTGAAGGCCGCACCCGAGTGACAGCCATTACAGCCCAGTTCGGCAAATTTGTTCATACCCTTCTGCTGCTGCTCGGTCATTGCCTTCTTATCACCCTTAACGAAGCGGTCATAAGCACTGTTAGGTGTAATCAGGGTACGCTCGAAAGCGGCAATTGCCTTGGCGGCATTGACAATATTCATTGAATTCTTGCCAAAGGCTTTTTCAAAGTACGCCTCGTAACCGGGAATGGTTTTAACGACGTGCATAGCCTGGTCGTGATCTTTCATCCCCATCTCGATAGGATTGGTAATCGGGCCCTTGGCCTGGTCTTCAAGCAGGTTGGCTCGACCATCCCAGAACTGCACGGAATAAAAAGCTGCATTCCAGACGGTTGGTGCACTACGACCACCAGTCTGGCCATTCACACCCATAGAATTTGGACGACTATCGTCACCACCTTCCATTACGTTGTGACAGGAATTACAGGAAACCGTGCCCGTCGAAGACAGGCGTGGATCCATGTATAGCATTTTGCCCAGTTCAACCTTGGCAGCAGTAGTAGGGTTATCTGCTGGCGCAGGCGCAGTTGACGGCAGCGCTTCCCAGTTAGCAGCACCAGCTTGGGTCGAAATAAAACCACTCAATACAGTGGCAATGATCACTTTGTTCATAATTCCCTCGTAAAAATATTGTTAATTTTAGAATGAATCTAATTTTATAGTATTAATATTATGCTTTCAACTATATACGAAAGGCCAGTGTAATTTCCGGATAACTATCCGAGCAGGAAATATAAATCGCCTCGTCACAGCTGAGGTATTTTTCATAGACGACACCAACGCTCAGATAATAGCCTGCCTGCTTTGACAAATAGACACCAGCGCGACCACCCGTAGAATCCAGGTCGTTCTGGCCTTCAACATTGGTTTTTCTGTAATAGGCCCCAATATAGGGCTTAATACCGCTATCCTGAATAAATACATATTCCACATCTGGTGTTACCTTGGTGATAGAGATATCACCCCCAGTCCAGACCTGTGCATCAATACCCAGTTTAAGACCATCAACGACGTAATAACCAATGCCCGCACCGAAGATCGTGTAGTTCTGATTAAATGCCTGACCAGAACCGAGCACAATCGACAAAGTCTTATCACCCTGCTCGAATACGGCCTGAGAGGAGGTAGCTACAAAAATCACCGGCAACGCCAGCAGACCACGATATAAAATTTTAAATATCTTTTTCACTACGCCCTCCCTCTCTAATGACTGGCATAAAGGTCACGATACAGGCCATCACGACCTATTAGTTCTTCGTGGTTACCTTCATCGATAATTTTACCCGCATCGAATACCAGTACACGATCAGCCTGCCTGACCGCACTCAGACGATGCGCAATAATTAAGGTTGTACGATTCTGTAGAAATTCATGCATAGCTTCATGTAAATGCGCTTCGGTTTCAGTGTCCAACGAAGATGTCGCCTCGTCGAGTATCACCACTTTAGGGTTAGCCAGTATCATACGCGCAATCGCCAGTCGTTGGCGCTGTCCGCCCGAGAGTCGAATACCGGTACGACCAATCACTGTCTCCAGGCCCTGTGGCATTTTTTCTACGACATCACTTAACTGCGCAATTGCCAGTGCCCGCCAGATATCTGCATCACTATGTTCCCGCCCCAGACACAGGTTTTCGCGAACGCTGTCGTTAAACATGGCGGGGCTCTGCAACACTGTAGCAACATTTTCACGCACAACATCGAGACCAATATCACGCACATTCACACCATCAAAATAAATCTCTCCAGAGTTGGCCTGATAGAGCCCGAGAATAATCTGCACCAGTGTTGATTTTCCACCGCCACTGGCTCCGACCAGCGCAACTTTTTCGCCAGCGGCAATTTCAAGACTGACGTGATCGAGCACATCCAGATCCTCGCCGTAGGAAAAACAGACACCTTCAACACGCAGACCAACAGTATGCTCACCTGTAAACGGGTTAGCCCTATGCTCATAGACAGTCTCGCTCTGCATCCGCATCAGGCGATTAATTCTATCCAGTGCTGCATTGGCACTATAAAAGCTATACTGCATACCAAGAATTTCCTGAACTGGTGTCATCATAAACCAGAGATAGGCATAAACTGCGAACATTTCACCAATACTCAAATTGGTGAACAGCACCATCACCATGCTAAGTGCACGAAAAACCTCGAAACCCATCAAAAAAATAAAAAACGAAAAACGGCTGGCGGCATCGCTTTTCCAGCCAAAAGCTATCATATGTTTTTTTAACTGCTCGGCACCTGCTGTCACGCGTTGCAAATAATGCTGCTCACGATTGCTGGCACGTATTTGCTGAATCGCATCCAGCGTTTCACCGAGCGATTGCTGGAAAATTTCAAAAGCACTATTTTCACGAGCCTTCAGTTTTTTGACTTTCTTACCCATCACCATAGTGAAATAAATGACTACTGGATTCATAAAAATAATAAAAAGCGCCAACTGCCAATGCATCCACAGCAGCACGATAGAGACACCAACAACTGTAAGCATCGCCACCAGAAATTTACTCAGGGTCGTACCGACAAATTCATCAATGGCATTCACATCGGTAACAAAGTGTGAGGTTACTGCGCCCGTACCCATGGTTTCATATTCCGACATGGAAATTTTTTGCAGACGATTGAGTAAGCCTACCCGGATACGATAGCTTATGTCTTTGGCAATAATTGTGAACTTTCGTGTTTGCCAGACGACAAGCAGCAGTGAGAAAAGACGAAGCAGAATTGAAGCCAGCATCGCGGCAATAATAAATAACACCGGCCCATGCCATGACTCCGGAAAAATACGCGACATAAAACCCACCATGGTCGCAGGCCGATCCAGCAACACCTCATCCACCAGCAACGGTATCAGCAAGGGCACTGGGACGCTCAGCAGTGCCGACAACAGCGCAATCAGGTTGGCCATCACCAGCTCGCGTTTGTGCTCCTTCGCCACCGAGCGTATATACGACCAGGAATACAGGCCACCAGCCTGTGGTTCGGTACTGCTCTGAAATTGTTCTATCATAAAGGCCATTCTAATTGAGAGTGTTGCATAATGTGGATTTTCAGGACTGAACTTTCTGCCGCCATCTGTATCCATACATAACCATGTTAATTTTAATGTTTGCAGCTTATTAAATCTTGTACAATTCCGCCCCATGAAAAATACAACACTAAAAGCACTGATATTTGATGTCGATGGTACCCTCGCCGATACCGAGCGTGACGGCCATCGTGTCGCCTTTAATGCTGCCTTCAGGGAATACGGCATCGACTGGGACTGGGACGTTGAACTGTATGGCAAGTTACTTGCCGTCACCGGTGGCAAGGAACGTATGCGGTTCTGCGTCTCCAATTTTCTCGGCAACGACAATTTGCCCGACAATTTTGACGATCTTATTCCCGAATTACATGCTGCCAAAACACGCCACTACACCGAGCTGCTGGCAACCGGTGCGATTCCACTTCGCCCCGGTGTCGAGAGACTACTGCACGAAGCGCGTGAAAATGGCCTACGACTGGCCGTAGCAACAACAACCACACCCGAAAATGTCACCGCACTGTTCAGTCACACCCTGGGTGAAGAATCGCTGGGCTGGTTCGATATAATCGCCGCCGGCGATGTTGTTCCTGCAAAAAAACCTGCCGGCGATATCTACAACTACGCACTTGAAGCCATGGGCTTAAGACCCGAGGAGTGCCTGGCTTTTGAAGATTCGCGTAACGGCATTCTTTCGTCGCAAGATGCCGGCCTGACTACGCTGATTACCGTCAATGGCTATACCCAGGACGATGACTTCAGTGGTGCCGCTGTTGTGCTCGATCACCTGGGTGAACCTGCTCAGCCATTCAATGTACTGGCTGGAGACGCTCATGGTCATAGCATGGTCAATTGCGAGCTGTTAGAAAAAATTCACGCTAAAAATAACGCGTAGGCACAATGATCGAAATTTTGCTCTATCTGGCTACCGGCATATTCGCTGGTCTGGCCAGTGGGCTATTAGGCGTTGGCGGCGGGCTAATTATAGTGCCCGTACTCTTCTTTATTTTCAGCGCACAAAACCTGCCAGCTGAACATATCATGCACATGGCGCTGGCAACCTCGCTGGCTACTATTATTGTTACCTCGATTTCATCCACACGTGCACACCATAAAAAACATGCCGTGCTCTGGCCAGTATTTTTATTACTGGCACCGGGCATATGCCTGGGCGCCTGGCTGGGTGGTATCGCGGCCAGTGCAATGCCCACTAACCTGTTGAAGCCCGCCTTCGGTATTTTTGAGTTATTTGTTGCCATACACATGCTATGGAACAGGCAGAGCCGGCAACACAACACCAGCATCAACAAAATCAAATCTGCTGCTGGTGGTTTTGTCATTGGCGCTATCTCTGCACTTGTCGGTATCGGTGGTGGCACTCTGACCGTGCCTTTTTTACACTGGCACAGTATTGCGATACGCAACGCGATTGCTACTTCTGCCGCCTGCGGTTTACCAATAGCAATATTCGGTACAGCTTCATATATCTATACCGGCTGGTCAATTGATGATTTACCGCAGCAGACACTGGGTTATGTACACCTGCAAGCCTTTGCACTGATTATCGCCACCAGCTTTATCTTTGCCCCTGTCGGCGCCAGGCTGGCGCATCAACTGCCCGAGGCTGCCCTCAAAAAAGGCTTTGCCCTGTTTTTAATACTGATAGGTTTGAAATTGACTGTGCTATAAAGGAATGCCTATGGCCAATCTACCGGAAATTCAGCTGACCGTTTTCAGCGACTACATTTGTCCCTTTTGCTATGTTGGGCACCACCGCCTGATGCGCCTCAGGGATAGCTACGACCTGAAAATAAACTGGTGCTTTCTGGAAATCCACCCAGAAAATTCGGCCACAGGTGAACCAGTCACCGATCTCGATTATTCCTCTGAGTTCTGGGATCAGCTAATGAAAAACCTGAAACGCGTCGCAACCGAAGAAAATATCCCACTCGCTGAGCACACCTTCACCACCAATTCAAAAGATGCGCTGCTACTCGCTGAAACCTGCAAACAACTGGGGCGTGATGTTTTTTATGATCTGCACGAAAAATTATTCTCGGCCTTTTTTGTTGATAAGAAAAATATTGGTGATAGGGAGGTATTACGTGAAATCGCACAGGGATGCGGCATCGATAATGCTTTTATCGACAACGCATGGAGCGATATACGCCCCCAGCAACGCCTGCTGGAAAACTTCAATCAGGCAAGGCAGTTTCATATTAATAGCGTACCCAGTTTTGTCTTTGGTAAACGGGTACTCACTGGTGTTGTCGAAGAATCCGTTATGCGTGACGCTGCAGCTGACTTAATTAAACAAGATAATGATTAATTATCCGCATTCAGCATCGCTTCCTTTAGGGCTTCATCGGCAGGTTCGTCACCTAACCAGATACGCAGCAATGCATCATTAAAATCTTTACCTGCTATCACACCTTTAACTTCGCCCTTGATACTGACGCGAGTACCCTGATCAGGCAGATAGTCCAGTAGAATCTCATCACCCGCATGCACACTTACAAACATCTGGTTAAATGTCCTGATGCGATCTGCCAGTGCTACCAGTTGTTCATCATTCTGGTTTTCTTCAAAACCTTCGTTCCAGCCAGCAACCAGCTTTTCCACAGGTACTTCATCGTAGACAAAATGCATCAACACACGTTTTGGTGACTCCTGGGACAGTACGTCTGCTATTGTTGCCGCTGGTGTTTTCAAATACAGAGCACCAACATAGATATCAAAGAAAAACTTGGTACGCATACCAACGCCATTGAGCTTGACTGGCTGAGCGCTTCCTTCCAGCACTACCTCGTCAGGTACGACAGTCCCCTTGAATTCCAGTGCCTGTACAGATCCTGTCAGGCATAAAATAAAGCATATGATTGATATATATAATTTTTTATCCATTTTTCCCTCCTGGTAGACATATTTAAAGTATTATTGGCATAACTTAATAACCAGTAATGTACAGTCTGTCATAGTTGCGCCGATGATAAAAACGCTTAAATACAAAAAACTCGCCGAATTTGCTGACAATAAAGCCTTTATATACACCGCTTATATAACTTTAGCCTGTGTATTTACCAGTGAACTCAATATCATTCACACGCGCTTCCTGCTCGGCGCTGAACTCAATGCTGTTTCATTCATAACACCGGCCTTAGCCGGAGTAATGTTTGGTTACCTGCTAGCACGTATCAAACTCATGGGAGACCAGCTCAAAGAGCAGGCTTTCACCGATGCCCTCACGGGTATATATAATCGACTTCACTTCAATCGACTGCTGGAATCTGAGATTGAACGAATCAAACGTTACGGTGGGCAACTTTCGATTATTTTTTTCGATATCGACCACTTCAAACAGGTCAACGATACCCACGGCCATCCAACGGGTGATCTCACTCTACAGGAACTGGCCATGGTTGTTTCCAGCGCCAATCGTAGCTCGGATATTTTTGCCCGTTACGGTGGAGAAGAATTCATTATCATGGCCTCATCAACCAGAATCGATGGTGCTATGGAACACGCACAGCGGCTAAAACAGGATATCGAACAGCACCGTTTTACTATTGGTCGTGTTACCGCCAGCTTTGGTGTCACCGAATTCATTTCAACCTCGGATGACATGAATACCCTTCTGGAGCGAACAGACAAGGCCCTGTATCAGGCCAAGTCAGATGGCCGCAACTGCGTGCGGCAGCTCTGAAGCCAACCGATTTTATTCAGCTGGACTGGCCTTCCAGGCAAGATCAAGCTGACGTGCAGCCCTGACATCATCCAGGCGTTTTACCGGCAAGGTATAAGGTGCGCCTTTGACCAGGTCAGCATTGATTTTGGCTTCTTCACGAATCTGCTCCAGCGCCGCCATAAAACCATCCAGTGCCTCCTTGGCTTCAGTCTCGGTAGGTTCAATTAACAGGCACTCAGGCACCAGCAAGGGGAAATAGGTTGTCGGTGCATGGTAACCCAGATCCAGCAGGCGCTTGGCAAAATCCATGGCACTGACGTGCAAATCGCGCGCTTCATTTTTCAGGGTGATGATAAATTCATGGCTAGCGCGGCGATCTGGAATAGCCAGTTCAAAACCACGGCGCTTTGCCTCGGCCATCATATAATTGGCATTCAGCGTCGCAAACTCTGCGACACGTACCATACCCTCACGACCCAGCATGCGCATATAGACATAGGCACGCAACAGAACCCCGGCATTACCCATAAAGGCGGAAAGTGAACCGATAGTATCGGGCAGATCTTTTTCCGTCATCCAGCGATAGTTTTCACCTTCTTTGGTCACAACGGGTAAAGGCAGGAAAGGTTTTAATCGCTCAGCGACACCAACGGCACCTGCACCCGGGCCACCGCCACCGTGTGGTGTTGAAAAGGTCTTGTGCAGATTGCTGTGGATCACGTCAAAACCCATATCACCAGGCCTGATTTTTCCAAGAATCGCATTCAAATTAGCGCCATCGTAATACAGCAGGCCACCAGCACCGTGCACGATTTTAGCGATAGTCTCAATCTGGCGCTCGAACACACCCAGTGTTGAAGGATTGGTCAGCATAAAGCCCGCTGTTTGTGGGCCTACTGCTTTTTTCAGCGCCTCAATATCTACGTCGCCATTTTCCAGCGATGGAATTTCGCGCACACTAAATCCGCACATCGTTGCCGTTGCCGGGTTGGTTCCGTGCGCCGAATTCGGCAGCAGGATTTCCTTACGCGCATCATCGCCACGTGAACGATGATAGGCCTCGATCATGGCGACACCAGCAAACTCACCCTGGGCACCGGCCATCGGTGCCAGCGAGAAGGCCGCCATTCCAGTCACATTAGATAACATCGATTGCAGTTCATACATGCAGGCAAGAAAGCCCTGCGACTGCGCCTCCGGTGCCATCGGATGACGTGACAGAAAACCCGGCAACATTGCCAGCTTGTTGCAGGCACGCGGGTTGTACTTCATCGTGCACGAACCCAACGGATAGAAATGGGTGTCGATAGAGAAATTCTTTTGAGACAGGCGTGTGAAGTGGCGTACCGCCTGCATCTCTGAGACCTCGGGTAACGCCGCCCTTTCCTTTCTCAGAAAAGAAGCCGGAATATCAGCCACACTAGCCTTCTGTTTAGGTGACTGCGGCGCACCTTTTCGTCCCGTTCTTGAGTGTTCAAAAATTAACATCAGGCAATCACCTCGGCTAATGCTTTTGCATAAGCACCAATTTCTTCTTCAGTCCGCATTTCGGTAGCACAGACCAATATCGCAGAACCCAGTTCGGGGTAGGACATAGACAGGTCATAGCCACCGAGAATATTTCTATCTGCCAGCGCAGCCAATACCTCGCTCGCTGGCTTGCTTAATTTCAGCACCGCCTCATGGAAGTACGGGCTATTGAAGGCACAATCGACACCTTTAACTGCAGACAGCTGAGCCACCAGAGAAACGGTATTGGCATGACAGGCTGAAGCCGCATTCTCAAGGCCGCGAGCACCCAGAATCGACATGTGAATAGTCGAGGCCGTGACCACCAGACCCTGATTGGTACAGATATTGGAGGTCGCCTTGGAGCGACGAATGTGCTGCTCACGCGCCTGCAGGGTCAGTACAAAACCGGTTTTGCCATCCAGGTCGACGGTACGGCCAACAATACGCCCCGGCATCTGCCTGACCAGTTCCTGTTTACAACAGATAAATCCATAATAAGGACCGCCAGCAGATAGCGGTGCACCCAGTGGTTGCCCATCACCACAGGCGATATCGGCACCAGTTGCACCCCATTCACCCGGTGACTGTAAAATTGCCAGCGTCAGCGGATTGACTACCGCAATCACCAGGATATCGTGTTCATGCGCCCAGTCAGTGATCTCATCCACCGACTCCAGATTACCGAAGAAATTCGGCTGCTGGATTACTACCGCAGTGACGTCACCACCCTCCGCTTCTGCCCGTTGTTTGATGGCATCCAGACTAACCACACCACTTGTCGCATCATAGGCCACTTCACACAGTTCAATATGCTGTCCACGAACGATGGTGTGTGTGGTTTTTCTATAGGCCGGGTGCACCGTGGTCGGTACCAGGATCTTGCGTGACTTGGATTTGCGGTTACCACGCACTGCCATCAACACCGCTTCGGCAAGTGCAGACGCACCGTCGTACAGGGATGCATTCGACACATCCATGCCGGTCATTGCCGTCATCATGCTCTGGTATTCATAAGTCAGTTGCAGTGTGCCCTGCGATGCCTCCGCCTGGTACGGTGTGTAGGCACTGTAGTATTCGCCGCGTGTAGTAATTTCCCACACCGCCGAGGGAATGTGATGTTCGTAGGCACCGGCCCCCAGAAAACAGATCGACTGCGGGTGCTGCGAGGCACGCGCGTGCATCAGACGTGAAATTTCCATTTCAGTCATGCCTTCAGGTATACCGGCCAGTTCACCGGCCAGCAAATGTGAGGGTATTTCTTCAAACAGGGCATTGATATTATCAACACCTATCGCCTGCAACATTTCAGCGATTTCCTGTTCGGTATGGGGAATAAAGGGCATTGGCTCGAACTACTTTTAGTAAAAATTAAAAACACCCCTGCTGCAACCGGGCGGTGTCAGCAGAAGCGCACATAAAAAATTACAGATGCCTAATCAGCAATCTCTGCTTCGTAGGTATCCGCGTCTAACAGATCATCAAATTCAACTTCAGATGAAGGCTGAACCCTGAACAACCAGCCATCGTCAAATGCAGAATCATTGATCGTCTCTGGCTCATCGACCAGCATATCGTTGACTTCAATAATTTCACCGGTAATCGGCATATAAACATCTGAGGCCGCCTTCACTGATTCAACCACACAGCAGGCGTCACCCGCTGCCAGATCAGAGCCTACTTCCGGCAACTCAACAAAAACCAGGTCACCTAACAGCTCCTGCGCATGATCGGTTATACCGATAGTGGCAGTGCCATCACTTTCCAGACGCACCCACTCGTGCGATTTGGTATACATCAATTCTGAGGGTATTTCGCTCATAGCAAATCCATCCTGTTTCTTTTATATGTTTGTTCTTTAGACAGCCTGACCATCCCGTACAAAAACGGGTTTGACCACTCTCGCATTCAATAGCTTTCCACGAATATCGACCTGACAGGTATCCCCTGTCTCAGCCGGTACACGCGCCAAGGCTATCGATTGTTTCAAAGTTGGAGAAAAAGTGCCACTAGTAATCTCACCTTCACCAATATTTTCTACGACTACTTTCTGATGGCCACGCAAGACACCTCGCTCCTCCAGAATCAGGCCAACAATTTTCTGCTTAACGCCCTGTTCGCGTTCCTGCTCAATGGCGGCGCGGCCGATAAAGTCACGGTCCTGCGGCTCCCAGGCAATGGTCCAGCCCAGGCCAGAAACCAGCGGTGATGTCTCTTCGGTCATATCTGAACCGTAAAGATTCATACCTGCCTCCAGGCGCAGGGTATCGCGTGCACCCAGACCACAGGGTTTAACACCCGCGTGCGCCAGCTTATCCCAGAGCGCAGGCGCTTCAGATTCGGGCAGCATAATTTCAAAACCATCTTCACCGGTATATCCGGTGCGACCGACAAACCATTCACCGCAGTCCACACCAAAGAAACGGCGCATATCGGTTACAGCTTCAACCACATCCAGTGGCAATACCTGAATTGCTTTCTCTATGGCCTTCGGGCCCTGCACAGCTATCATCGCAACACTGGCCCGCTCATCTACCTCAACACCAAATGCAGGTGCCTGCTTATTGATCCAGGCCATATCCTTGTCATGCGTGCCCGCATTTACCACCATGCGGTACCAGCCATCGTTCATGTAATACACGATCAGGTCATCAATGACACCGCCATCTTCCCTGAGCATGCAGCTATACAGGGCCTTGCCAGGCTCTTTCAGCTTGTTAACATCATTGGCCAGCAGGTAGCGCAGAAACTCACGAACACGTTCACCTTTCAGATCGACAATGGTCATGTGAGAGACATCAAACATACCCGCGTCCTGGCGAACCTGGTGGTGCTCTTCCATCTGCGAGCCATAATTCACCGGCATCTGCCAACCGGCAAAGTCCACCATTTTGCCACCGTACTCAACGTGCTTGTCGTATAAAACCGTCTTCTGACTCATTGCTAAAAACTCATTACCCACTCAAAAATTGAACGCATATGCTACTACGTCTGTATAAAAAATTCCCCGAAAATGTCTACGCCTATTGTAAAAACGGACAGCTAGCCGCCCATCGCATGGCGTATAAACTGCTGTTTGATCAGCGGCACCTGATCGACCATGACCAGCCCGGTATTACGTACCGTTGATAACAGCGGGTTGTTGTTACTGAATAACAATTTGAACCCGGTCATCGCCGATTCCATCAGACGGTTTTCACCCTTGCGCGCGCGCTCATACTTTCTCAGCGTGTGCAGCGCATACCACTGTCGTTTTGCGATCAGTGCCTGTGTAATCACCTCGGCCAGGGCAGCGGCATCGAGAAAGCCCAGGTTCGCACCCTGGCCTGCCAGCGGGTGAATATTGTGTGCAGCATCACCGACCAGTGCCAGGCCATTTTGCACATACTGCCCGACGTGACCATGTCCCAACGGAAAGGCGGCTCGCTCACTAACCAACTCGACCGAACCCAGTTGATACTCGAAGGCCTGTTCCAGTTCACAGCAGAATGCCGCCTCATCCAGCGCCAGCATAGCCGCTACCTTGCTCTCCTCCAATGACCAGACAATCGAACTCTGGCCATTTATCAGCGGCAGAAAGGCCAGCGGCCCATCCGGGGTAAAACACTGCCAGGCGGTCTCGGCATGCGGCAACTCGGTCTCAACGGTGCAGACGATGGCGTGCTGTTGATAAGGAATACGCTCGAATTCGATATTGGCCGCCGCCCTGACCTGCGAGCGTGCACCATCAGCACCGACAATCAGGCGCGCCTCTAAAATTCGACCATCTTCTAGCCGTAGCGATGGCCAGTCGGCATCGAGCGTTATCGTGCTGATCGATGCGGGACACAACCAGTCAATATTTTCGGCCTGCAATGCACAGTGCTGCAGTGCCTGCTGGATAACGGTATTCTCTATAATGTAACCCAGCGTATCCAATCCAACTTCGGCACTATCGAAATGAATCACACCTGCACCAGTGGCATCCCAGACGTGCATATCACCATAGGCACAGGCACGCACAGCCATTTCAGGCCAGGCACCAATGGTCTTAAAAATCTCCGATGAAGCGCGATTGATTGCCGAGACACGGATATCGATTTCATCGGTGACGGCCCTGGGTTCGATCTTTTCGACTACGCCTGTTTTCAGGCCAGAATCTCGCAACAGGTTGGCCAGTGTCAGACCTACCATGCCACCACCAACAATCAATACATCGTAACGCTGCCTGGTTGTTTCAGACATTGGGCTTTACCATAGCCAGGCCGCGACCCAGACGTGACAGACGGCCACTCAGTCCCATACTCTGCCTAGCCAGACGGTGCTTCACAAAAGGTATCAGGTCGGTTGCCAGCAGGCCGGCGGCCCGCGCGTGTGCCAGCGGCGCAAAATCATTCGAGAAAATTTTCACCAGTGCATCAGTAAAGCGGTAAACACGCCGCGCATCCTGCTCACGCATTTGCTCATATGTCGCCAGGGTCTCATCGAGATGCTCGAAGGAGGCCGACACCAGCAACTCGGCCAGCAGCGCAATATCGCGTAGTGCCAGATTGAACCCCTGACCCGCAACCGGGTGAATCGCATGCGCAGCATTGCCCATGATTACCACACGCCCACGCACCACCTGCGTCGCCTCGACCAGTGCCAGCGGGTAGACATGACGCTTACCCACTTTTTTAAGACAGCCAAGGCGAAAGCCAAAACGCTGCTGCAGTTTTTCCAGAAAGACCTCATCATCCAGCGCTGCCAATTCAGCCGCCTGCTCGGAGGGCACGGTCCAGACTACCGAACAACGATTTTCAGTCAGCGGCAGGAACGCCAGCGGCCCGGTATCGGTAAAGCGCTCATAGGCAACATTCTGGTGTGGCTGCCCCGGCGTAACATTGGTAATGACCGCGCTCTGTCTGTAATCCTGGCGGCTAATGCCAATCTGCAACATCTCGCGGGTTTTTGAAGTGACGCCATCGGCGACAATGACCAGGTCTGCGGTTAATTCGTGTTGCTCACCGTTTTCGCTATAACGCAGCAATACCGAATCTTCCTGTTGCTGTAAATCCTGCACTTCAGCGGGACAGTGCAACAACACCTCGGGATTAGCCTTCAGTCGCTGGTACAGCACTTCGCCTAGCACGCGGTTCTCGGCGACATAGCCCAGTGCCTCGACTCCCTCTTCGTGATGGCGCAGGCGCGTGACACCGAGATGACCACGGTCGGAAATATGAATCGTCTTTATCGGCTCGATGCGCCCGGCCATGTCCCGCCACAGACCCATCGCCTCGAAAATAATACGACTACCATAGGACAACGCCACGGTGCGGTCGTCATAACAGGGCTGGGTATCGGTATTGAGTGGGAAGGCCTCGATGATTTCAATCGACAGGCCACTGCCTTCAAGCGCACAGGTGAGGCTGGCACCGGCCAGGCCGCCACCAATGATTAGAACATCACACCTTTTTGCAGCAGTGCTCATAGAAACATTGAATCCTCAAACAGAGGCCATCACCGCTTCGACTTCTTCGGTGGTTCTGGGCAGGCCCCTGGTCAGCATGTCGCATCCATCCTTAGTCACCACGACATCATCTTCGATACGTACGCCAATATCCCACCAGCGTTTTGCGCCACGGCTACCGTGGGGAATATACAAACCCGGCTCAACGGTCAGCACCATGCCGGGTTCCAGCAGGCGCCATTCGTCATCAATCTTGTAATCACCTACATCATGCACATCCATACCCAGCCAGTGGCCAGTACGGTGCATATAGTACTGTGTATAGGCGCCTTTCTTGATCAGCTCATTCAGCTTGCCCTTGAGCAGGCCGAGCTCGATCATACCTTTGGTCATCACCCTGACCGCGGCATTATGCGGATCGTTCCAGTGATTACCGGGTTTTGTTTCCTTCATTGCCGCCTCCTGCGCCTCCAGCACCAGGTCATAAATTTCTTTCTGCTCTTCGCTATACCGGCCATTGACCGGGAAGGTACGGGTGATATCTGCCGCATAACCACCATACTCAGCACCGGCATCAATCAGTACCAGGTCGCCATCGTTCAGCAGCTTGTTGTTCTCTGTGTAATGCAGAATACAGCTATTGGCACCGCCACCGACTATCGAGGGATAGGCCCAGCCCGCACCATTGCGGTTGAATTCATAAAGCAGTTCGGCCTCCAGCTCATACTCATACTTGCCCGGCCGACAGGCCTTCATCGCATTGATATGCGCCTGTACGGAAATCTTCGCCGCCTTACTCATCAGGCGGATTTCTTCACGACTCTTGAACAGGCGCATGTCGTGTAACAGGTAATCCAGCGAGACAAATTCGTACGGCACATGTACACCACGGCGTGAATTTTTACGCAGGCTGTTCACACAGTTCATCACGTGCTTGTCAAATTCAGGATTGAGACCGATGGTGTAATAAACGCTTTCACAGTGCTCCATCAGCCCCGGCAGGATCTCTTCCAGGTCATCGATCGGGTAGGCATCATCCGCCCCAAAATGTTCAATCGCCCCTTCAGGCCCATAGCGATAACCGTTCCAGATTTCCTTGACCTTATCGCGCTCACGACAGAACAGGATGTACTGCGCCTGCTTGCGCCCCGGTATCAGCACAATCACCGCCTCCGGCTCACTGAATCCACTCAGGTAATAAAAATCACTGTCCTGCCTGAAGCTATGTTCGACATCCCGGTTACGGACCAACTGCGGCGCTGCCGGCAAAATGGCAATGGCCTCGTTACCCATCATCCTCATCAACTGTTTGCGACGCTGGGCGTAAACTTTAGTATTCATCTGGTCTCAATCCCGGGATCTTAATGCAGGGTCGTAGAAGGTATCAGGGTCTGCAGCTCTTCATTGATCAGCATCACCCCGGTACGCACATATTCCACCACCTCAACGAAGGCCTGCTCATCTTCTTCCGTCACTTCAATCTGTTCATCATCGTCGGCATAACCCGCACGCGAAATCTCGATGAAGTCCTGCAGGATCTCGGCGGAATCTTCTGGTAGTTTGCTTTCCCGGCTGATACCACCTGCAGCCAGGCCATAAACAAAGCCCTGGCACCAGTTTGCCAGCGCCTCGGTACGACCTACCAGGTCATAATCATCATCTGGCAGCAGCATAAAAAATTCGCCCGAGTAGTCATTGACCTTTTCCATCGTCAACTGGTGCAATTCAGATAGCTGGCGCACGGTTTCGTGCAACAGTACATTGCCCTCTTCCTGCTCACCCAGCACGTGATCAACCCATTCGGACAGCTCTATCGCGCCACGCGCGCACAACATGCCACACAAAACCCCATGTGACTCAGAGGCCCCCATCAGGGCATGCACCTTAAACAATGCTGCATCGAGTATTTCAATATCAGGTCGAGTATTCATAAATCACCAAAAATCCCATTCATCAGGCATTCTAACACGAGCAGATATTGTAATATTTTTCTCGCCAGAAATTTGACCGATACCCAATCACGTCCTACTATTAGTCGCATGAATGAAATAAAAATAAAAATGGATCATCTCGAAAAACAGGCCAACGAACTTCTGGATCTATGCCAGCGCCTCAGCAACGAAAATGCTGACCTGCGCAAGCAACTGAACCACATGAATGGCGAACGCTCTGAATTGATCGAACTAAAAGAAAAAGCCCGTCTGCAGGTCGAAGGTATGATTACCCGCCTGCGTTCCATGGAAAACGCCTAAACTCCACCCCCGAGGTTCTGTGCTGTGAAAGATCAGGATTCGCTGTCGATCAAGATTCTCGAAAAAGAATACCGCGTTGCCTGCCCGGCTGAAGAAAAAGAATCACTGATCGCTTCAGCCAATATGCTCAACCAAAAACTGAATGAAATCAAAAGCAAAGGCGCAGTGATCGGCACCGAGCGTATCGCCGTCATGGTCGCGCTGAATATGAGCCACGAGCTTTTGAACAGCCAGTCCATGCTCAAGGAGCACGCCGAGTTGAATGACCGCATCGACAGCTTGTCTGAAAAAATTGACAACACCATGCGTAACATTAAACTCATATAGGAGAGTTGCGCCTGGCGTAACTCCAAATATGGGTGTCTCTGGGGTATACGTAAGCAACCTGTTTTATCCCTTGAGCCTTAAATACTGTCCCGGGAACGTGACTGTTTGCAAAGTGTGCATTACCGCTAGTCGGGAAGCCTAATTTGCAGACGCTACTCCCACCTGAACCGATCGGTTCAAGGTCGACGGTGTTAGCTACGGTACTTCCGGAGACATCTTCTAAAATTTCCCATGTCAGCACAAACAGATCTACTACGCCAGGACAAGCGCCAGCAACGACGAAGCCTTGATAGCTCACTGCAATCCCAGCATGCAGAGCAGTTGACCCAGCTTTTTCTACAGGAAGGCCTTTTTAGCCAGCACCAGAAAATTGCCGCCTACCTAGCCAATGATGGCGAGATCGATCCCGTACACATCATCAGACAGGCCTGGGGCCTGGGCAAGCAGGTTTACCTGCCGGTGCTATCGGCACACGAAAACAGCCTGCTATTCGCACTCTATGAAGAAGGTATGCCGATGTGCCGCAACCAGTTCGGCATTGATGAACCCAACAGTGCGCCTGAACACTGGCTCAGGGCCAAGCACATGGACCTGATCCTATTACCACTGGTCGCCTTTGATGCACAGGGTAATCGCATGGGCATGGGCGGTGGCTTTTACGACCGCAGCCTGGCCGACCTGCAGCAACAAAACAGTCGCACCCGACTAATCGGACTGGCGCATGAAATCCAGAAGGTCGAACGACTGGAAACACAAAGCTGGGATATCCCGCTGCACGCCATCCTCACCGAAGACCGGCTTTACCTGACAACAGCGCGCTGACACCGCTATTCACTGGCCAGAAACAGCTTGTATGCCGGGTTATCTGTCTCATCCCAGTAGGCATAACCCAGCTCATCCAGATAGGTATTGAGCTCCTTGCGCTCTTTTTTGGGCACCTGCAAACCGACCAGCACACGGCCATAGGCGGCACCGTGATTGCGGTAATGGAACAGGCTGATGTTCCAGTGGTTACCGATACGGGTCAGAAAATCCAGCAGCGCACCAGGGCGCTCAGGGAACTCGAAGCGATAAATGATTTCATTTTCCAGATGTGGACTGTGGCCGCCGACCAGGTGACGTACATGCAACTTGGCCATTTCATTGTCACTCAGGTCCATCACCGGATAATTTTTTGCCTGCAGTTTCGCAACCAGCTCGTCTTTCTCAACATTACCCTCACTCAACTGAATACCGGCAAACACGTGCGCCTCATTGTCATGCGAATAGCGATAGTTGAACTCGGTAATACCACGACGCCCAATGGTTTTACAGAAGGCGCGGAAGCTACCGGGGCGCTCGGGAATAGTCACACCAAGCAGGGCTTCACGCTGCTCACCCAGCTCGGCGCGCTCGGCAACATGACGCAGACGATCAAAATTCATATTGGCACCGCTGTTGATCGACACCAGCGTCTTACCGGTAATGCCCTCGCGTTCCACGTATTTCTTGATCCCCGCCACTGCCAGTGCACCCGCCGGCTCCATAATGGAACGGGTATCATCAAAGATATCCTTGATCGCCGCGCAGATCTCATCGGTGCTAACAGTGATGATTTCATCGACAACCTGCTTCGCAATTCGGTAGGTCTCCTTACCCGCCTGGCGCACCGCGACACCATCGGCAAAAATACCGACGTGATCGAGTATCACGCGTTTGTTCTTTTTAAAGGCTTCGGCCATACACGGTGCATCATCCGGCTCGACACCAATAATTTTCACCTCGGGTCGCACATGCTTGATAAACGCCGCGACACCGGCGATCAGGCCACCACCACCGACCGGGATAAACACGGCGTCGATATCACCGCTGTGCTGGCGCAGAATTTCAACACCGATGGTACCCTGCCCGGCAATCACATCAGGGTCATCATAGGGGTGAATAAAATCCAGCTTCTGCTGTTCTGCCAGCTCGATGGCGTGCTTATAGGCATCATCATAGGCATCGCCAATCAGTACCGCTTTGGCTCCGTATGACTTCACCGCATTCACCTTGATCGCCGGCGTTGTCTGCGGCATGACGATGGTCGCCTTGATACCGAGCCGCTGTGCCGACAGCGCCACACCCTGGGCGTGGTTACCGGCCGAGGCTGCGATCACGCCCCTGGTCTTTTTCTGCTGGGTAAGCTGGTACATGCAGTTATAGGCACCGCGCAGCTTGAAAGAAAACACCGGCTGCATATCCTCACGCTTGAGCAATACCTGGTTACCCAGGCGCGCACTCAGGGAACGCGCCGGCTCCAGTGGCGTCTCCTGGGCCACATCATAAACTCGCGCGGCCAGAATCTTTTCTATATATTTTTTTGTCATACAGCCTGATCGTTGCTTCATTATTTTGCATGACTATAACAGAGCAGCGATTCATACGGCCACTGTTTAGTCGCAAAGATGCAAAACGCCCCATGACTTCCAGCCCTTTGGCGAGTAAAATCCATGCCTTATATAAAGATTTTTAGGGGATAGAAAACATGACCCAGGACGAAATGAAAAGAAAGGCCGCTGAAGCGGCAATGGAGTATGTCGTCGCTGATGAAATCGTCGGCGTTGGTACCGGCTCGACCGTCAACCACTTTATCGACCTGCTGGCGGGCATCAAGAACAAAATCAAGGGTGCTGTCTCCAGCTCGGAGGCCTCGACCGAACGCATGAAAAAACACGGCATCGAAGTGTTTGACCTCAACCAGGTCAGCTACATCCCGGTCTATATCGACGGTGCCGATGAATCCGACCACTACCTCAACCTGATCAAGGGTGGCGGCGGTGCGCTCACTCGCGAAAAGATTATCGCCGGTGCCAGCGAGAAGTTCGTCTGCATCGCTGACGAAAGCAAACTGGTCGACGTCATGGGCAAGTTTCCACTGCCAGTTGAAGTTATTCCGATGGCACGCAGCTTTATTGCCCGCGAACTGGTCAAGCTCGGCGGCCAACCGGTCTGGCGTGAAAACTTCATCACCGACAACGGCAATATCATCCTTGACGTGCACAACCTGGAGATCATGGATGCGGTCAAGCTGGAAAATGACATCAACAAGCTGCCCGGCGTGGTCACCGTTGGCATCTTCGCCAACCGCCCGGCAGATGTGCTGATCCTCGGCACACCCGAAGGCGCCAGAACGGTTTATTCGAAATAGATTAAACCCGTAAAAAAATAGCCGTGATTGCATAAGCAGCCACGGCTATTTTTGCACAGACTCCGTGCATTCCTAATTTGCAGGCATAAAAAAACGGGGCCGAGGCCCCATTTTTTTTACTAATGCCTTAACAGCGATTAGAACTTAACGCGCATACCTGCAGTCAGGACACTGTAGTCCTTGCTGGCTGCTGCATCATCATCACGGCTACCGTAACCAACATAGAGGTCAGTTGCTTTGCTCATCTTGTGATCATACATGACCGCAATTGAAGTGCTGCCTGTGTCAGAAACATTGGTAGTACCGTTGTAAATGTCACCCATCTGGCCGATTGTCAGGTAGATCGAGTTGTTGGCGTCCATGGTGTAATCAACACTGATGTGGGTGTAATCATTACCGGTCAGTTTTTCTGACATTTCTAACTGGATACCCAGTTTCACAGGACCAGTCTCGAATGAACCACCGACCTTGGTTGCAGACTCACTATTCACAGTGTCAGAACCAGGTCCAGCAGCATCTGCCATGTCGATCATGTCAAAATAGAAGCTAAAGTCTTTAGACTCGTAGCGGAAACCAACTCCCAGAGTCTCATCGATATCTGTAGGTGCTGGGCCAGCAGTATTGGCTGCATCGAACGTGGTGTTGACAACCAGCTGCATACCACCCATCTTGGGCGAAGAGTACTGGACCAGATCAGTCATACGACCGCGTAGACGACCTGCACCACCGTGCAACATGTTTGACTGTGTCCGCATAGCACCACGGCCTTCCAGTGAAGTGCGGTACATAGGGTCGACAGTGCCACCCATCTGCTTGTAGTTGCTGCTCATGGTACCAAATTTTACTGTACCCATGCCGCCTTTCAGGCCGATGTACTGGTCACGACCTGTCAGGGCGCCGGCTTCGGTGATATCAACCTGGAACTCGGCCTTGTAGAATGCCTTCATGCCATCACCCAGGTCTTCTGAGCCTTTCACACCAATGGCTGATGTCTGGCTTTTCATCTCCATAGAATCAACATTGCTGCCTGTATCTGCACTATCGATACTTGCATGCAGTACACCGTAAACTTCCGCAGATGCGGCGCCTGATGCTGCCATACCCGCTGCAATAGCGAGAGAGATTATTGTTTTTTTCATTATGCAAGACTCCTGCATTTAGTTAATTAAGTTTATGATCATAGCTATGATTACAATTATTTTTATTGTGACGTCATCCTCCGCCATGGCTTCCCCCAATAAGACGGTTTGCCTTACCTTAAAAAGCGACGGAAGCAACGTTCGCTTTAACTGATTTAAGCTTATAAAACAGGCATAAAACTGACTAAAGCTATGGTGAGTATATGCAGATATAACGTAATTGCAAGTCTATTATTACAAACTAGTTATTTGTTTATAAGCGTTCCATTAAATAGCGATTGGCAAGAAATTTGCAATACCCTTACAAAATATCATTTAATCAGCAGCGTCAAAGATATTTTTATGAATCCAATTTAATCGTTTCTGATGATTTTTAATTTGATCATTATATTGCCACCAGTACTTTTCACTATTGATACCATCCAATCGTAAATATTCAAAAAAACGGCAGCACATCGATAGCCGATATACAATTCCGGCAGGATGAAATACACTGCCCACCAGCGTTAATACAAATAAATTTTCTATATTTCTACACCAGCAAAAGGGCCAGTAGTGATACGTGCAAAACTCAAATTATCTTTGCCGATACTGGTGCTCACTAGCTATACCAGTACTGCCTATAGCAAATGCGAACGCGAAGATATAAATTTTTATCTGGACAAAGGTTTTTCCCCGGAACAAATTACCGCCATCTGTACAGATTCGCCATCACAGCCAGCTGATGTGTCTGCGATTACTGCAACTGAAAAAAATGGTACCGGGGATTTAACCGAACCAGTTTCTAACCAGGACACGTTGCAGAAAAAAAATGAACAGCTACTCAAGGAAGCAATAAAGGGCCGATATGTAATATTGGATAATCATGCTCTACAGTACACGCTGAAGGTTTGCATTGAATACGGCAGCGAAGATTTATATGGCTTCGCACCCAGCGCCTGCCCCATAATCAGGTACACCATTACGCGCAAGGGTCTTGAGATTATCAAGTCTCAAAAAAAATATATTTTTTTCGGTGCCAATGAAATCAAAATTAAAGGCGAGATAAGCCGTGAGGTAATCAGTGGCCTGGAAAAAAATTCTGCTCACGAAATAGAAATTATCAGAACAAAACTTGAAACGGGCGAACACACCATTATTCCTGTGAGAGATGATATTGCCATCACTGAAATTGAACAGGTACTGTTACAAATAGCTTATTGATCTGTATTTACTGTGCTACGAGTTTTTATTTTTATAAAAATCGCAACACCACCCGTGCATTTTTGAATAATTACTCAGCCAAAAAAAACCTCTCCCATAATGGGAGAGGTTAAAGCTTCGATCATAAAAGCTGTCCCTGCGCCCAGATCTTCTCCGGGCATGTCCTGCTAGAACTTGTGTATTGCACCCAGCGCAAAGACAGAAGGATCTGCGCCTGAGTCTGGTGTGTTTATATTATCAAGACTGGCTGCACCATATGATACGTAAACCTGAGTCTTGGGCGCAATGGTTCGGAAAGCACCCAGTGTATAACCGGTGCCTTCATCGGCACCATTTTTATCATCACCAACAGTACCGATGGTCATAACAAGTTGGGTTTCTGCAGCAAGATTATATTTGCCTACCAGGAACATATAACTCTTGTCATCACCGGCCGCATTGACGTCTACTGTTTCAAACGAAGCATCGACACTCCAGGCGGCTGCTTTATAACCACCATGAATACGTGTCGCGCTACAGTCAGCACAGAGCGAGGCCACTGTCGCGGTTTTATCACTTGAAATAAACTGCACACCAACATTATAGTTATCGGCCGCATAGGCAACACCTGCTGCGGTACCGTGATCATCCTGATCACTGTCATCAATATACAGACCAACATTGATGGTCATGCCATTGATTGAAGGTGATGTGTACTGTAGGGCGTTATCAGTAAAACCATTCGTTGCAGCGGACAGACCATAAGTTGCCAGCGCCTTAGTAAGCTTACCGTCTGCGCCTACGTGCGAGAGGTTATAGAACGGGTCGATATTGAAGCCCGCCATTTTGTACGCGGTTGACATACGGCCATAGGCAACGGTACCAAAATTACCTTTTAAACCACCGAAGTAGAAACGCTGGGCAAATGCACGGCCACCAGCATCCGCATCTGCATTCGCACCTGTCTGCAGGTGAACAAAGGCTTTAATGTCATCACCAACCGATGCCTTTAAGCCAAATAAAGACACATTGTCTTCACCAGATAGTGATGAGCCTGCACCAAGGTCTTCATCAGCTGAATTGATAGAGTAACGGAATTCGCCATAAATATTCGCGTCTGCCATTGCAACTAAAGGTGTACCGCAAGCAACAGCAACAGCTGCCGCCAATATAATTTTGTTATTCATAATTTTAAGTCTCTATCTAAATTATTATGGAGCCACGAGCATAATAAAAAATAAATTATCGCATCCTGACCTATATCAATTTGTAGTACTCATATCATTAATTATCACAAACACAAACACAAACACAAACACAAACACAAACACAAACACAAACAATAAAAATCATTACCTGTTTAAACTAAACTTACAAGCAATAGAAGACTAATAACTGGATTTAGTATAATAATAATTATCGTTATCCTGGCATGTTATATCTTATCTATTTGCCATAAATTAAAATTTGATAAGCAAGACATAGTGCAAGTTGCTGCAACTTAGAAATTACTGATTCTATTTTCACAATAATCATTAACACCGAGTTTTTTATACAACACCAAGCACAAAATAAAAATATTTTCTATTAATATAAAGCGCAATGACAAACCCAGTATTATGAGATTGAGCGCGTCTAATAAGAAAACGCTGTTCGTAGGACAACAACGTCATGCTCTGGCTTTAAATATTTTTTATTTAATAGAGAGGAAAAATTAGAGCGCCGAGAATTTCAGTACACTGGGTACGGAAACTTATTTGCCTGACCCATTAAACTTACCCTTAGGGTTTGCTGCGTTCATTACAAACTGTCTAAATCAATTTTGAGCTTTATGGTTCTTATAATGACATCACTGCCAGGAAGAGGTACGTTACAATGAATGACAAATAAAAATCGCTACCGTTTTTTTGAATCAGAATTCAAATACTGACCCCACAACAGAAATAAAAAAAGCTCCCAAAAGGAGCTCTTTTTATTTTGGCTGGGGAACAAGGATTTGAACCTTGATTGACGGAGTCAGAGTCCGTAGTCCTGCCGTTAGACGATTCCCCAAGTACTCAGGAAACAGCTCAGCAGATTACAACCTCCAAGCCGTAAAAACCGTAGCCAGTTTGAAACTTAACGTTTCGAGAACTGGACTGCACGGCGAGCCTTACGCAGACCCACTTTCTTACGTTCTACTTCACGAGCATCGCGAGTCACGAAGCCTGCTTTACGCAATGCAGGACGTAATGTTTCATCGTAGGCCATCAATGCACGGGTAATACCGTGACGAATAGCACCCGCCTGTCCAGAATTACCGCCGCCAGCGACAGAAATCTTGATGTCCAGCTTGTCGTTCATTTCAACTACATCGAGCGGCTGACGTACGACCATACGAGATGTTTTACGACCAAAGAATTCATCAACAGGTTTGCCGTTAACAACGATTTCGCCAGTACCTGCACTCAGGTAGACCCTTGCGCTTGATGTTTTACGACGACCGGTTGCGTAATATTGTTCTGCCATAATAATACCTTATTAAATTTCCAGCAGTTGTGGCTGCTGTGCTGCATGTTCGTGTTCCTTACCTGCATAAACCTTCAGTTTACGGAACATAGTGCGACCCAGTGAATTTTTGGGCAGCATACCCTTTACAGCTCTTTCGATAACACGCTCTGGGGCTTTTTCAATCAGCTTCTCGAAGTTGATTTCTTTCAGGCCACCCATGTAACCCGTGTAGTTGTAGTACATTTTATCTTTTGCTTTGTTGCCGGTTACACGAACTTTTTCAGCATTGATAATGACGATGTAATCACCGGTATCAACGTGTGGTGTGTAAATAGCTTTATGCTTGCCACGTAAACGACGTGCTACTTCTGTTGCCAGGCGACCCAAAGTTTTATCTTCGGCATCGATCAGGAACCAGTCTCTTTTTACGTCTTCCGCTCTTGCGCTTATGGTCATGGTCTTCATCAGGTGTATCCTGCAAATTCAATCTAATGTATGTCGCACGGTACACCCGCTCGACAAAGAGGCGGAATCATACAGAAAATACCGCGTCCAGACAAGCTCTTTAACTATTTTCACAAATAAAAATGCATGACGCTGATCAAGGTAAACTCCAGGCAAAAAAAAGCGCGAACGGGGAGTTCGCGCTAAAAACCACCAAAAAGGAGGAGGAGTCAAAAAAATCATTACGATTCAGAATATGAGTATTTTCTAATATAGTTCTAATCATGTCAACAA
>Ga0224501_10000594_pt1 | contig 28716 bp, 24 predicted proteins | sample SF_Oct11_sed_USG_4_FD_169105 | JGI IMG/M metagenome (GOLD analysis project Ga0224501, IMG submission 169105) | Sediment microbial communities from San Francisco Bay, California, United States - SF_Oct11_sed_USGS_8_1 | ecosystem: Environmental > Aquatic > Marine > Sediment | place: USA... | reverse complement strand
AGCTATAAAAACTGCACCAACAGTAATGGCCGCCGCACCCGCAGCTGCCGTGCCTGCCACCGCAGAGGCAAAGCCTGAAGCTAAGAAAGAAGAGAAAAGGACCGAAGAGGAAGAGAAGGAGAAAGAAGAAGCAGCGCTTGAAGGACTCGGAGCCCTATTCGGATAAACAGTTACTTCACTCTCTGTTTTTTACTTCTGCATTATGTGACTTTAGGACATTTGATGCAGAAACCGCTCTTCACACACATAGTTTAAATGATTCCTAAAACCTTAATGTGAAAGCGTCACGAAGTTCACTTTCAGTTTGAGGGATTAAAGTTGAAGAAAAAACGCTTTCCAAAAGAAGAGTATCATGTTCCATTTTTTGACGAACAAGGCTACGTAAGGAAGCAGTGCCCCAAATGTGGCGAATACTTTTGGACACAAGTCTCAGACATGGAAACTTGTGGAGAAGCCAGCCAAGAAGGATGCGCATTATACGCTTTCATCAACAACCCACCAACCCGAAAGGCTTACAGTCTACGCGAAATGCGAGAAACCTTCTTGTCTTTTTTTGAGAAACGTGGACATAAACGGATGAAGCCTTACCCTGTCGTGGCGCGGTGGCGAGACGACCTATACCTTACAAGCGCCAGCATAGTTGACTTCCAACCATACGTAACCAACGGTATAATTCCGCCGCCAGCAAACCCTCTCGTTATTAGTCAGCCTTGCATTCGCCTAGTCGACATCGACAACACAGGTCCTACCTTCGGTCGTCATCTCACATTTTTTGAAATGGGAGGGCATCACGCTTTCAATTATCCCGATAAGGAGGTTTATTGGAAGGATGAAACCGTCAGGTATCATCACGAATTTGTCACGAAGGAGCTGGGGATACCCTCTGAGGAGGTAAATTACAAAGAAGACATGTGGAGCGGTGGTGGAAACGCGGGACCTGACTTAGAGACAATTGTGCGCGGACTCGAATTGGCAACCTTGGTGTTCATGAAGTTCAAAGTTGTCCATAACAAATTTATCAAGTTGCCTATTCGAACGGTTGACACAGGCTACGGTATCGAACGGTACACGTGGATATCGCAGGGCGCCATAAGCGGGTTTCATGCAATCCACGGAACAGTTTTAGATGCCATTTTTAAGATAGCGAACGTAGAACATATAGACTCTAAACTATTAGCTGAAGTGGCGAAGTTTTCGGGTGCTTTTAGTCATGAAAAATCTGGCCAGAGCAGGATTTCGTGGGATAGAGCAGCAGAACATGTTGGAATGACCGCCGCTGAACTAGCTGAAATCCTTCAACCTATAGAGAATGCTTTTGCAGTGACAGACCACACGAAAAGCTTAGCCTTCATGCTTGCAGAAGGAGTTGTGCCTTCAAACGTCCAAGAAGGATACCTAACTCGCTTAATGATTCGCCGCACCTACCGCCTGCTAAAAGCCTTAGGCATCGAAAACAGCCTAGACAACATAATAGACTTGCAAATCAATGAATGGTCTAAGGATTTTCCTTACCTAAAGAAGATGCGCGTCGAGATTTTAGAGATGCTCTCGGTGGAGAGACAAAAGTTTGAGCAAACATTGAAGAGGGGCAACGCCTTGGTTACGCGAATAGCGCAAGATTTGAAATCTAAAAGAAAACGGAAAATTCCCACCGAAACTTTATTGGAGCTTTACGATTCCCACGGTCTTCCACCTGAAGCAGTACGGGACAGCGCAGCCAAACAGGGAATAAAGACAAAGACGCCTGAAAACTTCTACAAAATGGTCGCTGAACGGCACCTTCAAGCGCCTCTAAAAGAAATAGTCGCTGACGAAAGACTAGGGTTGGTTGCTGACTTGCCCGAAACCCGCATGCTCTACTACGAAAACACATATCTAACCGAATTCAAATCCCAAGTTCTACGCGTTTTAGACAACAACCAAGTGGTTCTGAAACAGACGATTTTCTATCCAGAAGGCGGAGGACAACCAGCAGACAAAGGGGCTTTAGAGTTTGATGGAAAGAAAACAGAGGTTATGGATGTTCAGAAAGTTGGCAAAATCATCATCCACGTCTTGAAAGGCGCTGCGCCAAAAGAGGGTGAAACGGTTAAGGGACGTATAGATTGGGACAGGCGAAGCTATCTCATGAGGGCTCACACAGCCACCCACCTTATCATGGGAGCAGCACGAAGAGTTCTCGGTCAACACGTCTGGCAAACAGGGACTCAGAAAAACGTTGAACAAGCAAGGTTGGATATTTCCCATTATCAGCGAATGACACCAGAAGAAGTAGAAAAAATCGAAGCCCTAGCAAATCAAGCGGTAATTAACATGATTCCGGTGGAGACCCGATGGCTACCGCGAGACGAAGCAGAAGCAAAACATGGCTTTAGACTCTACCAGGGTGGTGCTGTGCCTGGAAAAGAGATTCGCGTAGTCAAAGTGGGCGATTGGGAAGTTGAAGCATGCGCAGGCACGCACGTAAAAAATACGGGCGAAATAGGGTTCATCAAGATTCTTCACACTGAACGAATCCAAGACGGTGTAGAACGCATAGTCTACAGCACCGGGCATTACGCCGTTGAAGCCAGTCAGAAGAAAGAAGAACTGCTTCGGAAGCTTTCGGAAACGTTAAATGCCCCACTAGAAAAGCTTCTGCCAACCACAAAGCGACTTCTCAAAGAATGGAAAGAAACACGTCGCGAAAAAGAACGATTAGTAAAAGAGATCGCTCTAAAAGAAAGCCTCGTTTTGTCAGCTCCTAGTGTTGAAACTACAAAAACAAAATCAATCAATGGATTACAATTCATAAAACGAGAATTTGAACCAATAGACATTGATCGCATGATCAAAACGGCAGATGCACTAATCAAAAAAAGTTCGACAACTGTTGTACTGTTTTATGGAAAGAATGGAAAAACCGCACGCTTTGTCGTGATGGCTGGAAAAACAGCAATCAAGAAAGGCGTGAATGCAAGTGAAGTTGCAAAAGAGGCAGCAAAAATCGTAGGCGGCGGAGGCAGTGGCAGAGCGGAGTTTGCTCAGGGCGGTGGAACAAAACTCACCAAAGTAGATAATGCAATTCGAAAAGCCGAAGAAGTCTTGAGACATCAATTGAAGAAAAAGGCAAAATAAATAAAAGCCGCTATCCCACTAGTGTAGTGGTGCAAGAAATGAGGGATCGATTCCTCGATAGATGCTGACAAAACCTTTAATACTACGCCGCCTAATCCAGAAACTTTCATGGAACTTCTACACCAAATCGAAGCCAAATGGCAGAAAGCTTGGGAAAAAACAAAAGTTTTCGAAGCAAACCCAGACCCCAAGCGAAAAAAGTGCTTCGTCACCTTCCCATACTCATACGCAAACGGACCAGTCCACGTTGGACACGCCTTTACGGCGACACGAGTCGACGCTTACGCACGATTCAAGCGTATGCAAGGCTACAACGTTTTGTTTCCGTGGGCGTGGCACTGGACTGGAACAACCGTGGCAGGCGCAAGCGAACGCGTGAAAATGGGAGATGCAAAGTTTGTCAAAGTATTACGGGAAATCGATGGCGTGTCAGAAGAAGATTTGAAAAAGTTCGTTGACCCTGTTTATATGGCTTCGTATTACACTAGGGAAAACAGAAACACAGTTCGTCGTGCTGGGTTTTCTATTGACTGGCGAAGAGAATTCCAAACAACTTCGCCCCAATTCAGTAAGTTTATCGAGTGGCAATACAAAAGACTGCGTGAAAAAGGCTACGTCGTCAAGGGAACCCATCCAGTAGTCTGGTGTCCCCACTGCGAAAGTCCAACTGGTGACCATGACCGCCAAGAAGGTGAAGGTGTCGCGCCAGAAGAATACACGCTGATGAAGTTCAAATACGGAGACGCTTACTTGCCAGCTGCCACTTTTAGACCAGAAACAATCTATGGCGTAACAAACATTTGGCTAAACCCAGAAGCAGACTATGTAGAGGCAGAGGTAAATGAAGAAAAATGGATAATCAGCGAAACAGCTGCAAACAAGCTAAAAGCACAAAAACGAAAAGTTTCCATAATCCGCCGCTTTAAAGGAAAGAGGCTCATAGGGAAAAACGTTACAAGCCCCATTATCGAAAAGCAACTACCCATTCTGCCAGCGTTGTTTGTCAACGCAGAACACGCAACTGGGGTGGTGTACAGTGTTCCAGCCCACGCGCCAGTTGATTGGCTAGCGTTAAAAGATTTGCAGCAAAACCCTATTTCCTTAAAAGAGTTGGGCATCGAGCCAGCCACAGTGAAAGACATTCAACCAATCTCCATGATTCACGTCGAAGGATTCGGCGAATATCCCGCTGTGGAAGTGGTTGACCAACTGGGTGTAAAAGACCAATGCGACCCTAAAGCAGAAGAAGCTACAAAATGGCTGTACAAGAAAGAGTTCCACGGCGGAGTCTTAAAGAGAATCTGTGGCGAATACGCTGGGAAAACAGTTCGAGAAGTCAAAGAGGTGCTTATCAACGATCTAAAGGAGAAAAACGTTGCTGATACAATGTACGACTTGACGCAACCTGTCATTTGCAGATGCCTAACGCCATGCATCGTCAAGATATTGGAGGGACAATGGTTCTTAAAGTACAGTGACCCGGAATGGAAGAACAAAACCAAAGAAGCCCTAAATCGCACAACAATATACCCTGAAACTGCTATACCATGGTTTCTCAGCACCATAGACTGGCTAAACGATTGGCCATGTGCCCGTAAGAGCGGCTTAGGCACACCGCTGCCTTGGAACAAGGAGTGGATTATAGAAACCCTAAGTGACTCCACTATTTACATGGCCTTTTACACAATCAACAAACAAATCAAACAGCACAGCATAGCGCCCGAACAGCTGACATCTGAAGTCTTTAATTACGTCTTTTATGGAAAAGGCAATTTAGACGCAGTAGCCAATAAGTTAAAACTGGGCAATCAAATCTTACAGCAGATGCGGAACGAATTCTTATATTGGTATCCAGTGGATATGCGAAACTCCGGAAAAGAACTGATACCAAACCACCTCACCTTCTTTCTATTCCAACACACAGCTCTCTTCCCACCTGAACACTGGCCACAAATGATAGGAGCTAATGGTATGCTAATGATTGGAGGAAAACCAATGTCAAAGTCGAAAGGCAACTTTGTCACCTTCCGAAGTGTCATTGAGCAGTTTGGTGCCGACCCTTCTCGTTGCGCGTCGCTGCTGGGTGCCGAAGGTATAGATGACCCTGACTGGAAAAGCGAAAACATTCGAGACGTTAAAAACAAGCTTGAATCTTTCTACAGATTGGCAGAAACTATTGTTACAGAAGCAAAAGACGAAAAAACAGGACGGTTGGAAGATTGGCTGTTCAGCGTGCTACAGCAAAAAATAGAGACGGTTACCGAAAGCATTGAGATGCTGAAAACTCGAACTGCAGCAGAAAATGCCTTCTTTGAAATCTGGAACGACTTCCGATGGTATGCTAGAAGAAAAGGCAACATGAAAGCCAAAGCCTTACTGAAAGCCTTGAACATCTGGGTGCGATTGCTAGCACCTTTCACACCGCATATTTGCGAAGAAATCTGGAACAAAATGGACGGAGAAAACTTTGTCTCCCTTGCTGAATGGCCAAAATACGACAAAAGCAAAGTCAACCCGACTGCAGAAAAAAGTGAGACTTTAATCAAATCAACATTAGACGACACCCTAAGCATAGTTCGAGCAACAAAGATATTTCCAAAGAAAATATGCTATTACACGGCGGCGAGATGGAAATGGGAAGTATACAAAGGAGCACTAGTAATGTCTCTGGAAAAAGAGAGTATTATCCAAAGCGATTTGATGATGGAACTGATGAAAAACGAAGAAATGAAGAAGATGGCAAAGGAAATTGCCAAATTCGCCTCCCAAATTGTTGACGAAATTAACAGAACAGGGGGAAATAGAAAAGAAAAACTGCTGTTAGTTGGAACACTAGACGAGGCCGCTGTGTTAATTGAGGCGGTAGATTTTCTAAAGCGGGAGTTAAATGCAGAAGTCCAAGTTTACGTAGAAGACGATAAGCAGCGATATGACCCTAAAAAACGCGCTCAACTAGCAAAACCCTACAGACCAGCAATATATGTGGAATAAGCAGCTAAAGTTGCATTCGAAGCAACGACAAAATACTGGAGTTCACTTTGATGTGGTAGTTCTTACGTCCACCTGAACTAGTGGTAATGTAGTAATCTTCGTCCTTTTGTAGTTTGCTTCCATAAAAAAGAGCTAAAACAGTGCGGCTGATATTTATAGTAGTTAACTTTTCGCTTGGAATTTTATCTTCTACCTCTTTTTTCAACAGCCTCGGATTGATTGTGTAGATGATGCTGTTGTGTGGGTGCCTATTTTTATAGTTTTTTTCAATATCCAATACAAGGTAGCATATCAAGTCGTAGTAGGGACTTCTCTTTCTTTCGATAAGATTAAGGTAGTTAATCAGGGGAATTGGGACTTTATAAATTTCGGACATTGCCTTCCCCTATATATAAGTCTTAAGGAAGCAAGATTTAAGTCTTAACTTTATATAAATATTTATAGAACAATTTTCTATGCCTACAGATATTGCATTGTGAAAGAATTATATTTTCGTGTACTCCTTTGTAGTGTCCTAGCGGGCCCGTGGCGTAGCATGGATACCCTCTTAGCCAGAAAGCGCGTCGGCCCTCTAAGCCGGAGACCCTGGGTTCAAATCCCAGCGGGCCCGCCAACTGGAACTGCCGTATTGACGGTTTATGACTTCAGAAGTGCACGGAAATTTTAAATTCTATCGAATCAAAAATAAGTCACTGTAACTTTAATATTTAACTTGTTAATGTTTATAGAAGGGTTAAAGATGAGCACACACGCAGAAGACTTGAAGCTACGCCTTATGACGATTGAGTTACTTCGAACAGCGAAGCGTCAATACACTTACAGAGAACTATCAGCTAAAACAGATTTACCAGTCACAGTTTTGAGCCGATACGCAAAGGGTCACGTCTTGCCAAATGTTATGAGAGCCCGTCAGCTCTGGAAAACCTTAAAGAAATTGGTGGGTTTAGAGGTTGAACTGCGCAGAAAAATACATTTTAACAGTGACGGATACTTTGACAACACAGAAATTGTAAGTGATTATAACATTTTGCGGCAAGCCGCTCACCACGCCCTTGCCAACTTCGCTGGGAAACGTGTAACTAAAGTCTTAACAGCGGCGGTAGACGGTATTCCACTTGCAACTATGGTGTCTAACCAATTAGGCATCAACCTTGTTGTCGCCAAGTGGAACAAAGAAGTTGGAGTACCGGCTTTCCTTGAAGAAACATACGTGTTGAGAGACTCTGGTGTGACTATGACGCTGTATGTTCCAAAGAACGCAATCAAACGAAGAGACAGTGTGCTTGTGGTAGATGATATGATAAAAACCGGCGAAACCCAAAACGCGCTGATCAATCTTGTCCGCAAAGCCAAAGCTGAGCTTTCAGGGATTTTCACGTTAATAGCCATTGGAGAAGACTGGAAAAAAAACCTGAACCTCCCTAAAGGCTGCCCAGTGGAGGTTGTTACAAAAGCGAACCCTCCCACTAAACGCAGCTAAAAGCAAGCTCAGTACTTTTGCGAGAGACTCGAGGTTTCTGCTTCGAAAAATATAATCAACAGACAATACAATAACAGAACTCTGCGAGGATGAAACTATATGCGAACAATTGAATGGAAAGACGGCACAGTAACTACAATTGACCAGACCAAACTGCCTAATCAAACAGTGCTTTTGAAAATGACAAGCTGTGATGAAATTGCAGAAGCTATCAAAACTATGCAGATTCGTGGCGCACCACTTTTAGGAGCAGCGGCAGCTTATGGTCTCGCGTTGACAGCATATCATTCAAAGGCTAAAGATAAGAGACAGCTTATAGAGGAGCTTACTGCTTCTGCACAGATTTTAAAGAAAACTCGACCAACTGCAGTGAACCTGTTTGGGGCTATAGACAGGATGATGAAGAAAGCTGGAAAAATGGATGGAGATGCAATGGCTGTTGTGAAAGCCGTAGTTGAAGAAGCAAAAAGAATAGCGAATGAAGATGTTGATGTAAACCGCAAAATTGGAGAATACGGCTCTACACTCATAGACAGCGGAGACACCGTGTTAACGCACTGTAATGCAGGCAGCTTGGCAACAGTAGATTATGGCACTGCGCTAGGAGTAATAAGAACTGCTTGGAAAAAGGGCAAGGGCATCAAAATTATTGCAACGGAAACTCGTCCTTTGCTTCAAGGTGCACGGTTAACTGCTTACGAGTTGTTTCGCGATGGTATTCCGGTTACTTTAATTACGGACAGTATGGTGGGCTATGTCATGTCTAAAGGATTTGTTAATAAAGTGGTGGTGGGAGCAGATAGAATAGTAAAGGATGCGGTAGTTAACAAAATCGGCACCTACATGATAGCCGTGTTGGCTCATGAGCATAAGGTTCCTTTCTATGTTGCTGCTCCAAACACAACGTTCGATATGGAACAATCAGCAAAAGACGTGGTTGTCGAAGAGCGGAGTATAGAAGAAGTTGTTAAATTTGGCGGTGTGCAAGTTGCTCCGAAAGGAGTGTCTGCCTTTAATCCAGCTTTCGACATTACACCTTTAAAATACGTTACTGCAATAATCTATGAAAAAGGCATCATTTCCCCAGCAAATTTCCAAAAAATTTCAACTGTTTGAAGGCTAGGTATATATCTCCTAATTTGTATGCTATTAGTTTGTGCGGCAGGATGAGACTTTGAAGAAAAATGAACAACAAGCCAAGGACTCTCGAAATTCTGAGATTAAAAAGATTAAAGGCTTGCTTTCAAAAAAAGGCGTTACAGTTTCAGCTAGTGGCAATTTTGAAAACCTGACTTCTCGCGGCTATGGAACATTAGAAAACAAAAAATTGGCTCTAAGTTTCTACGAAGCTCTATTTCTGCAAAGCAAGGGAATGGTTGAAGTGGTCAAGGGAAAATCACGGAAGGCTTTAGATTTTCAAGAACTTCTGCATCAGTTCGAGCTTGTGGACGAAAATGCTTGGCTGAAGTATTTGATCTATCGGGATTTGAGAAGCCGTGGTTACGTGGTGAGAGATGGATTTGGCTTAGGAATCGATTTTCGAGTTTATGAAAGGGGAGAGTATGGGAAAGCAACAGCTACTTATCTTATTCTCGGGATTCAAGAAGGTAAGCCTATTTCGGTTAAAGAGTTGGCTCATGTGTTGAAGCATGTTCAAAGCTTGAAAAAGAAGTTAGTGTTGGGAGTCGTAAATCGTCGCGGAGAAGTTGTTTATTATACTCTTTCAAAGCTAACAATGAAAAAGATGTAGAGGAATTTCCTTGCCTAAATTTCAAACTGTTAGGGGAATGCGGGACTTTCTGCCGTCAGACGCAGAAAAACTGAGACATGTTGAGGCTGTTACAAAAGAAGTTGCACGGCTGTATGGCTTCGAGGAAATAATCACGCCTCTTGTAGAGTATTATGACTTATTGGCGGCAAAGTCTGGAGAAGAAATTAAAGCACGGTTGTATGCCTTCAACGATTTGGCTGGACGAAAAGTAGCCTTGAGACCTGAATTCACCGCTTCTATTGCCAGATTGATGGCGACCACTCTACGAAACGAGCCTAAACCCTTGAGGTTATTTTCAACGGGCACATTGTATCGGTATGACGAGCCGCAGTTTGGTCGTTACCGAGAGTTTTGGCAATCAAACTTCGAAATCATCGGCAGCAGCAAACCCGAGGCAGACATTGAAGTTCTCGCTCTCACCAACCATCTTATGCAAAAGCTTGGACTTCGCAACTACCGGTTCAAAATAGGCCATGTAGGCATCTTGCGGGGAGTGTTGTTCGAGGAAGGTGTAAAAGACGAAGAGCAAAACATTGTGATGCAGCTTTTAGACACTAAAAGATGGGATGAAGCACTTGGAACTGCGAGAGGATTTGGCGTTTCAGAGAAGGGTATAATGGCTCTGAAAGAAATCTTTGAAGCTAAAGGAAAAGACGGTTCCAGAGTCTTAACGCAGGTCAAGAAGAAGCTAAAGGAATATGCAAGCTCGGTTGCTGCAGTAGAAAACCTACAGCAAATCATTGGGCTCTGCAAAGAAGGTGGAATAAAATTCGACATGTCAATTGAAGCGAGATTTGCACGCGGTCTAGAATATTATACGGGGATGATTTTTGAACCGCTTGTTCCTGAAATGGAGATTTCATTAGGCGGCGGTGGACGATACGACAAACTCGTTGAAATGTTCGGAGGAGAATCGACACCAGCAGTGGGAGTGGCTCATGGGCTAGACCGTATCGCCTTGGCAATAGACAAGCAAAACGTCGCACCAGAATCCTCTAAAAAAATTGTGGCTGTAATTCCTATAGGTGAAAAAACGGTTCCAAAAGCAATGGAATTAGCGTTGCGGCTAAGGAAAAAAGGAGTTGCTGCAGAGTTGGAGGTTATGCGGCGCTCAATTTCTCGGGCTTTGCAGGACGCTGACAGGAGAAAAGTGGCGCATGCGGTTATTCTTGGTCCAAAGGAGCTTAAAGAAAGAAAAGTAATGTTGCGAGACATGAAAAACCGTCAGCAACACCTAGTCGACATTGAAGATGTGTTTAAACTACTTTAAAAAAAGATTGACTAGAGGCTTGCAAAGGACGGCGGTTCAGGAACAGGTATAGGTTTAGGCTTCCTTCTCAACACTTTGAAAATGGTTATTATGCTAAAAATCATTACTGCTATCCACATTAGTATTCCTAGGAAAAGATTTGTTGAAACAGCTAAGAAATAAGCAAAGTCTACTTCGGCAGAATAGTAACTTGATGACAAGTCAAAAACGGTAAAGTAATAGTTAAAATACCAGTGAAGCAAAATCGGCGCTTGAACTCCATAATAAAGATATGCTAAAGCAAAAACAGCGCCGCTCATAGCCGCTTGAGAGATTTTCCCCGGCTCCCAACCGCCAAAATAATGGGCGATACCGAAAAGAGAAGCCGTTAGAAACACCATTACCCATTCAGCCCAAATCACCCCTCCAAACAAACCACCCTTGCCGATGGTTTTCAAGTCAACAGTTTCCTTCGCCTTCTCAGGCTGCAAAACAGACAAAATGCTAGTCTTCAACCGTTGACTCCAAGAAAAATCAGGCCTCGTCCTTTTTCCAGCAAGAAAAATGTAAGTTACCAAAAAGGTTCCTATTGGAATTATGCGAAAAATTATCTCTTCAACTAGTGGAGCCCGTGAAACTATGAGGAAGCCCAGAAACGGGTCACTTATAGGTATAGAACCCGTGGGAATCCCACCTTGCGTTTGTAAGTGATTCAATACTATTGTAGCTACTAGCAACATAGATGTTATTAGCGGCATGGCGAGCAAGTTGTTGCTGAAAGGACTTTGTTTAGCGGCACTGGAAAAGGATTCTCGGGCTCTGGAAAGGCTTTTTCTGTATTTCCAAGCAGCAGCAAAACAAAGTGCAAAAACCCACCAGAGAAATATGAAGTACAATCCAACGTTTACGGGTATCGTTACATCTATAATGAACAGTGGATGGAGAGGTATTGTGTCTTGGCTGAATTTTAGACCTTCTGCTGTGGAGAAAAAAACTAAAATTCCCAAACCCATCGAAAGCAGATACGTGAAGACAATGAAGAAACTGATTACTAAAACGATGGCGAAAAGAAATCTTTGCAATGTTTCGGATAAATTCGAGTTCATAGCCTACTCCGTTTAGGTAAAACAAGGAACATGTTTCTATTAACCTTAACCTCTAAGTGTTAACGACGAACTTTATCCAATACCCGGTTTGCCAGCTTATCCACTTCTTCTATGTCTTTGTTTGTTCTTGAAACATAACTGAAGGATACCCTGTGAAAATGTTGCTGGAGTTCATGAACTTTCAGCCAAAGACTCTCCAGTCGAGGATTTCTAACCTGATATTCTCCATTAAGCTGTTTTACCACCAATTCGCTGTCTAGAAAACAGTGCACATAGCCATCTGTAAAGTCACGCGCCAGTTCTAGGGCGATTATCAATGCCTCATATTCAGTCTCGTTATTAGTTCTTCTTCCCAAAAACTTAGAAACCTTCTTCATCACAACTCCGCTTTTATCCACTATCTTAACAGCTATAGCTGCAGGTCCCGGGTTCCCTCTTGAAGCCCCGTCAGAGTATATTCGCAGTTGAGTTGATTCTTTAGACTGCAACTTACAAGCCTTCGATGAGCTATTGGTCGCCGAAAGTTAATAAAAGATGTTTACTATTTTCATGCCCAGCCTAGAAACTTTAGAATCATCCGCAGACTAACAAACACCAAAACCAAGCCGAAAATTCTCTGCAGATTCTTACTCGAAACACGCCTAGAAACATATGCACCCATCTGTGCTCCAAAAATAACGCCAACACCGAGAAGAAGCGCATAACCAAACTGAACGTTCCCAAGAGATAAATGAGTCACGACCCCAGAAAGCGACGTAAAAATCATAATAAAAACCGAAGTAGCAACCGCCAGATGCATAGGAAAAGAGAGAGCAAAATGTAGAATTGGAACCAGCAAAGCACCACCGCCGATACCTAATAGGCCTGAAGAAACACCAGCAAAGAAGCTCAAGGGCAAGCCAATTTTCATATCTGCAATATAGTCAAAGACTTTGCCCTCAGAGTCTACAAGCCGCCGAGTCCAGCCTGTTTTACGGCTTTTTAACAGCTTGAAGTTGCTCAAACTGTATGAAAAAATCATTCGAGAAGCAACGTAGAGTATAAACAAGGCGAAAATTAATATCAACAGTTCTTTAGCAATAATAGCCGTCAAATATGCTCCTAAGAAAGCGCCTGGCACTGTAACTGTGGCTAAGAATAAACCTACTTTATAGTCTATTCTTTCTTGTCTTACATAACTACTCGTAGATGACAAAGCTTTAAACACAATCATAGCGAGACTTGTTCCAGCAGCTATCTGCGGAGAAAATTCGATGCTTAGGGGTAGCAGTTGTAAGGCAGGTACTATGAAAACTCCGCCTCCGATGCCCAGCATAGCCGCAATAATGCCAACGAAAAGGGCTAGAACGGGAAGAAAGATTACTTCATATACCGTCATGTATGCATACAAATCAACATTAGTCGACACTGCAGTTTCTGTAATTTCTATTGTAGTGCCAGGATAATACAAAACCACATGAATCTTGAGGCATATCCCGGAGGATTTGTCATACCAGCGCTCCATATTGGACGTGGCCCAGTTGTATTCGACCACCCAACAATCTCTTTGCTGCTCGAAGACATAAATTTGCTCGCTCCTATTGATATCGTTGATTCCATAGAATATGTCTATAGTAGACCCTGTTGTGACGTTTGTTTCTATCCAAAGTGGCCATTTTTCTCCAATATATTCTGTATCTGAAGAATTAACTATTTCACGGGTAACTGTATTTATCGTCCAATTAATTTCACCAGTGGTCAGTGCTACATTTCCTTCAGTTACATTTACTCCATTAGAGATCAAGTGCAATTCAGCAAAGTTGTCTCCAAGCTTGGTTATGTTCCATGTCATGTACTCCGTTTCATTATGTCCAGTCCATATGAAAAGCTGCTCGTAAGTCATGTATGCGTCCAATTTTAGCCAAGACGATTTAGCTGCTTCTGTATACGAATAGACTCCAATAGCAAATGACACGCCAATGATTAGCAGCACAGCAGTTAACAGCAATGTCTTCCTATTCATTCTCGCTGTCTCCATTATGTTCAAACTTTGAATTTAGTAGAATCGTTTCTTAGGCGAGGTTGAGTTTGACTCTGGTTGTTCATGGGTTTATCAAAAACTGTGGTACTTACTAATAAATAATAGCGTTAGATTTTGATGGCAACTTTTATCTGTCAGACACGTAATGTAGCCTTACCACGTGTGGAAGCGTAGGTTGAGCAAATCTAGCAGAAAACGAACTTCACTCGAGCGGTTTCGCCTCAAAAAAGCATTGGACACACTGACTCGCAAAGAAGGACGTGGAACAGAGCTTGTTAGCCTATACGTTCCTCCAGGAAAGCAAATCAGCGAAGTTCTTAACACACTTAGGCAAGAATACGGCACCGCTGCAAACATAAAATCCGACACAACGAGAAGCAACGTTCAAGATGCTATCACAAAGGTTCAGCAGCGGTTAAAGCTGTTTAAGAAAGTGCCTGAGAATGGTTTGGTAATTTTCAGCGGCACCATACCGCGGAATGGTCCAGGCAGCGAAAGAAACGAAACCTACGTCTTGACACCGCCAGAACCCATTAGCATAAACCTATACCGCTGTGACTCAAGGTTTCACACTGAATACTTGCAGGAAATGTTGAAAGAGAAGGAAACTTATGGAATCCTACTAGTGGATTCGAGTGCAGCTACTTTTGCGGTTTTGCAGGGTAGACGCTTGAACATTGTGAAAGAAATTACTTCTGGCGTTCCAGGTAAGATGCGGGCGGGTGGACAATCGGCGAGGCGTTTTGAGCGTCAGAGAGAGGCTAAGATATTGGAGTTTTTTACCCGTGTCGGTAGTCATGCTACGGATATTTTTCTTGGAATAGAAAATTTGAAGGGGATTATTGTTGCGGGTCCTGGTCCGATAAAGTATGATTTTCAGAAGGGTGATTATCTGCATTATCAGTTGAAGGATAAGGTTCTTGCTAACATAGATACTGCTTATGTGAGTGAGCAGGGGGTGAAGGAGGTTGTAGAGAAGGCGCCTGAGATTATGCGGCGGGTTCGTTATGTGGAGGAGAGGAAGCTTATGCAGGATTTTCTCTACGAGGTTGGACATGACACTGACTTGGCTACTTATGGCGAAGATGAAGTTAGGCGTACTTTGAAGATGGGGGCGGTGAGGACTTTGCTGTTGTCGGATGCTTTGGATATTGTTAGGGTGACGGTGAAATGCACAGCTTGCAACTACAGCAAGAAGGAGACGATGAAAAGCAGGGAGGGGGAAGGTTTTCGGCAAAGTCTTACTGGTCAGCCGTGTCCAAAGTGTAAGTCGCCGTCTCTTGTTGCGGATGAGGTGGAAGACATTGTTGAAGAACTGGCGGAGCTGGCTGATCAGGCAAATGCAAATGTAGAGATAGTTTCGATGGATACTGAGGAGGGACAGATGTTGAAAAACGCGTTTGGCGGAATCGCAGCTATACTTCGCTTTAAGCTCTAAGGCGAGATTTTTTGTAAGTGAAGGCCGAACATTGTAGTTTTTATGTAATCTCATTGCTTCTAGAGTGACGTTCTGAGAAACAGAAAAGCTTCACTCATGTATTTTGATCTATTTAATGCCTGTTTGAAGCAAAGAATCAAGGTTAGTCTAGAGGGAGTGGCGCACAAACAAACCGACAACTAACGGCTTTTCGTTAAAGCTAACTTTTAAATCTTGAAACCAACCTATAAGTAAAACGACAAACATTAACGGAGAAAATTATGTTGAGTAACCCCCAAACATCCAGAATCCTAAGAACCCTACCTAGAGAAAAAGCATTTTACTTCTTCACCTCAATAGGAAACTACACAGGAAAAAGCGCCACATCACTAGAAGAATTCGTCAAAGAAATCCTAGACGTAAACATCAAATCATTAGAATTCCATCTCTACCGAGACGACTTCGAAAAATGGATAGCTCAGACCCTTGAAGACAATGTATTGGCCAACAAAATCAAACAACTCAAAGCACTGAAACCAATAGGAATAGACCTAAGAGACCGTCTCTACCTAATCGTTTCAAAACACCACGAAAACCTCAAAACACCACCTCGTCCCACAACAACTCCAACCTCAACAACACCAACCTACACCAAACCCAAACCCACCACAATAACATTCGGAAAAACACAATCACAAAGCACCGTAGAAACGCAAGCCAAAGAATAAACAAACCGTTTCGCTTCAGTCAAAAAACATCTACACTATCCCGTTTCCACTTAGCTAAAGTAACCAAGAGCAAAACCTGAAAAGATACCTTCATCAAGTATAAAGACGTTTCATTCTCTCTCGTCGGAACAACATAACTGCCTGCTTTTTTTGGATAATAATCCAGCGATGTCCTATAAGGATAATGAGAGGTTTCATTAACCTTCTTTACAGCACCCTGAATGGTATAAGGGTCCTCAGCAAGTAAACACTGAAGCAAGTCTAAAGTAGACTCGTCGGTTTCTTCCAATTCTACCGAACGGGTCCAGCCTATAACAACTTTAGCGCCCCTCCCAATCAACGCCTCTGCCATACTCGTTTTGTTAAGACTGTCGCATCCCATCAAAACAACTACACAACTGCTGTCAAATCGTCCCCTCACACTAAAATTTACAAAAGTAGGACCAATTGCAAAATATCTGTCGCCAGTAATTAGAAACTCAGCGACACTAAGCTGGTTTCCATATTCTGCAGAGTATCGTATTTCTTTTTCTTTATTGTGGAGTTCTGAGGTGAACAAGTCAACAAAATCACTTTCGTTTCTCACAGACGAGTGTACTCTTAAAATTATTATTTTGCCCCCTTTTGAGGGGAGGTCTTTGTAAAAGTCCACAGTAACATCGTCGCTGGGATAATATTTCACATCAAACCCTGAAACGTTAAATATAGAAGTAGCTGTATCATTGAAATCTTTATTGAATAGATCGCTTTTAATGGTTACTTGGTCAATTATGGCAGCTGCCCAATTTTCTGTGTGTGGCTGAAAAAATAGGTAATACGTAACCAATGCAGCCAACGTGATGAGCGTAGCTAAAACAACCCCGTACAACAGTTTTCTGTTTAAACCCTTTTCTGCCGTCTTTCGTTTTTGTCTTTTTGTCATTGACACCACTTTTAGTCAAATCTCACTAAGATTCATATAGTACACTAAGATTCTTTAACCTCTCGCTAACGCCTAAGTCTTTTAACTTTCGCTCACTTTCTTCAACTGATTTTGATACATCTCCACTATTTCCTTACTTGTCGTCGCATCTTCCGCTGACTTATCAAGCCTGTAGTTTCCGGTGAATCGAGGAAACCTTATAGCTAACCCGCTTCCTCTGCGAATTGCGTCCATTGCACATGTGTGAATGGGGCTTAAGGTAATTTCAGCGCCAAGAACATCGATCACAACAATGGGCTCAAACCATACATCTGCGTTAAGCATCGTCTGCACTCTTGGATGCTTGTGGGTAATCTTGTGTTTTTTCATCATTTTAGGTATTTTCTCCAAGTCTTTATCGGTAAAGCCTGTTCCGCATTTTGTTACTGTTTCAAACGTGTCTTTACTAGGATTGTAAGCAGCTAGAAGCAACGCTCCATATGTTCCTGCGCGTTTTCCTCTGCCGTGAAAGGCTCCAACGACTACCAAGTCCACAGTGTCGGTCATTTCGCTTTTGTATTCCCGTTTGTACTTTATCCACATCCAACCTCTTGAACCCGCCTGATAAACTGAGTCTTTGGCTATTGATTTGCACATGATACCTTCGCATCCGTCTTCCACAGCTTTTTCGAAAAAACGTTCTATGTCTTCATCACTGTCTACGAGCAAGGATTCTGCTTTTTTCACGCGGTTGCTTTCTATGATTATTTGTTCAAGCTTTTTGTGCCGAGTTAAATAGGGTTTCAGAGTGTAGTCTTCTTCGTCAGCGTACAATACATCAAACACGAAAAGCGAGACGGGGTATTCTTCCATCGCCTTTTTAACGCCGTATTTTCGTCTGCGGTGCATCAATTCTTGAAAGGGTTTCATTTCGCTAGTGTCTATGTCTACGGCGACACATTCGGCCTCGATGATGGCGTTCTTTGCTTTAACGTGTTTTTTGAAAAGTTCTGCAGCATCGGGATACTGGTTTGTGATGTTTTCTAGGCGACGCGAAAAAAGAAGAACATGGTCGCCTTGTTTGTGGGCTTGCACGCGCTCCCCGTCATATTTGAATTCTGCGATGCATTTGCCGCCTAGTTTCGCTAAGATTTCTTCTGGCGAACCTAATCGTTCTGCAAGCATTGAGCGTATAGGGTTTCCAACTGATACCTCAAATTTTGAGGCACCCTCCAGTCCTTTTTCTGCAACTGTCTTGGCCACTTTTCCGAGGTCTGAAGAGATGTTGTAGGCTCTTTCCAACGCATCTCTTGCTTCTTTTCCTCCTCCGTAGGCGATTGCTAGCGCGTCTAAGACAGTCATGTCCGCGATTCCTAGTCTTAGGTTTCCTGTTATGATTCTTATGATGTATTTTGCTTCTTTTGGTGTGACACTTGTCAATAGCCCTGCGATGAGGCTTAACTTCTTATCCATTGACCCTGTGCCAGACGCTCTCGCCATCTTGTCGAGTATGTCGTAGACTTTTTCAACTGTTAAGGGTATCCCTTTTAATAATGTTGCTTGGATCTTTTTTGCGAGGAATTTTTGGGCGGTTTCGCCTGTGTCTCCCGTTTTAGCCAGGTCTTCCCTGATTTCTTTCTCACTTTTCCCAGTTGCCTTTGCAACCGCTTGTACGGCAAGTTTCTCAGCTATGCCAGTTTGAACGTCAACAAAATCAGGATACAGTTTTCCCTGTGTCAGGTAAACAACTTTGTCTATAATGTCCTTTGAGGTAAGTTTAAGAAGCTCTACCAAATAGTCGGTCATCTCAAGTCTTTTGGTTGTAGCCTCAATTTTCTCATAGCAATCGGCCATCAAAGAGAACTTCAAGAGATTTCCTCACGTCTAACTTAACGAGGTTAGCTATTAAAAAATAAGCTTTTCAATAAGCTAGAAAAACGCACTATAATAACAACCCAGTGTGCATAAAAAGACACCTTTTTATACAATTCCTCCCCAATCCTAGCGGAGACGCTTGACAACAATGCAGAAAAGGAGACTAGGAAGAACAGATTTGCAGGTTTCAATTGTTGGTTTTGGAGGCATACCCATAATAGCGCTCTCTAGGGATGAGGCAGAGAAGGTTGTGAGATACGCTTACGAAAGGGGAATAAACTACTTCGACACTGCCAGAGCCTACGGAGACAGCGAAGAGAAAATGGGAGCAGCATTGAAAGATGTGAGAGATCGAATAGTCATAGCAACCAAAACTCATCAGCGAACCAAAGAGGCTGCGGCTAGAGCCGGTATCAAACACAGTCTTAGGAACTTACAGACTGATCGAATAGACCTTGTTCAACTCCATGGCATCGACAATGAAGAAGTTCTCAAGAAAGCCACGAACTCTGAAGGAAGTTTGAAAGCTCTTGAGGAAGCCAAGGCTCAAGGAAAAATTGACTATATAGGAATCACTGGCCACAATCCCTATGTTCTAGGAAAAGCTATAAAAACGGGAAAGTTTGACACCGTTCTAGTGCCCTTGAACGTCCTTGATAGGAAAGCTACCGAGGAATTAATTCCATTAGCTAAGGAATTGGATGTGGGAGTAATTATCATGAAGCCAATGGGTGGATGTGGAGCTCCGCTGCAGTATCCTCAGTGGGGCGCTCGATTTTTGGGTAAACCTGAGTTAGACTGGCCTGATCCATCAGAGTTCATTGACCATTTCGGAAAAGATGGAATTGAAAGGGCAGAGCGTTCACTGAAGTTCGTATTTGCCCATGACATAGACACTGTTATACCCGGACTACGGTCTACAGAAGAAGTAGACCATGTTGTCAAGATTGCAGAAGAGTTCAAAGGGCTCACTCATGAAGAGAAGATTGCCTACAAATTCGGAGAACTCCCAGAACCGTTCTGCCGAGAATGCGGGTTATGTACGCCATGTCCAGATGGTGTCGAAATAATGATGATTCTAAAGTGGGACGTCTATCATCGCTTTTTCAATATAAAGAACTGGACGAGAGAACAGTATCCAAAACTGCGAACGAGAGTAAATAGCTGTACAGAATGTGGCGAATGCGAGGAAAAGTGTCCTTATAATCTTCCAGTAATTAATATGCTCAAGGAAGCGGAAAGGAGATTAGAATAAAACCCTCTACACGTTCCTTATCAATACGACCAAAGTTGATGTGTTCAGAAAGTTTCTCGATGAACAATCTCTCTCATAGGTCTTCGTCCTCGTGGCGCCGGTTTCTCAGAAGTATTTCCTACAGGAACGATTGCAACTGGTCTCACATGGGTAGGAGTGTTTAAAGCTTGCCTTACCATCTCTTCTCGGAAAGCCCCAACCCAGCAGGCGCCAAGTCCCATGGCATACGCTGCTAACAAAATGTTTTCTGTGGCTGCAGCGGTGTCTTGAATGCAATAAAGGTTCACTCCGCGACTTCCATAACCTTGGCCAGAGCGCGCTTCGTTTGCACAAACCACGATTACAACAGGAGCTTCTTCAATGAAAGTTTGGTTCAAGGCGGCAACTGAGAGCTGCCGCTTTATCTGCTGGTCTCTTACTATGACGAATTCCCACGGCTGAATGTTACCTGCTGAAGGCGCATGTCTTGCTGCATCAATAAGCCTTTCAACATGTTCTTCGGATATCGCTTCTCTTTCAAAGACGCGGATGCTTCTTCTGTCTTTTATGGCTTCAAATACATCCACTACTTTTTCCCTCGTCAAACCGAGTAGATGTATTATATAAGTTGGGAGCTATTTTACTTTCTACCTAAAAACGAGAATCTCACGGTGAAATTACGTGGAAAAAATTCCGGCAACAAGGCTTCTTTACTACGATGATGCTTATTTGCGTGAGTTCAAAGCTAAGGTTCTTCAAGTAACCAAAAATGATGGATTAGTTACTATAGTTCTTGATAACACAGCTTTCTATCCAACTGGTGGAGGTCAACCCTCAGACAAAGGTATAATTGAAGAGGAAATTGGTAAAGCTGATATCGTGGACGTTCGATGGAACAAAGGACGAATTTTGCATCTGACAGATAACATGGTTGGTGAAATCAAGCAAAGAAGAGTAATTAGAGGAGTCATCGACTGGAAACGTCGGTATTCGTTGATGAAAAACCACACTGCAGCTCATATTATGGCAGAAGCCATCAGATGTGTTCTAAACAGTCCTGCAGAAATTGTAGGCTCAGGACTTGATGTTGACAAGGCGCGGTTAGATCTAGCTCTAGAAAATTCGTTAAGACCCGTGTTTCAAAGAATTGAAGACGTTGCAAATAGCATGGTTAAAGAGAATCGGGCTATTGAAATAAGGATTATGAGCCGTGTGGAAGCTGAAAAATACGTTGAGAAATTTCACGAAAGCTTGAAAACACTTCCATCCAACGTTTCACAAGTGCGGATTGTGGAGGTTAAGGATTTACATGCATGTGCTTGTGGTGGAACACATGTAAAAAGTACTGGTGAGCTTGGTGTCATAAGAATTCTTGGGCGGGTTTCTAAGGGTAAAGGTGTAGAACGGTTGGAGTTCCGAGCGCAAAGTCCTTAAGTTTGAACACACCTTGTTGCTTGTGGATGATGAGCAGGAGAATTATATGAGCGTTGCTGTGATAATACTCTCGACGGGCGATCTGACATAAATTCTTCACTAGTTAGCTATGAAGAAAAAACTGTTATAAAGGATGAACTTAAATAGTTCAAAAACCGCAGAAAGCGTCTAGGGTTGCTTGTTAATGAGTGAATTACTTAATTGGTTCAAAAAACGTCGAGAGACACACGCGTTAAAAACGATGAGACGACACCTCACGACAACAATGTCCATTGTAGACGACCTAGAAAAGGCAGTAGAAGCAGCTGTTTCAAACAAAGCAAAAGAAACAAAATCGCTTGTTGACAATATCACACGAGCTGAAAAAGAAGCAGACACTCTGAGAAGGAAATTTATGGACGAGCTTTCCCAAGGAGAACTACCGCCTGAAGACAGGGAAGACTTGATGCATCTGATGAAGCGGGTGGACATGGTGGCAGACTGGTGTAGAGAGGCTACAAGGTTGCTCAACGTGATTCCCATGGAAGAAGTCCCACAAAGTTTGAAAAGAGCATCTATAGAAATGGTTAAGGGTCTCAAGGAGTGCGCTTTGTCGCTTTTAAGAAGCATAGATAAAATGGTTGATAAACCAGAAGAAGCTTTGGAGGCAGCAGATGAAGTGGAACGACAAGAAGAAAAGGTTGACGATTTACACGAAAACGCCCGTCGATTGCTTGCTAAAGAGACAGATCTGAAAGCTGGAATCGCCATTTTAACAAGCCAGCTATTCGAAGCAATTGAACGCGCAGCAGATTCTTGCGAAGATACTTGTGACGAAGTTAGAATTATCCTCGTTAGACATTGAGAGGAGGGAGAGACAGTGTCAAAAATTCCTATTGAAATCTCGGAGTTGCGCAAAAGTGCTGATGGCGACACAGTGAAAGAACTAGCTGATTTCCTTGAAGAAAAGCTGGAAGGTGTAGAAGTCGACATGACTGGCAGCGAAATAATCTTAAGCTATGAAGAAGAGAAGCCGTTTTCTAGATCCTATCTACGAACTCTTCTTCGCAAATTTCTACACAAAGCAGAACTGAAAGATTTCCGAGTGATCGCTGGAAGAGAAAACGCGTTTGTAATCAAAGAGAAAAAGCTAGTTATCGAAGAGTAGCTTTCATTTATTCTCTTTCAGCTATTCACCTGATGCTACTGAAAAAATTCCTACAAGCAACAGAACCGCGCCTAGAACAAAAATCGGCGTCGGAATTTCTGCAAAAATAGCAACGCCTAGAAGAGTTGCGCCTAAAGGTTCAAGGAGCGCCATAGAGGCGGTTTCGAAAGACTTCAGGTTGGACAGTGAAGAGAAATATAGAGTGTGAGCTGCGGCGGTCGGTAAGACACCGAGCCCTATTAAGATCAGAAGCATTTCTAAGCTGTTTGAGAATTCAAAGATTGCTCCGGTTAAGACTGTTGTTGCGCTGACTGTGAAGGCTGCTGCTAAGTATATGAAAAGCATGGTTGGTAAGAGTGGGAGTCGGCTGCGTTTTTCTCTGCCATAGTTAAGGTAGAAGCCCTCTGCAACCGCTGCCAACATTGCTTCTAGATCTCCTATCAAGCTAGCGGTCTCCCCTGTGCTGGCGTCTCCGTAGGCTATGATGCCTGCTCCAATGAACAACAATGCTATGCCAGCTAGAGCCAGTTTTGACGGTTTTATGCGGTAAAGAAACGTGGATATGATTATGGAGAAAATGGGCGTCGTGTTTACGAGTACTGTTGCGTTTAAGATGGTTGTGTCTTTCACTGCGGAGACAAAGAGAATGAAATGAGTGCCCAGCAGCATCCCCAAGACTAGAAAATGCTTAAAATTATTCCGAATCAATTTGGCACCGAGTTTTCTTTTGAAAGCTAATATTATGAGGGTTAGTACTGCTGAGGCTATTATCAGCCGCCAAAGGGCTATCGAAAAAACGTTTATGTCGGTTAAGAGGCGGATGAATACGGCTGCAGTGCCAAAAAGTATGCCTGCTGCAATGCCCTCTAACAGAGCGAGTCGTCTGCTTTTTTCAACCATGTGACAACGCCATGCTTATTTTTCAGCAGTAACTCGGCTTGCATCAGCTTCCTTTTCCAGCCTTATCACATGCTCTGCTTTTTCCGCAAAGGCTTCATTGTGAGTAACGGCAATTATTTGTTCAATGGCTTTGAGTCGTGCGATTGCTTCTGCTAAACGGTCAACTGAGCGGTCTTCTCTGCCGAGGCTTTCAGTAGGCTCGTCCAGCAAAAGCATCTGCAACCCATGTCCAGTTCTTGCTTGCATAATAAGCTGACCTAAAGCGAATCTGTAGGCAAAAGCTAGAAGAGTGCGTTCTCCGCCAGAAAGATACGAAACTTCCCGTTCATAGCCTTCTTGGCTTTTAATAGACGGAGTGTAGGTTTCGTCAATGCTTGCTATTAACGCAACATCTTCTTCGCCTACAAGACTGTCTAATACTTGTTGAACCACTCGTTCTAGGATTCTGACAAACTCGGTGCGCAGTTTCGGCTGTATGCTTCTGTAAGCGTTGCGTATTCCATCAATGGTTTCTAAGAGTTTCTCTATTTTTTTCACTCTTTCCATTTTTTGCTGAGCATGCTCAAGACGTTCACGGAAGTCTTCAATTTTAAGGGATGCATCTGTTTTGCGGCTTTTAGTGAATTCCAACTCTTTCTTGACCGTAAGATGTTGCTCTGCTGCAGTCTCATGAAGCTTCCGAGCAGTTTCCAGCTCAGTCATATCAAACTTTGCAATTTCTCTGCGAATCCCATCAAGCTGAGCCCTAAGCGTCTTTTCTTGCGACTGTTGTTCTTCAAATTCTTTTTCCAGCTTTTCAATAGCTTCTTTCTCTTCAACAACCCGCACTTTTATATCTTGTATTCGTGGGGTGTATGATTGAAAGTCTAAGAATGCTTTGTTTACGACGTTTCTTAGTTTTTCCAGTTCTTGGACGTTTTTTTGCAGTTCTGCGAGTCTTTTTTCTCTTTCAGCGTTCTCTTTTTCAATATGTTTCAGCATGTGCGCCTTGTAATCTTCAGGCAGAGGTTGTAGACAAAGAGGACATTTGCTTTCTGCTGCAAGGTTGGATACTCGTTGTTTGGAAGTTTTAGTCTCTTTTCTTGCCGCTTCTTGTTCGGCTCTTATTCCTGTCATCTGTTCATCAAAGGAAGCCAGTTGGTGTTTTAATTCTTCAACTGTCAAATCTGGGGCGATGCCGATTTCTTGCAGTTGTTTTCTTTGCGAGTTCAATTGGGCTTCAAATGCTTTTGAACGCTGTTCGAATTCTTTAACAGCCGCTGTTTTTGTTTGAATTTCGTTTACAAGCCTTGCGCACATGTCTTCGGTGTTTGCAATGTTTGTTTGAAGCTCAGCCTCTTTCTTTAACAGCTCCTCGGTTTGTTTTCTTAGTTGTTCGATGCTTTGAAGTTTGGTAGACGCGGCTTGCAACGCTGTCTCTGCTTCTTGCAAGCTGTTGTTCAAGTCGAGGATTCCATTTTCAAGCTCTGAGAATTCTTCAACAGCCTTATGATAATCTGCTTCAAGCTTCTCTATTCCCAACACATCGAAGTCCTTCTCGTGAGCCTTTTTTTCGCCCTCATACTCTCTTTGAATCCCTCGCAGGTTGTTCCACGCCATCTCGTAGTCGCTCAATCCAAACAACTGGTCTAATCGCTTCTGCCTTTCCCGAGGAGCCACGTCTAACAATTCTTTAAGATGTTCCTGCCTAACCCACACAACTTCACGGAAAATCTCCTTGTCCAGCCCAGTTATGGTTTTCAATTGTTCCGCAACAGCTTCATTTCTCATGCTGGCGATTAGGTTGTCTTCTTCGTAAAAGTTCAACTGCTCAGCGTCTTGACCGATGCCTTTCTCACGTCTTTTCAATCCCCTCTCAATGCGGTAGGTCTTTCCATTCAACAAAAAATCGACAGCCACCTTCCCAGCACCCTCCCCCTCACGTAAAAGATAATGATAACTTCTAGTCAAAGGGTCGCCAAAAAAGGCAAAGTCGATGGCGTAAAGTATGCTGGATTTTCCAGTTCCTAGACCCCCAACGAGGCAATTAAACCCTTTCTCAAAGTCAATTCTAGATTTTGCGTGAGAGCGAATGTTTTCCAAATTTACTGTCTTAATTCGCATCCAGATACGCCTCCAATTCCTCTTTCACTCTATCTTCATCTTTCCGAGTCAGTGGCTCAATGAGATTTACCGAAAGACGAGCAACTTTCTCAGCTTCATCTCTTGGATAACGCTCACAAAATATCTGAAGAAAATACTCGAAAGCCTTGGTCTTCAAGTCCTTAAGCTCACCCTCAAAAATTGAACGAACAACCTCTTCTGGCACTTCTGTCTCACTTAAGCGAATAACTGGACGGACAAGAAGAGCTTTTTCCGCAGCATCCCTAATCTGAGCTACATCTATCTCGCTTCGGTTAGCTTCGGCGGGCAGGACTCCTTTTAAAACAGGAACAATGATAACGCCTTCTTCATCGTTTTCTTTAACTTGGCGGACGGCAGTCTCGCTAATTTTCGCTGGAGTCATGCCGGTGTAATCCTTTTCTAAGATTACAAAACGGCGAGGACTTTCTAGCTTTATGCGCTGAAATTTTGCCTCACCTTTCTCGTCCACTTGCACATAATAGAAACTCTTCGCGAACCGCGCATCATCATAGTAAACCGTCTCTGTAGAGCCACTATAAGCTAAGACGCCGGTCTTAAAGCTGCGTCTTGAGAGCTTATGAATATGTCCGCCGGCGTAATAGTTGAAACCCTCCGGTAACAATTCAGGTGGAGATTCAGCCTCCATTTGAGGCGGCTTAACACTAGGTAAGTCTAGCGCCATGTGAAAAACAAATACGTTAAACAATGCTGGGTTAGGCGACGGCTTGTTTTTCTCATAGAAAAGCGGAAGTTGCCCTTCGGTTTTTCGTCTCGTTCTGTAATTTGGGACGCCGTAGACGTAGCACTTTTCGTTTCGCCAACAGGCATTTTCATGGCGAGGTAAATAATACACCAAGCCCGCCGCGTCCAACGGGTTAAGAATAGTGCTTGTTATCACGTTGGGCGCAGAATCATGAGATCCGTCGACAACCAAAGCTGGAATACCCGCGTCTAGAAGTCGGCAAAAGTTTTTGATTGCAGCTTCTAACGTAACGTTGCTGGGTCTCGCGTGATGAAAAATGTCCCCAGCGATTATCATGAAGTCCGGTTTCAACTTAATCGTCTTGTCAACAACTTCTTCGAAGACTCTATTGAAGTCTTCACGCCTCACTTCTAGATTGTATTGTGTATAGCCTAAATGGATGTCCGCCACGTGAACAAAACTTAAAGGCTTCAGCTTCCAGTCTCCTCCTCCCTCTAGCTTTTAGCAATATTATCTCTTTTAAGTATAAGAGGAAGATGAAAATATTTTCTTGCTTGCTAATTCAAGTTTCACTAGATCTTACCAAATCTTTAAATCTCTTTTCGTTGACTTTAAATTGAGTTTGACAACGAATACACATTGAGGGAAAATAGTATGGTAAGAGATTTATTCAAGAGAAAGAAGAAAGAAAAAACAGGGGCGAAACAGCTTGAGAAAGTGATAATAACAGATTTAGAGAGAATTTGCGGCAACGACAAAGAGATATACAAAGCCTTGCAGCATACTATGTTTCGTGATCCACGAAAAATTGATGTAACAATGAAAGAGGTTACAAAGAAGGCGGCAGAACTTGAGAAGAAAGGAGATAGCATACAAGCAAGAATACAGTACCATATTGCTGGTGGATTAGCCCTTTGGAAAGGTGACATTGCAAAAGTGAAACAGTATTTCACAAAATGTGCAGAGTTGGCTCCCGAAATGGACTATGGGCCAATAACTAAGATTCCCGAGAAAGGGGTGGAGAAAGCTCAAGAGTTTTACAAGAAGTTTTTGAAGTAGAATTGCCACATCCATTGGTTAGATTTATTAGCCGTTGCTTATTTTTTTTATATGCCGGGGTGGCCGAACGGTTCAGGCGGCAGCCTGCAGAGCTGCTCTATATGGGTTCAATTCCCATCCCCGGCTTCCAAAATTAGGTTTATTTTCCTGAAAGAAGCTAGGGATTTCCTTATTTGTCCTTGCAGTTGTTTGTGTAGTTATTTGTGTAGCATTTGTGTAGTTGTCTCCAGTAGCATCTTTGATTTTTTCTAAGTCTTCCATTTGTTCGATAAATTCTTAATCAGTTAGACTTTGCTATTCTATAGGCATCATATGTTGCCAAGGCTCTAACAATGAAATCTACGACTTTTGAAATGAGCATCAGCAGATTAGACCAAGTAGACAACCAGAAAGGATAATCGATCCAGTTGAACTGAAGAGACAAATAAATAACAGCATTTGGAATAGTTAAGACCACAGCTGGAATGAGGAAAACTAGCCCTCTCAATATTCTTCCACAATATACTTGTCCCAATCCAGGAAAGAAAAATGAACCAGCTGCACAAAGATAGGGATCTCTTTCTTTAATCGGCAATCTCTTCACCGTAAACTACAAACTCTTGTTCTTCAGCTTTTATGACTTGTGGAAGAAACTAGTTAATTGATTACTGTTAGCTAGTTGCTCTATCTAGGGCTGATTTGATTTCTTTCCAAGCTGCCATTCTCTTGATAGCTGGTTTACCGTTGATTGATATTCCTCTTGCTAATCCAAATTCTTCAATAACTTCTCTATTGTCAGTGCTAATCCGTTTGATCATTATTTTATAGTCCTTTACATTTCTGTTAATCTCGTCTGCCATCCACCCACACCAAGGACATTGGCTGTTGCAAAAGATATCAACGACTGTCTTGCCTTTCTTCTTGATTCTTTGGCTTTTTGGAGTCAGAAGTTGTGGAGTTAAGTGGGCTCCTAGGTCAAGATGAAGTAGAACACGAGTTTCGTCTCTTGAAACCTCCTTAAATCCAAATTGCTTGAAGAAGTTAGTTGGCATGTAATCAAAATACCCAAACCACTTGTCACTTTCATATGATAGCACACTAGCTCCACCCACCTTTCTGGCATCATCAAGAAAATGCTGCATAAGCCCCTTTCCTATTCCTGCTTTCTTGAATCGTGGCAGAACCCAAATGCAGTCTATAAACAAAGAGTTCTTTCCCTTCACAGGTTCAGGAGCCACCTCAATTGGAAGATATTCAATGAGCCCCTTCTTGCTTTTTCTTGGACCCAAAGCTACTATGATTTCTAGTCCCTTTGACCACATCTCCTCAATCCACTTAAGTCTCCTCTTCATATGCCCTTTCATAGCTTCCTTCTGCTTTTTGCTGACACCCCAAAGGCAGAGATAAGAAACATATGGAAGCTCATTTGCAGTTATTTTACGAAAATCCAATTCCTGTAGCATATATAACCACCACATTAT
>Ga0224501_10000593_pt1 | contig 28726 bp, 27 predicted proteins | sample SF_Oct11_sed_USG_4_FD_169105 | JGI IMG/M metagenome (GOLD analysis project Ga0224501, IMG submission 169105) | Sediment microbial communities from San Francisco Bay, California, United States - SF_Oct11_sed_USGS_8_1 | ecosystem: Environmental > Aquatic > Marine > Sediment | place: USA... | reverse complement strand
GCGTACACGAGGAGGAGTAGGGATGCGCAGTAGAGTGGGGTAAGCAGCGTCACAACCCTCTTCCTGCCGAGCCTATCAGCGGAGAGCCCGATCGGGAGCGCTAAAAGAACAATCACAGCCCAGTACGCCATGTCCATCAGCCCGAGGGTGAGCTGGCCGGCCCCCTTGAACTCCCTCGCGTAGAGTGGAATGTACATGGACATGAACATGGGGAAGGTCGATAGGACGGTGTAGACGATCCACCGCTTCACCATTACACCTTCCCTGAAAACCCTCCTGGCGCCGCCGAGGAGGGGGGAGGGCTCGAGAGCCAGCCCCTTGCGGGGGTCCCCGAAAAACCTGTACATGATGAGGGCGGCGACCAGGAGCCCGCCGACCTCGATCCAGTAGAGTGGCCTGATGCCCCCTGCGTCGAGCCCGCCGAAAAGGGTTATCAGGTGGGCGGCGACGACGGGCGCGACTATCCTGGGCACCGCGGTAACCGTGTCGCAGATCTGCATCCCTGTTGCCCTTTCCTCGCTCCTCAGGGTGCTCCCGCAGATCATGGGGCAGACAACCATCCCAGCCCCCCAGGCGCATGAGGTCAGCACCAGGGCGAACACGGTGAACTCCCAGCCCCGCGCCGCACCGAAGAGGGCGTAGCCGAGGGCCATTAGGGACATGGAGGCGAGGAGGACCCTCCTGATTCCGAACCTGTCCGCTAGCCACCCCGCCGGCACTGTGACTAGGGCATTCGCGAGGCCCCCGATACCGGACACGAGCCCTAGCTGTACGGGGTCCGCTCCGAGCACCGTGATATAGATCGACTGGTACTGCTGCGTAAGGCCCAGGGAAAAATTCTGGACTAGGTTCCTAACCATGTTCACCTTGAAGGGGCCCCGCTGCCTCCTGAAGAAGCCGACCCCCCATCTGGCAGCCCTCCTCAGCATAGCCCATACTCACTCCCGCCAGCTATAAAAATCTGGACGACCAGGCGCTCAAATGCCTTAGAGTGACTCAGAAGGCGTCGTCAGGTAAGAGGCGTGTGCGCATCTTATAATGTAAAATACTTTAAAGTACGTCTTGCCCGTGAAAATTTGCGTGCGAGCACTGAATGAAGGTTCTGAGGGTTTAATAAAATATTGGAGCGTCTACCAATTGGTGAACGCCCCATCGTCTCGTCTCAGGAGCGGAGGCCAACCTATCGGCGGGACACGCCTCTCCTCGGCAACCCCCTCGTCAAAGTCAACGCCAAGGCCAGGAGCGTCAGGGGCGTATGCGAAGCCATCCTCCCATCCGATCTGCTTAGGGAAGAGGTCGGCTGCGAAGCTTCCTGGACGGCGTGGCATTTCCTGGACACCGACGTTGGTGGATGCCATGCAAAGGGAGACACAGGCGGCGGCGGCGACGGGGCCAAGAGGGTTGTGAGGGGCGATGTCGATGTAGTGGGTCTCGCACCAGTGGGTGATCTTCAGGGCCTCGGTTAGCCCCCCGGCGATGCAGAGGTCGACGCGGGCGTAGTTGATAAGCTCCTCCTCGATAGCCTCCCGGAAGGCCCACTTGGATGACCACTGCTCACCTGCGGCTACGGGAACAGCCACGTGCCGCGCCAGGGTCCTGTAGCTGGAAGGGTTCTCTGATCGCAGCGGGTCCTCTATGAAGAAGGGCCCGTACTTCTCGAGGGCCCTGCAGAGGGCGATGGAGTGGGCGGTGTCGAGGCGGGTGTGGACATCAAAGCAGATCTGGATGTCGGGGCCAACAGCCTCCCTGACCATCGCCATCTGCTCCTCGGCGATCCGGATCGACTTAACCGGCTCGAGGCACCCCTCACCTCCTATGTACTCGCCGGTCTCGGGCTGGCCCCAGCGAACGAACTTCCAGCCCTCCCGGACGACCTTCTCGCAGTTACTGACGAGCTCCTCATTGGTCCTGCCCTGATTGTGCGGGTAACAGACCACCCTGTCCCGGACGGGACCGCCAAGGAGCTTATAGACAGGCAGGCCGAGGGCCTTCCCCTTGATGTCCCAGAGGGCAATGTCTATCGCGCTGATGGCGCAGGTGTATACCCTCTCGGCGGGGAAGAAGCTCCCCCTGTACATGTGCTGCCAGAGCCGCTCTGTGGCGAAGGGTTCCTGCCCCACGACGATCTCGGAGAGGTGCTCTATGGCCTTCTCGATAGCTGCTCCCCACCAGCGGATGCCCACCTCCCCGAGGCCGTGAACGCCCTCATCTGTCTCCACCTTCACGATAAAGTAGGGCCTATTGTCAGCGTCAGCGACGCTGAAGCTCTTGATCTCTGTGATCTTCATGATAATCATTACGAACTGGATGTCATCTCCTATAACACTGTGCGCGTGCTTGTAAGCCCCATTCAGGCTGGTGTTCTACTGGGTCACTGTGCCTTCTCTGTGGAGCTCCGTCCAGAGGATGGAGTGGATCGGAGTTAAATCCAGGTTCTCGAAGAGTTGCTTGGGAGAGTCGACCTCCATCTCTCCATTCAAGTGATTGGAGGTCGGGGCTCCCAATAAATCTCAGGAATTATTGATTCAGCCTGAGCGCGCGCCCTACGAAGGCCTTTCTTGATCAATCCAATACCGGGCTATATCCTCGGCATTAGCGAACCAGACGTCTGGAAACCTCTCGATATACGTGAGCAGCCTCTCCAGCAGCATGAGGTTCCCTGGCTTCCCTATGATCTGTGGGTGAAACATAGTGGTGTAACAGAGGCCGTACTTGTAGTAGCCGTCGAAGGCGTTTGTCCAGATCTCATAGCCTGTCTCCGGGCTCAGCATCCTAGCATGGTACGGGGCCACGCCAGGGTAGTCAGCGAACAGGTGGAAGTCGTCCATCTCGTAGTAGGAGGGTACGACAATCAAACCGTTCTCCAGCCTATAAGGGAGGTCGCTGCCCCTCATGCTGGAGTCGTAGATGAAGCCATTCTCTTTGAGGATGTCATGCGTGTGCGGTGAAAGCTCTCCGCCGGCGGTCCTGTTCCCCACGGGCCTTACCCCGCAAGCGTCCTCGATGGCCTTGACACACATTAGCATCCTCCTCTCCTCTTCCTCCTTGGGAAGATCTGCTGTGTTCTCGTGCTTCCACCCGTGGGTGGCCAGCTCATGGCCCCTGGAGTATATCTCCTCGATGACATCGGGGTGATTCCTCGCGTTCATCCCTACGACGAAAAAGGTAGTCTTCACCCCGAGCCTATCGAACAGATCCAGCATCCTGGGGATCACCCCGGCGTTCCAGACGTACTCCCCCTGGGAGTATCGCCTGGGCATGCCAGCTACCTCGGGGTGATTCCCCATGAAGACCCACTCAGCGTCGAGATCGAAAGTCAGGCAGACGCAGCATCTCGCCCCGTCCGGCCAGATGTCCTCAGCGCTCAACCGTATCAGCCAAGAATGGTTCAAGTTGAGGATCGGAAAAGGCTTCCCATGGATGGTGAGGCAGACATGCGCGAGTGAGAAAAATCAGCCCTATGATAAGATTCAATGTTGGTAACGTAATATTGGTCTTGAGTAACTCTTATAATAGATATGCAATAATCGGCTGAACATGAATTTCGAGTCGAGTCCCCCAGATTCCACCAAATCATCGATCGCCCTGAGGGTTCTGATAATCTCCTTATTGTGTGGTCTTCTGACTCCTTTAGTACATGTGGATGGCGACCTTGTCCTGAACGAGATGGCGTCCACGATGAGTGGTGTGGCCTACAGCGTCAAAGTTCTCGAGGACTACGCTTTCGTCACGGGGAACCAGGGGATCTCGGTTTTCGACGTGAGCAACGCGAGGGAGCCGAGGCGCTTATCCCTCCTCGAACTCGCCGACGGTGCCTTCGACTTCCACCTCGATGGATGGCGGGCCTACATCGCGGCAGACTCGGAGGGCCTAGTCATAGCCGACTTCAGCGATCCGACCCAACCGGAAGTCATAGGTACCCTGGACATTGGAGGCGTCGCCTTCGACGTATACGTTGAAGGGCACCACGCCTACGTCGCAGATAACCTGAACGGCCTCAGGATCGTGGATGTGAGCGATCCCGAGGCCCCCGTCGAGGTCGGCAGCCACAGGTTTAGGGATCTGAGGGCCGTCGAGGTCCGGGATGGCGTGGCCTATCTGGCGGTTCCCAACACGGGATTGGTGGTGCTCGACGTGGCCGATCCCTCCTCACCCAGCGGGGCGTCGGTTGTGCCGGGAACATACGCCACGATCAACCTCCACCTCAGCGGCGACTACCTGTACCTGTCGTGTCATGGTCACGGGACGAGGATACTCGATGTATCTGAACCCCTCGACCCCGAGATAGTTGGGGAGTACAGTGTCGACGGCGGGGAGTCTTATTCAGCCTACGATCACGGTGAGCTGCTCTTTGTTGCAGACCTGCAGAAGGGGGTCGTGCTTCTGGACATAGGTGATCCCTCGAATCCTCGTGAGTTGGCGAGATACGGGACCCAGCCCCACGACGTCTTCTACGACGGCGAGTACGCCTACCTTTCATGCGAGCGAGGGCTCGTAATACTCCAGTACGGCGCTCCCGAATCGGATTCGAGTTCGGGCGCATCGACCCTCTTCATACTGCTGGCTGTGGCTGCGCTAGCTGCAGGAGTATCGTTCGTGTATCTGCGGTCGAGATAGTCAATTGATGGAGAACCAGTGATTCGTTTGATGAAGAAAGGGAGCCTCGTTATCTTCTCCCTCCTAGCGATCATCGTGGCTGTTTTCGGTGTCTATTCCTTCCTCGATGCTTCTCGTCACAAAAATGAGTTCAGCTCCGTCGATCCAGAAGATATGGGCGTCAAAGAATGGCTTGAAGACTTCGGGTGTCTCTACGACTTCATCGAGGCGAACTACCCCTACATCGAGCTCAAGGAGAGGACCCACGGCTACAACTGGCTGGACCTCAGAGGGCTCTTCGAGGAGCGGATAAAGAATGCCACCGACAACGAGGAGTTCCTCCAGGTGATCATGGAGGCAGCGGAGGCACTGCAGAACCGCCACACGCAGATCGTCGAACCCGACGAGGTCGTCGAGTATCACGCCAGGTTCAACGAGTCCCCTGTGATGAGCGCCGTCTTCAGCGACGAGGTGTCGGAGGCGGCCGAATACTGGAGCGGCATCTACGACGCGATCGTCGACAGGAAGTACCTCACGTCCTTCGAGGTGAGGATCGTCTACGACAGGGGGGACTACATACTGACGGACTACTTCGGGAGGCCCGAGGGCTCGAGGGTCACCAAGGTCGACGGGATCCCCATCGACGACGCCGTCCAGGCCTGCTTCGACAAGGACTACCTCGACTGGGACTTCGTTCGCGAGAAGCTCTATCTCTGGAGGGTCGCCCCCGACGACTTCGGAGGGGACGCGGTGTTCACCATCATGGACTCCGACGGTGAGGAGGCGGACGTCACCTTCCACACGACCCGCTCTCACACCTCATTCAGCCAACTCTACCCCCGCTCGACCCTCGTCTTCGAAAGGTACGAGGAAGCGGGCGTCGGGTACATGTACGTCAGGACCTTCCAGCCGTCTGCCCTCGAGCACCGCTACAACGAGATACTGGACTTCCTCAGGGAGATCGAGGGCTACGGGCACCTGATCATCGACATACGGGGGAACACCGGCGGCTCATTCATTACATGGGTGAACGGCATCGTGCGCCCCCTCCTCATGGAGGACACGCTCCACGAGTACTACCTGGCGTACAGGACCGGCGAGTACGTCCAGGACTTCCACGGGGAATGGTTGAACGAGAGGGAGGAGATCCCGAAGGAGTGGTTCGACTACCTCCCACCGGAGGTCTACGGCGAGGACTTCAAGGTGTATAACTCGTCGCAGACCTATGCCTCCACTCACGAGGTGGACTTCGACGGCGAGATCATCCTGCTCGTGGACAACGTCGTCTACTCCGCCGCGGAGGGGTTCACGAACTTCTGCAAGCAGACCGGCTTCGCCACTATCTACGGCACCGCCAGCGGGGGCGACGGCTTCTTCATCTGGCCCCTCTACTACACCCTGCCCAACAGCAAGTTGGTCATCACCACGTCCTCGTCCATGAGCCTAGACAGGACGGGACACGCAAACGAAGAGGTCAGAACACAACCTGATGTCCATTATGAAAGCCCCTTTATGAATCACGATGAACTGAACGATTTCATACTGGAAGAAATCCTAAACAGCACTTAGTCGTGATCAGGGCGTTCCAGATGCACTCCCTCTGGGAGTATCGCCTCGGCATCACCGCCACCCCGGGGCGGTTCACAATGAAAACCCACTCGGCGTCCAGCCAAAGGCAAGGCAGACGCAGCATCGGGCCCCGCCAGGCAAGATATCATAGTCCATCGGTCGCTCTCCCGGATACCATACATCCACATGGGCGCAAGAAATAATTTCCCTCTGACTTCAGTCGGCACACTGCGCGCTGCCTCGTCTAAGCCCAGTATGTAACGAAGGAGTAGTAAACCAGGTAGAGGCCCACAAGCACGAGCACGGCGCCTCCGGCCCTCTGGATGCGCGGCACCGCCCCGGAAACCCTCCTTATCATGAGCTCGTTCGCCTGGGCGACGAGCAGGCTCGTAAGGACCAGGGGCGCACCCATGCCCAGCGCGTACGCAATGAATGCGACGACAGCGTCCAGCAGCCCCCTTGAGAGGGCGAAGACCAGCACCGAAAGGAAAATTGGGGCGGAGCAGCCGACGCCGCCGAGGCCGTAAACGACGCCGAAGAGGTAGAACCCCCCTAGGCCGGTCCGCCGCGTCGGGTTGACTGGGAAGGATAAGTAGGGGAGCCTGAGCTGGAGCAGCGTGGCAGCCCCCATGAGCACGAGGACGCCCCCCGCCAGAAGATCCAGAAGGGGCACCAGCCCGGTGACGAGCGCGCTTAGGCTGGAGGACAGACCGCCCACGACGGAGAATACGGTGACGAGGCCGAGGGTGCATGCGAGGCCCCCGGAGACCGCCCTCGCCCTCGACAGCCTTGAGCCCAGGTAGTAGGAGACGTAACCGGGGAGGAGGGCGTAGCCGCAGGGCGAGAAAAAGGACAGCGCGCCCGCCGTGAAGGCGAAGGCCAGCCCCGGGAGATCCAGACCCATCCACCTAACCGAACGCTCAACTGGAGAGGAGATTCCCCTCTCACTGTAACCGATGACCCCGGTGCCTTATATCTTGGACGAGGAGGCCGGTCCCTCAGTCCCCGTGACGCCTCCGCAGGGGCGGGGAGAGCCGTATCATTAGCAACATCCTCTCGAAGACGTCAACCCACTCGCCCATCTCAGCCTCCAAGGCTACCGGTGCCAAAACCCCCGCAGGCTGGCCCCTCCCCACCTCCCGGGCAGCCTTCGCACGGTACACCGAGAGAGTACGGTCCCCAAAGCGACCGACCTCCCACCAGTCCTCCGATAGGAAAACCACAACCGGCACCCGGGTGGCGCCAACGAGCCGGAGCTCGTCCCTCAGCTCCCCGGACGCATCCCTGTCTATGACCCTCAGGAGGACACCGTCGCCGCAGGCCTCAGCTATCTTCCTGAGCATCGGGCCCGTCCTGGCGCAGTCGCCGCACCAGATCCCGGCGTACATCAACACGTTCATCCTACGGTCATAGCCCCGAAGCCTCGCGAGCTGGTCGTCCGTGAGCGCTGGGGTCCTGGCCCCCGACTCGATCCACCTCCGGGCCATCCCCGGAGCCGACCCCCCAATCCAGGAGTCGTAGTCGGAAGCCATCTCCCAGTTGCGCCTCCAGAAGTCACTCCTCATGTCGAAGTACGCGAGTTTCTCGGTCATCGGACCAACGCGTAAACGCTGGGGAACAGAGACATTTATAACTTAATCGACGGAGCGACCGCACACCACGAGAGCGTCATCAGGGCGCCCTCACTCTGATCTCTGCCCCGGAGAGGTCTGGGGACGAGAAAGTGAGTAGTCAAGCGTGGCCTCCACATGGAGCTCCAAGGTGTCCAGCAAAGGAACTTCGGCGTCCCCCCGACCGATCAGCAGCGGGAGCTCGGTGCAACCGAGGATCACGCCGTCGACGTCGTAGCCGGATATGATCTCCAGTATCCTCCTCCTGCTCTCCTCTCTGAAGACCCCGAGGACGAGCTCGCCGAATATTATACGGTCTATCTCGTCCTGCTCCCCCTCGGAGGGGGTGACGACCTCGATGCCCCGCCTACCACACACACGCTGGTAGAAGTCGGACCGCATCGTGAACTTGATGCCCAGGAGCAACAGGGTCCTCAGCCCCAGCCTCGCCGCCTCATCGGCGGTGACCTCAGCTATGCTGATCACGGGCACCGTTGCCCTCCCCTCCACCTCCTCGAAGACGGCGTGGGGCGAGTTGGCCGCCATCACTACGAAGTCCGCCCCTGCCCTCTCAAGCGCCCACACGCCCTCCATGATGTACTCGATGTATCCCTCGGTGTCACCTCGGTCCTCGAGGTCGGTGAACCTCTGGAAGTCGAGGCTGAACACCACGACCTCCGGGTAGTGGAGGTCCCCGCGCCTCCGGTAGTACCCCTCGTGGATCAGCCCGTAGTACCTGGCCGTCGACTCGTGGCTTATCCCGCCGAGGACCCCGATCCTCTTTGCCAATTCCCTCTCCCAACGGTTGAGGAGTAGCAGATGCCTTTATATCAACCGGCAATTCTACACCCCCCGAAAGCAGGAGACTGCCCTTTTGGGCCTTGAGAAGGCATTATCTGATGGGGTTCGCGAGTTCAACGACTACAGAGCTCCAGAGGTGACTGCCCGTCTGAAGAGCTGTGACGGAAAGTCGTTCGGAATCGAGTTCAGGGGGTCTTTCTGCGAGACCTGCGGCTTCTACGACTACTTCGACGACCTCAGGATAGTCCTCGAGGACGAATTCTCTTTGAGGACGGAGATCGCGGAGGTCGAGGAGGTCCCAGGGGGCGCGAACGTGATGTTCACCCTAGTCATCGACTCCTCTTGAACCCCTAGCGTGCGACGCTTTCACGCGAAGGGTGTCTGGGAGGCTCCGATGAGGAACAGGAGCCCCCCGAGCCCCGTGTTTATGTGGGGATAGAACCAGTAGGTCGAAAGCGCCCGCCCCCGCCGGATCAGGAGTGTGATGACTAGAGCGGGATAAACGAGCGAGAGCAGCGCCACTGGCGACCCGTTTCCAACCATGAAAACGGTTGCAGAGAACCCGGACCAGAACCCCAGGCAGAGCAGCATCGAAGCCCTCTCCCCGATGAGGACGGCCGTCGTTACCAGCCCCGCCCTCCTGTCCCATTCAATGTCGGGTATCGCCGAGAAGAGGTGCATAGCCGAAGTGTGCAGGAAAGCTGCGATCACGACTAGGCCAGGAGGCGGGATGCCAGCGACCTGGTAGTAGGCGAAGACGCCGGGCAGGGCGTAGAGGACGTTCGATGAGAAGTCCAGGAACGGGACGGCCTTGAACCTGAGGGGCGCCGCGCTGTAGAAGTAGCCGAGGAACAGGAAGGAGCCGAATATAAGCCGCTCGCCCACGTCCTTCTGGAAGAACAGCAGGACAACGCTGAAGACCATGATCGCCGTCAGGAGCCTCTTGAGCCTCGCCCTCTCCCCGTCCCTGACGAGGTACTCCTTAGCCTCCTTCTTAGGGTTCAGCAGGTCGGTCTCCCGGTCCCAGTAGTCGTTCACCCCGTACAGGAGGACGTTCGCAGGGAACAAGAAGTAGAAGAGGTAGAGGAAGAACTCGGGCGTGGCGAGGTCCATGAACCGGTCGGCGCCCCAGATGCAGCCAACGGTGAACGGGCCGGCGAGGTAGAACCAGAACCGGGGCCGCGAGACCCTGTACGCGAGCCTGAAGTACTCCCTCACCGAGCCCAATGCGATCTCCCCGTGGTCAGGCGAACAGAGCGTTGTAGCCTATCTGAGACACGATGCGAGAAACGGAGGGCTTCACCTTCAGCGCGTAGACTATGAAGGGATTCCTCCAGATCACCCTCGCTGTCCACTTGTACATCTCCGAGGCCGTCTTGATCGGGATCAGGTACCGCTTTGGTATGTAGCAGAAGCCCTCCTCGCTCTCCCTCTGCCAGCCCATATACCTCCCGAGCTGGGTGTGCATGAATCCCATGAAGCCCGACGGGTTCTCAGACACATGGCCGTGCTCGAGGCTCTCCAGGTCGTTCTCCCTCAGCTCATTCTGGGGGAAGTAGGTCCTGCCGAGGGAGAGGTCCTCGGCTATGTCCCTGATGAAGTTGACGTACTGCATCGCCCTCCCCAGGTGCCTAGCGGACTCGTGGGACTCGGAGGGGAGTCCTATTATCCTTGCCATCATCAGCCCCACGACCTCCGCTGAGCCGTAAAGGTAGGTCCTGAGCCTCTTGATGGTCGGGTAGACCCGGGTGTGCAGGTCCGCCTCCATCGAGGCGAGGAAGGCGTCGACCCAGCCCTGCTCGAAGCCCCTCCTCTCCGAGAGCTCGGCGAAGGAGTCGATGACCACGTCTCCGGTCGCATCGCCCTCGGTCGCCCTTTTGTACTTGTCCTTGAAGGCGTAGAACTCCTCCCTCTTCTGGGGGACCGTGTCCACGAAGTCGTCTGCCACCCTGACGAAGCTGTAGAGCTTGAAGACGTCCTCCCTGATCCCCGGCGGGAAGAAGATGCTGGAGTAGAAGTAGGTCTTGCTACCGTTCCTGAAGATCCGGCTGAAGATGTCGTTCAAACGTACGCACTCTTCTATCTTTTCGTGTACTTCTCCGCCAGGGTCTTGCAGAGGATCTGGCTCGAGATGATGGCCATCGGCATCCCTATCCCCGGGTGGGTGTAGTGGCCCGTGTAGTGTAGATTGTCGACCCTCCTGCTGTGGTGGGAGGGCCGGAACAGGGCCGTCTGCCTCAGGGTGTGGGTAAGGCCGAGGGCGGTCCCCTTGTAGGCATTGTAGTCCCTCCTGAAGTCGTCGACGCAGTAGATGCGTTTCACGGCCTCGCGGCCGATGATATGCTCCCCGGCGAGGCCCTCCAGGTGCCCCATGACCTTGCTATAGTACTTCTCCCGTAACTCTGGTGTATCCTCGAGCCCAGCCGCCAAGGGGACAAGGACGAAAAGGGTCTCCCCTCCCTCCGGTGAGACCGTCGAGTCCGTCTTCGAGGTGACGTTGACGTAGTAGGAGGGCGTCTCGGGCCACGCGGCCTTCTTCGGGTCGAAGAGGGTGTCGAACCCCTTGTCCCAGTCCTCCGCCAGGTAAAGGTTGTGGTGCTCCAGGGCCTCCAATTTCTTGTCGATGCCGACGTAGAGGACGAGGGCCGAGGGGGCGATGACCCTGCCCTCCCAGTACCCCTCGTCGTAGGTCCTGTACGGTTCTTCGAGCAGCTCTAGCTCCGAGTGGGGATAGTCGGCGTTCACGACGAAAAAGTCGGCCTCATATTCGCCCTCATCCGTGATGACCCTTCTCGCCTTCCTCCCCAAGACATCTATCTTCTTGACAGGGGTATTGAACTCGAACCTGGCCCCGTGCTCGACGGCGAGGGTGTGGATTGCGTCGACGACCCTCCCGATCCCGCCTTCGTCGGGGTACCAGACCCCGAGCTTGAAGTCGACGTGGTTCATGATGTAGTAGAGGGCGGGGGTGTTGCGGGGGCTCCCGCCGATAAAGCCTATGGAGTACTCGAGGATGCGCTTCGCCTTCTCGCTGCTGAAGGTCTTGCCGATGAAGCCCTCTATGTTACCGAAGAGGGGCATCCTGAAGCCCTCGAGGACGAGCCTCCCGCTCAGGATGTCCAGGATCGAGCTGTACTCCCTGTAGATGAGCTCGTCCATGGCGAGGTTGTAGTGCCTCTCCGCCTTCTCAAGGTACTCCCTAAGCTTCCCGCCGCCCCCCTCCTCGAGGGAGTCGAAGAGCTCCAGGTTGTCCTCAAGGGAGGCGGAGACATCCGTCTTCGACCCGTCCGCGAAGAATATGCGGTATGAGGGATCTATGCGTATTAGGTCGTAGAAGTCCCTGGGCTTCCTGCCGAACTCCGCGAAGAACCTCTCGAAGACGTCCGGCATCAGGTACCACGAGGGGCCCATGTCGAAGGCGTAGCTCTTTTCCCTCCAGACCCTAGCTCTTCCGCCCGGCTGCCCGTTCTTCTCGAGGACTGTGACGTCGAACCCGTCCCTCGCGAGGAGGGCCGCAGCCGCGAGCCCCCCGAATCCGGCTCCCACTACGATTGAGGACATGTGGGTCTTCCGCGAACCGCGGCTAATATACCTTTAGTTATATCCTCATCGGATGGTAAATCATCGGCGAACTTTTTTATCGGGCCCTCGAGAGTGTTTCCCGGCATGACCGGAAGCCTGGGGAGGTTCCTCCCGATCTCCTGCGCCCTCCTATTCGCATCCAGCTACTTCCCGGCGCGCATCCCGATGGCGGACCACCCCATAATATCGAGCGCCTTCGTAATCGCCATGGCGTTCCCCTCCTGCTACTACCTTTTCCGGTGGCTTGGGGCCCCTAGGGCGGGGTCGGCCATGCTGCTCCTGGGCGCGCTCTCGGTCCTTGTCGAGGCCTTCGCGGTCAAGACGGGCTTTCTGTACGGCGGATTCATTTACTCCGACGCGCTTGGGTACAAGGTCCTGGGGCTGGTCCCATGGACCGTGGCGTTCGCCTACTTACCCCTCCTGCTGGGCTCCGCCGCTTTGGCCAGCAGCCTGCTCGGCTCCGAAAGGCTCAGATTCGCCTTGGGCAGTTCCGCACTCCTGTTGGTCGTGGACCTCGTCGTTGATCCCGCCGCAGTGGCCGGGGGGCTCTGGGCCTACTCCGGAGCCGGTGCCTTCTATGGGGTCCCGCTGACCAACTTCATGGGCTGGCTCCTGACTGGCTTCGTCTACTCGAACATACTCTATGTTATCGCAGGGGCGAAAATGGGGGAGGACGGCTCGATCCCGGTGGAGGTTTCGGCGAGTCTCATGATGGCACTCTCCTTCTGGACCGGGTTCCTCGCCTGGAGGGCCATGATCGTCCCGACCGCGATAGGGGTATCGATGATCGCCTTTGGGGGCTATCTTTTTCATAGATCTTAAAGTGTTATTCTGCCCTTATGCCTACCAGATAAGCGCGTTCTCAGGCGTCTTAATACTCCAAGGCGCTGGCCTTGTCGGTGAACAGCTGCGTCCTCCACCGGTTCTCAGGCTTCATTCCCTTTTTTAAGTGGAAGTCGCATCTGTCGAGGCTCTCCGAAAGCGTCATTGTCATGACGAGCGCTTTAAAAACCCGCCGATTGATGCGGGCTGCAGCACATATTCATGGTTCTCATCTCGTTTCATCGAGCCGGATGCCTGCGTATTAGTAAACCATATTGTACATTAAGTAAAGTTTATATTACACTATGTTAAGTATACTTTACAGAGTTGATGCGGTTGGACGCAAGCACGTACTGGAAGTACCAGATGATCGTCGCCGGCGCTATGGGGCTATTGTTTGGCCTGGGATTCCAACAGGACAACATGATCCTGGTCGTGTCAGCTTTCGCGATCGGGATTATTTCCATCTTGTACCTGAGGCGGAACGTGGAGAAGCCCCTACACGACGAGCGGTCGTCCGTGATAAGCACAAGGGCCTCGGCTGCGACGTTCTCGGCCTTCACGCTGGGATCTCTGGCTGTGGCCGCCGTCCTGTTCTACCTGGGCAACACGTCGAACCCCGAGTACCTCAAGTGGTCCTATGGTCTGGCGTACATCGTCTGCGCTCTCATGATCCTGCGAGTGTTCTTCTGGGTATACTACACCTGGAGATACGGCGGGTAGCTGCCTTGGAGACCAAGCTCAAGGTGTTCAGGGCCATGAGGGACATGACCCAGGAGGAGCTGGCGCGGGCGATAGGTGTGACTAGGCAGACGATAATAGCGATGGAGAGGGGGGACTACAACCCCTCGCTGGAGCTCGCCTTCAAGATAGCCAGGTACTTCGAGGCGACCGTAGAAGACATTTTTATCTACAACCCAAGATAAAGGAGCTTGGAGCAGATTGATAGAAGCCAGAATCCAGCCCGCGGTGATCCTGAGATCGGTGTCCAAATCCTTCGGGACAATAAGTGCTGTGAGAGACCTTGACCTTGAGATCGGCGGTGGAACGGTTTACGGCCTCCTAGGCCCTAACGGTTCGGGCAAGTCCACGGTGATGAGGATGATCATAGGGCTGGTGAAGCCCGACTCGGGGAGCATCAACGTCTGCGGGACGGACCTTGCGAAGGACCCGATGGCGGTGAAGAAGATCGTGGGATATGTGCCCGAGGCCCCCCAAATGTACGATTACCTCACGGGCTTCGAGTACCTGGACTTCATAGGAGACGTGTACGGGCTTGAGCCGGAGGTCAAGAGGGCCCGGATGGAGGAGTTCCTCGGGGCCTTCGAGCTCAAGGGCAGGGAGAACGACATGATAAGCGGCTACTCCCACGGCATGAAGCAGAAGGTCGCCATCATCGGCGCGATCATCCATAGGCCCAGGCTCCTGGTCTTCGACGAGCCCCTCTCCGGCCTGGACCCCAAGTCGGCCCGGATAGTGAAGGACCTCGTCCACAAGCTGGCGGGGGAGGGAGTGACCACCGTATTCAGCACCCATGTCCTCGAGATCGCCGACGCCATCTGCGACAGGATATGCGTCCTCTACCAGGGTGAGAAAAGGGTAGAGGGGACCCCCAAGGAGCTCAGGGAGCTGGCCGACATGCCAGACTCGACCCTCGAGGAGGTCTTCCTCACCCTGACCAAGGCCGAGGATGTGAGGCAGATCGTCGACGCCCTCGCGGGCTAGGAGGGAGCGAACTTGAACCTGAAGACCGTGCTGCGGCTTGCCAAGGTGATCGCCCTTTCCTCAGTGAGGTCCGGGAGGGCCAGGAGCCAGACGCCGATGGGGTTCGCGAAGTCTCCAGTACTGAACCTGTTCCTCTCGGTCGCTATTTTCGCGCTGGTCTGCCTGTTGACCCTGTCGTTAACCGGCGTGCCTGGCATGGACGCTCCTTTCCTGGCTCTTCTCTACACCCAGGTCACGATCTTCCTTCCCTCTTTCATGACTTTCCTGTCCATGATGTACAGCTTCATGTTCGAGCTCAGCCAGTCCTTCAGCGCCGCCTCAACGGACATGGTGAACTGGCTCCCCATCACCGCGGGGGAGTTCGTCCTGAGCTCCTCCCTCACCACCATGTATTTCATCTCCCCCATAGCCTCGGCCTTTCTGGGGGCCTCCTTTGCACTGGCCATCGTCACGGGAATGTTCAGCCTTTGGGTCCTGAGCAGCCTCCTCGGGGTTCTTGGCTGCTTCCTGGGGGCCTTCGGCCTAGAGGCGGTGAGAGCATTGCTGAACAGGACGACTTCGGCCCTCTCCCGCCGGGGTGGCCAATCCGTCCTGATAATCCGGATGCTCCTCAGCGTCCTCTTGTTCGCAGCCTTCTACGTCATCACCAACGTCAACGTCCTGACCAAGATAGTGGGGTGGTTCGCAGGGAGCATAAGGGGGGCCTGGATCGTGCCCCTTCTGTGGCCCTCCCTCTCCATCATGAGCCACGTCCAGGGGGATCTCCTAGGGACACTCGCGTACTCGATCCTCAGCCTGCTCCTCACCTCGTCGTTCTTCTGGCTAGGCGTCGTCCTCAGAGCCAGGTATTGGGCCGCCGTCCCCGTCTCCATCCGACTTCAACCTGTCAAGGAAAGCGTGAGAGGGAAGGGTCTCCTGGGGGGCTTGGGGTTCACATCCGCCGAGGCCGCTCTGATAAGGAAGGACCTCCGTTCCCTTTTGAGGAGGAGAGAGATGGTGAGCCTTCTGGCTTTGCCCGTGATGTTGTTCCTCATGGCAGTGATCAACAGCGGGCCCAACGTGCTCTGGGATCCGGCCTCAAGCTTCATGAAGAAGCTCGGCTTCCTCATCCAGATGGGCATGGGGGTGATGTTTTTCGCAGCCTACGTGGCCCTATCGGCAATAGGCCAGGAGGGGAAATCCTTCAGCAACCTTCAGATGGCCCCCCTGAGAGCTTCCATGGTGACCAAGGCCAAGGCGGCCGCGGCTCTGCTCCCCTCAATGGCTGGTTTCGCGGTCATCATGGCCCTCTATGTGACATTCGTCCGAGGGGAATGGGGAACCACGATAGCCATCGCGGCCGTGGGAGTCTCCCTGTTGGTGGAGGCCTCCCTCCTGGGGGTGGCCGTAGGTTCACGTTTCCCCGACTTCAGAGAGGTTCCCAGAGCACGGTTCGTGACATTCGAGGGAACTATCCTTGGTATGATAGCCATAGGCCTGGCCTCCATGGTGACTATCGCCCCCCTTTATCTGAGCGACATGGTCCTTTCAGGCGTCCTGAGCCTCCCCGCGGCGACCGCCGTGTCACTGGCCATCGCCTCCACGATCTCCTATCTCGGCTATAGAGCGGCGGTATCAGGGATAGAAAGACTGTTTTTACACTCAACCGTCTGAGAACCTAACCGACTGCCTTTTTGATCGCTACACACTTGTCTTCCTTATTGAAGATGACCCTGTCGCCCTCGCTATATACGCAGCAGAAGAAGCCCCACCGCCTTTCTCAAGGCCTATCGGAAGGGCGATATATTTTTTTAATGTAATTAAAAGCAGTATGAAACCCGCGCCTGTGCGACACTTCTCTGGAGTTCGTGTTTAAGATAGCCCGATGTTTCGATGCGAGCATCGAGGACACATTCTTCTACGACAGCGCATAAGGTACATGAAATTTCCACTCATTTCTATCGAATTTTGGGAGGGCCAATATGATCATGCACGCACAGCCCCGCTAGAGAAAAGTGCCCTGTGGTGATGTCGAGGCCCTAAAAAAGCATGTCGAGGACGACCAGCGCGGCCGTCCCTGCAAACAGCATCAGCCAGACAGCCTTGTTCCACGTGAGTATCTTTTTCCCGTCCCACACGAGACCGCCCGCTGCCTGCACCGGTATTAGGTTGAAGATGACAATAACCAGGTTCATCGTGTACCCCACCCTCCCCGATGCAGCGAACAAGCCGCCGGTCGCGAAATGAGATAGAGCCCAGAACGCGAATGCCAGCGTCAGGCTGACAGACGGACCGACCGCGAAAAAGACCCCCATCCCTTTTTTCCTGGGTTCGTACCACCAGTCCAGCTGTTTAACGTATGTCGAGCCGTACACCGGAAAGAAAGAGCCGACAGCCGCCAGGAGCGAGCTGAATAGTATACCCGACCCCCAGGCCTTGAAGTTCGTCTCCAGCCCGAGTCGGTGCCCGACAAGCTTCTGCGGAAGCTCGTGAGCCAAGAGGCTCAAACCAGCGACTGCGAACAAGAGCGGGAAAAGCACCGGCGGTCGGCCGGTCCGAAGTGCCTGCGTAAGCCACGCTAGGGACACACCCAGCCAAGCGGCCGTGAAATGCCACGCTTCGCTATTTTCGCGCGGTCTGTCTCCTTCCCGGCCCCGCCTCAGGAAGAAGGTCCCGTAGCCTAAGAAGTGGAACTCGGCGAGCCAAAGTCGCAGGAAGCCCAACCCGTGGTCCCCGACCTGCTGTGGAAGCTCGTAGACCGAGAAGCCCCTGTGGACGAACAAGTTCCAGGACGGGGAGTTGTACCGATCAGCGGTGGCGTAGATCACCTCGCATCCCCTCTCCTCCAGCCACGAGATGGCCCCTTCCACCAGGGATCTGCCGATGCCCCTTCCGCGGAGCTCCCTGTCCGTGACAAGCGCGTCGATGAAGCCCGTTCGTCTTCCCCTAATGGGCTGAAACCTCATGGAAACGCTCCCGACAACCCGGCCGTCGTGCACTGCCACCAGGCTGCCCCCGCTCTGCCTCTGAGAACTCTTCAGGGCGTCCTCAAACGAGAGCAGGAAGACGATCCTGTCGACGAGGCCTAAGCTCCTACCGAAGAGCCCTTCAACGTCGTCCTTCTCACTAGGCAGCATCTCGCGAACAAGAACCTGCAGCTCCGAGGTCATCCCCTACTCTCTACTTCACAGGCACAGCCGAAATATCTCGTTATCGCCCGGCGCGGATAACATCCCATACATGGTAATGCACGGGACAGAATACCACTCAGTAGACATATGTCACACAGACGAGTTCATTGCTCTCCTGGAAGATGAAGGGTACGATGTCGAACACATAAGGGTAGAGGCCACGGTAACTATGCCATCACGGCGTATGTCACCAGCTGGATTACAGAAAACCTGAATTAAATAAGAACAACCTTTTCAAAATTCTTGTGTGGTGGGGCCGGAAGGATTTGAACCCTCGACATTCGGGTTTCCGCTCCAAAAACTCTTCATCCCGCAAGGCGGTCAGCAAACCCAAATCGTGCTTTCTGGAGCCCGACGTCATACCCAGGCTAGACCACGGCCCCTCCTGCCAAAAACGGCTACGATCCACCAACTAAATAAATATTGCCTCTAAACCAGCCACACACCGAAAGGCCAAGCGTGCTGAAAGCACGCTGATGTCACCAACCCGCTTTGACCCGTCGGGAAGAAGCCCCCCAACACAAGGCTTAACCGGTCCCGGTGGCTCATGAACCTGGCTTGACCCTCCTCTTCAGGAAGAACCTAGCCGAGAAGATCGTTAATGGCGCGAAGACGGCCACGAGGAGGCCCTCGAGGCCCATGGTCAGGCCCGGCGGGACCTACCGCATCACGGTCGACTTCTTCAGCTACCTGCCGGACAGAATAAAGGTGAACAGCCTGTACCGGCAGAGGCTCGGCGATATGACCCCCCGGGACGCCCTCGACGAGGGTTACGCCTCCCTAGAGGAGTTCAGACGGGAGTGGGAAGTACTCTACGGTCGCTGGGAAGAGGGCGAGGCCGTCTGGGTCGTCGAGTTTGAGCACATCGGTCCGGACCGAAACCCTTAAAAAAGGCTCATTTCTCAACGGTATGGGTTACCGGCCATAGGGCGTGGGACCCACCCGAACCCATTCCGAACTCGGAAGTTAAACCACGCTCCGTTCGCGGCGGTAGTGATGTCTTCGGCTTCGCAAAACCGTGGAAGCTGGTAGCCCACCCATTCTACCGGCATCACCGGCCTAGTGGACGATGCCGAGCCTGTGGAGCTCCTCAACGAGGACCGCCCTCGTCCGCTTCAACCCGGTCTGCCTCTCTACGTAGGCGTCCCCTGTCATCTCCCCACGCCTGAAACCGTCGTCGAGGCCTGCAAGCTGGGCGTCTATCTCGGCGATCCTCCTCCTGAGCATGTCGTCGTACGAGGCCGGGGCCTCCACCCCCTCCCGTAGCGGTGCCATGTCCGTGACCACGACACCGTCCTGGATCCTGAGGATCCGGTCCGCCGCCCTCGAGACCGCCGGGTCATGGGTCACCATTAGAATCGTCTTACCCATCTCCCTGTTTACCTTAGACAGGTACTTGACGACGATCCGGGCGTTCGCCGTGTCCAGCTCACCCGTGGGCTCGTCCGCCAGAACGAGGGGAGGGTCGTTCGCCAGGGCCGCGGCTAGGGCCACCCTCTGCTGCTCTCCGCCGCTCAGCTCCCCGGGCTTGTGCCCCATCCTATCCCGGAGGCCGACTACGTCCACGAGCTCCCCGACCCGCGACCTCCGCTTCTCTCCCGTGACCCCGAGGGCTACCATGGGTAGCTCTATGTTCTCTGCGGCGGTGAGCGTGGGGATGAGGTTCATGGTCTGGAAGACGTGGCCCACCGTGTCCCTCCTGTACTCGACGAGCTCCCTGGGGCTCATCCTAGTCACGTCCCTCCCGAAGACCGTGACGACGCCGGCCGAGGCCCTATCCAGGCCGCCGATGATGTTCAGGAGGGTAGTCTTCCCCGACCCCGAGGGCCCTACCAGGGAGACCATCTCCCCCTCCCCCATAGAGAGGTTTAGACCCCTCAGGGCCTGCACCTCAAGGGAGCCCGTGGTGTAGATCTTCACCAGATCCTTCACTACAACAGCCATGCTTCACAACTCCCAACATCGTTACGGGTCATTCCTCCATCCTCCACACCGGGCTCCGGGACGCGTGCCTCACGGCCAGCAGTATGGGCGCGACCGTCGAAAGCACGAGCAGGCCCACCACGGTCGCCAGGGCCACCAGGGCCGAGGGCGGGAAAACTAAGCGGCGTAGCAGCACCGAGGAGTAGACGGCATTATACACGACGTTCTCCCCCCTCAGCATCACAAGGCCCACCCCTAGCCCGAGAGCTATGGAGAACAGGGTCATGCCCATGTTCTCCACGAGCAGGGTCGCGGCGAGCTGCCTGTCGGAGAAGCCCCTGATCGCCATCACGGTGAGCTCCTTGAATCGGCTCCTGAGCGCCGTCGAGACGACCAGGACGACCCCCAGGGAGGAGACCAGCGTCGCGAAGTAGACGCCGAGCTCCTCGACCCTCTTGGGACCCGCCAGGAACACGTTTTCAGAGGCCCTCCTCACAATGGTCTCGGCGACATCGACGCCCTCGACGTTCGGGTCGAGGGCCTTCACCTCGTCCTCGAAGCCCTCGGCGTCGGCACCTTCCTCGAACTTGACGAGGATCCGGGAGAGCTTGTAGTACTTCTCATTTATCTCGTAGGTGTTCGGAATGTACAGCGTCGGGTCCTGGATTCCCCAGCCCTGCCCTGGCTCCCGCCCGAAGAGGCCGGCTATGGCGAAGGTGTGGATCTTGTCGCCAACCTTGATGAGCATGTCCGAGCCGACCGTGATCCCGGCTATCCTTGCCGCCCCGCTCTCCATTATCGCGTTGTATTTGGACTCGCCCATCGCTCCTATGGCTCTGACCTCCCCGAGCCAACCGGATTCGATGTACGCGATCTCGCCCCACTCGGCGGGGTCGATGATCCTCACGGGGATCAAGCCGAGGGCGCTGTAGGCCTCGAACCAGGTCTCGATGGTCGTAGCCGCCACGCCGTTCAAGCCCTCAATCTTCTCGTTTATTGCCTCCAGGTCGCCCCTCCCGAAGATCCAGACCGAAGCGTCCGCTCCTACGGTCAGCCTCGTGAACCGCTCGGTGTAGTCGTCCGTGCTGGCGATGGCGCCTATAACGGAGACGCCGTACCCGAGTATCAGGGCCACCATGAAGGCTGACGCGGCTGTCCGCTTCGGGTTACGGCGGACGCTGAGAGTCGAGAATTGGGCGACGTCCCCGACCACAAGCCTCGCGAGCCCATCGATGAAGCCGTGGAACCAGGGCAGGTGCTGGATGAAGAGCTTCGTGGCCCCCCAGAAGAAGAGGACAGGTGCGATATAGGTTAGGATGAAGTCCACTCCCCACCAAGTTGAGTAAAGGATAAACACAACGAAGTTCGAAGTCTCCGGCCTGAACTGCTCGACGGTCAAGCCTAACACCAGCATCACAACCCTGTATGCCCCGAGGGAGAGAGCGACGACTGGCTCCTGCCATGACCCAGCTCCCTCCTCCTCCTCCTCGAAACGATACTCCCTGAGGGCATCCACGATGTTCAGGCTCACCGCCCTCTTCGCGGGCCAGTAAGTCGCCACCGTAGCGAGGGACGAACTGAAGACGAAGGAGACCGCGACGGTGAGGGGCGAGACGGAGCGGAAGACCTGCAGGGCGCCCATTCCCGGCATCGCGAGGGCGATGACCAGCGCTCCGAGTACGATACCCAGGGCCCCGGCGAGCAGGCTGACCAGCAGCGACTCAAAGAGAAATATGTAGAGAACCTGCCTATGGGTCATCCCCCTGGTGAAGAGTAGGCCCATCTCCCTGCGGCGGAGCCCTAGGGAGATCTCGGAGACCGTGGAGCCGAGGTACCATGCCGTGAAGAAAACCGGCGCCGCCACGAGCATTGTCCCGGTCCTCATGCGGGAGGAGAAGAGCTCGATAGTCTCCAGGAGGTTCCCCAAGTAGTTGACGGGAACGTAGCCAAAGCGGGCGCCGATGCTATTCACCCTCCCGAAGACGAGGTTCACCTGCCTCCTCGACCCCTCTATGTCCCACGAGTTTAGCAGGCCCCCCCTGTCGAGCCTGATGACCGTCTCCGCGATGAGCACCCTTGTGTGCCTCCGCCTCTCGGCGTATATGCTGTTCATCCAGCCCAGGAAGGTCTCCTCGCACATGAACATCAGCCTGTGGGGCTCCCTAGTACCGGCCTCACCCGAGCCGACCAAGAGAGTCCGCAGGAAGAGGCCGTACCGCCCCATGGCTATCGAGTAGAGCCTGTCGTCGACCTCGACCAGGCCGGCGACCTCGACATCGAGGAACCTGTCCTTTATGTCCATAATGTCCCCACCCAGGAAGTATGTGGGGACCTTCAGCGTCACCCGGTCCCCCTCCCCAAAGAGGGTCGCGTTGACGGACCCCACGTCCACATAGATCTTCCCGGGCTCCAGCCTGTCCACGCCCGTGATGCCCCCCATGAGGCTCGAGTCGCCCGCTATGGACACGATAGTGAAGGGCAGTGAGTCGTTCAGTCCCTCCACGACGACCTCTATTCCCGCCCTCGCCTCCTGCTCGACGCTCCGGATCAGGTGCTCCACCCCGGCGATGTGCTCCAGGTTGCCGATGGCCTCCTCGACCTCCGAGAGCGACGTCCTTGTCAGGTTGCGGTCCTCAGCGGAGGACACTATGTCGATGTCTGTGGCCTCAAGGGCCTTTTCCAGTATCGAGGCACCGACGGCGTCCGCACCCTGGAGTATCCCAGAGAAGAGCGTAGCGGCCAGGGCCACGCTCAGGAAGAGCGCCATGAACGCTGATCTCCCCCTCAAGAGGCGCCTCCGGGCGAAGCTGAACATCCTAAGAGGGAGATTCCGGCGCAGGGCGTAAAAAACTTATTCTCCTAGACCCTGATCCTCCCGTGGCGAAAACTGCGGTCGGCGAGGCTGTGTTGTGGGTCTCCCCGCCTTTACATGAACATTTATAACGTGGTAGCTGGCTTCAACTGAAGTGATCGATATGTTCCCCCAAGCAGGGCAGCTGTTCCAGAACCAGAGCGACGTCGGCATGATCCTTCAGACGCTGTTCAGCCTGAGCTTCATCATCTACCTATTCTACGCTCAGCGCATCCAGGCCATGTCCATGCTTAGGCAGGTGGAGGGGACGCTGAGGAAGGTGAAGATGCTCAGGGACGAGGGGCGGGAGATCTCGATAAAGTCGGTGAAGGAGGTCGGGAAGTCGGAGAATGACCCGGCCTCGGATGTGGACAGGTTCATGGAGCACTTCTTCATCCCACCCGTAGACCTCGATCCCGCCGGCATCGTCGGCAAGCTCGGTCAGCTGCTCAACGTGAGGGAGAACACATGGGAGGCCGAGGTCAAGGCGATAGCCCCCGGGGCCTCTGAGAGCGAGCGTAACAACCTCGAGAACCTGCTCGAGGCAGCCATGGCCCTGAACGTCTACTACAAGGTGATCCGCCACTTCTACCTGCTGGGGAGGAAGACGATGAACATCTACGTCATAATGCAGATCCACATGATCCTCCCAATGATCATGAGGGAGATAGAGGCATACTCCTCCGCCCTCCAGGCCTTCCAGGAGGGGATGCCCATAGGGGACGGGATCGGGGCCCTCGTCGCGGCGAAGCTGATGCACGGACACCAGTGGGAGGAGGTCGCCAAAGACATGGTGGCTGCGGAGGTCCCCTACGAGGACAGGACCCTCGTGGTGATGAAGGCGAAGGGGCCCGGTGGGACGGTGGGTAAGCCGGGGGACGCCGTGGAGAGCATAATCAACGGAAGGAAGGGCAAGGACAAGGTGAAAGCGGTTATCATGATAGACGCCGCCGGGAAGCTGGAGGGGGAGCCGACCGGGGCGGTGTCGGAGGGCATAGGAGCCGCGATCGGGGGCGTCGGGGTCGAGAAGTACAAGATCGAGGAGGCCGTGAAGGCCCACGACATACCGATGTACGCGGTCGCGATAAAGGTGGACATAAGCCACGTCGTCGCCCCCCTGGTCGAGGAGCTGTTCAAGGCCTGCGACGCCGCCGTCGACGCCGTGAAGAGGATCGTCCGGGAGAAGACCCAGGCGGGGGACGTCGTCCTCGTCGCCGGCATCGGGAACACGATCGGGATAGCCCAGTAGGTGAGGATGATGGGGGAGACGACGAGAGCCGAGGTGTCGAGCATGAGCCTGTCCTGGGTGACCCTCGCCGCCATAATAGTCATAGGAATATTCTCGTTGTTCAGCCTCTGGATGGGATTCCAGGCCTTCGGCTCGGACAACCCCGAGCACTCGACTTACTACATATTCATAGGGACCGCTGGCCTGGCGGCCATAGGCTACATGTTCTTCAGGACGAGGGCCGTCGCGACCACAGCGAGGCAGCCGGAGGCCCCGAGGGTGGATGTCGTCACCGTCCTGGAATGCCCCGCGTGCAACCTCAAGAGGGTGAGGGACTTCAAGCGGGGTGACTACGTCTACAAGGACGACGAGCCCTGCACCAGGTGCGAGGGCCAAATGCTCATAACCGGAATCCACAGGCGCGAAGAGACCAAGAAGCGCTAGGCCGTTGTGATCAGGCACCCGTCCGCGGTGACTACGACAGTGTGCTCCGCCTGGGCCACTGGGGCCCGGCTTTTCTCGACGAGCTGCGGGTACGAGTAGAGGCACTTCGACCTGAGGAGCTCCGAGAAGGCCTCTTCACCCTCCGGGCCCGGGAACCTCCTCAGCACCCAGCGCGAGGCGAAGGGCATCGTCCTGTACTCCGACTGGATGAGCCTTAGCATACTCTTCGCCGCCTCGCCGTCCAGCCTCCGCTTCTTCTTGAAGAGGTAGATGTTGCTGGGCGGGCCGTCCGTGACCAGACCCTCAGCATTCTGTGGGACCGAGAAGGGCTCTATGGCGTAGACGTCCCCCTCCTTGAGGGCGTGTCCGTCACCCGCCGAGATGTTGGGGATCGACTGGCCGGCGTGGACCAGATACCTGGCCATCCTGTGGCCTGTGAGGTTCCTTATCGGCGCGAAACCCCTGCCCCTGATGGCCCTCTCAATGACGGCTCCAACGTCGGAGGCCCTGACCCCGGCCCTAACCACCTTCAGGGCCGCGTCCAGCCCCGCCTCCGCCGCCTCCACAAGCCCTCTTAGGCTCGGATCGAGGCAGACAGTCGTAGCCGTGTCGGCTATGTACCCATCCACGTGGACCCCTATGTCGACCTTGACAAGGGTGCCCTCAGGTATGGTCAGGACATCCCCCACGGGGGAGGTGTAGTGGGCCGCGACCCGGTCGATATCAACGTTGCATGGGAACGCCGGGGCACCGCCGAGGCTCCGGATTCTGTCCTCAACGAAGTCGCATATCTCTACGACCGGCCTTCTGGCCTCTACGTTAGGTACTACCTCTTTCCTGACCCGGGACGCGATGCCCCCGGCCTTCATCAGGGCCTCGGAGGGTTCCATGCCTGGCAGCCTCTAACCTAGTTGGCCTCTCAGGGAAAAAGGGTTGCCATGCGAGGCTACTTCACGATGAGTATCGGCTTGGTGCAGGAGTCGACGACATGGCGACTGGTGCTCCCTAGGATCCAACCGGTGATGCCGCCGATCCCCCTGCTACCCATCACGATGAGGTCGACCCCGTCGTTCTCGGCGAGGTCCACAATGGTGGCCGAGGGGCGCCCCTCCCTCAGCACGGTCTCCACCTTTAGCCTCGGGTGCTCCTCCTTGAGCTTCTCCTCGGCATCCTTGAGAACGTTCTCAAAGATCTCCTTCATCCTCTCTTGGTAGCGGGCCATGTCCTTGGCAGCTGTGACCGGGGCGGCACCGAAGCCCTCGTCCGGGAAAACAGGGACCATCACCCTCGGAACGACGGCGAGTAGGATGAGCTTGGCCTTGAACTTTTGAGCGATGTTGACAGCGTGTTCAAGCGCGTGCTTTGAGGGGTCCGAGCCGTCCAGCGGGACCAGAATCCTCTCGTACATATCCTACCAAGTGAATACTATTACGGATGGCTTATAAACATCAGCTTGTCGGGTGGCACCCCTGACGCCGCAGCCCGTTCATAATAGGAAAAAAGAGGGGGGAATGCGCCATCAGCCTTTCAGGGCTCTCTGCCCATCGTCTGCAGGCTCTTCAGGGGCCCGTACCTCTCGACTATGAGCACCCACTGCTCATCGTCGTAGAAGCGGCAGAGCCCCTTCCCGAACGCCTTCGCGACCTCCAGGACGAACCTCGCCGCCTCCTCTATGTCGGTGACGTGGCTCGCGCCCGTGGCGCAGCCGGGGACCGGGACCTCGGCGGTGATGGCGACCCCGACCACGGGTGCGTCGGTCGCCGTGGCGGGCTGCATGATGCTGTTGATGTGGTCGATCCCGGTGCCGTACGGGGTGATGTCCTGGGTCGTGATGGGGCAGACCCGGGGGATCCGGCCCGTGACGATCTCCACTATGTCCAAGAGGTCGTCGCTAACCTTCAGCACCCAGCCCTGCATCACCGTCGGGGTTATTGCGAAGCCCCTCCACTTCACGATCCTGTTCCCCTTCGTCGTGTCGATGGATAGGATCGCGTCCATGCTCCCGTCCACCTCCTCCCGGTTCATCACCCCGATCCCAACAGGAGAGCCCATGAAGGGAACCGGCTCGTGGGGCGTTATCGGGGCGTGAGGGCAGACGTGGGTCGCTATGACGGCGTCTCCCTTCAATCGATCACCCTTTCCCCACATGTCCGCGAGCTTCAAGGCCACAGAGATGGCCGTCAAGGCACCATCCGCGTCGGACACGATGCCGACCATCTCCGGGCGGGCCCCGATGCCACCCAGGCGGCCCACCACGCCCAGCGTCGGAGCGGAGCCGCCCGCCATCTTCCCATCCGTCCCCGGGACCCTGATCTTGACGAAATCCGTCTGGCCGCGCTCCCCCTTGATGGTCTTCACCTTGACATCATCCAGCCCCCTAGATCTAAGGAGGTTGGCGACCTCTTCACCAGAAACCATAGGACTGTCGAGTAGTTCGTAGATCTCCAAAACCTGCTTCAGCAAGGCTCACCACCGAAGATCATTCCGCTGTTTGGTTTAAGAAGCTGATCGGAAGAACCACCGTTCAAACGTTCTTAAAGCTTCGAAGCAGTTCGGATAGCTTCTCCTTCTCGCCTTCTGGTATATCCTCTCCATGGCTCGAATATATCGCGTTGAAGTCGAGGGCCTCGAGCTTGTTGTCAACCGACACCCCAGTGGCTTTCTCTATGGTCTCTGCCTTTGCCCTGTGGGAAGCGACCTCGAAACTGCACGTTTCATTGAGCGCCCTCAGCCTCCCGACATGGTCCCTGTGGCGGTGTGTCAGGATGCACAGATCTATCGCCTCCGACTCTACACCAAGCCTTATTGTGGCCTTGGCCACATTGATTGCGCATCCCCTTGAATGGCCTGCGTCGACGAGGACGAGTCCCCCGCACTCGATGATGAAGGAATTGCAGATTTATACCAACTTCAGTGCCCTGTGCTTTATCACATGGATCAATCAGGCCCCCTCCACGACCAAGAACCTGATGGAAAAGAGTAGCAGCGCGCCGAGCACCATCGAGGCGATCTGGAGGACTGTCCGGCTGAGGGTTTCTTCTGCGTGGAGCTCCGGGATGAGGTCCGAGCCAGCGATGTATATGAAGTTACCCGCGGCGAATGGGATGAGGAACGCCGTTAGGCCCTCGACATGGACGCTGAGGGCGAGGGCGAAGACCGAGCCGACGATGGCCGTGAGGGCCGTGAGGAAGTTGTAGAGGAGCGCCCTCCGCTTATCGAAGCCCGCGTAGATCAGGACGCCCATGTCCCCCATCTCCTGGGGCAGCTCGTGGAGACATATGGCGAGGGTCGTGGCGAGGCCCATCGAGGTGGAGGCGAGGTAGGCCCCTCCCACAGCTACGCCGTCGATGAAGTTGTGAACGGCGTCGCCGAAGAGGTTCATGTAGGCGAAGCTGTGGGGGTGCTCGTCCGACGTGGGGATGTGGCAGTGCCTCCACCTGAGGACCTGCTCCACGACAAAGGAACTGATGATCCCAAGCAATATGTACAAAGATAATTGAGTGTCGAAGCCGTTTACCGCAGCCGCCTCTGGGATTAGGTGGAACAGGGCCCCGCCGAAAAGGCCGCCGACGGAGAAGCTCACAAGGCACAGAAGAAAATCCCTGTTCGGTTCTCCCCTCAGCATAAAGACAAAGGCGCCCACTAGTGATATGGCGCTCACGAGCGCAACGCTTAGAATGGAATTAGCCCAAGCCCCCAACATACATGGTAAGATTTCAGGGGTCCGTTAAAAAACCTCTTGAAAGAAATGGGATACGCAGGAAAAAATTCAGCTGAAACAGAAAGGTCTGGGACTACACCACCCTGGTTATGATGGCGAACCTTTCGTAGTTGTACCTCCGGATCTTTATGTCGCCGTCCATGCCTTCGATGTACTTCTTCGCCTTCCACGCTCTGATGTCCTCGACGGCCTTCAGCACTTCCCTGAGGATCTCCTTTTCCACCCAGGGCTCGTTGTGGCTCGGCATCAGCCTGTCGTAGTGTGTGAAGAGGCCGATGATCTTCCCGTAGCTCTCGATGAATGTGTCGACGTCGCCCCCAGGTAGGTAGGTGTATATTGCCCCCGTGTAGAAAAGGTCGCCCGTCCAGAGCAGCCTGGCGCCCCGTTCCAGCAGGCACACCGAGTCGGGGCTGTGCCCCGGTGTGTGGATGACCTCTAGACTCCTGCCTCCTAGGTCGACCACGTCGCCGTCCTTCAGCCACCTCGTGACCTCGAAAGGCGGCACGTGGTAGGCCTCCGGGTCGAAGTCCTCGGGGAGGGGCTTCCAAGTCATCCCCTCCGAGATGAGGTGCGCCATCTCCTCGTGGCTGCACCCCCTTCGAGCCCTGTCCCTCGAGACGGGGTCGTCGAATATCTCGACCTCGTCGAACATGTAGTTCTGTGCCACGTGGTCGTTATGTGAGT
>Ga0224501_10000592_pt1 | contig 28755 bp, 20 predicted proteins | sample SF_Oct11_sed_USG_4_FD_169105 | JGI IMG/M metagenome (GOLD analysis project Ga0224501, IMG submission 169105) | Sediment microbial communities from San Francisco Bay, California, United States - SF_Oct11_sed_USGS_8_1 | ecosystem: Environmental > Aquatic > Marine > Sediment | place: USA... | reverse complement strand
AAACGTAGCAGTGTGCCCATACCCCCATTATTGTGGTTGTAGTAGAGCGTAGTCACCACATCTCCATCAGAAAGCTGTGTGGTGTAGTGATAGGTGAGTTTGGTGGCATCATGTTTTCCTGCCAGGATAAATGGAAAACTGCCATCCGGATTTACTGTAAAGAGAGAGTAATTATTGTTGGCCACTTTTTGTTGCATGGCATCAAAACTGGTATAGGCGATACGGCCGTCCTTCAACACATTGGGATGTAGCTGTTGATTCATGGCCCGATGGCCCAACACTTCCATATTTTTTCCATTTTGATCCATGGCAAATAACTGGAAGCGATAGAAACCGTTTTCACGATTACTGGTAAAACCTATGCGCCCATCGGGCATAAAGAATGGACCGGTATCCATCACCGGAATATTGCTACTCCAGTCTGCACTTTTTCCTGGAATTGCGTGTCCAGCAAATTTCTGATCATTGGGAGAGATTTGAGTCTCCAACTTTGTAGTCAGGTCGTACTTGAATACCAGTGCAGGGGCATCGTAAGCACGCAAAATACTGCTAAATCGTTTGCCGTAACCGGGACCGTCACCGTTAGGATATAGCTCTACATAAGATTGCGAATGATTGGCTTCCTGGCCCCAGCCACCATCACCAGTAATGCCCACGTCACTGATAAAATTGCGTGTGTCGGTAAATTTTGTATAGACGATCGTATTGCCGTCGAAAGAGACATTGGGATCAGCAATAGAACAAATGGGGGCTGCAGAATTACTTTCATCGCACTCTACCAGTACTTCTTCGCGTCCACGATCTCCCGCAGGCAATCCCCCGCCATATGCGGGATCAGAATGATGCAGAACCAAGTCACACCCAGGTTGATGATAGATGTTATTAGAGGCCGACAACCACATATCATTGACCCCATTCCAGTTCAAAAGACTAATGCCTTTCCAATTGACGGGTTCGGCGGCTCGGGGGCAACGTACGTAAACTACGTCGTAGTCGATGGTAGAGTATTGCGCATTCTTTGCGGCACTCGCCGAACCAGGAAACACAAACAAACTGATAAGCACTGAAACCAGGGCGGATAAAATGTGTCTGGATTTGCGCATACTTCACCTAACTCTCTATAATTTCTGCCAATTTTTCATGTCTTGCCAGGTATGAATCTGACACCGACTCAAGAATTGTATCGGCAGACGGTTTCCAAATATTTGAGAAGACTCGTACAAACCTCTTGTGATAAAGCTCGCATATCACGCGAGCTCTTCATTTCCTCGGCTAAATTGCTGGGCCTGATCAATACTGGATAACCCCACCGACCCTGACCTAATATCTGCTAGTAATTATTTTTATGTGGAAAGAGCGATCCATCCGCCCTGCAGCATTGGCCTGATCCTCAATCATGTGTCAAAAGACCATGAAAATTTCCACAAATCAGTCAACTATTTTCCCACTGTTAAAACAGCGAATTTGAGTCCGGGTCGTTGCGAATTCTACCAGAATTCGCCAGCCGGGGTTAGCACCCGCACCCTCATCACCATTCGGCAAGCACTGTATTGTGAGCATAGACCACGCCAAACCTTTTGGAGTTTGATAAGGCTTGTCTTTTTCCTCTGCTCCCCACCAAAACATTTTCATATTGACTGGTTTTAACGACAGTTTATGACTATCTAAACACGCTCCCAGTCCACCGGGAAAAAAAACACTACACTCGTCCGCGCTCACTAGAGCAGAAACCGGCGTTGCACATTTGGAATACTTTAGACTTGATTTAATTTCTCTCCTAAAGGTTGAACCGAACAAATTCCATTTTCCACATCCCTAAACAATGCAAACCCGTGTATTTTAGGCCCTCTTTTCTCTACTCAACTAACTATTGTCTTTTTCACGTAGGGGCCAATCCAGTACCAGCACATTCAAAGAGGCGTGACAAAAATTGAATTACACAATCATTCTGAAAACTCACTCATTTGGAATACATGATGCAATTCACGAAAAACCCAAACAGACCGCTCGATATGAGTACTAGGGCGAATGCTATGATTAGTGTTAATCTACAGAGAATCACACAGCGATGACAAATAGACGACAATTCCCCATGAAATTCTCCAATCCTGGTTTCAGTGCAGTGATTGCAATCAGTGCGGCCCTGTTTTCCGCCCATGCGCAAAGCGCGACAATCAGCGCAAATCCTACAGACTATCTGGGTAAACTGGCGAATCTGCAGGCGGGTGACGTTCTAGAACTAAGCGCCGGTTCCTATGTAGACGGTTTCAATATATCAGATCGTATTGGAACCCCCGACGCCTGGATCACAATACAAGGCCCGGTCGTGGGTGCCCCTGCGATAATAGAAGGCAGATCCTGCTGCAACACGGTTCAGCTTAGACGCTCTGAATACATCAAGGTTAAAAATCTCACCATCGATGGCAAAGGCCTGTTTGTGGACGGGGTCAATGCAAAAGACGGCATCTCGCACCATATCGTGATCGAAAACAATACCCTGATTAACCTGGGCGCACACCAGCAACTCGTGGGCATTAGCACCAAATCCCCCGCCTGGGACTGGGTCATACGCAATAACCGAATTATCGGAGCCGGAACCGGGATTTATCTCGGAAACTCCACCGGCAGCTCCCCCTTCATCGGAGGAATTATTGAAGGAAATTATATAGTTAACCCCGTTGGTTACTGTATGGAAATCAAGCATCAGAATGAGCGCCCGCTTGTCGACGGTATCCCCACTGAGGACCGCAAAACCATTATTCGCAATAATGTGTTTATAAAAGATGACCGGCCCAGCCCAGATGGAAACAGACCCAACCTGTTAGTGGATGGATTCCCGGATACAGGCAATGGCTCCAATGACATCTACGAGATTTACGGAAATTTTTTGTACAACAATCCCAGAGAGTCCCTCATACAGGCCTCTGGTCGGGTAGTCTTTCACGATAATGTCCTGGTACAACCCGGTTCTTCTACTATCGGGATGTACTTGACCAGTCACAATAAGCCGCTCAAGCTCGCCTATGTGTATAACAACACGGTTTTCGGCGGCAGCAGTGGCATACGCTTTGGTGTCGCACCCAGTCTGGATTCAAAACTGATCGGCAATGTCGTGTTCTCCAATGGCGGTATCGGAGCGATTGAACGTGTCGCACAGGCCTCCGACAACATCGTCGACACAGTGGCCAACGCAGTGAACTATGTCACCAAGCCCAATACCGTTCTGGGTGATATGAATTTCTATCCCCTGCCCGGTAAGCTCAAAGGCCCTGCGCTGGACCTCAGCGCCTTCACCACGCATGTGGACTTTGATCTGGATTTTAACGGTGTCCCAAAAGGGACCCGCGAATACCGAGGTGCCTATGCCGGTGAAGGAAGCAATCCCGGTTGGCAGCTTCAGGATTCTGCCAAGGTGGTGGGCCGTCTCCATCCATTGATCCTGCGCTCTTGCCCAGCGCCCCCACCGGCGTCTCGCTAAGCAAAACGCCTTAGCCATCCGCTTCCAGACTCAGTCCAGTTTTTCGGAAACGAATGTCACGCAGATGTCGTCTTTCCCTGCTTAACTCTTGCAAAATTACGTCTCCGACGTATACTGTGGCAGAGCCTGAATACACTCGGTCGACATTCCATAACTATCTGATTTTAAGTATAATATAAACCTTACTCTTTAGGGTCACAACCCATAACACGATATAAGCGTAGACCTGGAGAGCTGGTACCAAAACGGAAAAAAATACATGACCCAATTTGTCGCTTGGATTAACAATCCCCGCTCGCAGGACGACTTCAACCTGCTCGCCAAAGAGGGCGAAAAAATTTCGTCCACCTCAGCTCATGTACAGACCTGCGATGCCCAATCCGCCTTCTTGAGTTTCGGTAGCAATCTGAATACTTCTATTCTGCAGCAAGATGGGCAGATCTATTATGTGAGCGGATCACCCTTGTGGTCGAATGAGGAATTGAATGCACTTTCAAAGAGTGCGAGCCCGGCCGAGGCGCTTGCTGCAGGCTATAAAAAATATCAGGCAGCACTGCTGGATCAGCTACACGGAAATTTTTCCATTGTCGTTTTCGATATCAAAATGCAAACGGCATTGCTGGCTACCGATAGATTGGGAACACGGCCACTCCGCTATGCAACGAATGGAAATACGATCTTTTTTTCCAACAATCTGGATCTCATCAGAAAGTGTAAACAATTTGATGCCACACTGAGCGATCAGTCCATCTATCACTATTTGTATTTCCATATCATTCCGGGGCCTAGAACGATATACCAGCACGCGCACAAACTGGGAGCAGCGAGCCTGCTTCGCGTGTCACCGCAGGGGATAGATAAAAAGGTCTACTGGAAACCTTCGTTTCAGCAAGACAGGTATCATTTTCCAGAGGCACGAGATGAACTGTTTCGAGAGTTACGCCGCGCCGTCGATAGCGGAATAGAGTCCGAAAAAACCGGCTCTTTTCTCAGTGGCGGTTTAGATAGCTCCACCGTATCCGGAATTTTTGCGCAACAGTTTTCAGGCACCGCCAATGCGTTCTCCATCGGTTTCAGTGAAGAAGGCTATGACGAACTGGATTATGCCAGGGCCTCCGCTCAGCACTTTGGACTGCATCTTAATGAATACTGTGTGACCCCCAAAGATGTTTTCGATACCGTACCATTAGTGACTCAACACTTTGATGAACCCTTTGGCAACTCCTCTGCCGTGCCCACCTATCAATGCGCCTTGTTTGCCAAAAGAAGCGGCTACGATGCCCTGCTTGCCGGAGATGGGGGGGACGAACTCTTCGCAGGAAATGAGCGCTATGCCAAGCAGAAAGTTTTCGAGAAGTATTATTCTATTCCGGGCATTTTTAGATGGGGTCTACTCCAACCCCTGTTTCTGGGTGCACTCTCTGGCGTAAGCTTCAAACCCATACACAAAATGAAGCGCTATATCGAGCAGGCCGTCATCCCCCTGCCAGAGCGTATGCTGGCCTACAACTTCTTTAATATCACACCTCCCGAGGAAATTCTCAGCGCCGCATTCCGTTCGAATATCGATTTTAATGAACCCTTGAATGAAATGAAGGCCGTGTACGACAGCTGTGAGGCCGAGAACTTTATCGATAAGCTTCTGGTCCTGGATTGGAAGTTTACCCTTACCGACAATGACCTGCGCAAGGTGGGCGTGATGTGTGAAGCGGCTGATATATCAGTCCACTACCCTTTGCTCGACGAAAAAATTCTGGCGCTGTCTTGTCAGATCCCGGCACAGGAAAAACTCAAGGGCTCACAGTTACGGTACTTCTATAAAAAGGCGATGACTGGCTTTCTCTCCGAAAAAACACTGAACAAACCCAAGCATGGGTTTGGTCTACCTTTTGGTGTGTGGTTGCAGACTGATCCAGGGCTCAAGGAAATCGCCAATGACAGTCTTTCAGATTTCGCCAAACGAGATATTATGACGGCTTCTTATCTCAAAAAACTCAATGAACAACACAAGCATCAACATGCGTCGTTCTTTGGTGAATTCATCTGGATTATCCTGATTCTGGAGCGCTGGCTACAGGAAAGAAAGCTCTAGCGCCTGCCCACGAAACACGTCCTGTTAATTAACAGTAATCGTTACGCCAGTCGGTGCAGTAGGAACCGGGCAATCTAGACAAGGGTCAGAATGCTTGTATAGCCAGACCTTGTTTTTGGTGACATACATGATGACGCCATGATTGCTGATAGGTGCAGCCACCGCATGGGAATTGATGGGAGGCACCGTGGTAAGCTGGCGCCAGCTATTGCGTGCCGCGTCCAATTCATAGAACTGCTTCTGCTTATTGAGAATGATAAAATTACCGGTGACTGGATCTGCTGTAATAATGGTTCCCGGGTGGCCACCTGTTTCCTGATCGGTAACACGAATATAGAAGGGTACATTGGTAAGTTTGGTAACCGTTCCATCCGCATCCATACGATAGAGGTCATTGCTATTAGGAGTTGCCGCAACGGTTTCCGCCCAGTCATTTCCGCCACCAAACACCACTACTTTCTGTGCCGCAGAGTATTCCATCACATTGTGATAGCCACCCATTTGATATTTGGTCGGCCATTCTTCCCAGGTATTGGTGTCCACATTAATCCGTAGTATTTTCCCTTCTACCAGGGTGAGCAAGGCGTTCATTTCAGGAAACCATTCCATAGCTCCGTAGCGGTAGTTATATCCACCCAGCAAGTCACCAATGGCTTGTGGCGGTGTCACTGATCGGCTCCATTGATTGGTGCTCGGTTTGTAGATATCCAATTCAGGCCCAAATTTCCAATAGGTATGGAAAAAACGTCCACTGGCTGGATCAAAGGCATTCCAGTCGAATGCGTGGCCACCACAATAAGTCGCGTTGGGATCAGATGTTACGATCGCACCACCGTATGCCATGCAGGGGTGAGAAAACGGGCCTTCTCGCCAACTGTTCGTTGCTTCGTCATAAATGATAAATTTCCAGGCATTACCATGTGGCGCTCCCAGGAACATAAACTGTTTTGTCGTAGGGTCCCAGGCGGCACTCTCTGCAAAGTCTATGATGTGATTGGAGGTGGAAACACTGTCGCCAGGACTATTCCGGGTGGTATACAAAAGATTACCATTATCAAAACCCAGGGTAGTCAATTCTGCCCATTCTCCCGGTTTCATATTTGACGCCAGGGTACTCAGCTCTGAGGCATTGACTGCACCCAGACAGCTTAGACACAGGACCGCTCCCGCGAGGAGATGGGTCTTCATAGTTTGGTATTGTTCCATAGCTGTTTTCCTGCCTCTCAATTCGGCGAAACTGATTTCCGTAAGTTCACATCAGTGCTACACACTGCGCTGAAATAGACACATTTTTTCTTTATAATCAATAAGATATAAAACAATAAATGTAGCATTTCACTAGCCTGGGAAACATCTGGCCTTTGTTCTACCAGATGTCGCCATTCCTTTAATCGACTCGATAAGGCGCAGGATTCGTGAACTCCATTGCATAGAGAGTGTGCACCTCAAACCACATTGAGAACTTTTCCATTCCCGCGTCCAAGGAAACCTGATTTGATTTAGCAATCGGCAAACCAACTGCGCCTCATTGAAACATCGAGACAGGGACACGCCTATATTATATACGATCACTGCCAATCTACCCCAGCGACACTGGGAAAATTCCTTAGCCAGTATGAATTTCCCACAATAGCGGAAAGACATATATTCAGTAATCACGTTTATTAGACCAGACCTGCTGTGCAAGACGTATATACTGTGCACTAATAGCGACAGTTTAGCCGGTCTGGTTTCATTTCAAAGGCCCGTGGACCTGTTCTAAACAGAAGCATCTCGCAGCCACTATTTAACTCAGAAGTACTAATCTGCTCTGTTGTTGCCCACAGCTAGTAAATCTCTATTCAATAGAGCAATTTTCATCGCAGTTCTTGTGAATCACCTTTTACCCAGGCGTCCTAACATTGTAAAATACAGCTCGCGAATGATTGCCTATTCCGTATGAATATCGTCTCACAGCCTGGCTTAGACCTGTTCCAGGCCCATGCCTGAAATGTGAATCGATCGATCGAATAGATAACGGTTAGGCCATAATTAAAAGACTCGATTGTGTCCGTAGTACGGACAAGTCCACAAAGAAAAATATAAACAATCCAAGATTGTTGAAAGCGTTAACTGAGGAATTTCCAACATGCCCAAATTACTAATCACAGGCGGTGTTCTACGACCGAATGGCTTCGAACTCGGTGAAGGTAAATACTATGGCTGTGCGAAACTACTACGCCTGGACACAGAAACCGGTCATGTGGAAGAACTCATCTCCATTAGCGAAGGAAACGAAAATTTTCCTGATGAGTACCCAAACCTTGAATTTACCGTGGGCTATGTGGACGGAAAAAATCTGTGGCTACCCACTGATACCGAAATCCGACTTTATTCCTACCCTGAATTAAAACTTCAGAAAACCTTTTCTCACCCCTGCTTTCATAATATACATTCTGTCAACGTGCATGAAAACAGGCTCTATGTCACCTCAACTGGACTGGACATGGTGGTTGTGCTGGATAAAGACTCAGGCGAGATTCTTGAGTATCTGAACGCAGAAGGAAAAGAGACCTGGCACCGCTTTTCAGAAGATGTGGACTATCGCAAGGTACACTCCACCCGTCCACACGATTCTCATCCAAACTTTGTTTTTTGGAATAGAGGGAAACCCTGGGTCACCCGCTGCACCCAGGAAGACGCAGTAGACCTGACTGATGTCAATAGTCGAATCGATATTAGCGGACCGGATAAAGAAATCAGTGTACACGACGGGATTGTTGTTGGCGACAAGGTCTATTTCACCTCGGTAGATGGATATATCATCATCGGTGATCTTAATACACACGAGACACTGGAATCGATCAATTTAAATGAGTTTGAGAACTACGGCCCTGTCAGAGGCTGGTGTCGTGGTCTTCATGTAGAAGGCGATACATTTTATCTGGGCTATTCCCTGCTGCGCAAAACCAGGCGTCTTGATAAACTGAAGTGGCTGAGCAAGCTTGTAAACCGAGGATCAATTCGCGAGGAATGCTCTGTTCTAGCGGTAGATCTGAAAAAACGAAAGGTGCTGGCCGACTACCCCATTAGTAGCGAATCCATCAGCGCAATCTACTCTATACTGGAAGAACCAAAATAAACCAGTAAATACTCCACCTTGTTGAGATCGTAGTTTGGCACAAGCAATAAAAACAAAAATTACCAGCGGCATACTATGGTCTGTGCTCATGCGCTGGAGCATGAAGTTTATCGGGCTGATCAGCACCATTATTCTAGCCCGTATTCTGGTACCGGAAGACTTTGGTCTGGTTGCCATGGCCACTCTGGTCATAGGACTGATCGAGGAATTTTCCACAGTCAATATATCGCTCCTGCTGATTCGCGTAAAAGGAGACGACCGTAGTCACAATGACACAGCGTGGACAGTCGGTATATTACAAAGTATTTTCGTCGCCGCCCTACTCTTCTTACTGGCCCCTTTCGCGGCAGACTACTTCAACGACCCACGGGTAGTGGATGTGGTATATGTACTCGCTCTCACCAAGATTATTGTCGGGCTTCAAAATATCGGCATTATACTGGCGCGCAAAGAACTCAATTTTGCACTGGACTATCGTTTCATTATTTACCGCAGACTGGCAATCTTTTTTCCGGTACTCATACTGGCGCTGGTCCTGGGCGACTACTGGGCCATTGTCTACGGGACTCTTATCGGGGAAGTGGTAGGCGTCATTCTCAGTTATACCATGCATTCCTATCGGCCCCGTTTCTGTACCGTACATCTGGCAGAGTATGTAAAGTTTGCGATTCCTATGATACCCATGGCCATTGCCAAACTGCTGAACGACAAATTTGACGTGATTGTCGTAGGCGGCAATACCGGAACAGCGCAAATGGGTATCTATAATATAGCCAATGAACTGGGCTCCATCTTTACCAAAGAGGTGATCCTGCCCACTACACGAGGCCTGTTCCCCAATTTCACCCGTCTGGCAGAAAACAGGGAGCAGTTTATTTCCGTATTCCTGCTCATTGTTTCCGCGACGTTGGTATTCTGTGTACCTGTGGTCGCAGGAATGTGGCTGGCTGTGGACGACCTGGTCTATGTGCTGCTCGGGGAGAAATGGCTTGAGTCCACCGTTTATCTGAAATGGTTAGTGGTCTTTGGTGCGGTCACCAGCGTCGTCGCCATCATGTCTGAACATCCTCTAATCGCCCTCAAGATGGAACACACAGTAAACAAGTTGATGTGGTTACGACTCGCTATTCTCGCTGCTTGTGTTTTAGTTGGCTATGAACTCAATGGTATCCTGGGAATCGCCATGGGCATGGCCGTGTCTGCCCTTATCAATCTACCCTTGATTACACTGATCGTTTCTTATTTGCTCAAAGTCAGTTTCTTCAAACTGACATCCACTGCCGTCATACCCGTTTTTTCCGCAACCATTATGTTTCTTGTGATTCACTTTCTTCTTGATCCCTTGATTACGGATCTGCATCAATTTATTCGACTCATTTTGATTGCTGGAACCGGTGGACTGGTATACGTATCCATACTCTATGGAATTTGGGTCTTGCGAAAAAAACCCGAAGGCATCGAAAAAATTGTTTCCCAGAAGATTAGCGGCGCTATTAAAAGAAAATAAAATGTAGTGATCTTTATTTTTTAATCAATTTAATCATAGATCGCAACATAGCAAACAAGCCACTGGCCATGAAGTTAATGTGATACATCACCCTAATATCATTACTCCATTTGGTATGCCAATCCATCACCTTTCCATAAAACTCAATAGTTTTAATTTTGGGTGAATCAAAGAATATCACAAATGAATTTCTGCGCATTAACAAGGCGGGAGACGAAGTCTTCTGGCTTTCGTCGTAGCTGGTCTTTAATATGACGAGGGTTCCAAACGCCTCGATGCATAAGTCCATGGCGACGAGCTTGTCATCATAGAAAAACTTACAGATATAACACTGCTGAGTTCTGGCATATTCCTCCAATAAATCGCAATAGAATTTACCTTGTTCGTTGTCAATATTGACCGCGGTTCCCTTGGATGCCTTCCATCCCGCTGTCTCCAACTCCCCATATTCAACGATACACTCTTTAACGCTGTCAGCCTCGGTTACAATTTCCAAACGCGTGTTAACCTTTTCTCGTTCCAGTCTGTTTTGCTGACGCTTGATGTTTTGTCGTAGATTTTTTCCACGCTGACTCCAGTAGTCATCAAACGTGCCCTCAGCGGGGACTTTCGCAGTTCGGATATAATCCAGTGTACCGAGTGCACCCTGGTCCTGGGGTCTTGGATAGAGTTGCGGGTCTTGTTGTGTAATACCGATTGAACCGGCGAACCCAGGCAGTGTATTCGCCAGCTGAGTCAACAGCGTGGCAACATCCAGCTTTTTATCCGCTATCCATGCACCGATAGGCGCCTGTGAGGGTTGAAAGGTCTCCCAGGACCCGAAATTGGTTTTTCTAAGAATGGTAATCGCGGCGATACTATTTCCATCACGGAAAATTGCCAACTCCAAACTATCATCTCCAAAATGCGTGATCTGAGGTTGATAGAAACGTGACTCCAGCAAGGGAGAGCGGTAGTTGGCTTCGTTCAAAGCGTCCCAGGACTCGCGGTAGTCGCTAAATATTGATATCGGTTGTAGTTCCCAGCTCACTTCAGAAAATGCTCCTAAGGCTATTTATAGTTTTTAAGTGTATTTTTTATTTCAGTCACCATCCAATCCAGCTCGGATTGACGAAATTCCTGATGACAGGGAAATTGGAAAATGTGTTGTGAGTATTCGACACTCACAGGGCAAACTGTCTCGTCCACACCCTCCCACAAAAACTCGCCAAAGCGAATGATGGGCACTCGTTTGGTTTTCAGATCATGGAACACCGGACCTGGATTTTCCACATAGACGGAGTATACATACGGAACCGTCCCTTCCGGTAAAGACGGATGTAGTGGCCTTATCCCTTCCAGTTCAGACAAGCTTTCTTCCAGAAAACGATAGTTTTCCAGGCGCCTTTCTACCATTTTTCTTTTAGGTATATGGCTCACTATAAACTCGGATATTGTCGACATGCTTTTGTGAACCCATGCCTCTTCAAAGTCGAAGCCTCCGTCCGAGGCGCCAGGACCAATGCTGAGTGTACTTTTATCACCGGCGTTGCGTTTTAATAACTTCCATACAAAATCTTTCAACCACAAGAGGGGATGAATAAGCGTATTTAACAATTTTAACCGCTTATACTCTCTAGCGTTTTCAATTGCATTCAATAGCGCCTTCAATTCGAATGATTTACCTGCGGAAGTGAGCTGAATTGTGGAAAGGTCTCTCTTGTCTGAAACCAGACAGCCCCCGTCATAGACCGGAAAAAACTTCATTGAACTTCCGATCGCGTAGTCACCCCAGCTACCAATGGGTTTTCCTGCCAGGCTGCCAAAAAAACCGTGTGCGCAATCTTCGAGTATGAGTATACCTCTTTCATCACAAAAGGCCTTTATGGACTTCATATCCTGATGAAAACCAAAAAAATGTGTAACCATGATCATCTTTACACTACTATCCAGTTTGGACTCCACATCAGCCATGTCAACGCCGGTGTCTTTTCTAATTCTATAAAAAACGGGTTCAGCACCAGACCATATCACTGGTTCGATCATGGAACTGCAGTGAAAGGCAGGGACCAATACCCTGTCTCCCTTGCCAATGCCGGCGTGCTCCAGGGCCAATGCAATCCCCATACGCCCGGAGGTGGTCATACGTACCGAGTTTGCGCTTAGCAGTGATGGATAACTGGAAAGATCTTTAGCTCGAAAAAAAAGCCTGAAAAATGCCGACAGCACAGGTGCAATGGGAATAAGGGGTTTCTTGTAGTTGTTCATCAAGCCTACTCAGCAATCAATCAGTTGTTGGTTTTATTAGTTGACGTATATTAGATTCGATCCAAAAGATTTGGGTACAAACCGCTGATTTCAATTCTCGGTAATCTAAGCCATTCGTAGCCACAGTATCTATCGGACAACTCGGTAATCCTTTTTGAGTTTTTTCCGATAACGCTGTTGTCCACCAAGATGTTGGCCATTCAAAGGTGGTGCACCCGCGCTACCAAACCGTAAGCTAGTATCGCCCTATTGGACATAGTCCAAAGCCTGTGGCAAGCCCCATATTTTAGCAGATTTGTGCCCAAACTATCAGACTAGTGCCCGATAAATCGATTTAAAAACTGACTACTCCCTAGCCAATTTCCATCATCCGCCAAAATTGAAACGCTGCGAACCACATCGTTCTCGACTACCAGACGCTTCTAGATCTGGACCAGACACAAGACCGAGATAGGCGACAAATCAGAGAATTGACAAAACCAGGTCCTGACTATATAACATGCTCCATGCTCGACCAGTCTATTGTTAACATTTGTGGTCTTACCCAGCGCGTTTTGTCACTACCTGGTTCCAAACGGCGTCTGTCTATCCTGATCTATCACCGCGTTATGGATAGCGCAGATCCCTATCGCCCAGGAGAAGCAAATCGCGAAAGTTTTCGTTGGCAGATGAAGCTGTTAGCCAGGAACCACAATGTGTTACCCCTAAGTTCCGCGATTGAGCTTTTGCTAAATAAGCGATTACCCAGCAATGCCGTATCAATCACATTCGATGATGGATACGCCGACAACCACGATAACGCTTTGCCTATTTTGAAAGAATTTGGACTGTGCGCGACCTTCTTTATCGCCAGCGGTTTTCTGAACGGTGGCCGCATGTGGAATGACGACATCATTGATGCCATATCGAATGTGAGTGGCGATTCCCTGGAAATCGCAGAACACGGTATCGGGAAACTTTCTACCTCAAGTCCAACTGAAAGGATGAACAGCATTTCCCATGTCCTGTCCAAGATTAAATATATTCCTCATAAAGAGCGGGAACAATTTTCCCGCTCGCTGTTGTGCAGCTATGTTCCCAATGCGAAGTCACCGATGATGAACGACGATCAAGTCGTTAATTTGCGAAAGGAGAAAATGGAAATCGGTGGCCACACAGTTTCCCATCCAATTCTTGCCAAACTTACCGCAGATGAAAGCTATAGAGAGATCAAAGAAGGTAAAGATTATCTAGAAGACTTGCTCGGAGAAAGTCTGCACACTTTTGCCTACCCCAATGGAAAAAACAAATCCGACTATAACCCGGAAAGCCTGGAGGCGGTAAAAAAGGCGGGCTTCAAAGCCGCTGTCACGACGGACTGGGGAGTCTCATCAAAAGAGACGGGCCTGTTCCAGCTCAAACGATTTACTCCCTGGGACAATACCCCCTCACGTTTCGCATTGCGCCTGGCAAAAAACTATTTTGGTGCTTAGTTTCTGAATCCGATTAATATCTCGTGACGTTTGCGCTATTATATTGACTAGCAGCGGGTATACCCTTTTCCTCCAGAGTCTTTTTCACGATGGCATGCATCAGTGCGGTCAGGGCGATCAGATGCCAGGACAAGTCAAAGTATTGCTGATTCAGGAACGTACCACCACTACAGAAGGCGACAAAACTCACCTGTATCATCCTCGACAGGGTATCTACCCAGGCCAGCTCTTCTATGCCTTTCGCATTTTTAATGTTCCAGGAACAGGTTCGCCAGGCGAGGACGAGTACAGAGAGATAGAGTAAAAGCCCTATCCAGCCGTGTTCACCCAATACCCCAAAATAGATGCTGTGCGCGGCACGTGCCTTGGCGCCTTCACGGGCGTCATACTGAGAAAACAGCGCGCTTTTCCCCCACATACCCATACCTGCCCCCAGAGGTCGATCCGACGCAATATCAACAGCAAACATCCACGAATCTATCCGACCTAGGGCTGACTCGTCCTGCTCAAACTCCTGTACCGTTCCCATACGCTCATGCCATTGCTGGGGCATAAAGACGCCCAACATGACCACGCTGATGGCGAGCAATACACCCACCATTACTTTGCGTTTGCTCTTCAGGCCGAGAAATACCACCATGCATAGTCCGGCCAGGAAGGCCCCTCTTGAGTACGAGGCCACAACAGAAACAGCTATTAACGGTGCCGAAGCCATCAAGCCTCGCTTCACCCATTTATTGGTGGATACGGATCTCAAGAAAAAGATCAAAGGAAAAATGACGAGTAGCGCCAAAGCCAGCTCATTATTGTCTTCAATAAAGCTCCCGCCTGGCCCCCAGATTCGGTAACTCCCGGCAGTGAGTATGCCGAAAATTCCGCCCTTGATACCGTAGAATCCAATGGAAAGGAAAATCACCCATACCAACTGAATAATGCGTTCTTTCGTATTTATTACCATCATGGTAATAAATATTAACAACTGCACCTTCATGACCTTAATAAACTGCTCGTTCGCCAGCTCCGGAAATTCGGCAAACAGTGTAGTAAGCGATATCCATAAAAGAAATATGATCCACACCGCCACTACGGGGCTCATGGGTATCCTTTTCTTTTCTTTCGAGAATATAATCGCCAATATTGTTGCGACCGTAATGACCTGGGCGAAAGGCATATTGTAGGCAAATCCCCAACTTAGCCGGTGAGGACTCATATAGCTGACCCAAAAGTAGACCAGCACCCCAATGTGGGGGCGCATCAGGATCCAGGGAACTGACCCGAAAATAATCATAACTAATATGAGGTCGCGCATCTTTATATTTCTTCTAGATTTTTTTCTCTATGAAAACGGATCAATCTTGCTTACTACGTAGCGAAATTTCCCGGACTTTTCCTTTTCCACTTTATCGACAATCTCCAGCCTGATATTCACATCGGCTCCAAGGCGCTGAGTCAGCTCGGTGAGTATTTTTTTTCTTGTATCTTCGTTATATTCCGGACTCACCTGCATTTTTATTTCTATTCTATCTTTTGCTTCCTGTACGATTTTGAAATTTAAAACGGCAGGAATATCTCTTAATACATAAATCAGAGCAAGGCCATGCATGACCCGCCCATCGGGTGTCACGATAAAATCCGTGGACCGCCCCTGAACATCAGCCAGAATCGGCAAGCCTCGGCCGCAGGCGCAAGACTCGTCACTTAGAATTCCGATATCACCTATCTTGTAACGCACAAAGGGAAACTCGCGTGTCGCCATATTGGTAACGACAATTTCACCAGCCTTCCCGGCAGGTAGTATCCTGCCCTGCTCATCCACAATTTCAACGATGATGTCTTCGGCTGTAATGTGCATATTACCCTGTGGACACTGGTGTGCAATAAATCCCGCATCTCGACCGCCATATCCATTTGCGACCGGACAAGCAAAAACACGTTCTATCGTTTCGCGCTGATGATCATAGAGTTTCTCTGATGTGACAAACACCACTTTAATTCCTAGCTTATCCAGCTTTATTCCCTGTTTTTCGGCACTGATCGCAATTAGGGAAATAGAAGACGGATATCCAAATACCATCTTCGGTCTGAAACGCACGAGATGATCAATCAACTTCTTCACATTACTGTGGGATATATCAAACGCTGAAATCAATTCAGAGCGGACTATCTTGTCGCGCAGCATCCGAACCCGATCCTGTGCACCCAACTCCACAGGAGACCCCCAGATGACCAGTTCCTTATCTCCAATGTCCACATCCCACCAGCGCGTCGCCCTCCACTTGGACGCCACATCGTGGCTGACTCGATCCTTGCCCATATAGAAAACTAAAGGCTCTCCCGTTGAGCCCCCGGTGTTATAACGTTTCAACTCTCCAGCATAGTTTGCGCGCAGGGCTTCGGTATTATTTTTAATAATCTGTTTGGTGAGAAAGGGGAGTTTTTGCAAATCAGAAACGTTGGAGATATTTTCGATATCGAGTCCGCTATCGTCTACAACTTTTTTGTAGTAAGGGACGTTAGTATAGATATCCTTTAGAAATCGCGACAAATTCCTTACACGAATTTTTTCGATTTCGTCTCCGCTCTTCCACTGTGTTTTTTCCAGTTCCTTTAGCAGGGCGACACTATTGTGTTTCTTTAGCCGCTCATGAATAGGAAACAGTACCTTGGAAACTATTGATGTGTATAATCCACTCATATCGTTTTCTGTTCCTTCAGTGCTTCGCGTGTCAAGCTTTGGCTATCACTGTATATCTCTTCAAATTTGGATACCAAGGTGGTGACACGTGAATCCCAAGAGTTGTTTTTTGCATAGTCGAGAATTCCCTTCTCGTCCCATTTCGTATTCAGAGCCTTTATTATTGCTGTCGCAAGAGCGGCTTTGTCTCCAAATTCTACCAGTAAACCCAGATCAGAATTAGAAACCACTTCTGCATTACCGCCCACCTTCGTCGTCACTACCGGCAGACCGCAGGCCATTGCCTCCAGAAAGACATTGGCCCAGCCCTCATTGCTTGTGGCCAATACAAAAACATCTGCTGCGGACAGTATAAACTTCAGTTCTTCGGGTCTTTTTGGTCCAAGGAAATGAACAGCTTTTTCCAAACCCAGGGCTTTAACCTGTTCCTGTAATTGGCTTTCCATACTCCCTTCCGGGCTCCCGCCACCCACGATTAGAAACTTGAGATTCGGATGATCATTTCTAACTTGGGGTAAAACTTCAATAACACGATGAAAGCCTTTTCTTTCTACCAGACCCCCTACCGATATCAGAATTTGATCTGATTTGGATAGGCCCAATGACTGTCTACAGCTTTCACGGTCCTGCGGGGAAAATTTCTCTAAATCCACCCCATTACCCACTACTGAAATTTTGTTCGGAGAGATACCAAATCCCACCGCATGTTCTTTCAGTGAGTTGGAAACAGAAAAAATGTGTGTGGCAGCATTGAGTGCCTTAATCATCAAAGGGAGCTTATTGGTTTTCGCATGGGGAACCTCAGTTCCTCTCAAGGTAATCGTAAAAGGGCAGGCTACACTCCTTGCCAAAAAGGAGGCAGCATATCCGTCAGGATACGCAAAATGCGCATCTATCAAATCGAATTTTTTGTTCTTATGCAGCCTTTTTACTAAAAAATAGGAGCCAAGAAAAATAAAAAATCCGTCCAGCTTTTTAAACAGCCCTGGAACACTGAAATAGCGTGGGTAATAGACCTCAATACCATCCTGCATTTCAAATTTGGGACTCTTGGGACGAAAGTGGGGTTTGAGTAAACGAATCAAGCCTTGTAAAGGAAACCAGGGCACAGGACATACCACTGTGACAGGTAGCTCTTTAGCCACTCGAAACATGCGCGCCTTGATAAAGAGACCCGCATTGGGCCGCGTCTGCGATGGAAATAGAATGGTGAACACCAATAATTTTGGTCTGGATAACATTTATCGTTTCTCTATTTCACGCTTTCTTCTTAATCTAGAAGTTTAGCGCGTCAAGCGCTCATAAATTTGCCGGTACTTGGGAACCGTGGTTTCCCAGTTGCGTTGTTCTTCCACGTATTTTCTGGCGCGCAGCTTTCTCTCCTCCCAAATAGATTCGGATTTAAGCAGCTTGCTCACGGCCTCTGCCAATGCAGGTACATTTCCGGCCTCAAACAACTCGCCGGTAGAACCAGGTTCAATCAGTTCACGATGTCCACCTACGTCGGAAGCAATCACCAGGCGACCTTGTGCCATGGCCTCCAGTGGCTTAAGCGGAGTGACCAAATCGGTCAGGCGCATTGCCAGTCTGGGATAAACGAAGATATCAACCAGATTGTAGTAGTTCTGGACTTGTTCATGAGGGACCCTTCCCGTTAACAAGACGTGATCGTTTAGCTCCAGTTCCTCTATTTTGCTTCGAATGGTCTGCTCTTGAGGGCCACCTCCCACCAGAAGAAAACGCAAATCCGGAAATTCTTTAATAAGTTCCGGCATGGCTTCAACGATTAAGGGAATTCCTTCATAGGCATAAAAAGAGCCGATAAAGCCAATCACTTTTTTACCATCCAAACCCAGTTCGCTACGCAAAGTTTCATTCGCTTTCTGCCCATATTCGAATTTATGGGGGTCAACCGAATTCTGAATAACCGTCACTTTTGAGTCAGGGATACCGCGAGCAATGATGTCCTGCCGCAGTCCTTCACAGATAGTGGTAATTGCATTCGCTTTCCTTACTACATGTGTTTCCAGGGCTCTGGTGAGACGATATCGTGCGCTTCCCTCCGCAGTCGTACCGTGATCGACAGCCGCGTCTTCCCAGAAAGCGCGGATTTCGTAGACGACCGGTATGCCCTTTTTTGAGCCTACATTCACTGCAGCTAGACCGTTTAACGCTGGAGAGTGGGCGTGAATGACATCGGGTTTGACTTGATCCACCACTTCCGCAAGTCGTTTCTCCACTGCACCGGCAATGGTTAACTGATTTAAAACGGGTAGCTTCGAAAACAGCCCGCGATCGGGGATGGTGCGATAAAAGTGCAGGCCATCTACCGTTTCCTCTAACATATCTTTTTTCGTCGCCAATATATGCTTGGGACTGGTTAGATGAAAAGTTTCCCAGCCTAGTTTGCGCTGGTTTTCCAGAATCGCGCGACTGCGAAAGGTATAACCGCTGTGCAGTGGAATCGAGTGATCAAGAACATGTAAAATTTTCATGGCTCGCCCTATTGTTCCACATTCAAAACCTGACGCTGAAAGGCGTCAAACATCAATAAAGTCCAGATCGAAGCACTGTAGTCTCGTAAACCAGACTGGTGTTGAGAAACCAGATGATTGACGTACTTCATATTGAAAAACCCACTCTGACGCATGGGTTCACCCAGTAACGAGTCTTTCACCTTCTGCTTCAATGGACCTCTGAACCATTCTGCCAGCGGAACGGCAAATCCCATCTTGCTGCGATAAAGCACGTCATGGGGGAGATAGGGCTCCATCGCCTTCTTCAAAATATATTTTCCTTGCTGGCCACGTATCTTGTATTCAGGCCCCAGACCCGTCACCCACTCAATGAGTTTGTGATCCAGAAAAGGAGCCCTGACCTCCAACGAATTGGCCATACTTGCCCTGTCCACTTTGGTGTGGATATCTCCCACCAGATAGGTCTTGAGATCCAGATATTGAATCAAGGCCAATGGGTCTTTACCGGGACAGTTGGCTGCATGACGACGAAAAACTTCCACCGCATTGTAGCCCTGTAGTTCTTTTTTGAACTCCGGTGAAAACAGCTTGCTACGCATATCATTGTCGAGAATGGAAACGGTATGCAAATAGGCAGCGACGCTGTCTCGACCGATGGATTGAAACGTCGTTTTCGCTCTGAGAAACCGGGGTGCCCAGTCCAGTTTAGGATAAGCGGCCCCAAGAAAACCAAAAATAGGAGCTCGCACGGAATAGGGAAGAAGATTTCTGACACGTTCTTCATTCATGTGCCAGCGATGGCGACGATAACCGGAAAAATATTCATCGGCACCATCACCTGACAAGGCAACTGTTACTCTCTTTCTGGCCAGCTCACACACCCGATAGGTGGGTATAGCTGAACTATCGGCATAGGGTTCGTCATAGATACCAGCCAGCTTGTCCACCAGACTGAAATCATCCGGATCGACAGTTTCCGTGAAATGATTGGTGTGGTAACGATCAGCAACCATCTTGGCAAATTCTGCTTCGTTAAATTTGGGACTGGTAAATGAGATAGAGCAGGTGTTCACCGCCTGCTCCGATAGCTGTGACATCATGGCAACGACAGAGCTGGAGTCTACTCCGCCTGAGAGGAAGGCCCCCAGCGGCACTTCAGACATCATGCGCACTGATACAGATTCTTTGAATCGTTCAACCAACTCTTTTTCAACAGCATCTTGCGAACTGCTTTCAACCGCTTGAAAGGGAAAATCCCAATAGGACACGGGCTCAGGTAGTCTTTCTTCCCCCACTTTCAACAATAGGGTGCACGCAGGCGGCAGTTTGAGTATTTCCTTAAAAATTGAACGCGGCTCAGCCACATAGCCCAGGGCAAAATATTCTTCTATGGCTAGTGGATCAATGGTTCTTGTCAACTTAGGATGAACATAGAGTGCCTTCAGCTCAGAGCCAAAAATGAATTGACCATCTCCAAGTAGTGCGTAGTGTAATGGCTTTTTTCCTAAACGATCTCTCGCGAGAAACAGTGACTTCTTGTTTCGATCCCACACGGCGAAGGCAAACATGCCCCGAAAACGTTTTACGCAGTCTACGCCCCATTGTTCCCAGGCATGAACAATTACTTCGGTATCCGAGTGAGTTTTAAATACATGTCCGGCGGCCTTCAGCTCTACACTCAATTCCGGAAAGTTGTAGATTTCTCCATTGAAGGTGACTACGACGGAACCGTCCTCATTCTCCATAGGTTGCTTACCCGTGGACAAGTCTATTATGGATAGGCGACGATGACCAAGACCCACTCCTGGTTCGAAATGCATTCCACCTGCATCTGGCCCCCGGTGGAATTGAGATTCGTTCATTTTATTGAGTATGTCACGATCGACTGGAGCGAGTTCTCGCGTATTTAATATTCCAACTATTCCACACATTAGTGATTCTATTCCTTAATAAAGGCGCCATGAGCTATACAGTTTTTTCGTCTGCGCCATGTCAAATTTTAGTTATCTAAAGCATTCCACGATAGTTCAAATAACTGGAATCAATCTTAGGCTGATTCCAGCTTTCGTTACGCTTTGCTAGCGTCCCAATATCTCGTCGTACACTTTTTGATAGGCGTTCACCATACTGTCTATCGAAAAGCGGTTTTCTACGCGTAAGCGACCGGCTCTGCCCTCTTTCTCTATCCGGGCAGGCTCTTGTACATATCCAAACATGGCCTCAGCCATCTTCTCTGGCTCGGCAGGAGGCACCAGAGTTCCTGTTTCTCCCTCTACCACCAGTTCAGGGTTCCCCCCAACGCGAGTCGCAATGACTGGCAAGCCAGTAGCCATGGCCTCCAGTATTGTATTCGAAATTCCTTCACCCAGGGAGGGCAGAATAAACACATCCAGAGTTTTGAGTTGTGCGGGGATGTCGTCACTTGCACCAAAGAGCGTCACTCTCCTGCCCAGGTTCTCCTGCTCGATCAAGGTGTGTAAACGCTCTCTATCCGGACCGTCTCCAATAATCTTTAGACTGACCTTGGGTAGAGGGTGGGAGTTGTTCTCCATCAGACGCGAAAGACAGGCAAAGGCCCGTATCAAATTGGCCTGATCCTTCTCTGCTTGAAGACGTCCAACAGTACCGAAAACGATCGCTTCGCTTCCCGCCGACGAACCATATTTAGGCTGAAAGCGGGAAATATCCACACCATTGTAAAGCTGCACAACTTTTGACCGTGACAGCCCAACACGCTTCAGCAGATACTCCTCCAAATCCACAGACAAGGCAATAAATCGCTTAAAAAATGGCGCGTACACTTTACGCAAAAATATGTATTTTTTATTCGTGCCATCGATATCAGACATGTCTCTGCCATGCTCACCATGGATGCGATGCCTCACTCCGGCAAGCATAGCCGGGACTACGTATTCGATAGTCCCCAGGTTGCGCGTATGCACTAGATCTGCGCGTAGTTTTCGCAACAGTTTCCAAAGACGAAATTGTGCTGCGTAATCATTTCCCGGCCGCTTTTTAAGTGCGTAGACTTCCACGTCATCGCGCTGTATACGATTTTTAAAATCAGTAAAATCGTCGGCACAAATGATCGCATGTCGATACTGTGGTGTGCGGTTAATCAGGTTAACCAGCCCGTTTTCCAGTCCACCGATGGCCAGACGATAAATGATATGGACTATCAGGGGCGGCCTATTCACGCTTGCCACCCGCCTCTTGGAGTTGTTGCTTTATCACTCCGTAGCCTTGGGAAATAAACTCTGCCAGGCGCTGTTTCACTTTTTCTTTATCATCCCCTAGCGGGGCGGCGACTGCTACATAACTGGCCCCTTCATCTCCACCAAGGACTTGAACCTTGGCCTGCAGCAGCTTTGCCTTGTATCGATTTACCACTAACTGGCTATCAACAATATAGTATGACGCCACGAGAAATCGCTCATTGCCGATAGCCAACTCATGCAAGAAAACGTTATTAGGACTACCGGAAATTGTTACCGCAAGCTGCGCGGTGTTGATAACTCGTCTTCCTTCTTCTTTTTCCTGCACCAACACATTACTGGAATTGACCAGTTCAGAGCCACTTCTTTGCATGCGGTAGTGAGCAACATAGAGGGTAAGGTATTCGCCGCTTTTGTGATAAGTCTGCCGCATTTCACCATCGAGCCCAACGTAGTGTGGGTGCCAATCAGTGAGCGGCTGCGATACGGCTTCCCACTCAGAAACCTGGGGCGCCTTCAACGCCATGGCTTGAGGGCTATGCGTCTCCTGCGTATAGATCCCCATACCGAGCGGAGGCACAATAATGGCCAAGCTGAGTATAGCAGAGCTCATAATAAGCTTTTTCACTTTAGGCGCCAGATCTTCAACACGCGAATTCTCGTTTACGACGCTTTCTGTTTCAACCTCATCACGCCAATACGAACCGATAAAAAACATCACACCCACAACAATACCGAAAAACAGCCAGCCATAAACCAGATGATCCACGCCGGTGGCCAGGGTCATACCGCTTAGATGCCCTATCATAACGATCAGAAACGCTCTGACTCCGTTCGCCACTATCGGCACGATAATAGAAACCAAAATAAAAATGGTCCGTTTGCTTAGCGAAGAATAGGTTAGATAGGAATAGAGAAAACCCAGGGCCACCGAGGCAATGAGGTAACGTACGCCACTACAGGCCTCTACCACCGACCAACGCCCTGTGGGCAACTCGAAATAGTTTCCTTCCCGGTACACCGGCACACCCACCAGATTCACCATGCCCACTGTGAAATCCGCCGTAAACTCTATCATGACGGGTACCAGCTCTTCTCCCATTGGTACCGCAAAGAAGAGAAAGATCAGCGGGAATGCCAAAATACGGGCGACATGCCACCCGTAAATCGATACGATAATGACTTGAACTATTGCCACAAATAAAAGTTGGTGTGCTACCTGTATATCGGTGAGATAAGCGATCACCCATACAAAACCAAACAATGCCGACAAGACGGTGATCGATGGTATCGCATCAGGCAAATTGCTTTTAATTACATCTCGCGTCCGCCAAACCAGCCAAAGGAAAAGGGGAACAATCATAAAACCATGGGCATAGGTATCTGAACGGTTCCAGATCTTGACCATACTCTCAACAGAAGGAAAATAGACGAGGATCAGTAAGGCCAATGGAATCAAGGTCGCGATTAGCGACATTTTCCATAGCTCTTCAGCCTTTTCAATTTTAAACAGTCTGGCTACCGTATCCACATCTTGTTCCGAATAATTTGACGCTGTTTTGAATTATTACTTACTATTGGAGTTTAGTAGAGTGAGCAATTGATCTACGCTACTTTTCCAACTGTACTTCTCGACCATACAGGCTCTGGCCCGTTCTTCCATTTGAGTGTTTCTATTGAGCAGGTTTTCCCTGATCATGGCAATTGTTTTATCCGCCCCATCAGCGACTAGCAATTCATCACCTGGGACTGCATCCAGTCCTTCAAAACCTTGCGGACTGGTTACCACCACCTTCCCCATCGCCATCGCCTCGAGAACTTTATTCTGGATACCTCTGGCGATTGTCATGGGGGCTACGACCAAATCCGCGCTTGCGATATACGGCCGAATATCCTTTACTTTCCCAGTCACCTCTATTCCTTCTATTGCGGAAAGAGTACATACTTCAGGATTAGGATTGGACCCTACGATATAAAATCTAAGATCTGAAAATTCACTCTTCAGCTTCCCAAATACATTTTTTGCAAACCAGACCACGGAATCCACATTGGCCCAGTAGTCCATTGCACCGGTAAATGTGATGACGGGACCCGTCTTTTCACCTAACGACTCCAACTGCGCTGAGGGTGAAAAATATTCAGTATCCACACCGTTCCACAATGGTAAAATGTTTTGATTTTCCAGTCCGGACTGAGCAATGAAAGACTCGACTTCTTTCTCAGAAACAAAGGTGCTGGCATTCACTTGTTTTGCGATTTCTTTTTCAAACGCAAAAAGCGTTTTGGCTTCGCGTGAGTAGACATAACTCATAGGCCAGGACTTTCTATTCGCATATTGCTGCCATTTATCGGAGTCCACATCCACGAAATCCACGACGATCTGCGCATCTGATCCAAGCAGTGATATTACATATTGTGCCATGGAAGAAGAAAAGACCAGTACACGGCTGATTCGCTGTTTCTTCACGGTCTCCACCACCCAACTCTGCATCTCGGAATCGAAGTAATAGGGGTTGGTCAAGGGACCGCCCGTAAGCAAGGCGCTAAGACTACGGACCTTGGCTAATTTAGGGTTTATACGGCATATCTTTGTATCGACAGTATAGTCTTTCACTACGCTGACGTATTTTTCATCGTCAGGATCATCGATAAATGTGCCCAGGTAGATGTGATAGTGTTCGCTTAGACCTTTTAGCCAGTTGAACGAACGGATCTTGTCTCCCTTGTTTGGGGGGAACGGAATTCTATGTACCAGATATAGAAGGTTTTCCATAGTATTCTCTCAGTTCTCGTTATTCAATCTATGTGCTGGTGATTGTATTGTTATATGTGAAACCAAGCTCAGCGATTTTCCTAGCCCAAATATTTATTAATATGCGGACCAACAATTTTTGTTGCCCAGAAAGGCATTTTTTTCCAGGTATTGATAAACATGCTGTATTTCGGATTGGAAGGACTCACATTGGGAATTTTCTTCGCTTTAACCAAATAGTATTCATACTCGAAAAACTTAGGCTCAAAGCCCCAGTTCTTCTTAAAGCTGAATGGTCCTGTGTTAACCTTGCTTCTGCCGTAGTCAAACCACTTCAGTCCTCTTTCACAAGAACGTCTCATCAATTCCCAGTACATGAAATCGTGCGCCTTATAGACACGCGCCAGATCGGAGGCGCCGGCGTAATAGGGCAAGACTTCGTCTTTATAGTAGAAATTCATCACACTCGACACCAGATTCCCATCCTTGTATATCGATAGAATATCGCAATCATCCCCGAATTCTTCTTTCAATATGTGAAACAGCTTTCGAGGAAAGGCAGGAGTCCCCAGCCCGTGCAGGCTATAGGCATAAGACTCATAAAAACGATCCACATCGGTGTCGTATTCACTTTCTAAGCCCGCATTGATACCCTTTCTAACCACCGCTCTCTGTTTACGGGGAATGTTCAACATGTTCTGCTCAACATCCGGATCAATTTCTTTTTTAAAGCTGGCATACAGATCGTCTTTGATCACCCAGTCGGCGTGTTGCTTTTTGGTCGTTCTGAACTCGATATAGTCCACATTGAGTTGCTGGGCTTTTTTTACCGAGGCTTCGGTAAGCAAATTGAAAGCATTTTCTGTGGTAGACAATATGCCACCTTGGACATAGAAGGGGAGTGATATGAGCGCGTTTCCGAATATCCGGCTCTTAACCTGTCCCATGGGGAGTACGCCAGTGATCTTTCCCGCTTCTTCTACATAGTAAAAAAACATGGGATGCCCATAGGTACGCTGCAATATGCTTTTCCACTCGGCTCGATGAAAAAAAGTGCCATCTTCATGTGAGAATACAAATTGATTCCAGCGTTGAATATCTTCTTTAGTTAGTTCTTTAAGTTCCATCGTAATATGTGTTTTCTTTCACTTATCTGTTATGTTCGAGATCGTTTTTTTCTACAACCAGCGAGTAGACTATTAGTCAATATCAAAAACCTTGTCCATTCGATCCCACTGAAAATCGTTTATCAGCGCCTTTAAACGTGACTCCATCTTTCCCAGATTTAAATAGTGCCTGAATCTGGCTCTCGCGCTGAGTTTTCCGGGTCGGGGTTGATCGTGGTCTATTTCCCAGGGATGAAAATAAAAAATACTCGATTGCTTATCTCTATTGTTTATATTACTAATCGCAAATCGGGAAAAAGAATAGGGATAAAATCGAAAAAATCCGCCGCCGCCCGCTGGCCAGCGTTTACCCAACCAGTCAAAAGTAGAAACCGGTATTTCTTTAAAATCTGAATCACTCTTCGGTTTATAGGCAAACCGGGGGGCATCGGGTATTCCGTACAGATCGTGTTTTACCGGATAGATACTGGAGCTATAGCGATGCCCTGTTTCGGCCAGGATATCCAGAGCCCAGAGATTACTCTTTATGATCGAGTAACTGGCTGCTCGGTATCCCTTCACTTCTGTTCCCGATATGTCCTCAAGGATCGCCTTGGTTTTAATGATATCGGCCCTGAATTCCTCGGGAGTCTGTGTACTGGCACGTATATGTGAGTAGCCATGGCTCGCCAGCTCGTGTCCTTCCTTAATCATACGCTGGATCAATTGCGGATAGCGTTCTGCTACCCAACCGAGCGTAAAAAAGGTGGCATGAATTTCTGCCTCTGCAAACAGGTCCAGAATTCGATTGGTATTTCTTTCAACACGATGTTCCCATTTATCCCAACTATCTCTGGATACAAAGGGCTCAAAGGCGGAGACTTGAAAATAGTCCTCCACATCACATGTCATGGCATTTTTTATTGTCTGTTTCAAACTGCTTAGCCTTTATAGGTGCCGAGATTAAAGCCAGCCACCAATATGAGACACGATCCGTTCTGCGGCACGCCCATCCCATAACTCGGGAACTCTACCGGCCTTACCTCCGGTGTTCATAACATCCTTAAACGCGTGCAATATCTTTTCACGATCGGTCCCTACAACCACATTGGTCCCCTCGGTGGCGGTAATAGGACGTTCGGTGTTCTCGCGCAATGTTATGCAGGGAATCCCCAGTGCTGTGGTCTCTTCCTGTATCCCACCGGAATCGGTGAGAACCACTTTGGCTTTAGAAACCAAACCGAGCAACTCCAGATAACCCAAAGGTTCTATCTTGAGTATACGATCGTTTTCAAAAAAGCTATCGAGTCCAAATAGACTGATCTGTTTTTCTGTTCGAGGATGTACTGGGAATACAATAGGAATATCCTGGGCAACGGTGCTTAAGGTATTCAATAGACTTGCCAGTATCTCTTTGTTATCCACATTCGATGGTCTATGCATGGTGACGACAGCGAACTCACCATGGGTGGAAATATCCTGGCCTTTTGGATATTTTGCCAGGGTAGTTTCGGATGCAACGGCATTTTTCAGATTAAACATCAGGGTGTCGATCATTACATTCCCGGTAAAAACAACCCTTTTGGCATCTATGCCCTCTTTTACCAGATTGTCCAGCGCCGATTTTTCAGTGGTGTAGAGCCAGTCTGATATCTGATCAGTCAAAACCCGGTTGATTTCTTCGGGCATGGCACGATCATAACTGCGCAAACCGGCTTCAACATGTATGACGGGGACTGATTTTTTAGACGCCACCAGCGCACAAGCGATCGTTGAGTTCACATCACCGACCACGAGAATTGCCGATGGCTTGTATTCATCGATCACCGGCTCGAAACGTTTCATCACTTCGGCGGTTTGCACGGCATGAGACCCTGACCCCACTTCCAGATCGATATCGGGTTGGGGAATACTTAACTGGTCAAAGAATAGGTGTTTCATCTTTTCATCATAGTGCTGGCCCGTATGAACCAATACCGCCCGGGCAAATTTTGCCTCGGCAAAGGCGCGCATAATCGGCGCAATCTTCATGAAATTGGGTCTAGCCCCAACCACACATAAAACGATTTTTTCCTTACTCAATCTCTGATCCTCACTACCAGATATATGAAAACTGAAGTCGTCCTTGTTTGATTTCCTGACGCTCCGACGCTACTCTTGTAGTTCTCAACATGTGTTGGTATTCAATTGAAGTGTTCATGTTTTTTCCCAGTTTGTGCTGGTAAATCATTTTTGCTGCATACCTTCTTTCTTTGATATTTAGCGCCTCCAATTCGTTTTCCTGATATATACCAACTCCTTTCAACAACCCTTTTTTGTTGGGTCTATAAGACCAGGCTCCGTTTGCTTGATGCACCAACTCACCGAGCCTTGAATTAAGAGGTTCATTCTTCTGGCGGACACCCTTAAAAACCAGTGTAGTTCTACGACCTTCGTAGCTAAAGGAACCCATTGCCTGTTTTTTTATATAAGTTAGAATACCTTGAATCCTTAAAATACCATCTAAAGTTTTTTCTTCGCCTGTGTCTTCATCAAGAATGGGATTCCCATCTTTATCAACAATCCTTACAGTAATATTTTTTTCGAAATTGAT
>Ga0224501_10000591_pt1 | contig 28799 bp, 20 predicted proteins | sample SF_Oct11_sed_USG_4_FD_169105 | JGI IMG/M metagenome (GOLD analysis project Ga0224501, IMG submission 169105) | Sediment microbial communities from San Francisco Bay, California, United States - SF_Oct11_sed_USGS_8_1 | ecosystem: Environmental > Aquatic > Marine > Sediment | place: USA... | reverse complement strand
AGGGACGACTCCGCCTTCTGGCTCGACAGCCTGACCTCGACCGCTGCGGAGCATACCCCCGGCCAGCCAGGGCTCATAGGCTCGGTGGGGAGGCTGGTTTTCCGCGACTGGTGAAAGGATTGCATGATCTTTTTACACGTGACCAGGACAGGGCGGCTATAAATCTTTTTCCCAGCCGGACTATATTCCCATCGCACCGCGTTCAGTACTTTTATTGAAATCGTATTTCAATATAACCTATACTGACAGTTGAACGGTCGCCCCGCCCTTGGGGCCCCGCAAAAGAGAAAGGCGCGTCATGGAATGTGTTTTTTGGACTCTCCTGCTGATTGCCGTCTTGTGGATCCTCGCATACCACCGACTCTCCGCTCCCGTTTCCTCCGTGGCCATGGCCGCGGCCATCTTCCTGTGGAGCGTTTTCGGTGGAGCCCCGGCGATCATAATCATATTTACCTGGCTGGCGTTTTTGGCGGTGGCTGTGCCGATGAACATGCCGGACCTGCGGAAAAACTACATCACCATCCCAGCCTTCCGCTTCTTCAAAAAGGCGCTCCCCTCCATGTCCGCCACGGAAAAAGAGGCCCTGGAGGCCGGGACGGTCTGGTGGGATGGCGACCTCTTTTCCGGCGACCCGGACTATGCCAAGCTTCGGTCCTTCCCCGATCCGAAGCTGACTGAAGAAGAGAAGGCCTTCCTGGAAGGCCCGGTGGAAAAGCTCTGCTCCATGCTCGATGACTGGGAAATCACCGACAAAACCCAGGACCTCCCCCCGGAAGTGTGGGAGTTCATTAAGGAAAAAGGCTTTTTCGGGATGATCATCCCGAAGGAATACGGGGGGCTGGACTTCTCCGCCTTCGCCCATTCCGAGGTGGTGATGAAAGTGGCCAGCCGCAGCATGACCGCCGCCATCACCGTCATGGTGCCCAACTCCCTGGGTCCGGCGGAACTGCTGATGCACTATGGCCTGCAGGGCCAGAAGGACCACTACCTCCCCCGCCTGGCCCGAGGCGAAGAGGTGCCATGCTTCGCCCTCACCGCCCCTTCCGCCGGGTCCGACGCCGCTTCCATCCCGGACACAGGCGTGGTCTGCACCGGCGAATTCAACGGCCAGAACGTCACCGGCCTGCGGCTGACTTTCGACAAACGCTACATCACCCTGGCCCCGGTGGCCACCGTGGTGGCCCTGGCTTTCAAGATGGTGGACCCGGATCATATCCTGGGCGACAAAGAGGATATCGGCATCACCGTGGCCCTGGTCCCCACCGATATCCCCGGTGTGGAGGTCGGCCCCCGCCACGACCCGCTGGGCACCCCGTTCATGAACGGCCCCGTGCGGGGCAAGGATGTGTTCATCCCCATAGACTACATCGTGGGTGGCGAGAACATGGCGGGCCGGGGCTGGACCATGCTCATGCAGAGACTGGCCATTGGTCGGTCCATAAGCCTGCCGGCCCTTTCCACAGCCGCCGCCAAGGTCTCCAGCCGATGGACAGGCGCCTACGCCAGGGTCCGCCGACAGTTCAAAATGCCCATCGGCAAGTTCGAGGGGATCGAGGAAAAACTCGCCTCCATCGCGGGGCTGTCATACATGATGGACGCCACCCGCAGGATGACCGTGGGCGCCGTGGACCAGGGAGAGCGCCCGGCGGTGGTCTCCGCCATGGCCAAGTATAACCTGACGGAATACATGCGGCGCATTATCAACGACGCCATGGATATCCATGGCGGATCCGGCATCATCCAGGGCCCCAGGAACCTGCTGGCCCACCCCTACAAGGCGCTGCCCATCAGCATCACCGTGGAAGGGGCGAATATACTCACCAGGACTCTCATCGTCTTCGGCCAGGGCGCCATCCGCTGCCACCCGTATGTGCTCAAGCAGATGATGGCTGCCCAGGAAAAGGACGAGATGAAGGCGCTGGACGATTTTGACGAGGCCTTTTTCGGGCACCTGTGGTTTTCCATCGGCAACGCCGCCAGGGCGCTGTTCATGGGGCTCACCGGCGGGGTGTTCACCAGCGTGGGATCCGGGCCGCTGAAGTGTTATCGCCAGAGGATCACCAGGCTCTCCGCCGCGTTCTCCTTCACGGCGGACATGGCCATGTTCACCATCGGCGGGGCGCTGAAGCGAAAAGAGAGCATCTCCGGCCGTTTCGCCGACGCTTTTTCCCATCTGTACATGGCCACCGCGGTTATAAAAAGATTCGAGGCGGACGGCGCCCCGGCGGAGGACAAGGTCCTGGCCCAATGGGCGCTGGACCATTGCCTGGCGTCCGTCCAGCAAAGCCTTGGCGGGATTATAGACAACCTTCCCCTCCGCCCCGCCGCATGGCTGCTGCGCCTGATCGTGCTCCCTCTGGGCCGCACCCTTCGCCCACCGTCGGACAAACTGGGCCACCAGGCCGCCGCCATCATCCTGGCCCCATCCGCCGCCAGAGACAGGCTCACCGCCGGTATATTCCACAGCGGCCACCCCACCGACGCTTCCGCCCGGCTGGAAGAAGCGTTCCGAATGGCTGTGGAGGCCGAACTGCCGGAAAGAAAAATCAGTGACGCCGCCCGGAAAGGGGCCATCAAATCCAGAGATCCCCTGGACCGCATGGAAGAGGCGCTGCAACAGGGGATTATCACCCAGGAAGAGGCGGACCTGATCGCCAGGGCGGATCTGGAGCGCGCCGAAGTGGTGGCGGTGGATGACTTCCCGCCGGAGCATTTCCATGGCCGTGTATAGAAAGCTGGCCGGTTATCAGGCGCCGGTTTATATAGTGGATGGGGGAAGGACCCCGTTCATCAAGGCCAGGGGCAAACATGGCCCATTCACCGCCGCGGACCTGGCCCATGCCGCCGGCCGACCGATCCTGGCCAGGCTGGCGGATAAAGTCGCCCCGGAAGCTTTCGATCATGTGATCCTGGGCAATGTCATGGCTGGCCCGGAAGAGGCCAATATCGCCCGGGTGGCCTCCCTGCGCCTAGGCTTTGGCGCCAAGGTTCCCGCCTTCACTGTCCATCGCAACTGCGCCTCCGGCATGCAGTCGGTGGATTGCGCCGCGCTGGAGATCATATCCGGCCGGGCGGACCTGGTGCTGGCTGGCGGAGTGGAGGCGATGAGCCATGCTCCCCTGCTCTGGAGCCGCCAGATGACAGGATGGCTCAGCGACTTATACAAGGCCCAGGGGGTGGGAAAAGCCGCCGCCATTGCCCGGTTGCGCCCCTCCATGCTAAAGCCGGTGATCGGCCTGCTGCTGGGTCTCACGGACCCTATCGTGGGGTTGAACATGGGCCAGACCGCCGAGGAACTGGCCCACCGTTTCGGAATCACCAGGGAAGAAATGGACAAGTTCGCCATGGAAAGCCATATGGGCCTGGCCCGAGCCCAGGATGAAAAGAGCCTGACGGAAATGGAACCGCTCCTCGACCCGAATGGGAAGGTGTATGAACAGGACGATGGCCTGCGCCGCGACACCACCATGGAGGCCCTGGCGAAACTGAAACCGGCGTTCGACAAGCCTTTCGGCGCCGTCACCGCCGGCAACAGCGCCCAGATCACCGATGGCGCCGCATGGCTGGTGATCGCCAGCCAGAAGGCGGTGGAGAAATACGATTTGCCGGTGCTGGCCCGGATCCGGCACACCCGCTGGGCAGGAGTGCCGCCGGAGCATATGGGCCTTGGCCCGGCCAACGCCATGGCCATGCTGCTGGCGGATATGGAAATGAAAACCGAAGATATCGGCCATTGGGAGATCAACGAGGCTTTCGCCGCCCAGGTGCTGGCGGTGATGAAGGCTTTCGCCGATCCGGGATACGTCCGGGACGAGGCGGGAGTGGAGGCTTCTTTCGCTCCCATCCCCCGGGAGAAACTGAACGTGGACGGTGGCGCCATCTGTATCGGCCACCCTGTGGGGGCCAGCGGCGCCCGCATCATCCTGCGAAGCGCCCACAACCTGCGGCGACATGACGATAAATACGCGGTGGCCAGCCTCTGCATCGGAGGTGGCCAGGGGGGCGCCATGCTGCTGGAAAGGACGGCCTCGTGAACAGCGAATATAAAAACTGGAAGATCAAGACCGACGCGGACCGGATCGTCTGGCTGGGGCTGGACGTGGAGGGAAGCTCGGTGAACATTCTCTCCTCCGCCGTGCTGGAGGAACTGAAGGCGGTGATCGGGGAGATAGAAAAAAGCCCTCCCGCCGGGCTGATCCTTCATTCGCAAAAGGAAAACGGATTCATCGCAGGCGCCGACGTGCGGGAGTTCACAAAAATCACCAGTGAAGCGGAAGCTTTCGAGGTGATCCGCAAGGTCCAATCGCTGTTCGACCATATCGAAGCGCTTCCTTTTCCCTCCGTGGCGATGATCCACGGATTCTGCCTGGGGGGTGGGCTGGAGCTGGCTCTTTCATTCAGGCATCGGGTGGCCTCCAGCGACAAGTCCACCCGGCTGGGCTTTCCGGAAGTGCTGCTGGGGATCCACCCCGGCTTTGGCGGCTCGGTGCGATCCACCAGATTGATGGGTGGACTGGAGGCGATGACCATGATGCTGACCGGCAGGACCATGGATGGACACCGGGCGAGGAAACTGGGGTTGGTGGACCATTGCGTCCCCTTCCGGAACCTCAGGACGGCGGCGGTGGCCACCGTCAAGGGCGCCAATGGCCGGACAAAGGCGCCGTTGCTGAGCCGACTTTCGAACCTTCCCGGCCTCCGGGCGCTGGTGGCGGTGAAGCTGGAAAAGGAGACCGCCAAAAAGGTCCGCAAAGACCACTACCCTTCCCCGTATGCGTTGATCGACCTTTGGCGGGAGCAATACGGGAACAAGAACAGAATGATGGTGGAGGAAGCGCGCTCCGTGGCCAGACTGATCGCAGGCCCCACGGCGCAAAACCTGATCCGGGTCTTTATGTTGCAGGAGCGGCTGAAGTCTTCCGGGGATGGGGCCAGGTTCAATCCCGCAAGGGTTCATGTGGTGGGCGCGGGGGCCATGGGGGGGGATATCGCCGCATGGCTGGCGTTGCGCGGATATAAAGTCACTATTCAGGACACGGAGATCGGCCGGGTGGCCCCGGTCATCAAGCGGGCCCATGGGCTGTTCAAAAAGAAACTTCGCGACCCCAGGCTGATAAGCGCCGCCATGGACAGGCTGGCGCCGGACGTGGCGGGGATGGGGGTGGGCGCCGCTGATATCGTAATAGAGGCGATCTTTGAGAACCTGGAGGCCAAGCGGGAGCTGTACTCCAGGATCGAGCCGATGATGAAACCGGAAGCCATCCTGGCCACCAACACTTCCAGCATAGTGCTGGATAAGCTGGCCAAGGGGCTGGCCCGCCCGGAGCGTTTTGTGGGGCTCCACTTTTTCAATCCCGTGGCGATGATGAAACTGGTGGAAGTGGTCAAGGGCCCGGCCACCAGCCCGCAGACCGCGGCCATGGCGGCCTCCTTTGTAAAGGCCATGGACAAGCTGCCTCTGATCGTCAACAGCGCCCCCGGTTTTCTGATCAACCGCATCCTGACCCCCTACCTGTATGAGGCGATGAAGCTGGCCTCGGAGGGGGTTCCCATCTCCGTCATAGACAACGCGGCGGTGGACTTCGGGATGCCCATGGGGCCGGTGACTCTGGCGGACGCCGTGGGGCTGGATATATGCCTTTCCGTCATAAGAATACTGGGGGCCGATTTTGGCATGGAGGAGCCGGAGGACCTGGCGCGGATGGTCCAAGCGGGGAAGCTGGGCAAGAAATCAGGCTCCGGATTCTATCAATACAACGAGGGGAAGCAGGTTCCTCCCATCATTCCCGCCGACTACTCCCCCCCGCCGGACCTTAAGGACAGGCTGATCCTGCGCATGGTGAACCAGTCGGTGGAGTGCCTGCGCCAGGGGATCGTGGAGGACGCGGACCTTCTGGACGGGGGAGTGATTTTCGGTACAGGGTTCGCCCCCTTCCGCGGCGGCCCGATGAACTACTCCGCCAGCAGGGGCCACGCCGAGGTGGTGGAGACCCTGCGCCAGCTGGCAGGCAAGCATGGCCCCAGGTTCGATCCGGACTCCGGGTGGGACGCGATAGTTTCGGGATAACAGTGACCAGCGCCAGCCACATCCAGCCGGATGAAAACAACGATCCCTCCCACTATATCGCCGGGCGATCGGCCACCACCCGGCTGATCTGCATGCCATCGGAGGCCAACGCCTCCGGCGATATCTTCGGCGGGTGGATAGTCTCCCAGATGGATCTGGCCGGCGCCATAGTGGCGGCCCAGCGGGCAAGGGGGCGCATCGTCACCGTGGCGCTGGATTCCGTGCAGTTCCACCACCCCGTGCTGGTGGGGGATGTGATAAGCTGTTTCGCCACGGTGGCCAAAGTGGGGCGCACTTCCATCACCATCGATATCGAGGTGTATGCCGAGCGACACCCGGACTGTGTGATCAAGGTGACCCAGGGGACGGCGGTGTATGTGGCGGTGGATGAGAACCGCAAGCCCCGCCCGGTGGATTCCGGAAAAAAAGAGTAGCAGACAGCATTCATGGATCTGGTAGAACAGAAAATATTCACAGGACTGCGCCACCCCTGGGAGACTTCCCGGGTGGAGGCGGTGAAATCGCTGACGCGGGAGCTGATCTCCGCCGACCAGCCCGTGCGGGCGCTGGACCTGGGGTGCGGCGACGGGTATGTGGCAGGCCAGGTGTTTGGCGGCTCGCCCCAGGTTTCGGCGGCGCTGGTGGATGTCTATTTCACCGATGAGGCGGTGGCGGGGATGGAGAGCTACGGCGGACGGTTTGCCTTCCATCGGTCGCTGGATGAGGCGGGGGACGAAAAGTTCGATATCATCATGATGCTAGACGTGCTGGAGCATGAGGAAAACGACCTGGCCCTGTTGAAGCAGGTGGTGGACCGGATGGCCGATGATGGCGCCATTCTCCTCACCGTCCCGGCGTTCCAGTCCCTCTTTTCCCGGCATGACGAATTCTTGCGCCACTTCCGGCGCTACAGCCTGGGCCAGCTTTCCGCAGTGGCCAAAGAGGCGGGGCTGGCGGCCGAGGTCTCCGGCTATCTCTACACCAGCCTGCTGGCGCCCCGGTTGCTGGCGGTGGTTCTGCAGCGCCTGGGATTGAGTGGGGGCGCAGAGGCCAAGGGAGTGGGCGGATGGAGCGGCGGGCCCATGGTCACCGGTCTGATCTCCGGCTTCCTCGCCCTGGAAAATAGCATTCTCATCGCCCTGGCCCGGATCGGTATCCGCCCTCCGGGGCTTACTGCGTGGACGTTATGCAGAAAACAGCGCTAATCATCCCCTGTTATAACGAGGAGGAGAGGCTGGCCCCGGAGCAGTACCGCCAGTTCCTGGAGAAGCATGGCCAGATCGATATGATCTTCGTGGACGACGGAAGCTCGGACGGCACCTTCGCCCTGCTGAATCGCATGGCGGAACAGAACCCAGGCCGGGTGTTTGCCCTGCGACAGCCAAGAAACGGCGGCAAGGCCTCGGCGGTGCGCAGTGGCGTGCTGGACTCTTTTACCAGGGGCTATGAATTCTCCGGATACTGGGACGCGGACAACGCCACTCCCCTGCGGCTGGCGCCGGAGCTTATCAACGATCTTCAGGGGAAGCGGGTGGAGATGGTTATGGGCTCCCGGGTGAATATCCTGGGAAAACTGATCTGCCGCAGCCAGAGCCGCCACTATCTGGGGCGTATATTTGGCACCCTTGCCAGTTTCATATTAAAGCAGCAGATCTACGACACCCAGTGCGGCGCCAAGGTGTTCCGCAACAGCGAAGTGATGCGCAGCGCCTTTGCCGAGCCTTTCGAGACTGACTGGACCTTCGACCTGGAGTTGATCGCCAGGACGATCCTGGCGGGACGGGTCAGAACCCCCGGCTCCCCGGCCCACACCATAATCGTAGAGCATCCCCTGGATGAATGGGTGGACGTGCCCGGCTCCAAGCTGAAGGCCAGCCACGGATTCCGTATCTTGCGGGACCTGCTGAAGGTATATCGTAGGTATCACGGGAGGATTTGACCCCACCTCTTGGCGGACGCCTCGCCGCAGCCGCCGATGGCATGGCCAAAGCGCTATTCAGCCTTCGGCCTCTTTTTCTTTACACACCCCAGACGCAGAAAATCCACCTCGTCCCTCGGCCACTTTTCTCCCGGCTGGGCGGATATCACGTTTCCGCCGTACTCCCTCACGCTTCTGCTCATGGCTTCCACGTTCAAGTAGGGCGCCAGGGCGGACTCCGGGTTGATCCGGGCTATCTCCAGCAGCATTCGCTGGTTCGCCACATCCCCGCCATGCAGCCCATCCAGAAATTCGCATTCGGTGGAACCCATGGCCCTGGCGTCATGAAAATCGTATAGCTCCACCCCTGCCTGGCGGGCATACTCCTCCAGCTTGTCCACATGGTCCAGCTTTTCCTTCCCTATGGCGTCCATCACGGGCGGCGCCAGCGGAGTCATGATAAATATGGGCGTTACATCATGCTGGCGGAGCAGGTTGATAATTTCTCCCAGATCGTCCATCCTCCCCCTGGCCGTCGCCCGAGCCCGTTTATAGTGGCCCTGGCCTGTGGTGGCTGCCGATCGCGCCTGGGCCAGCCGAATGTCATGGTGTTCAAATTCCATATCAAAGACCTGGGAATAGAACACGGACCCGTCCGGGCGAATCCCCCATCCGGTTACAATAGCCTGAATGCCGATTACATCCTCGCCAGGGCCATGGACCAGTGTTCGCCAAAAGACCTTTGGCGGGATTTTATTCATAGCCAGGTAGGCCAGGGGAGTGTAGAGTTTTTTGGCGGTGATGATATCACCGCTGTTGGAGTGGTACTCCATCCGCTCTGGACGCGCCCCCTCCAGAGCGAACCACCAGAAATCGAGGGTAATAATATCCACTTGCGGCCTGTGGCGCTCCAACAGCCTTTGCAGAAAGAAAAGCCCCTCGAAAGTGGAGTTCATCGCTCCACCGCAATTGATCATAGTCTGATTGAAAAACTCTTTTCGCAATTGCATGGCCCTGGAGGAACCCAGGACAATAACGTCGGGGCGGGCAGCGGAAGCAAGCTCGAGCTTGTATAAAAAGTTATTCTGGTTTAGCGCAGTGCCATAGACGGCCCCCGTCCGCAACTGCTCGGCGGCGATCCGGGCGAAATGCGTCTGCTCCCCCGCCTGCACGAGGAAGACCATGCAAACACCCAGGGGAGAGGCTAAAAGCAACGCCAGGGCGAAGTATCTTTTTACAAATCCTTTATGGGTATACATTGGCTAAAAGTTAAAATAGAGAAACTCGGATGTGCGATACACCACCAGCAGGGATGCGGTGAGCGCCAGCAGCATGACAAGGTGCGTCCGGTCTGGCTTGAAATCCGCCAAAAGCTCCAAAGAGTTTCTGGCAAAGAGCGCCACCACAAAGCACAGGGCCAGCACGGGCGCCATTATGACCCCCCCCACATTGCCAATAGGCTGCAGCCACCAACCAGTTTCGAGGCCCATACCAGTAAAGAAATCCGCTTTCATGCCGAATATGGTCGGCATGGTTATACCGTTGAATCCAAACATCCCCCCCAGCACCTTGGAAGCGGCGTCAAAATCCTTCGCCCGGAAGAAGACCCAGGTAGTGTTTACAAACAGGAACGTGACCAGCCATGCCAGGGTGCGGGGCATTCTGGCGCCTGCGGCAATCCACACCCTGTGGATGAGCATGGCCGCTCCGTGCATGGCGCCCCAGACGACAAAGGTCCACGAAGCGCCATGCCACAACCCTCCCAGGGTGAACACAACCATGATATTGGCCGCCTCTCTGGAAACGCCCAGGCGGTTGCCCCCCAATGGGATATACAGGTAATCCCGCAAAAATCGGCTCAGAGTGATATGCCACCGGCGCCAGAAATCGCGGATGTCCGTGGCTTTATATGGACTGTTGAAATTTATCGGCAGCCTTATGTTGAAAAGGAGCGCGGCGCCAATGGCCATGTCACAATATCCGCTGAAGTCAAAATATAACTGGAACGTATAGCTTAGGCTGGCGCCCCACGCCTCAAAGAAACTCAAAGTGGAGGCGGTATCGAATCCGGCTATGGCCCAGACGGAGAGGGAGTCCGCCACCACTGATTTTTTAAACAACCCGATGAAGAATATGAAAAGCCCGGCGCTTATGTTTTTATAATCGATGATCCTGTTTCTGGCTCTTGCGAATTGCGGCATCGTCTCGCTGTAATGGACGATCGGACCTGCGATAAGCTGCGGAAAAAAGCATACGAAAAGAGCGTAATGGAAAAAGTCCGCGCCTTGGGTGAGACGGCGGCGGCTATCCACCACATATGCGATCTGCTGGAACGTGAAAAAACTGATGGCCAGCGGCAAAGTGAGGCCCAGCAATCCCACATGGGCTCCAAGGGCCATGTTGAGATTTCCAATAGTAAAATCCGCATACTTGAAAAAACCCAGAAGAAGCAGGTTGAACCCTATTGCGCCGACGAAAACAGCCTTGCGGGCATATGCGCCATCTTCCATGTCCCCCAGCATGCGCCCTGCCCAATAATTGACCAGGATCGACGCCAATATCAGGGGAAGGTACAGCGGATTCCACCATCCATAGAAGAAAAGAGAGGCCATCACTAGAAAGATGGTTGCCGCATGGCCAAAGCGCCAGGAGTTTAGCAGGAAGTAGGCCAGGAATGTGACAGGGAGAAATGCCAGAATGAATTCGTATGAGTTAAAGAGCATTACGCAGCTCCAATCCGCGCATCAGTCGGCCACATGTTTCATCCCTTTTTGAGCCATGGCGAAGGGGGGCGCTATTTCGCCGCCTCCATTGCCTCCGCGAACGCGGGCAACGCCCGGCGGCATACCTCCGGCTCCACACAAAACGCCACCCGGAAATGCCCCGGTCCCCCGAACCCGACTCCGGGAACCACCAGCGTGTTTCGCTCCTTGAGCATGTCGGTGAATTTCACATCGTCGGCGATGGGGCTTTTCGGGAACAGATAAAAGCCCCCTCCCGGCGGAACCAGCTCGTATCCCGCCTGCCGCAGACCGTCGGTGAGTATCTTCCTGTTTTCCGCATAGACCGTCATATCCGCCGCCGTTTCCTGCAGCGGGCCCACCAGCCGCTGCAGCAGCGCCGGGGCGTTGACAAATCCCAGGATACGGTTGGCCATGGTCATGGCGTCGAACATGGCGGCGCACCCTTCGTTCTCCGGTCCGATGGCGATATACCCGATCCGCTCTCCCGGCAGGTTCAGATCCTTGGAATGGGAGGTGACGGCGATGGCCCTGGGTGTGACGGAAAAGATGTTGGGGACATGGACTCCATCATAAGCCAGCTTGCGATACGGCTCATCCATCACCAGGTATATGGGGCGGCCATGCTCTTTGGACTTTCGCTCCAGGATATCGGCCACCTGGCGCAGGGAAGCCTCGTCATAGACGGCGCCGGTGGGATTGTTGGGGGAGTTGAGCAGGAGTATGCGGCTTTTCGGGCCGAGCGCCTCTTCCAGCTTCTCCGGAACCAGATGGAACCGCTCGTCCGTGGGAACTATCGTGAGTTTCGCCCCGTGGTTGGTGGCGTAGAACTGATACTCGGCGAAGTAGGGGGCGGTGATCACCACTTCGTCCCCAGGATCGCACAGCGCCTTGATCACCACATTCAATCCCCCGCCCGCCCCCACGGTCATGATCACATGGTTTTGCGTAAAAGCCTTCCGGCTTTCCCTGGCCAGATACTCCGCCACCTGGGCGCGGACATGGGGCAGGCCGGCATTGGGCATATACTTGTGGGTTCCCGGGGTGGGGTCTTCGGCCAGCTCCCGCAATCGGCTGGTCACCTGGGCGGGAGGCTCCATGGCAGGATTCCCCAGGGTGAAGTCGAAAACCTTGTCGGCGCCATGCAGGGCTTTCAGCCGGGCGCCTTCCTCGAACATTTTGCGGATCCATGACGACTTTTCCATCGCTGTCGCCATGCTTTTTGATATCACCATTTTTTTCTGCGCCTATCGAATACTGTTATCTGTAAGCTTCCCCCGGATCACCACCTTGTGGATCAACACTCCGTCCACCAGCCCTTCTTTGAGCCTATCCGCCGTCTTCCTGGCCTGGGCGATGGTGGAATTATCATCCAGCTCCACCACCAGTTCCACCAGGGTTTCGCCGCCAAGATAATGGATCACCACATGGGAGTATCCGCAGACCCCCTCGGTGGAGCCTGCCGCCTGGGCCACCTTGCGCTCCACCTCCGCCCGGCTTTGCCGGATGATCTTGTACTGCATGTCGTCCTCGGCATCTATATGCACCAGGGCGTCGGCGGCGCCCAATCTTTTTTTCAGGTTGTGGCGCACGGTCTCCGCAATGTTATGCGCCTCGGAGACGGAAATATCCGGCCGAACCTCGATATGCGCGTCCACAAAAAGGTCGCCGCCGAGCTTGCGGGTTCGAAGCTCGTGATAGCTCACCACCCCCTGGGTCCGCATTATCTCCTTCCCCAGCTCTTTCATCTCTTCCGGGGAGAGGGAAGCGTCCATCAGGTCGCCCATGGCTTTCCATGTGATCTCCATCCCCACTTTTGCGATCATGAACACCACGATAACCGCGGCCAGGGGGTCCAGCATGGGGAACCCGGCCATGGCCCCGCCCACTCCGGCCAGCGCCGCCACGGAGGATATGGCGTCGCTTCTGTGGTGCCACGCATTGGCGATGATCGCCTGGTTGTCGTGCCTGCGTCCCACGATGACGGTGTATTGGAACAGCGCCTCCTTGGCCACGATGGAGACGAACGCGGCGGCCAGGGCAGGCCATTGGGGGATGCTCACCTCCCCGCCGAGCAGCTTTTTGCCCAGGTCCACCAGCAGCATAAGCCCCACCAGCACCAGCGTGGCGCCGATGGCGGCGGCGGCGATAGTCTCCGCCCGGCCATGGCCATATGGGTGATCCTCGTCCGCCTCCTTGGCGGCGATGCCGATGGAGATGTAGACCATGGCGTCGGTAATCAGGTCCGACAGGGAGTGGAACGCATCCGCCACCAGGGCGGCGGATCCGGCCAGGACTCCTGCGGCCATTTTCACCACGGTGAGCAGGATGTTGGCGGCAAAGCCCACCAGGGTGACGATCTTCGTGTCCCGCACTCGGGGGTCCGGTCTGTTGTCGCTTATGGTCACAGGTTCTCTCAATGTCTCCTCAAGAAGCCAGAAAAGAAGATGTTAACATACATGAGGGGAAGACGGAGCCGGGGGGATGACGAGGCGAAGCAAAAATACTGGGCGATATTTTTATGTGGCGGCCGGTTCCATTTCCTCTTTTTTCGGCAAGCGCAGAAAAAAAGTAGCGCCTTTCCCCAACTCGGAGGTGACCGATATGGAGCCATCGTGGGCTTTCATTATATCGTGGCACAAAGGAAGCCCCAGCCCGGTCCCCCTTTCCCCGGCGGTGCCCATGGTGCTGGTTTTGATTTCATGCTTGAACAGATTGGCGATGACCTCCTTGCGCACCCCGGGGCCTGTGTCGCTGATGGCCAGGACGGCGTCGCTGTCCGAGGGGCTGTGAAATGTAACCGTATCGCCATCGCTGCAGAACTTTATGCTGTTGTGGACGATGTTCTTGATGACTTCCACTATCAGCTCATAGTCCGCCAGCATTTTCACGCCGCGTTTCACATCGTTCTGCAGCTTGATATTCTTGGCGGCGGCCTCATAGCTCAGGCTTTCCACCACTTCCTCGGCCAGGGCCCGGGTGTCCAGGTTCATCTTTTCCACTTTCAGCATTCCAGACTGGAGCCTCTCCATGTCCAGAAGATTGTCGATCATATCTATCATGTTCTCCCCGCTGATAATCACCTTGGATATGATGTCCAGCTGCATGGGAGACAAGGGATCCGGGTTATCGGTTTTAAGAGATTTGATCAGCCCCAGAATGGTGGAAAGGGGAGTGCGCATATCGTGGGCCACCAGGGAGATGAACTTGTCCTTAAGCCGGGTGGCCGCCTCCGCCATATCCCGGGACTCGGTGATTATCTCCATGTCCCGTTTTCGCTCCGTCACCCTGCCCAGCTGGGTGGAAAGGTATTTGGCCATATCCATGATCGACTCGTCCGGGTCCATAACCTTCGTGGAAAAGAACTCCAGCACCGCCACCACCTTCTCCCCCTCCAGCACCGGGAAGGCGAATCCGGCCCGGACCTCCAGGTTCGCGCTCTCCATGGCGCGGGGAAAATTCTTATCCTTCTGCACATCCTTGATCCACGCCGGCTTCTTGCTCAGGAAAACCCGGCCCGGCAAGCCTTTGCCGGGCACGAACCGGCTGTTGCTGGTGATCTCCCGGAACTCCGCGAATTTCGTCTGATCTTTTGTATACCAAAGCTCGGTGGGATGGAGGATATCCTCGTTGTCCGGTTTATACACATGCCCCACATCCCAGATAGTGTGCTGGCACACCTTGCTCATGCAAACGGACATGGCCTCGTCCACAGTGTCCACATCGCTCACCGCAAAGGCGATCTCCTGCAGCAGCTGCACCAGCGCGCTTTTCGCCGCCACGATCCGCTCCATGGTCTTTCGCATGGTGATATCCTTGAGCGAGGCCACCACACCGACCACATTCCCCTTCTCCAAGAGGCGCGAAACGTTCATCTCCACAATCAGCCGGTCACCCCCTTTGCGCTCGATTATCACTTCCCTGGTCCGCACAGATATAGGCTCTGCGGTTTCGGCCAACGACCCCAGGGGGGAGGAGTGCAGAGCCTGGATCAGCACTATCTCTTCCTTGTCCAGCGCCGCCCCCTCCAGGCTGAACATTTTCATGTCCATGACGCTCATTCCCAGAAGATCGCTCTCCTTGAATCCTGTGATGCTCTGGGACATGGGATTGGCGAAGGTTATCACCCCCATTTTGTCCGCCACTATAACGCCCTCGCCCAGGGATGAAGTTATACCGGAGAGCTTCCTCTCGCTATCCGCCAATTCGCTGGCGGAGCGCTGGATCTGGCTGGCCAGAGGCCGGAATATCACCACCCCCACCACCAAAATTGTGAAGAGCAGAATGACGGTTATGGCTGTCACCCGCCGCCGGAAAGCCACCGCGTTTTCCTCCGCCTCGCTCTGGAACTGGGTCACCAGGGCGTCCAGCGAATCCAGTAACGGCTTCTGGGAATATTCCTCAATTATTTGGAATTCCCGATTTTCCGGGGAGACCTGGTCATCAGGTGTTCCTGCGAATTTGCGCACCGCCTCGATGTAGCGGGAGATTTTCTTGTCCAGTTCGTGGGGTGGGTAGTAGATAATTTCCTGCGAGGCGCCAGACAGAGTTACTCGAAGCCCTGTGGCCTTGTCGCCATTGATGATGATTTGATGGGATTTTTCCATATGCCGGGCCCATTCTTCCATCTCCTTGCGCAAAGCCTGGCCGTTATCGTGGGTGCGCATCACCAGGTCGTGGGCCAGCTTGGAGATGCGCTGGGAAATCATCCGCTGTCTGCCGCTCTGGTTTATGGCCGCCGCCCAGGAAGCGTGGGAGGACATCAGCTCCAGCAGAACCACATAGCCGATGATCACCAGGACAGCTATCAGGCTAAGAGCTATGACATACTGCGTTGTAATCTTCTCGCCAAACGACAGGGCAAAGCCCTTTGATTGTCGAGAGCCGTGCGACGCGCCCTCCGTGGTTTCCACGAGATGATCCCCCAAATACAGTGAATTATGTTAGTTAATAATCATACCACAATCGCATTCCCGGCGCTATGCAGGAGCCATGGGCTGTGGCCATACCTGCGGCATACCGCGCAGGAGCCTTTATTTGCAGGCGTCAGTATAACCGGCGCCACATGCCTTTTTGAACTCCACCTGGGCCTCTTTCATTTCCCCCATGATCTCATGCACCTGCCCTCGTATGTAATACGCCTCCGCCAGGGTCGGGTCCAGCTCTACCGCCTTATTCAGGTCGCGGGTGGCCGCTTCCACGTCTCCCATATCCTTCTTCGCCTTGCCGCGCAGAGCATACGCCCCGGCGAATTTCGGGTCCGCCTTTATCGCGTCATCGCAATACTTGACCGTTGAGCTGTAATCGGCGGAGCCATAGGCCGCCCGGGCCTTCCGGAATATCTTCTCCACCTGCTTTTTGTCCGCCCCTTTGTCGTCTTTCCAGGGGGCCCATGCATGGCCCCAGCTGGCGGTCAGCATTAACACGGCCAATGCGATTAATATGGTATTTTTCATATGCCGGTCCTTTCATCGATAAGGTCTTTGATAGCTTTTTCCAGGGCGATTCGCTCCTCTTCCGTGGGGTTCAGGGCCAGCGCCTGTTTATACAGCTCCAGCGCCTGGTCATGCTTGTCCGGACGCCCCGCGTATAATCCGGCCAGGCTGGCCATCGCCATGAAATAGCCAGGATCCATGCGCACCGCCTGGGCCAGCGCTCTTTCCGCTTCGTAATATTCCCCGGATCTGGAGAATAGAATACCCCTCAAGAACTTCAACTGTACGGCGAAAAGCTCCCTTTTGTCCAGCTTTTCCGTGCGCTCGATCATCCCCATGACCAGGTGGGGCGGGGCCGTGGCCATGGAGGAAAACAGTGTTTCTATGTTCAGGGAAAGAAGCGCGTATCTTGCCTCGGTGTTTTCCTGGTCCATGCGCAACGCTTTTTCATAATACTGCGCCGCCACCCCATTGTTCCCCCCGCTTCGGGCCACCTGGCCGCGGAAGAATTCGGTCTGGGATTCGAAGGCCCGGCGCATGGCGGCCACCCCTTCTTCGGAGCCCTGGATCGCCGGCGTATGGCGGTGGGGGAGCATGGCTGTCAGGTTCGCCCCTTTCACCTCCACCCCTCCCACATGCATCCTGGGGGCGGAAAACTCCACCATCGGCCAGTCATCTTGCAGCGGCGCCACCCCTGCCACATATTCCCGAAGTTGCTCCGGACCCATCATGTGGTTGGCCAATATCTGCTCCACCCGGTATATCCCGATATCCGCCAGGCTTGAGGCGACCTGTGGATTTTCGAAAGCTTTATACAGCCGCTCATACCCGGGCAGGGCGCCCACGGAGCCGATCATTATCGCGTCCCATTTGGTATACCACATGGCCCCTTCCGGAAACACGGCGGTGAAAGCCGCCACCAGGGATTTTAAATCCCTGTCGGAAAGATGGTGGATCGGTATCCATTGCGACACTATCCCCCCAGGCTTCAACCTGTCCCTGGCCAGCTCATAAAACTCCGAGGTGTACAGGGAGACTATCCCCGCGTTGGAGGGGGGAGGAGGCTCGGTGGAGATAAAATCGAATCGCTTTTTTGTGGTTTTCAGGTAGTTGCGCCCATCCTCTTCCACCATGGAGAACCTGGAGGAGTGGCTCACTCCCAGGTTGCCATCGACGAACCAGGGTCCGGCGTTGAACACTTCGCGGGAAATATCCACAGCGATCACCGACTCCAGCCCATGGGCCAGGGCCGCTCCGGCGGTGGAGCCTGTGCCAAAACAGATGACCAGGGCGTTCTTCGGATCATCCAGAAGCAGCAGGGGGATATGGGCCTGCAGCCGCTCCAGCTGCAGCGCCTCGCGAAAAGTGCCGGCGATCGGGTCGCCATTGATCCACAGTCGCCGGATCGGCATTCGCCCGGCGGTCAGGTCCGAATCGTTTTTAGAAACCAGCGCCGTGGCGGAGGGGCCTTCCTCGTAGAATTCCACCACAGCTCCCGCATCCAGCTTCTCCACGCTGAGGCTGTATGCGATGTTTGGCCGCATGAAAAGGTACGCCGCCAGGGGGAGCGTCATTATCGCAACGCCAAGGGTCATGCGGACCGCCCCTTTGGGCGCCCGGGCAAAGGCCATCGTCACCCCGGCGATTATGGCGGCCATCCCGACCGATATCACACTGTTCTGCACCCCCAGCCACGGAATCATGAAGTATCCGCCACCCAAGGACCCGAGGACGCAGCCGATGATGTTTATAGCATAGAGCCTTCCCACTTCTCCCCCCACATATCTGGGATTGGGATCGAACACCGCCACCGCCAAGGGAAAGCATGCGCCCAGCAGGGCGGTGCATGGGGTGATCACCAGCAGGGAAAACAGCAGGGCCGAGGCCATCGGCGCTCCGCCGGGAATGGCGCCCGATATCCAGCCGAAACCTGGGGCCTGGATCAATCCGGCCATCATGGATCGGCTGTGGGCCAGGGCCACCAGCGAGAAGAGGGCCAGCACTCCCAGCATGGCCAGCATGAAGGCGAAGAGCAGGTATCCCTTCTCTCTGGATTTATTCCCCGCCCGCGCCGCCAATGCGCTGCCGGAGGCCGTCCCCAGCAGGAAAACAGAAAGCACCATGGAGAAGGCGTAGGTGGTGTTGTTGAGCAGAAGGATCAGCGCCCTGGTCCAGAAAAGCTCCAGGGCCAGGCCGCAAAAGCCAGTGATGGCGAACATGGCGAGGACCAGATTGTCCCGCTGGCCAATGTTTTTTTTGGTGGAGACCTTCTCCGGCTGTTCACTCTCCCCCTGCCATTTTTTCTCCGCCGCCAGCGCCCATGCGCCGATGGCGCACAGGATGTTCACCGCCGCCCCGATCCGGAGGGTATCGGTGAGGCCGAACAATTCTATCAAGGCAAAACCCGCCGCCACGCATCCGGCCATGGCGCCCGCCGTGTTGATGGCGTATACTTTCCCCGCCGACCCCTGGGCGGGGCTTTCCAGCCGGGCCATATGGCGCACTATGGCGGGCAACGTGGCGCCCATGAATATGGTGGGGGGGACCAGGACCGCCACCGCCAGCATGAAGCGAAGAGACGTCACATACAGGGTGGCGCCCTCCGCGCCGCCGTGGGTGGCCAGGTATATGGCGTCCATGCCGGCCCACACCAGGGGGAACATCAGCACGTAGATCCCCAGCGAGGCCTCGCATAGGGCGTACAGTCTTATGGGGGCCCAACCTTTGTCCAGCAACCTGCCGGATAGCTCCGCCCCGGCGCCCAGCCCACCCATGAAGGCCACCAGGGTGGCGCTTACGGCGTAGATGCTGACACCGAGGGTTAGGGAAAGCTGCCTGGCCCAGACGATTTCGTAGGCCAGCCCGGCGGCGCCGGAGAAGAAGAATATGGCGAGGATGGGGAGGGATCGGGAGTTTACGCCACTCATGACAGGCTCGCCCCCATGGTTAATACTCAGGAGGGATGTGGCGCCGCACCGGCTTCATCAGCGCAGCAACCCTCGCATCGGCTTGATCTTGATATTCAGGTCGCTTTTCACTTCCCCGATGATTCTGGAATCCAGATAACCGATCCTGGCGGGAGTGGAGCCGGTGAACCATATGCGCCCCATGGAGTCCGCGCTTACGGAGTTCGGCTTGCATTTTCCTGTGGCTATATCAAATGAGTTGACGATCTTGGTGGCCGGGTCGAACCGCACAAGGCGGTTGTCGGTGTGCTGGACCATCCATATGTTATCGTTGGAGTCTATGGTGATCTCCTTGGCCCCTTTGTTTTTGGGGAGGGGGAATATCTCCGTCTTTTCCGTGTCCGGATCGAACCGGGCCAGATGGTTATCGATCATCGCCAGAAACCATATGGCCCCCTTGGAGTCCACCAATGTGCCCAGGGGAGACTGGGGCTGGACGGAGATCTGCCATTCTCCGAACTTGTCGCTTTTCGGATCGAACATCACCAGTTTGTTCTTGGATCGCTCCACGAACCAGATCCTTCCCTTGCCATCCTCGGCCAGGTCATAGGAGTTGCTCAAAGCTGTGGGGATCCTTCGTTGAATGAACTTGCCGCTTTTCGGCTGATAACCTATGAGCATGTCCGTGTTCCAGCCCAGCGCCCATATTCTGCCATCTTTGGCCGCCAGGATAGAGGCTGGCTTCACCTTGCTGTCGGGGAGCAGTATTTCGGAAAACTTTTTTGTCTTCGGGTCAAAGACCGCGATGGCGCTCACATCCTGCTCGGTGAACCATATTCTCCCTTCCGGATCTATGGTCAGGTCCAGAGGCTCGCTTTTGGTGGAGGGGATAGTAAACTCCTCCAGCTCGCCAGTGTTGGAATCGAACCGGGCCAGTTTGTTTATAAAGAACTCCAGAAACCAGATGGACCCATCCGGGGCGGCCTGGATGGAGGTGGGGAACGCGTCCTTGGAAGGCAAAGGATATTCCGTGATCAGTTCCTTTGAGCCAGCGCCCGCCCGCCCCGCGATGAACAGCGACAAGACGATGGCAATGACTGTGGTTTTTAAATACATGGTGGATCTCCTGACGGGTTACGACTTGGCGTTGATGTACAAGTACACTCCAACCCCCACCACGACCAGGGCCGTAAAGGCCAGAGAGATCAACGCTACCACTCCGCGGCTTCCACCCTTGGCGCTTGCCGCGCTTTTCTTTTCATGGCCGATGGAAGTGGGGGCCTGCTCCGCCTTTATGCTGGAGACTATCAACCTGGAGATCTTGTTGGCGTGGCGGTCGCTCTGGGTGAACCACACGTCCCCCTTCAGATCCACCGTGATCCCCATAGGCTGGGAGTTGGCGGTGGGTATCTCGAAAAGCTTCCATCGCAGTTTTTCAGAATCGTAATATCCCACCTGGTTGGTCATGGAATCGACGATCCATATCCGCCCTTCTTTGTCCGGCGCCAGGGCCTGGGGCACGGCGTTGTATCCCGGCAGGGGAACCGAGGCGTAGATCCCTTTTTCAGGATCCCTTTTGTTCGCTTTATCGAATATCAGCACGCCCAGCTCCTGGCTGTGCAGGTTGCACACCCACAGGTGGCCTTTGCTGTCGAATCTCATCTGGCCCGGCTGCGAGACCGGCACCGTGATCGGATATACCCGGATCTTTTTGCTGTCAGGATCATACCTGCCCAGGTAGTTGCCATTCACATCGCCGATCCACACCTTGTCGCGGTCGTCTATGGCGATCCCCATGAGATCCGCCCCGTCCCCGACGCTGATCTCTTTCTTTATCTGCTCCTGCACATTCAGATAGCCGAATTTACCTGTGTTCTTTTCCACGAACCACACCAGCCCCTTGGAATCCACCGCCACATCGTAAGGCTGGGAATGCTCCGTGGGGATCATGTATTCGGTAAACTCCTCCTTGATAGGATCGAAGCGGACCACGGAGTTGCCGAGGACCGTGACGAACCAGATCACATCGTTCTTGTCCACCGTCAAGGCGCCGGGATTCCCCACGCTGTATACGTCATAGCTTTGCGGCGTGGTGAGCTTGCTTTTGGGGTCGTAGTCCCATTCAGGATCCGGCAGCCCCAGGGTGGAGGGGAGCTGGTATTCTTTCAGTTCGCCTGTGGCAGGGTCCAGCCGGGCCACGGAATGCTTCGACATTTCGGTGAACCAGATGATCCCCTTGCTGTCGCTGGTGATGGCGTATGGAGTGCTGTAATTATCCGGCAGACGATAGTCTTCAATCGTCGGCGAGCCGTCCCTGGCGCCACTGGAGGCGACGCCATGCCCCTCGTGCCCATCGGCCTGGGCGTGTTCCATGGAGTCCTGCCCCACCAGGGTAGGCTTGATGATCGTTACTTTCGGCTTTACAACTCCGCTTACAACGTCCGAAGCCCCGGCCTGCGGAACCCCGGCGATCAACGTCAAAAGAGAAACGACGCAAAAGAAAGATTTAATACTGCTCATGAAAATCGACCTTTTAGTTCACCACGTGAACGTGGGTTCGTACATATGTCGCATCTGCCAGTCGGCATCCTTATAGCCGCCAGCGTCTCCGCCGGAATCGGAATATATCTGCGCTCCCGACTCATCCACTCCTCCAGATTTGCCTGCGCGGTATTTTCCCACGCCGATCTGCATGGCGCGCTCCACTTCGTAGTATTTTGCCACATCCACAGGAGGAACCGCCATCCTGGGGCCCATGGCCGGATTGTGGCAGGAGTCGCACCCGAGCACCTTGGCCTGGTGGCCGCTTTGATAGATGCCCCCTCCCAGGGCAAGGCCCAGGATTATCATGGGAATCGCGAAGATAAAGCTCTTGATAAATCCTGATTTCATCCCCCGGATCTTGGCGAAAAGCCCTTTGAGGCCAGGAATCCTGTCGAACGGTATCTTGTGATAAAAAGGCATCAGGATAAGCCACACCACAATGCCGATGGGAATCAGCGCAGTGATGAACAGATATTTTTTCAATCGACCTTTCAGGTACCAGAAGGGGAGCCAGAACATGAGAAACACCCATTCCGGGCCGGGGATATTCTCTCCATCGTCCGGGTATGGGATCATCTCCGGCGCGTCATCCGGCACCGGGAACAATGTTGCCAGAACCCCGGCCGCGGCCAGCACCAGCACCATCAGCGCCGACAGGGTCAACACCCAGTGGGGGAAAAACCTCCATCCACCGGTTTCAGCTTTTTCTTCCTCCGCCATCATCACACCCCTATTCCTGTAATTTTCTTCCTGCTCATGATCATACCCTCGGTGTGGGGCCGCGCATGCGGAACAGCACAATGTGAACCCCGATCAGACCCAGGGTCGCCACCGGCAGGATGAGAATGTGCATCCAGTAGTTGCGGCCATGGGAAAAGGTCGCCAGCATGATGCCTTTTAATGTATCGCCCAGCAGAGGTATGGTGTGGGCCCAGTCCGCCCAGATGACCAGCTCCCAATAGCTGCGCCAGTCCCACGGCATTATGATTCCAGTGATCAGCAGCAGGATGTAAAAGAATCCGAGCGACAACCCGGTCCACCAGTTCAAAACCCTGGGCGCTTTATACGCCTTTCGCGCCATCACATGAAGCATATGGATCAGGATAAACGGCACGCCTATGGTGCAGCTCCATCTGTGGATGTTTCGAAACAAGGCGCCCAGCGCGGTGTTGTTGCACATGTCCCTGATGCTCTGGTGCGCCTCGACAGGATCTGTGTCGAAAAAGAATAGCATATAGACGCCGGTCACCACCTGGATCATGATGATCCCGATGGTCAATCCGCCGAAAAGATGCCAGAACGATATGTCTGATGGCAGAGGATAAGCCAGGTGTTTTTTATAAAACTCCCATCCCCCCAGACGTTGATCAAACCATTGGGTCAAGGCCCTCATTTCATTTTCCCCCTTACCCCGTATTTTCTATGGAGCGCTATCAACCTTTACCTCTAGCGGCCCGTTTTTATAGTCGTTTTCATAAACATTGGTTTCTGCCAGGAAATCTATCTTCCATTCATTAGCCTTCTCGTCCAGAACCAGGTTCATCTGGCTGGTGCTGATAAAAGCGTCACCAAACACCGATGGGGTGGCCACCTCCATTTTCACCGTGGCCACATAAAGCCCACCCTTGTTTTTCTCTTTTGGCATTATTGTGTCGATAACTTTAATCTTCGTGCCTTTTTCAAAATCCTGCACCCACTTGCGGAACGCGTCCGGGTCCACAGGGCCAAATTTGCTGGACACCATGCCGTGGGCCTCCTTCAGGGTCAGCTTCCCTCCCTGGGCCAGCAGAGAATAAAACTTCAACACGACCTGCTCCGGCGACATGGCCGGCGCTTTTTTCTCTTCCTCCTTGCTTGTGCAGGAGCCAAGGGCCAGCGCCACAACCAGACAGGCGAATATATAATATCTAAAGTTTTTCATACTTACATTTTAATTGAAAGAGGCCGGGAAGAATTTCCCGGCCTCTTAGTAGCAATCAACAACTGAACAACGCACATGAAGCGCGTGATCAGATAGTCGGCTCGTTGCCTTCCTTAAGAGTGTTCATGAGCTTGTTTGTACCCACGATGAACTCGCTCTCCGACTCGTCGAGGAGCTGCTCTTGCATGGAAACAGAGTCATAATCACCATTGGCGAGCGAAGCCTGCCCACCTGGGGGGTCAACGAAGAATGTGCCGCGCATCTCAAGATGCAACGGACCACAGAAGTGCTGACAATAGAACTCGTATTCGCCAGCCTTATCGGCCACGAACTCCGCCACCTGGCTGATGCCCCTTGGGCTGATGAGCATGGTGCGCATTCCATAGTAGCCATAAACCGCAAGGCCCATGGTCACGTCCGGGTTCTTGGTCAGACCAGCGGCTTTGTCGATGTTGGTCAGGATCATGCGAACCTTGGCGCCCTTCGGAACATGAATGAACCTGGGGACATAGCCATAGGAGAACGCCTTGATACGTACAACATAAACGTCGCCTTCTTTCGTGATTCCGGGCTTGCCGTCATCGCGAGGAATCCAGACCTTGCTGGTGTTGTCCGCGTGCTTGGGCTCAAGCTGCGGGCGAACTTTGGCAAGACCTGGGCCCTTGTCAAAGGAGATATGCACATCGCCGAGGTCATACCCTTTGGTGAAAAGCTCGGCGCCTTTGCCGGTGTTCCACCTCTGGATGTAATTGGCGAAAATCATGCGGCCCTCGTGCGGCTCGCCGTCCACAGGGATCAACTTGACGGACTTGCCATAGGTCGGGCTGGTCTCGTCGATGTCCTGCAGCTCAAAGTTAACCGCGAACACGATACCGGTCGGGGTGAACAAGCCTGTGGAGAACTTGTTCTGCGAGCAGTAATACGCGTTGTCCGGAGCTATCGAGTTGTGACCAACGCGATAGTGGATCGGGAACTCGTCCACCAGCTGACCGCGAATGCCGTCGATCTTGGAGGTCGAGTCGGAAACGAAGCAGGACAGGTAGTCATACTTGCCCAGGGTGTCCCACTGGTTGTGCAGAGGACCCGCGCCGACAGGGATAACCTTGCGGACGCGAAGCTGCTGAACGTCGATCAACGACAGGGTGGCCGAAAGCTTATCGCAGACAGACACAATCCTGTTGGTCGGGTTGACGTTGGTTCCGTGCGGGTTTTTGCCCACAGGGATTTCCTTGACCAGCTTGAAAGGATCCTGCTGGAACACCATGACGGTGGAATGGTAATAGTTACCGGAGAAGACGTAGTTGCCAGCCCTGCCGGTGTCCGGATAGTCCGGGGCGGAAGGAGCGGGCGGAACGTCGATGACTGTGGTGGCGCCGTCGCTCAAGCGCAGCTTGAGCATTTTGCCGGTAAGCTCACCTGTGGCCCAAAGGTACTTGCCGTTAGGCGAAAGGGCCGCGCTGTGATGGATACCAAAAGGCTTCGGCAAAGCGAAGATCCTCTCGGGCCATCCGGTCTGGAGGTTAACCTCCGCGATGGTGTCGGAGCCTTTGTCCGAAACATAAAGATATTTTCCGTCCGGTGTGCCGTTGTTGTTACCGGCGTTGGAACCAGAAAACGGAAAGTTGTGCAGGTCGACGCCGCACTTGATGTGCCTGTAGGTCCTCATCGACGGAATGCCGATGACGCCCAGGGCGCCGTCCACGCCGCCCGCGTCGTACAGAATCGCATAATCTCTCAGCGGCGCATCACTGTCCTGCGGAGCGATGACGTGCCAATCGCGCTTGTCAAACGGTGTAAGAACCGTAGTCTTGGCGCTCGCCGATACGGCGAAAGACACCAGCGCAACAAGCGTCGCTAAACTTAACGCAAATGCTTTTTTCAAAATTACTCACCCCCTCGATTAATACTGTTCATGTTTAAAATAGACGCCCGCTTTCGCGTCCATGTCGAGCCTCTTGACCAGATAATCGTTCGTGTCAAGAATGTCGATCCTGCGGGCATTCCACTTCCCATCCTTGTACCAACCATACGCCGCGATGAGGTCGCCTTTCTTCAGCTCCGAGAACTTTTTGAAGTCCGCGCGCTTGGCTGTCATCACGTAGCACTCCGGCAAAAGATGGAGTGTGTAGGTTTTGGCTGATTTCTCGAACTTGGTCTTGATCGTAACCTGCCTGTCACCTAATCCGGTGATCTCGCCGATCTGCAACGCATCGGTAAGGGCCGAGCCATTACCAACAGCGCTCTCACCAGCGGAAGCCGATTTGGTCAATGCCGGAACGAAAACCATGCCAACCAACAATAGAGATAATAGAACCTTTTTCACTCAAACACCCCCTTTCAGTGGATATAAATGAAAATGTACCTGTTTATGGCCTAACGGCACCTTGCCATGCAAGCCACATACCAACTAATACGCCACCCTTCGAAAAAATAACCCATTGTAATTCATGATGTTAAAATTTCCCAGATAACGTAGTAATCATCGCTGCTAAAGTATATTTTCGCGCCAGTTTCGCCCACTTAGGCGACCCCATTTATAAACTGGCTTTTTATTCTGCATGTTATCCCCGACCCACTGTACATTATCAAATAATTCGACATTATGCTACCACTTTTTCTTTTTGAAAATCAACAAGAACATTTCGTTTAAGTCATTTCACCTTTTGTGGTTATTGCTTCATCAGGCTGCGGGCCAGCTCCGGGCTGATTTTGGCCAATTCCTGGAAAGTCATCTCCGCTTTATCCTTCTCTCCCAGCAGATGATATGACTTCATCAGATAAAAATACGCCTCTAAAAGCTGCGCGTTTATCCTTCTGGCCCAGTCCAGCATCTGCGACGCGGTACGAAAATCTCCACGGGAATAGTACAGATAACCCAGGTCGAAAACCGCCAGCCCCAGAAACGGATCCATCGGCGCCAGTTTATACGCCTCCTTATAGTTCTCAAGCTCCGCCGGATAATCCTGCCGGGCGTGGTTCACCCTCCCCTGCAGAAGATATGTCCGCGCCTTGAAGTAGTCTCCCATGGCCTCGTTGAGCGCCCCTGTTTTCTCCGGGTCGCCGGAGGCCAGGGAAAGCCTTTTCCTGGCCATGGCCACCGTGGTGAAGTTCTCCACGGCGAAGCTGGCCCGGTCCCATATGCCGTAGGGCGCCGAGTATTCTATCACCGGCCGCGCGTCGGTGTTGATGGGATGGCCTTTGGTGAATTCCAGCGCCTCCGCCCGATCCATGACGTAGAACGAGAGGAACGAGAAGAGGTCGTTGTGCTCTATCATGTCCATTTGCACCCTCTCCCGCCCCAGAGCCTTGGATATCTTATCCAGGTTCATCTCCATTTTCCCCGCCGAGCCCACCAGGAGCAGGGTGGAAAGCTGGCTGTTGGTATCCCCGCTCCACACCGTCACATTCTCGAAGGCATAGGCAAACGTCCGCATGATCACCTTCAGGTCGTGGGCGGAAAGCTGATACAGAGGCAGCCATTGGGCCATGATCCCCCCCTCCGCCAGCCTGGCCTTCACATTCTGATAATGCTCCAGCGAGTACAAAGCCCCCACTCCGGCGCTGTCTGGCTGGAAAAGGTCGGAGATCACCACGTCATACTTCCTCTTGGACACCCGCGCATAGTTGCGCCCGTCCCAGAAGGTCACGTGCAGCCGCTCGTCTTTGGCGATCTTGTGATTGTCTTTTTCAAAGAGGCGCTGCACATCCATAAGCTCCGGAACCAGCTCCACGCAATCGATCCGCTCCACCGGATGCCCCCCCACCGCCCCGGTGGTGATTCCCGAACCCAGGGAGATGACCAGCGCGCTTTTGGCGTCTGGATGCAGGATCATCGGCAAGTGGCCAAACCGCACCGCCACATCGCCGCTGGTGGCCAGTTGATAATCGTTCACCATCAGGGTCAGCGGGCCCCCTTTGCGGTCCTCGATCACCCGCACAGAGCCTGTGGCCCCTTCCCTGGCCAGAGCCACCTTTTCCTTCACCACCCGGCCCAGCCCCACATCCACCCCCGCTATGTAGACCACGGAGACGATGAATATGGCTGTGGCCAGGGTTGTGGGCAGAGCCCACGCCAGCATGGGGCGACGCCGGGACAGGGTGATGGCCGTGTATCCGGTCAAAAGCGCCACGGCGCCCACCAGGAATATGGAAATTTGAAGACCCATCATGGGAAGCATCACGAACCCGGCCAGAAGCGACCCGCCTATCCCCCCCAGGGTGCCGGTGGCGTAGGCCATGCCGGAGCGCCGCCCCAGCGAGCCCAGAGACTCGGTGATCACCTTGGTGAGCAGAGGGAAGGATATACCCATCAAAAACGCGGGGGGGAGAATCGTGATCCCCATCAACGCCAGCATCACCAACATATCCCGCGACAGGGTCATGTGGGAGAACATCCCCGCCAGGGTCTCCGCCATGCCGGGAACCTTCATGAAAATCGGCACGCTGACAAAGGCCCATATCCCCACGCCCAGCTGGGCCAGGCCCAGAAGGCGAAGCGGATCCTCCACCTTATCCAGCACCCTGGAAAACACGTGGCTACCCAGCGCCATTCCCAGCAGGTATATGGAAAGCAGCCCGCTGAATAGATATACCGTGGACTTGAAAGAGACCACGAACCCGCGGGTCCAGAGGATCTCCAGGGCAATGGAGCTGAATCCGGCGGCGGCCATCAGCGCCATGGCCATGGCAGGGGCGATCAAGGGCTCGAACCCCGATTCGTCTTCATCTTCGACGTTGGCCTCCTCCCGGGCATAGGCGGCCCTTTCCATGCGGGCCTCCTTTTTCCCCTTCTTCCTTTTCTTTTTCCCCTCTTCGGCGGGGGCGCCGGGTTTTGGAGCCTCCCCCGCTTTTTCCTGCTGGGCGGCGGGAACCAGCCACACCAGGCCCGCCACCAGGAAATTGGCCAGGAACGCGGCGAAAAGAGTGTTCCATACGCCAAGATACTTGATCATCACAAAGCCGGAGAGAAAAGCCCCGACCATGGCGCCATAGGTGTTGGCGGCGTAGAGGACACCCACCCCTTTGCCGAGCCTGTCCATGGATGTGATATAGAACTTGCTCATCACCGGCAGCGTCCCTCCCATAAGGAAGGTGGGGATCAGCAGGGCGATGAAGGCGGAGATGAATCTGGCGGCCTGCCATTTAAAAGAGGTTATCTCCTCCACCGTCATGAGGGAGGCCATGATGTCGTCTATCCATCCGATGGCCGCGCTCACCACCACGGCGGAAACCGCGATCAGCAATTCGAGAAGCACATAGGAGAATTT